>Ga0272443_10001864_pt1 | contig 28671 bp, 16 predicted proteins | sample SSMAcet12_FD_193581 | JGI IMG/M metagenome (GOLD analysis project Ga0272443, IMG submission 193581) | Marine sediment archaeal communities from Little Sippewissett salt marsh, Falmouth, MA, United States - SSM-Acet-12 | ecosystem: Environmental > Aquatic > Marine > Wetlands > Sediment ... | reverse complement strand
GCGGGCGTCGTTGGAATCGCCAGGGAATCGAGGCCCACCTGGCCGTCAGTTGCCTCTACCACAACTCCAAACAATGGCCAACCTACTGGCCCAACGCCACAACGCCCTAAAATCTGCACAGACACTGCCAGCGTTTGCGCTTGCTTTTTTCCTACGCCGTGACTAGGATTCCTTTCGATCGAGCCTTCTCCGGGAATTCCGGCAAAGCGGGACGGAACTCGGAGTCAGTGCGGATGGAACCCGTCATGTCACGCGGCCACCCCGTGACAGACAAAGCAAGGTAGGTTGGTTGACAATGGATGGGAAGAAATACCTCTATGAAGTGGTCTGCGGCAACAATCCAGAGCATGTCTTCACCATGGTGTCCGCGTTCCCGCTGGACACCCGGGATGGCGGCCGCGTCCAAGAGACCTATTGTGCGCAGTGCGACGCCTTCGTGCGCGTAACCGTGCGGCGGGCCCTGGAGAAGTCCTCCGCCGTGCCGAATCGGCTGCCTGCCACGCGGTAAACAGGGCCATCCAATATGGCGACGGCGTCGCCGGCACCAGGTCCGGGGGGGGGTGATCTCGCGTTGCGACGGGTCGAACATACCCGGAGCCAAGGCAGATTCCGCACAGCGTGGCCTCTCCCCGCGCGACGCCCGTATGCAAAAAGACACGCACCATGGCGCAGAATGGTATTGACCGCGTGCCGCGCCGTGCCTACCATGGGGATTAGAGAGTGATAGGCTGGCTCCAACAAGGAGCAGGCCTTCTTCCGAGGAGGATCACTGCCTAATGTCGCATGTCCATGTCGCCGGTGTCGTCGACCGTTCCCCCCAGAAGCACACACTCGTGCCTTCGAGGGCGGCAGCGCCGGGTGTGATCAAATCCGCCTTTGGCCAGTGGAGGTAGCTATGTGCAAGAAGCGAGTGTTCTTAGTGGTTGTGTTGGCATTCGGTTTGGCGGTGGGGCCCGTCTCCGCTGATGTCACGGCCGGCCTGGTGGGCCATTGGCCCTTTGACGGCGATGTCACCGACGCCAGCGGCAACGGCAACGACGGGACGATCAATGGCAACGCGGCCTTGGCATCCGACCGGTTCGGTACGCCGGACGGGGCGATGTTTTTCTCTGCCGAGTCGGATGCCTACGTCGACGTGGGCGATCCGCAGGAATTCCAGATCAGCGGCGCCATGACGCTGGCCGCCTGGGTCTTTCTCAACGGGGCGAATACCAACAATGGCCGGATTGTGGCCAAGCAGGCCGGGGGTGGCAGTCGCTCCTGGAATCTGAATATTGAGGCCGAATCCGGCGGGGTTGCGAATCCCGCGACCTTCCAGATCTCGGAAACAGGGGATACCATTCTCGGCGTTGTCGATACCCAGCCCTTGCCCACCGATCAGTGGGTCCACATGGCGGGCGTCTATCGACCGGGCGAGGCGATAGAGGTGTATGTCGATGGCCAGTTGCATGCCAGCAACACCGCGGGCATTCCGACCCGCCAGTTCAGCGCCAACAGCATGCCCGTCCTGATCGGCTCGCGCAGCGCTTGCGGCAACTGCGGTTGGGATGGCTCCATCGACGACGTGCGCATCTACAACCGAGCGCTGAGTCCGGCGGAGATTCAACAGGTGGTCCGGGGTTCGGCCGATCTCAGCACCAATCCCGCGCCGACCGACGGGGCGACCGACGTCCCGCGTGACGCGGTCCTGTCGTGGTCGCCGGGCGAGTCGGCGGCGACGCATGACGTCTACCTGGGGCTGGCATTCGATGATGTGAACGACGCCAGCCGTGCTGATGCGCTAGGTGTACTGGTCAGCCAAGGCCAGACGGAGGAATCCTTCGCTCCAGCCGGGTTGTTGGCGTTTGGCCAGACCTATTACTGGCGCGTGGATGAAGTCAATGCGGCGCCCGACAACACCATCTTCCAAGGCGATATCTGGAGCTTTACGGCCGAGCCTTTGGCCTATCCGGTCGCCAATGTCACCGCCAGCGCCTCCGGGGCGCAGGCCAATGCCGCGCCGGAACGAACGATCGATGGGTCCGGCCTGAACGACAACGATGAGCATTCGATCGATGCGCCGGATATGTGGCTAACCGCCGGCAACGGCGAGCCCGTCTGGATTCAATACGAATTCGACCGCCTCTACAAGCTACACGAGCTGTGGATCTGGAACTACAACGTCCAATTCGAATTGGTGCTGGGCTTTGGCGTCAAGGACGTGACGATCGAGTACTCCGAAGACGGGGCAACCTGGACCTCGTTTGGCGACGTGGAATTCGCCCGGGGCACAGCCACGGCGGCCTATGCCCATAACACAACGGTAGATCTGGACGGCGTGGTTGCCAAGTACGTGCGGCTGAACGTCAACAGTGGCTGGGGCCCCGCCGGTCAGTTCGGCCTGAGCGAAGTACGTTTCCTGTATGTCCCCGTGCAGGCGCGCGAGCCCGAGCCAAGCGACGGTGCGGCTGCGGTCGATCCCACGGCGGTTTTGAGCTGGCGTGCCGGTCGCGACGCCGCGGCCCATGACGTGTATCTCGGCACCGACGCGGAGGCCCTGGACCTGGCGGGCACGGTCAGCGAGGCGACCTTTGTCCCTGGCGATCTGCTGTTTGGACGCGATTACTCCTGGCGGGTCGACGAGGTCAATGAAGCGGATGCTACGCCGGTATGGATGGGGGAACTCTGGGGTTTTGCGACCCAGGCGTTCGTGTCCATCGAAGATTTCGAGAGCTACAACGACGACGACAACCCGATCTACGAGACGTGGATCGACGGTTGGGTCAATGAGACCGGCTCGACGGTCGGCTACCTGGAAGCCCCCTTTGCCGAGCGGACGATCGTCCACGGCGGGCGCCAGTCGATGCCTTTGACTTATGAGAATGCCGCCGCACCGTTCTATTCCGAGGCCGAATACGACGTGGGCGGCGCGGATTGGGACCGCAACGGGGCCGACACGCTGCAACTCTTCGTCTACGGCCAGGCGCCGGCCTTCGTCGAGAGCGCCGACGGCAGCATCTCTATGAACGCCATCGGCGCGGATATCTGGAACAACGCCGACGAGTGCCGCTATGTCTACAAACAGTTGACCGGGGACGGCTCGATGACCGTTCGCGTCGATTATCTGGACGCCACGCCCAGCACCTGGGCCAAGGGCGGTGTCATGGTGCGCCAGAGTACCGAGGCCGGTGCGATCAACGCCTTCGTAGCGATGACCGGTGGCGATGGTGGCGGCGCGACCTTCCAGCAGCGTCTCGAAGCTGATGGCAGTTCGGTCTCGCAACATACCTACGAGGGCAATCCGTTCGCCCCGCCGTATTGGGTCAAGCTGGAGCGCGCCGGCAGTGCCGTGTCGGCTTTCATCTCTCCCGATGGCCAGACCTGGCAGCAGGCCGGTGACACGGCCACCGTGGCGCTGACCGATCCAGTCTTGATCGGCCTGGCGTTGACCAGTCACAACGCCAGCGTGGCCACCAGTGCGGCGTTCAGCCAGCTCAGCACGACGGGAGCCGTCGGCGGTTCGTGGCAGATCGCGGAGATCGGCGTCGAGCAGCCCACCGGCGGAAACGATCCCGAGTCCCTGTACGTCGCCATCGAGGACAGCGCCGGCAACGTCGCGATCGTGACCCATCCCGACGCGGCGGTCCGGTCGGGCTGGACACTGTGGCTGATTCCGTACAGCGAGCTGACCGGCATCAACCTCAACAGCGTGCGCAGGATGTACATCGGTTTGGGCGACCGTGACAACCTCAGCGCCGGCGGCAGCGGCCTGGTCTTCATCGACGATATCGGCTTCGGACATCCCGCGGTGGGGCAGTAGCGCGGTCGGTGTCCATTGCTCCAGGCCCGCATTGGGCCTGAATGAACGTGCCCTTCCAGACGGGCCGTGCGAACCACTCACGGCCCGTCTTTTTGTTGGCGCCACGCCGGTCTGTGACGGCCTCGGGGGATTCGTGTGGCAGCCTCAAGCGCAGCTTGGGGATGGCGGGCTTGTCTGGCCCGTATGCGTAAGGAGGGGCCTCCTGCTGTTTAAACCATCCCCAAGTCCTTCGGACTTGAGGCTGCCACACGGATTGTCCAGCGACCTGAGGACGGACAGAGACGCGAAGACAGGACTTGCGGGAGAAAATCGGGTTGCATAAAGGGCTCCGATCTGGCTAAATAGAGGGGTGACGGAGTTCTTTGTTTCCTAGTCTTTCGGCCGCAGTGTTCTGCTCTGGATTTGGCAGCGCGCGGGAGGGGAGCCGAAGTGCGATCGTTATACTGTTTGGTCGAAGGAGGCATACCATGTCGAGAGGAGTTGTTCTTCCCGTGCTTTGCTGTCTGTTTCTCTGCGCCGCGGCGCCCGCGTCCGCCCAGTTGTTGGGCCACTGGCCCCTGGATGAGAGTATCGACGGGACCACACCCGACGAGTCGGGCCATGGCAATGATTTGCTCCTGGGAGGCGGCGTCGATTTCGTCGAAGGCTACTTTGGCCAGGCCGCGTCTTTCGATGGGCAGAACGCCAACGGTGACAGTCTGCTGGCCGACGCGGAGCTCGATCTCTTCGATCCGGGTGCGGACAGTCTGACCGCGACCGTGTGGGTGCGGCAGGAAGCGGGCGACTCCAGCCAGGCCTATGAATTCATCGTGAGCAAGGGCAATGCCACCTCGGGCATCATCGGCTGGTCCATCTGGACCGAAGGCGGTAATCTGTTGGTACGCTGCAACGCCAGTAACACCAGCGCCCAGCGGGCCTCGCAACGCCTCGAGGCCTGGCCTTCGGAAGAATGGGGGCACGTGGCCATCGTGCTCGACCGCGCAGTACAGCAGGTGCGAGGCTATCTCAACGGCAGCAACGAAGGCTGGGTGGCCGGCGGAGGCGGGCCCTCCAGTGACAGCCTGGCCGGCTGGGGGGACATCGTCAGTGACGAGCCCCTGGCGATCGGCCATCGCAGTGATGGGCAGGGTACGCTGCTGGGCATGGTGGACGACGCGCGGATCTACGCCGGGGCGTTGACGGAAGACGAAATCCGGCTGGCCATGGCGCGGATGAAGAAGGGCCAAGCTAGCGCGCCGGCGCCGGAGGACGAGGCCGCTGACGTGCTGCGGGATACGCTGCTGAGCTGGATGCCGGGCGAGTTTGCGGTGGCCCATGACGTCTATCTGGGCACGGATTTTGCCGATGTCAACGACGCCGATCGTGCCGATACCACGGGGGTGCTCGTCAGCCTCGGTGCAGATGCCAATTCGCACGATCCGGGGCGTCTGGAGTTGGGACAGACCTACTATTGGCGCGTCGATGAAGTCAACGCGGCGCCCGACAATACGATTTTCAAAGGGCAGGTCTGGAGCTTCGCGACGGAACCTGTTGCCTACCCGATTGAAAATGTCACCGTCATGGCTTCCAGTTCGATTGATGGCGTCAAGCCGGAGAATGTGATCGATGGGTCGGGGCTGGATGAGAACGATCTGCACTCGGCCAAGTCTGCGGACATGTGGCTCAGTGGCATCGAGGCCGAAGCGGCGACCATCGAATTTGCCTTCGACCGTCTCTACAAGCTGCACGCGATGCTCGTCTGGAACTACAACGTGGAGTTCGAGGCCATCCTGGGGTACGGCTTCAAGGACGTCACGGTGGAGTATTCCGAGAATGGCGTCGATTGGATGGCCCTGGGCGACTTCGAATTTGCCCAGGCCACGGCCGGCGCCGGGTACGGCGCCAATACTGCGATCGACTTTGCGGGTTTGGCGGTTCGGGCGGTGCGGCTGACGGCTCACAGCAACTGGGGGGCAATGGCCGCTCAGTACGGCCTGAGCGAGGTGCGCTTCTCATATGTCCCGGTCCAGGCCCGTGTGCCGCAGCCGGCCGCTGGCGCGACGGAGGTCGCGGTCGATGCGCCGCTGACCTGGCGCGCCGGGCGCGAAGCGGCATTGCACGAGGTTCATCTGGGCACCGACCGCGAGGCGGTGGCCACGGGAACGGTGCCGGTCGATACCGTCGGCAACAACAGCTTTGTGCCGGGCGGACTGGACCTGGGCGTCACCTACTACTGGAGGGTCGACGAAGTCAACGAAGCGGAGGCCGTTAGTGTCTGGGAAGGTGACCTCTGGAGCTTCGTGACCCAGGCGTATTTGACCATCGACGATTTCGAGAGCTACGACGATGACGATAACCGGATCTACGACACGTGGATCGATGGCTGGGTCAACGGGACCGGCTCGACGGTGGGGTATCTGGAAGAACCGTTCGCCGAGACGAGTATCGTCCACGGAGGCCGGCAGGCGATGCCCCTGGAATACATCAACGTCGCGGCGCCCTACTACTCCGAGGCCCAGCGCGACCTGGGTGATGCCGATTGGACGGCCGGCGGCGCCGATACCCTGCGTCTCTACGTGCGGGGCCGGGCCGAAAACGATCCCGACACGCTCTATCTGGTCGTTGAAGATGTCGCAGGCCACCTCGCGACGGTAGTGCATCCGGATGAGACGGTGCTGACGACGGACGCGTGGCAGGAATGGACGATTCCGCTTGGCGATTTGGGCGGTATCGACCTAACCTCGGTTCAGATGGTCTATCTCGGCGTCGGCGACCGTGACAACCCGGCGGCCGGTGGCAGTGGTCTGATCTTCATCGATGATGTCCAGTTCGGCAGGCCCGCCGTCGATTAGGACGGTTTGCGTCGCGGATATGGGAGCGCTAATGAATTCGGAACGCCCCGCTAATCGATCTGCAACACGAATGCTCTATAGCAGAGCAGGCGTGACATGAGAATGCGATCGAGGCGGATCTCATGCGGTACCATCATCCTTCCAGGAGAAAAGGAGACAGGCATGAAAAGGCTCATCTTGGTGTTAGCGATCGCGGCGTGGGCGGCTCAGGTGCAGGGGGCCGTTCCGGAACCGAAAGGCGTATGGGAATTCGATGGGCCGGACCCCAACGCCGCGACGATCGGTGCTTCGTTGGAACTCGTCGGTGTAGCCGAGCCGATCGCCGGCCTTGCTGCGGCCGACGGCGCCATTCGGATCGGCGAAGGCAGCTATTACATCTGCACGCATGGCATCGCTCCCAATGGGGGTGGCACCCAGGTCAATGAGTGGACCATTCTCATTGACTTCAGTTACCCGCCCAGCAGCCTGTCCGATCCGCCCAGTGGGTACAGTGATTTCTTCCAGACCGATCCGAGCAACGCCAGTGATGCCGATTGGACTATCAATTCGTCCGGTGCGATCGGCATTGGGGCCGTCGGTTACACCAGTGCTTACGACTACACCACCGGACCCGACACCTGGTACCGCATGGTGGTGGTGGTCGACAACGGTACGCGCCACGATGTCTACATCGACGGCGTGGAAATCTTCCAGGGCAACGAACAGGGTGTCGATGGGCGTTTCAGCCTGGCCGAGACGTTGCTGCTCTTCTGCGCCGGCAACAACCAGGACCGAGACGATGCGCCCATCGATGTCTCGATGGTGGCCATGTGGGATACGCCGCTCAGTGCTGCCGATATCCACACCATCGGCCTGGCCGGTGACCGCTTCATGCCCCGCAAACTTGCCTGGGATCCCACGCCGGCCGACGGTGCGGACGACGTGCTCAGGAGCATCGACCTGGCCTGGAATCCGGGCGAATACGCGGCCACGCACAACGTCTACTTCGGTTCGTCGGCCGACGATGTTGCCGCCGCCGGGCCGGGGACGCTGGTTGCCGAGGGGGTGGCTCAGGACGTCGGCAGCTTGGACGTCGGACGCCTGGACTTCGGTCGGACCTATTACTGGCGCGTCGACGAGGTCAACGGCGCTCCGGACTTCACCGTTTTTGAGGGCAAGGTCTGGAGCTTTACCGTCGAACCGTTTGCCTATGCGGTTGAGAATATCGTCGCCACCAGCAACGGCAGCCTGGACCCCGGCGCCGGGCCGGAGAATACCGTCAACAGTTCGGGACTGAACGCCAACGACGGGCACGGCGTGGAATCAGGTGACATGTGGCTGACCACGGAGGGGGCCGATCCGTTGTGGATCCAGTATGAGTTCGACCGCGTCTATAAGCTGCACGAGATGCAGGTCTGGAACTACAACGTGGAGTTTGAGTTGATCCTGGGCTTTGGCCTCAAGGATGTGACCGTCGAGTATTCGCAGGACGGTGTGGACTGGACGGTTCTGGGCGAGGTGGAGCTGGCCCAGGCTACCGCGCGGGAGGATTATCGCTACAACACGACGGTTGACTTTGGCGGCGCCGCGGTCAAATACGTCCGGCTCTCCGTCAACAGCGGTCACGGCATGATGGGGCAATACGGACTGAGCGAGGTTCGTTTCCTGTACGTCCCGGCCCACGCCCGCGCGCCTCAGCCCAGCGACGGCGCCACGGACGTGACGGTGGCGACCGAACTGACCTGGCGGGCCGGACGCGAGGCGGTTATGCACGAGGTCTGTTTCAGCGGCGATCGGCAGGCCGTGGCCGATGGCACGGCGCTCGTCGGTGCAGTCGAGCAGAACAGCTACACGCCGGCCGACCTCCAGTTCGGCACCGCGTACTACTGGAAGATCAATGAGGTCAACGAGGCGGAGGCCACGTGGATTTGGGAAGGCGATCTGTGGAGCTTCACGACCCAGGAATTCGCGACCATCGATGATTTCGAGGACTACGACAACGAGGAGAATCTGATCTACGAGACCTGGATCGACGGCTGGACCAACGAGACCGGCTCGACCGTCGGCTATCTCGAAGCGCCGTTCGCCGAGACGAGCATCGTCCACAGCGGCCGGCAATCGATGCCGCTGGAATACATCAACGCCAGTGCACCGTACTACTCCGAAGCCGAGCGTGACCTGGGCGGCGCCGATTGGACGGCCGGCGGGGCCGAGATGCTGCGCCTCCACATCCAGGGCAGTATCGGCAACGGAGCAGGCACGCTGTATGTCGCACTAGAGGATTCGGCCGGTAATGTCGCCGTGGTCACGCATCCGGACGAGACCGTCCTGACGACCGAGGCATGGCAGGCATGGGCGATCCCCTTCGCCGATTTCAGCGGTGTCAACGTCGCCGCGGTGCAGACGATCACCCTCGGTGTGGGCGACCGCAACAACCCCACGGCCGGTGGGGACGGCCTGATCTTCGTCGACGATATCGCGTTCGGTCGCCCTGCAGAGACGCAGGGCCAATAGCCGACAATCACAAGAGAGCACCTGGCACTGAACGAATCGCGCCGAGAGGGGGTTAAGCTTGCTCTACCCCCTCGCGGCACGTTGGAACCGGACCACGCGTCTTCAGGACGCTGGCTGAGCAAGGAGTTGAACTGTGTCCAGCCGCCGTGGGTTCACGCTGATCGAGCTGCTGGTCGTCATCGCCATCATGGCACTGCTCATGGGGATCCTGATGCCGGCGATGGGGCGGGTCCGCAAGCAGGCGCGCGCCGTGGTGTGCCGATCAAACCTCAAGCAGTGGGGCGTCTTGCTGTTCATGTATGCCGAGGACAACGGCGGACGCTTCATGAAGCGGACCGACACCACGGGGCGCTGGATCGACGTGCTGTACGATCTGTACTTTGGCAACGACGAGTTCCGCTGCTGTCCCGAGGCCACGAAGATCGCCTATCCGGTCTATCCGCCGGGCGCTTCGGCGTACACGCTGATCGGCGGCGACGCGACCACGGCGTGGGGCAAATTGAGCGAGAGCGTCTCGGACCGGCCCGGCGGCATGTGGGGCAGCTACGGCATCAACGGCTGGGTCTACGACACCAGGACGGAGATGGTTTACAGCAAGCCGGCGCAGTTCCACTGGAAAACGCATAACGTCAAAAGGGCGGCGCAGATCCCCTTGTTTCTCGACTGTGCCCTGTGGGTGGGCTGGCCGGACAATACCGATAGCGTTCCCGAGGTTGAAGACCCCGGCGATTACCCCAGCGTCAGCGATTCGATGCGCCGGTTCATCATCGACCGCCACCATCAGGCCATCAATGGGATTTATCTGGATCAATCCGTTCGCAAAATCTGGCTCAAGCAACTGTTCCGTCAGCGGTGGAGCAAGCGCTTCGACATCCATGGCGACCAACCTGCATGGGCGAGTGAGGCCCCCTGGATGGCGCCGTTTAAAGGTGAGTGACCGCTTCATCGCTGCGGAGCGGCTCATGGTCTCCGCTGCCTGGGTGAGCGAATGCCGCCAAGGCGCAAAGTTGCCTTGTCCCGCGGCCCAGATTGTCCTACAATAGAACGTGCAGTTGGAAGTGTGTGTGGATTGGTAGAGGAATCTCAAGCAGGGGGCCAGGAGAGGCCCTTTTCGCCTATGTTCTGCTCTCAGACGTGAACGGACGTGAGCGCGCGATGGGAGTGTATGGCCACAGGTCGCGCCGAGCAGGTGGGCGTGCCAACAGAGCGAGGACGATACCGATTTGGGGAAGGAGGATTGTCATGGTCAAGAAGGCGCGTGTGGGTGGAGAGGTTCCGTCGGCCGGCATCCTGCTGGTTCTGTGTTGTGTGTTCCTGGCAATGACGGCCGGCGAAACGGCCGGGCAGCACGCCTTGCAGTTCGATGGGGTCGATGATTACGTGGACATCGGGCCGTGGCCTGAGCTGACGAGCCAGATCATGGCACAGCCGGTCACGTATGAGTTCTGGATCAGTTCTTCGAATACCACGGACACGTTGACGCTCATTGGTGCCGTCAACACGGCCGACAGCGTATTCTTCCGGGTCAGTCTCAACATGGACGGGATGCGAGTGCGGCAGGCGGGCGGCATCAAGATCCTCCAGCGTGACGCCAGCGGTGTGTTCTTCCGCGGAGGGACCGCCTCGAATCTGGATACCGGCATTACCGATGGCGAGTGGCACCACATGGCGCTCGTCTTCGACGCCAACACCGGGTCACTGGCGATCTACGTCGATGGCGTGAGCCAGGAGCTGAGTTTCATGGATGCGGCCACGCCGACGAACGTGACCGATTTCGAATATCCCGTCGTGCCCATCGGGGCGCGGAACGTCAGGGGCGTGATCGACCAGAACTTCCAGGGCTTGCTCAATGAGGTGCGCATCTGGAACTACGCCCGCACGGAAGGGGAGATTCAGGCGGATATGAGTGTGGCGGTGCCCGCTGGAGCCGAAGGGCTCATCGGTTACTGGCCCCTGAACGAGGGCCAGGGCACGACCGCCTATGACAACTCGGGCTACGGGCGCGACGGTTTCTTGATGGGCCCGACGTGGACGACGGAGAGCGCGCCGGTGGTGCAGCCGTTCGCGTTGTTGCCCACTCCCGCTGACGGGGCGCTCGACGTGCCCCGGGATGTGATGTTGAGTTGGCATGTGAGCGAAGAAGGCCGGGGACAAAACGTGTACGTCGGTGACGATCTGGCCAGTGTCAGTGCGGCCGACGTCGGCGACCCGCACGGCGTCCTCGTCGCCCAGGACCAGACGGCGACCAGCTACGCCCCGCCGGGCGGCTTCCAATTCGGTCGGACGTACTACTGGCGTATCGATGAGGTCGGTGGCGATACGCCAGGCCGGGTCTGGAGTTTCACCGTCGAGCCGATGGGCTACGCGCTGGACCCGGAGCATGTCACCGCGACCGCGTCGAGTTCGAACGGCGACGACGAGGGACCTGAGAAGACAGTCGATGGCTCCGGACTCGGCGCCGACGGCCAACACTCCACCACGGGACGCGACATGTGGCTCAGCGCCAGTGTCCCCGCTGGCGAATCGGCTTGGATCGAATACGAATTCGACAAAGCGTATGTGCTGCACCAGATGGTGGTATGGAACCACAACTCCGAGACCGAGCCTTTGATCGGGTTCGGGATTAAGAAAGCGATCGTGGAGTATTCCCTCGACGGGGAGACCTGGACGGTTTATACAGATTCGGCGCAGTTTTCCCGGGCGACGGGGGCGCCCGACTACGAAACCGATAGCGCCGTCGATCTGGGGGGTGTTGTGGCCCGGTACGTGCGGGTCACCGCCCTGGAGAACTGGGGCGGTCTGCTGCCTCAATATGGCCTGAGCGAAGTACGTTTCCTGACGGTGCCGATGGCCGCACGGCAGCCGCAGCCGGTCAACGGTGCCGTGGATGTTGACCTGACGCCCGTTTTGAACTGGCGTGCGGGACGCAGCGCCACCGCGCATGACGTGTATTTGGGCACCGATGCGGAGTCGCTGGAGTCGATCGATACGGTTGCGGATACGACCTACACGCCCGGGCGTCTTTTGATGGGACGCACATACTACTGGCGTGTCGACGAAGTCAATGAAGCCGACGCCACGCCTGTCTGGACCGGGGACCTCTGGAGTTTCTCGACGCAGGAGTTCGTGACGATCGATGACTTCGAGAGCTATGACAATAATGCCTATCGGATTTATGACGTCTGGCTCGATGGCTGGGTCAACGAGACCGGCTCGACGGTGGGCTATCTGGAAGCGCCGTTCGCCGAGACGAGCATCGTGCACGACGGTCGCCAGTCGATGCCCCTGCAATACCTCAACACGGCTGCGCCGTATTATTCCGAGGCCCAGCGAGACATGGGCCGGGCCGATTGGACGACCGACGGCGCCGAGACGCTGCGCCTTTACATCCGGGGCAGTGCCGACAACGGAGCGGGCACGCTGTATGCGGCACTGGAGGATGCCGCAGGCAACGTCGCCGTGGTCAGTCATCCGGACGAGGCCATGGTGACGGCCGACACGTGGCAGGAGTGGGTGATTCCCTTCGCTGATTTCACCGGTGTCAACGTCGCCTCCGTTCAGACGATCTACGTCGGTGTGGGCGATCGCGACAATCCCACAGCCGGCGGTGACGGCTTGATCTTCATCGACGATATCCAGTTCGGCAGGCCCGCCGGGCTACAGTAAAAGAAGGCGGAAAGGCGTTTCTGGATTGTGTCCAAACAGTGTGATGCAGATAAGGGAGGGCAACATGGTTTCCAGAAGAGTCATGACGTGCACAGTGTGTATTAGTGCCATCCTCATCTTGCTGTCGGCCGCGCCGAGCGGCGCGCAGGTGTATTTCTCCGACGATTTCGAGGATCCGGCCGCTTCGGTCGAGAAATGGGAGGTGATCACGGGCGAGTGGCAGGTGGGCGACGGGGTCTACCACCAGCTCAGCACCTCCAGCCCCTGGCAGGCCGCCATGGTCGCGGCTGACCACTGGAAGGACCAGTGGCAGGAGTACACGATCGAGTTCGATGTCAAGATCATGACCGAAGGCGATGCCCCGGTCAACATCCTCTTCCGTGTCCAGGACCCGGTACCGGCCATTTGGGACGACCGCAACGGGCCCGATACGCACATGTATCGCTGGATCGTCAACGGCTGGACGAATAGCGAGTCGCGCCCCTACATCTACAACGAAGGCACGTCGACGATGCTGGCGCAGACGGACAACACGTTGGAGGTCGACCGCTGGCATCACCTCAAGCTCGTGGTGACCCTGACCGGGATGGCCGGCTATGTGAATGACGTGGAGATGTTCGACGTCCAGCATGCCCAGTGGACTGAAGGTCGCGTGGGGATTCACGCCTACAGCGGGGTCATGGACTTTGACAATTTTGTCGTTTACGGGCCCTTCGGTCTGGTGGGCGCTGCGCCGCTTTCCCCGGAAGACGGTGCGATTGACGTCTCACGCGACGGTGTGTTGAGTTGGGACCCGGGCAGCTTCGCCCAGACGCACGACGTCTATCTGGGCACCAGCTTCGATGACGTCAACGATGCCGACCGGGCCAATCCGCTGGACGTGTTGGTCAGTCAGGGGCAGACGGCTGCCACGTACGATCCGGGCCGACTCGTGCTGGGCCAGACATACTATTGGCGTGTCGATGAGGTCAATGCGCCGCCGGACAGCACCGTCTTCAAAGGTGAGGTCTGGAGCTTCGAGATCGAGCCGGCGGCCTATCCGATCGAGAATGTTACCGTCACCGCTTCGAGTTCGGAGGAAGGCAGCAGCCCTGAAAACACGATCAATGGCTCGGGGCTGGATGGGAACGATTTGCACTCCACAGACGCCAAAGCGATGTGGCTCAGCAGCACGGCGGGACCGGAGCCGATCTTCATCGAATATGATTTCGGCCGGCCGTACAAGCTGCACGAGATGCTCGTCTGGAATTACAACGTGGAGTTCGAGGCATTCCTGGGCTATGGCTGCCAAGAAGTCACCGTCGAGTATTCCGAGAACGGCGTCGACTGGATGGTCCTGGGCGATTTCGAGTTCGCGCAAGCGACGTCGCGCGCCGATTACGCCGCCAATACGACGATTGCGTTCGAGGGCCTGGCGGTGCAGGCGGTGAGGCTGACGGTCCAAAGCAACTGGGGCACGATGTCGCCGCAGTGTGGTCTCAGCGAGGTACGCTTTTTGCATGTCCCCGTTGCCGCCCGTGACCCGCAACCGGACGACGGCGCGACGGATGTGGCTATCGACACGCCGCTGAGTTGGCGCCCCGGACGCGAAGCCGCGGTACACGAGGTCTTCCTCGGCACGGACAGCGAAGCGGTCGCCACCGGTGCGGCGCTCGTCGATACCGTCGGCACCAGCAGCCTGGCGCCGGGTGCGCTGGACCTCGGTGCGACGTACTACTGGCGCGTCGACGAAGTCAATGAAGCCGAGGCGATCAGCGTCTGGCCAGGCGATCTGTGGAGTTTCGTCACGCAGGCGTTCGTGGCGATCGACGATTTCGAGAGCTACAACGACGACGATAACAGGATCTACGATACGTGGATCGATGGCTGGGTCAACGAGACCGGCTCGACCGTGGGTTATCTGGAAGAACCGTTCGCCGAGACGAGCATTGTCCACGGGGGCCGTCAAGCCATGCCTCTGGAATACGTCAACAGCAGTACGCCGTACTATTCCGAGGCTCAGCGTGACATGGGCAACGCCGATTGGACGGCCGGCGGCGCCGATACGCTGCGCCTCTATGTCCAGGGCAATGCGGGCAACGGCGCGGGCAGTCTCTATGTGGCTCTGGAGGACTCGGCAGGCAACGTCGCCGTGGTGACCCACCCGGACGCGACGGTGCTGACGAGCGAAGCATGGCAGGAGTGGGCGATCCCGTTCGGCGATTTTGCCGGCGTCAACTGCGCTGCGATCCGAACGATCACCATCGGCGTAGGCGATCGGGACAATCCGACCTCTGGCGGCGACGGCTTGATCTTCATCGACGATGTCGGCGTGGGCCATCCGGCCGGCGAATGACGCGAACGCCTGGAAATCGACAAGGACACCTCAGGGCTGGGCGCTGCGGCGCACAGCCCTTTCTCTTTCACGCAAACAGATCCGAAGGAGGCGCACTCGTTGCGGTTGGAGTCTGTTCGTAACCCGCGTCAACGGGCAGATCGTCGCGGGCGGCCGCGGTGTTGGCCAGTCGGTCGCAGGCTTCGTTGTCGGGATGGCCGGCGTGGCCCTTGACCCACTTGAAAGCCACCTGGTGCCGCGCGCACACGCTTAGCAGGCGTTGCCATAGGTCCACGTTGACGGCCTTGTCCTTCTTGTTGCGTTTCCAGCCGTTGCCGCGCCAGCGTTGCACCCAGCCCTGCGTCATGGCGTTGACGAGATACTTCGAATCGCTGTGCAGCGTGACCCGACACGGTTCTTTGAGCGCTTCCAGACCGGCGATCGCCGCCATGATCTCCATGCGGTTGTTGGTGGTGCGGGCGAAGCCGCCGGAGAGGCGTTTCTCGTGTCGGCCGCAACGCAGCACGACACCGTAGCCGCCCGGACCGGGATTGCCCAGGCAGCCGCCGTCGGTGTAGATCGTGACATCCTGTTTCGGTTCATTCATAAGACCGGGCATTGTACCGTCCCTCCGCGCACGGTCAACGATCTTTCGCAGGCGACGGATCGGATGCGTTGCCGGCATGTCCGGCGCCGCACCGGATGTTGTCTGCCACGCGAAGGCGTCATCACGATTGGGGACACGAATTACGTAGTTCCCACAATTGACGCGGCGCGTCGGCTTGTCATAATGGCGGATGCTACAAGTGCGATTTTCTTATACAAAATGGACTTGACTGAAATGATGGCACTATGTAGCAGGGAGGCAGGGGCGATGAAGAGGGCTGTTCGCACACCGTCATGTCTCCCTTTTTCCTTTTGACCCTGATCGTCTGTGCCGGGCCGTAGCCGGCAGGTGACATACAGAGGGGAGCATCTGCGGCTTCTCCGCACAGGCGGATCGTTGGTGCAGGGGATTGGTGCATCTGCCTGGGTATTTTCAATCCTGTCTCTGGGCCTGTAATGAATGCCATTGCAGGCCCGTGTTTTCTCTGACACTGGCCTGTGGTGGCCGTGCATTTCCCTCACATCGCGAAGCGACGGCTTGCCGATGGGCCGGACTTCGTTATCATGGGCAGGGTACGCAGCCGGTTTTGAGATGCGTGTGAAGCGTATGCCCGGCTACGTAAAGAAAGGTTCAGCCGATGCAGGAGACCATATCGATGAGAGGCACACGAATATCGCGGCGTTGTTTTCTGAAAGCCACGGGGGCAGCACTGACCGGGCCGGCCTGGTCGGCACTCGCCCGCGCGGCCGACGCCGCACCCGAGCGACCCAACATTCTCTTCTGCATCGCTGACGACGCTTCGTGGGCGCACATGAGCGCCTATGGTTGCTCCTGGGTCAAAACGCCGGGATTCGATCGCGTCGCCCGCGAAGGCGTGCTCTTCACCAACGCGTACACGCCCAACGCCAAGTGCGCCCCGTCGCGCTCGTGCATCTTGACCGGGCGCAATTCCTGGCAACTCGAAGCGGCGGCCAATCACTGGTGTTATTTCCCGGCGAAGTTCAAGACCTATGCCGAGACGTTGGCCGAACACGGCTATCACGTCGGCTTCACCGGCAAAGGCTGGGCCCCGGGCATCGCGGGCCAGATCGACGGCAAGCCCAGGCAATTGGCGGGCCAGCCCTATCAGTCGCGCAAGCTCACCCCTCCGACGCGGGCGATCAGCAACAAAGACTACGCGGCTAACTTCGCTGACTTCCTGGCCGCCCGGCCCGCGGGAAAGCCCTTCTGTTTCTGGTACGGCGGGCACGAGCCGCACCGCGGGTACGAATTCGATTCAGGGCGCAAGAAAGGGGGCAAGCAGCTCGACCAGGTCGACCGCGTCCCGGGCCAGTGGCCCGACAACGAGACCGTCCGCGCCGATTTGTTGGACTACGCCTTCGAGGTCGAGCACTTCGACACGCACCTGCAGCGCATGCTCGCGCTGTTGGAAGAGCAGGGGGTGCTGGACGAGACGCTCGTGGTTGTCACGGCCGACAATGGCATGCCCTTTCCGCACATCAAGGGCCAGGAGTACGAATACTCGAACCACCTGCCTTTGGCGGCCATGTGGAAGCGGGGCATTCGCCATCCGGGCCGCCAAGTGGACGACTACGTCTGCTTCATCGACCTCGCGCCGACGTTCCTGGAACTGGCCGGCATCGATCCAGAGCAGGCTGGGATGCAGCCGATCACGGGCCGCAGCCTGACCGAGATATTCCAGTCGACCAAGTCCGGGCGCTGCATCGCTCAACGCGACCATGTGCTGATCGGAAAGGAACGTCACGATGTCGGCCGGCCCCACGACATCGGCTATCCCATTCGCGGGATCGTCAAGGGCGGATTCCTGTACCTGCACAACTTCGAGCCCGACCGCTGGCCGGCGGGCGATCCGGTGACGGGCTATCTCAATACGGATGGTAGCCCGACCAAGACCGAGTGCCTCCAGGCCCGCCACGCGCCGGAGACGAAGCGCTATTGGGACTGGTCGTTTGGCAAACGCCCGGTCGAAGAACTCTACGACATTCGCAAAGACCCCGACTGTCTCGACAACTTGGCCACGCAGGCCGCGTTCGGGCAACGCAAAGCGGCACTGAAGGAGCAACTCTTCAACGAGCTTCGCGCCCAGGGCGATCCGCGCATGTCCGGTCGCGGCCATATCTTCGACCAATACCCCTACGCCGACGGCAAGACCAGCCAGTTCTACGAACGCTACCAGAACGGCGAGCTGACCAAGAACGCCGCCGGCTGGGTCAACCCCTCCGATTTCGAAGATACAATTCCCTGGTAGCGCCAGCACCGGTCGTGTGGCACGTTTACCTTTGGGCCGTTGGAGGTTATAATGGGCGTAGGAGATCGCGCTGGACGTTGGAGACGCAACCCGAAGACCAAAGAGACACACGGGCACGCGGGGAGGTGACCCAATGGATGGTATCGTCTTGTTGTTTCTGTTGTTTGGTGCAGGTGTCATCGCCTGGAGCACCAGCAAGCACAGAATCATCAAGTACCTGTCGGTGGCGCTCGTGTCGGGACTCGTCGTTCTCTTCTTTGGCGTGCCCCCAATGATTCGCGTCTTTGGCCCGCCCGTCCTGGGCACCGGTTCCTACGAACACGCCCGACAGTGGGCCGCTGTGCTGGCGGCGTGCCATTCGCCCGACGAGGTCCGCGCCCGGTTCAATTGTGGATGCTACCGGGCGGCTCCCGACGGGTCCTATACATTCGTTGCCGATCCGAACGCCCCTGGCGATGGCTATACGAATGCTCTGCTCTACGACTTCGCCAATGGCGACTGGCTGGCCATCGCCTATGCCAGCAGCCATAACACCTGGGGAGGCGGCACCGTCGTGACGCGGGACCACACAGGCCGGATCCGCGTCTTCTTCGGTCATGTCTGTGGCAAGCCCTTCGTTGAAGGTACGTCACTGGAAGCGGTGTATGCGTGTCTTGAGGACCCGGTCTGGCAAGAGGTGTCGCTGAAAGAGTGACGCCCCACTGACTGTCATTTCAGCCGAGGGCAACGCCCGAGCGGAGAAATCTACGTGAGTTCGGAACGCGCGCCTGGGTCGCGGAGAGATCCCTCGACTGCGCTCGGGATGACAAGGAGACTTGGACGGACGCTTCTGGTCGTGCCGCAGATGGGTCAGGCGAGATGCCCAGCCTACTTCTCGGCTCGGGGGCTGCGGCCGTCTTTGGTGTCGATGGAGGGCTTGCCGGTCAGGGCCCGGAGGATTTCGCTGGCGACGGGGGGGCAGCCTTTGACGAAAGGACGCTGGTCCTTGGGGCAGGCCGTACAGTTGCCCACGCAGAGCGTCCGCTCGGGCAGGTCCGTATGGCCTTTGCCGATGGCCATGGTCAGGTGCTCCATGTCGGGGAAATAGTCGAACAACTGATCCCGGTAGCGCTTCAGGAAGAGCAGGACCGTCGACTGGCACGCGCTGCACGAGTTGTTGTCGAGGACGGTGACGTTGGGGAACTGGATGCTCAGGTTCGCTGGTGGCCCGGCAAAGGGCACCGTCCAGTCGCTCCAGTTCTCGGGCGTCACGTCGATCGCATCCAGATCGATGGTGCCGTAGCCGCGCGCCGCCGCGATCGCCAGATGCGGGACCGCCTCGGCCGAGGTGCCCATCAGCCGGCACGCCACCGCGTCGGCCGCGAAGGCGTCGGCGCCGGCGACGACGACCTCTGCCGCTTTGGGCTCGCCCGCGCTGGGGCCCAGGCCTTCCATGCCGACGGTGCCATCGATAACCGCCAGGTGCGGCCGCAACACCGACGCCATATCGGCAATCGCGATGTTGATGGGCTTGTTCGTATCGCCCTCGACCGGTTCCAGCATGTGCAGCTTCACCTTGCTGCGCCGCCAGAGGCAGCCTTTCATATTCTTGATCGCCAGAGTCACTCCGGTGTGCATGTGCATTTTCATCACCGGGACCGAGACGACCAGATCGTATTCGAGGACCTCCGCACAGACCTTGATCGCGTGCAGGGCCCGGCCCTCGTCGAGTGCCACCTCCACCGGCGGGCGACGGTCCAGGTCGATCAGCGGACACGCGCGCTGTTGCGCCACGGCGCCGATGCTGGCGGCGGCAAAGGCCTCCATCACATCGACCCCGGTGATGGGACTCTCGCCAATCGCCACCTCCGCACCCGCTTCGCGCAGCGTATCGATCGTGGCCGCGACCACCTCGGGATGCGTAGTGATGCCTTCGCCCGGCAGCGCGACCCGGCCCACATTGGGCTTGATCAACACGCGCTTCCCGGCCACCGGCGCCAGGTCCAGCGCCTGCAGGGCCGCCCGGGCGTTGGCATAGGCGCCCTGGCCGTGAGCGACCGAGACCCGCGGGCGCAGGGTCGATTGTAAGAGTGGGTTGTCTGCGAGCATCGTATCAGAAAGGCAACATCACGGCACAGAAATCACCCTCATCGTATCGGGTCATTCCCAACGAATTCACAAACCCTAAAGTATATCACCAAACCCCTTATCTTGTCAAATACACCGCGACCAGTGCGGAAGGCTGGGCCGGTCCGTAGGGGCAGGCCCCTGTGGCTGCCCTGCCCATGTGCGGGTGCCGTCCCATCTGACAGGTGTCAACGCCGGATGCGCCAGGCCCTATGCAGGGCAACCACAGAAAGGTGCCCCTGCAAACGCGCTCACCTTGGGACATGATTTCCCTTGCCCTCGATCGGGCCGTCTTGCATAGTATCGGTGACTGAATCGCTGTCGGCACGGACAGCCGGCGGCACAGACCTGACTGCAATGTGGGGGTCGATATCGATGACGCGTTTCGCTGCAACGTTCATGGCCCTGTCGTGCCTGGGTCTCTTCTTTCCTGTGGGGTGCGCCGTGTCTGAGCATACTGCGCTGGGCCTGTTCGAGGGCCATGACGACATTGGTGACGTGGGCGTGCCGGGTGCGGCGCGCTACGACGCCGGACAGCAGACTTATTGGGTCACCGGTGGCGGCGAGAACATGTGGTTCGATACCGATGCCCTGCACTTCGTCTGGAAACGGATGACGGGCGACGTCACCCTGGCCGCGGACATTCGTTGGGTTGGTGACGGGGGTAACGCCCATCGCAAGGCGTGTCTGTTGATTCGCCAGAGTCTCGATCCGAACGCCGCTTACGCGGACGCCGTGATCCATGGCGACGGCCTCACCTCGCTGCAATATCGCCAGACCGCAGGCGGTACGACGCGCGAGATCCAGGCCAACGTGAGCGGGCCGCGCCGCCTCCGTATCGAGCAGCAGGGCGATTACGTCTCCATGTCGGTCGCCCGCGAAGGCGAGACGCTGCACGCGGCCGGGGGCTCGTTCAGGATTCAACTCCGCGATCCGTTCTACGTCGGGTTGGGCGTCTGCGCCCACGACAACAGCGTATCCGAGCAGGCGGTCTTCTCGAATGTAGAAATCACGGCCGGTCGCGCTGCGTCGGCGGGCGACCCTGTTCTGGAGAGCACGCTGGAGATCGTCCCGATCGCCTCGGCAGATCGGCGCGTCGTCTACCACACGCAGGGCCACGTCGAGGCGCCGAACTGGTCTCGCGACGGTCGGCACCTGTTGTTCAACAACGGTGGGCGTCTCTACCGGATTCCGGTTGAAGGCGGCACGCCTGAGCTGATTGATACGGGGTTTACCACGCGCTGCAACAACGATCATGGGTTTTCGCCCGATGGAACCGAACTGGCGCTTAGCGATCAGTCGCAGGAGGAGGGCCAGTCTCTGATCTACATCGTGCCGGCCGAAGGGGGCACGCCGCGCCGTGTCACGCCCCTGGGACCGTCCTATTGGCATGGCTGGTCGCCCGACGGCAAGACCCTCGCCTACTGTGCCGAGCGCAACGGTGAGTATGACGTCTACACCATCCCCGTTGAAGGCGGCGCAGAGACGCGCCTGACGACCGCCCCGGGTCTGGACGACGGACCCGACTATTCGCCTGATGGCCGAACCATTTACTTCAACTCGATCCGCACAGGTACGATGCAGATCTGGCGCATGAACGCCGACGGCAGCGAGCAGCAGCAAGTGACCCTCGACGAGTACCACGACTGGTTCCCGCACCCGTCGCCCGACGGCCGGTGGATCGTGTTCATCTCGTACGAAAAGGATGTGGAAGGCCACCCGGCCAACAAAGACGTGATGTTGCGGCTGATGCCCACCGCCGGGGGTGAGATCCAGATCCTGGCTCGGCTCTTCGGCGGCCAGGGCACGCTCAATGTCCCCTCCTGGTCGCCCGACAGCCGCAGCGTGGCCTTCGTCAGCTACCGTCTGACCCGGCCCTGATCGGGCGGCCACGTGAAGATGCGATAAGGATTGCTTTCCGACCGGATCGGAGCGTATAATGATAGTACGATAGGGGCGGAAGCAGCAGCGATGGAGCGTAGCGCATGAGACACAAGCGGCAACGGATAACCGGACGACAGCGATGTCGAGTCTGAAGGTGAAATGTCCATACTGCAAGCGGGTACTGGTCAATCGCCTGGTCGACCGCTGTCTGTATTGCGACCGCGTGCTGCCCGAGACGCTGTGCCTGTCGGAAGAGGACAAACGCCGGTTACAGCTCGCCTCGCGGCGCGAACTGGACGAGAAGCACCAGGAGCGGCGCAAAAAGGAGTCCGAGGAGGTTGACGCGTTGATCAAGGACCGCTGGCGATTCACCACGGATTGAAGGGATTGGGCCGGCGTTTTGAGTTCGAGTGCGATAGCTTGTGGGAGACGAAGGCGATGGGCGAAGGGACAGCACGGCGCGGCTTCACACTGATCGAACTGCTGGTGGTCATCGCGATCATCGCGGTCCTGATGGCGATTCTCATGCCGGCCCTGCAGCGGGCCCGCGAACAGGGCAAGCGGGCGGTGTGCCTGAACAACACCAAGAGCCTGGTGCTGGCCTGGCTGATGTATGCCGATGAGAACGAGGGCGAGTTGCCGCGGGCTCAGGCTTCGGAGGACTTGGCGTACAAGGACTGTTGGGTGCGGAAGCCGCAAGGGACGTTGCCGGTCGAATCGCCGGTTGGGGAGCAGCTCAAGGCGCTGAAGGACGGCGTGCTCTTTCCCTATGTACGAAACGTCAAGGCGTATCGTTGCCCGGTCGCGGCCAAGAACGAGATGCGCACCTACAGCATCGTTCACGCCATGAACGGCTACGACTTCGGCGGCATCGCACCGATGTGCCGGCGGATTCAGGACGTCAAGCAGCCGGGGAGACGCATCATTTTCATCGACGACTACGGGCAGGACTACGACGCGGCCTGGGCTGTGCACTACGACCAGGCGAAGTGGTGGAACCCAATCCCCATGCGGCACGGCAAAGGGACCGTCGCCTCGCACGGCGACGGGCACGCCGAGTTTTACAGCTGGACCGATCCGCGCACCATCGAATGGGCGCAGTTGACCTGGGCCGAGGCCGAGGCTCAGAAGGGCGACGCCCTGACCACCCAGCCTGGCAACCAGGACCTCGAAGAGATCCAGAAAGCCTGTTGGGGCAAGCTCGGCTACGAGCCGTAAGCCGAAAAGGTTACGGGGACGCGTCCGGCGCTGACGTATTGACCGGCCGTCAATCGATCGTTTTGTTCTCCAGGAAGTCGGCGTGGGCTTTGCCTGCGTTGGCACTGCCCGGATAGATGCCCGAGCGCCACGTTTTGGTGACGATGTCGATGTCACCATCTCCGTCGACGTCACCCGTGCAGGCCTCGTGCCCGCCCAGGTTGGCGTCGAGAATCACGTGTTCGGTCCAGACACCCGTCGTGTTCTCCCAGAGGTACCAGCGGGGCGGTGGGGGCGACCCCTTACCCCGGCAATCCTCCTGCTCGACGGTCAGAATGTCGAGCTTGCCGTCTCCGTTGAAGTCTTCGACGCGCAGGCTGTGCAGGGAGATACGCCGGCCCGGCGCGGTCTGGGGCAGGATGACTTTGCGCCAGGCGGTACCGGCGCCGTTGTCGTTGTAGAGAATCGCGGCCACGCAATCGGGCACGTCGCAGTCGGTGATGACGATGTCGCTGTCGCCGTCACCATCCATGTCGCGGATGACGCTGCGGGTGGCCATCATGGCGGGCCCGCCCCAGGTGGGGACGGTCCAGCGGCCGAAGGGCAGGACGTGGAAGGCCCAGGCGGCGCCGCGATCGGTGTTCTCCGCCCAGCGGTCGCCCAGGACGATGTCGTTGTCGCCGTCGCCATCGATGTCGCCAATGCCCTCGGGCCCGAAGCTGCCGTGCGCGCACTTTTCCGCCGGTGTGATCTGGTGTTCGGGCCAGAGGCCGCGAGGGTCCTCGGGCTGCTCGTACCAGTAGCAGCCGTGGTTTTCCGAGAGCGTGACGATGTCGGCACGGCCATCGCCATTGATGTCGCAGACACTCACGTCGTGGAACCCGGATTCGAGGTGGCGGTAGCGGTGGGGCGTGAAGGGTTTGTTCTTCGGATCGCGCGAGTTGCGGTACCAGTGGTTGCCCGAGACGATGTCGGGCCAGCCGTCGGCGTCGATGTCGAACACGGCCGCGGCCTGTTGCGTCTCGGCCATCGAACCGACCGGATGCTGCGCCCAGTCGTCCGGTCCGCGGTACTCGAACCAGAAGAAGTTGTCGCTGACGCGGTGCGGCGGACGGGCCGAGGCGATGGTGTAATCGAGATCGCCATCTTTGTCGAAGTCGGCCAGGGTCACCGAGTGGAACCAGTCGTCGGTCGGCATCTCCGAGCGGACGAAGTGGTGCTGGAACTCGAACTTCGCTTCGCTTGGTTTCGGCGCGGGCGCCTGTGTCCCTGCGCCAATCCAGTGCTCCCAGCTTGAGAACTGGCTGCCTTGGGCGACCGCGACCACCGTCGCCCGCACCTTCATCGGGTAGTACTTGTGTCGACCCGCCCAGACGTCGGGGTTGGGGTGATAAGTGCTGATATAGCCCCGGGGATCGCTGGACCAGACGATGATGCCGCAGTGTTTGAAGTCGGCCACCCGCGCGAAATCGACCGGCTGGTTCGGGTCGAGCTCCCACCACGTGGCCGGGGGGGCATGGTGCGTGACGATGCCGGGTCCGCGTAGTTCGCAGTGGGGGCTCATCGTCTCGCGAACTCCGTCATCCTGCCAGATACCGAACTGGAGCTTGCTGGCGGCGCTGGTCGGCTGGCTGAGGATCTCGAAGCGCGTGTAGACCTGTCCGTTCTCGTAGTCGTCGGGCGATCTCCAGTTGGCCGGTCCCGTTGCCGGCGGCATGAACCAGTTGAACCCGTTCAGCGCCTCATCGAACGTAAACACCTGATCGAAAATCAAGAACTCACCGGCTCCTGCACGACCGGCCAGAACCAGCATGAGGAATGCCGCTAGCATTTTCAGATGACTACGCATGACCATATCTGCTCCTGTCTCCGGCCTCCCGTCTCCCGCCTGCGGCAATTGGCTTCGTTCCGCGACCATACCCGCATTTGGGGCCCAAAACCAGCGAAAATTGGCTTTGCCTGGCGCATCCGCCTTGTCCGGCGCGCATCAGCTTAGTCTTGTCTAAACCCTCCGCCTCTGGCGGAGGCCCCGGAGAGGTTCTACCGATCCGGGGAGAACTAACGTAGGATCTTTGCTCCGGGAAAGCCCCGTGGGCGCACCAAGGAGAAAGATCCTATGCATGAATGGAATAGTCTATCCCACATCCGGTGGGACTGCAAATACCATGTGGTGTTTGTCCCGAAGTATCGTAAGAAGCAACTTTATGGCCAGATGCGAAAACGGGTTCGAGCGATTCTGTGGGATTTGAGCAGGCAGATAGGCGTCGATGTCCTTGAAGGGCATTTAATGGCCGATCATGTCCACGTGTGTCTGCGTGTGGCGTCGAAGCACAGCATCGCCCATGTCATCGGTTTCTTGAAAGGCAAGAGTGCGGTTCGTATCCACCGAGAGTTGGGTCATCAGCGGATGACGGGCCTTCATTTCTGGTCCCGTGGTTATTGCGTTAGCACGGTGGGGCTCGACGAGGAGACGATTCGCCGGTATATCCGCGAACAAGAAGATCGAGACAACAATCAACAGCGTTTGGGATTTGAGTAGACGTTAACACGAGCCCCAACGGGGCTTTCCTTAGGTGAACGCCCCCTTCCAGGGGGCTTCCTCAGGCCACCCGCTCAGCGGGTGGTCGATGACTTGTTGGAACGGCGAAGAGGAAGAGCCTACTCGGCCTTGCAGGCCAGAGACGCCGGGGTGACCGCTGATTTGCAGCTATGCCATGAAGCCCATGTCGTAATGCGGCGAAGCAACAATGTGTCATTTCGACCGCAGCGTAGAATCGTGACGAGACCCATTCGACTCCGCTACGCTTCGCTCAGGGTGACAATAGGAGGCAGCGAGGCATTGACCGAAAAGAAACGAAAGTGGGCAGGATGGGCAACTCGTTGCCCATGCGGCGGGATGGGGATGATGATTCGCCCCTACGTTGGCCGTTGTTGGTGCATGACACGGCCGTCTCCACCGCTCTTGAAGGAGGCGATGAAGACGGCCGCGTGTTCAATTGATCTTCCCTCGTTCAGGGTTCGTTGTCGATTTTCAGGTTGTCGAGGTAAAGGGTGGTGGGGGCGGTGGCGTTGGAGACGAAGCCGAGCCAGGTGATGTGCTCGAAGGTCTTGGCGTTCTCGTTGCGCAGGCGCGAGAACATCTTGGGATCCTGGTCGGGCAGGGTGATGACGAGGGTCCAGAGGCCGCTGTTGTTCTTGCCGAGATCGGCGGCGACCACGATATGCACCCATTGGCCGTACGGCAGTTCGAGTGCGGTGCGTTCCCCGATCTCGAGCTTGTTGCCCCGGATCCAGAAGCTGGGTCCCACGCTGTACGCCGTGGCGCGCCAATCGCGCCATTCGTGATAGAGTAGCGTACCTTCTTCGACGCGGATATCGAAGGCGCAGGTGGTCGTGCCCGACCTGTGGTTGGGCGTATAGACCAGGTGCGGATTCCAGGAATAGCGCAGGCCCTCGACGTCGGTGAACTTGAGACTGTGCGCGCCGGTCGCGGCGGTCTCGTCGGTCACAACGATGGCGTCGCCCTTGCCCTCGACGTGGACCTGATCGGCGCGGGGCTTGGCGCCCACGGCAGTCTTCTCGAACGTGTCGTTAACGGCTTTCGGCGGCGGCCCCGGCGGCATCTCCAGCGGCGGGTACTCGACCTCGTTGGCCTTGGCGATCCAGGCCGCATCGCCATAGACGCCCGCCTGGCTGTAGTCGAACTCCTTGAAGCCCAGCTTCATCGCGGGCGACTCGGGCTTCAAACGGAAGTCGTGGTTCGCGCGGTCGACGAAGAGCGGATCGGCGATCACGGATTTGACGTCACGCCCCAGTTCCTGGCGCCACTGGTCCAGCGACAGCCCCACGAAATCGATCTCGTCACCGGCCGCATTCCAATAACAGTTCTTGTCCATCGCCACGCGGACCTCCTTCCAGCGTCCCGCCAGTAGCGGGCCCGTTTTCCAGGAGACGATGTTGTTGGCGAAGGTGAACGACAGATGGTCCTCGACGCGGGTTGCCTGCACCTGGTGCAGCATGCTGTCGACCATGATGTTGTTGCGAATGATGTTTTCCTTGCCGTAGTGTTGATGGAAGCTGCCGGTCTTGGTGTTGTAGATGAGGTTGTTCTCCATGACGATGCCGGTGGAGCCTTCGTCGGTGTAGAGGCCCCAGCCGCCGTAGGAGTAGGCGTAGATGTCGTGGAAGATGTTGTTGCGGACGGCGGTGCCTTCAGACGGTCCGAGGGTGTAGATGCCGCCCATGTCACTGAGGACCCACCAGCCGAGGTGGTGGACGTGGTTGAAGCTGAGGTTGTTACGCTTGGCGAGGCTGTCGGAATAGCCCCAGCGCCAGCCGACGGAGAGCCCGGTGTAATAGAAATCGGCGATCTCATTGTGGGTCACAGCATTGTCGCCGCTCTGGCCGATCCAGACGCCGACGGCCGAGGTGTAGATGCGGCCGCCCGCGCGGATGATGTTGTTGTCCACGGTGATGTGGCCGGTTTGGTCGTTCGGGTCGGGGCGCATCTGGCCTTCACCGATGCGGACGCCGCCGGCACCGAGGTCATGGATGTAAGAACGCTGAAGCTGGCAGTCGCGGCAGCCCCGGCGGAACCAGACGCCGTAGGTGGCGATGCGGCCCACTTCGCAGTCCTGGATCGTGACGTGGCGGGCGCCGTCGGCCATGACGGCCGCCTCGGTGGCATAGGCCGCCTGGTACGGGGCATAGCCCTGACGCGGCAGGGGCTCGCGGCTGTGCTCGAAAGCCAGGCCCTTGAGGGTGATGTGCTCGACGAATGTGCCATGCTCGGGCTCGCCGGCGAAGACGACGAGCTTGCGCGCGTAGGGGGCAACCACCTCGGCCTGGCTCATGTCTTCGCCGGGCAGGGGCTTGTAGTAGAGCTGCCCGTCGCGGCTGAGGAACCACTCGCCCGGCGCGTCGAGCGCCGTTTTGAAATTCTCCAGGTGGAAGCGCGTATTGGCGGGCCAGCCGGAGTAGCTCTTGAGTTGCTCGCCCACGGTGGTGATGGTGTTCTCTTCGAGATCGATGGCGGTCAGGAAGCGCCGGCTGATGCACCACTTGTGGTAGGCGACCAGCGTGACGTCACGCAGCTCGGCCTCGCTGAGGTTTTGCAGGGGGCTCAGGGCGTTGGAACGCACGGCGGTGGTGCGCCGGAACTGTCCTTCCTGGCCTTCGACGGGGACCTCCTGCGTTTCGCCCATGTAGTGGTACCACTTGTTGGGCGTGCGGGCGCGGACCGCGCGACGGCCATTGACGAACAACTGCTCGAAGTACCAGTGGCCGGCCTTGACTTCGGGGACCTGAGCGACCCAGAGACCGTCGTCGGTCTGCTGGAATCCACCGATGCGCTTGCCCCCGCTAAAGATGGGTGTGGTGCCCGGCGCCGCTTCGTAGGTGATGGGGCAGTCGGCGGTGCCGCTGTCGGCCGGGGTCAGGACGAAGGGCTCGGTCAGCGTGTAGCGTCCGGCCGTGATGATGACACGAACGGGTTCGTCGAGGACC
>Ga0272443_10001863_pt1 | contig 28689 bp, 27 predicted proteins | sample SSMAcet12_FD_193581 | JGI IMG/M metagenome (GOLD analysis project Ga0272443, IMG submission 193581) | Marine sediment archaeal communities from Little Sippewissett salt marsh, Falmouth, MA, United States - SSM-Acet-12 | ecosystem: Environmental > Aquatic > Marine > Wetlands > Sediment ... | reverse complement strand
AATAGCGTGAAGGCATAAAGTTGTTTTACCAGAAGCTTCGGGTCCATAAATTTCTACAATTCTCCCTTTGGGATAGCCTCCAATACCTAAGGCCATATCAAGAGAAATTGCGCCAGAAGGAACGGAGGGAATTTCTTGGATATTTTCTAAAGATTCTCCCATTTTCATGATGGAGCCTTTACCAAACTCTTTTTCGATTTGCTTCATAGCAATGCTGACAGCTTTTTTTTGCTGGTCATTAGGCTGGTTTGTTTCTATTTTCTCTTTTTTATCTGATTTGTTTTTTGAGGAAGATTTTTTGGTCATTTTTTCTTTCTGTAATTAATAAATTCACTAATTAGTAATTAACAGAGGAGTTCATTTCTGAGGGGCAAGCCCCTCAGCGTTTTGTCTTCTAAAGAAGACAAAGCCTGCTCCCCTGTGAATAGGGGTATTAACCCCTAATTCACACTAGGGGGATATCCCCCTAGTACCCCCATTCTGATTTGTTCCCCGCAGTAAGCTGAAGGGGTATAATCAGAATTAAATATTTGGTTTTTGTTCAGCTTTGTATAAACCACTATAAACAAAGCAGTAAAAGAATTGAATAGTGAATTTTTGTTTTCAATATTTTTAGGTTAAAATGAGAAACTGACGAAAACCGTATTTTTTGCTACTGGTTTTATTATCTTAAAGTTCAGGCCGTAGCTTAGATGGCTAAAGCGCCGGGCTGGGGGTCCGGAGACCGGAGGTTCAAGTCCTCTCGGCCTGACAATTTTTATCCTCTAAAATCTTACTAACAATTTTCAATTTACTTTTGTAATCTTTTTCACAGATTCTCTTTCTTTTCTCCTTTTTAATAGCTTAAGAATTAAAAATTATGGAGGGAAAATGCTAGAAATAGGTCAAAAAATTCCATTAAAGATTAAAGTTAAAAATTTGCAAAATAAAGAGGTGACTTTAAAAAAATACTTGGGTCAACCTCTAGTAATTTATTTTTATCCTAAAGATAATACCCCTGGTTGTACTAAAGAAGCTAGATCTTTTCGCTCTAATATGCAACAACTGCAAGAATTAGGTGTCAAGGTAGTTGGTGTTAGTCAAGATGATGTGGAGTCACATAAAAAATTTAAACAGAAATTAAACCTAAATTTTGAGCTTCTTTCTGATGAATCTCGAGAGTTGATGAAAGCCTTTGGTGTTTGGCAGGAGAAGCGTATGTTTGGCAAATCTTATATGGGGACTGTCAGGTCAACTTTTGCTGTGGACGAAAAAGGCATAATTATATATGTTTGGCCTAGAGTTAGGCCAACTGAGCATGCAGAACAAGTGCTTAAATTTTTTCAGGAACAAGTTAACTAGGTTGGATAATGGGAATGTTGGTTGCTAACCTGATGTCAGCTTTTTGTAAAGATTTTACTAGAGCAAAATTAATATTTTCTTTAGTCTGGGCAAAAGTTTCATAGTCTTTTTCTGCTAAGTAATAAGTAGCGGAAAAAACAAAAGATCCATTATCTATTTCAGAAAAATAGACTCGATCAAATTCTGCTTTTTCTTGGTCTTCAATAATTTGTTGCATTTTTTGTTTAAATTTTTGCAGTTTGGCAGGAGGGGTTTTGATTCCGACTCTAATTTCAAATGAGTCGCGCCTTTTTGTCATTTTTTTAAAGTTGCGAATTCTTGATTGAGTCAGTTCCTGGTTAGAAATGACCAGTTCTTCACCGCGTAGGGTTTGAATGCGGGTTGATTTAAGACCAATTTTTTTCACATTTCCGCTGTCATCACCCAAGACAATATAGTCCCCAGTTTGAAATGGTTTATCAAAAGAAATAGAAAAGTAAGATAGAACATCCTCAAGAATATTTTTTACGCCAAAAGCTACAGATACACCAGCAATTCCCAGTCCTCCGATTAGAGTTGAAATTTCATAACCTAAATTTTGTAAAACAAATAAAATAGCGATGATCCAGATAACTATTTGCACTAGTTGCTGAATAACTTTCATGACTGAAGGATCAATTTTAGTCTCTTTTTGTTGATAGCGATCAAGCGCGTGCTTGATAAATTGATTGATGCTCAGGGTCAGATAAAAACTAAAAATAATCATTAAAATTTGATTGAGAGAGTTTTGTATTTTGACTGGTGTTTCAATCCATTGTTCGATGATCACCAATGATAAAGCTAGGTAAAAAGGCCAGTGAAATGAGGCTAACAAATCTATAAAAAACTCGATTAAGCTATTGGATTCACGAGCGGATAATTTTTTCAGGTATTGATTAAAAATTGTTTTTGCTGCTTGCAGTACAATGTAAATCACAGCAGTAAAAGTACAGATGGCTGTTATTTGCAGCCAGTTGATATTGGCAAGAATCGTTAATAAAGATGAATAAATTGTCATAACAAAAATTGATTATTATCAAAGTTAGTGTATAGAGAAAAATGAAAAATTGAAATAGGGGTTCAATTTTGAAAAAAAGATCATTTGTTCATCAATGTTGTTAGCCAGCATCGATAGGAATTTTTTCTTGAAGCCACTGAGCCACTTTTTCATAAGTAGTTAATTTTGGCTTTTCATTAAGCAAAACTTCACCCAAGATTAGTCGCATTGCTTCTTTTTCCAATTCTGGCGGGAGAATGATTGAGAGCCGATTAGGAAAACGCCCAAGTTCTATGTTCACTAAATTAAAGCCATCTTTTGTCTCTAGCCAAAATCTACCTAATTCAATCCAGTAGTAAACTTGATTTTCTACACGAATGCCATAGGTAGTGATTTTATATTTTACAGTTGGAGGAGGTACCACAGACAATACATAAATTAAAAAAACAGCTGCGATAACAACTGCCACTGGTAGAATCTGTCCAGCAAAAAATAATATTAAGGAAATTAATGCAGCTATGACCAAAATAGTAGAAAAATATTTTTTATTTTTCTTTTTAAAAACTCTGCTAGGCGATGTCCATTCTAGAACTGTTTGTTCTGGTACAGGCCGCTTGAAACCTGGAGCTAGACGTGAATCCTCGAGCTTGACTTCAGGATAATCATAAGGAATTTGATTCTGTTGAGGTTGTTGTTGATTTTGATTTCTTTGAGGTCGACCAGTTTGATTTTTGGTTTGATTCTGTTGAGCTTCTTGTTGTTTTTTCTTTAAATAAGCCTCGTAGCGTTTGAGATCATCAGCTTGAGAATTAGGCTTTGGTTGGGCTTGTTGATTTGCCTGAGGTTGTCCAGTTGGTGTAGAATAACTGTCTGGTTGAGCTGAATAGTTAGCTGATGAGTTATTTGGTTCCTGAGCCATGATACTATTAATATACACAAAAAATGGTTAACTACCAAGTAGTTTCTTGGTAAAATAAGGTTGTAGAAAAATTTTGTTGAAAAATTGGCGAGAAAATTAACAGGAGGTGTCGCATAGCGGTCAATTGCACTAGTCTTGAAAACTAGGGCCTCACGGCTCCGTGGGTTCGAATCCCACCACCTCCGCATAAAAAAAGCCCGATAGGGCTTTTTTTTATGCGGAAGCTGGTATTTAGATAAGGTCCCTTTTCGCGCCAGCAAGTGCGAATACCATAAAAGATTATTAAAATGAGCACCTGCTTAGTGCATGTGAGTCTGCGTAGTGAAACAAAGCAGACGAATCGTAAATCCCACCACCTCCGCAGATATTATTTACAGGAAACACGCCTTTTAAAACAGTTTAAATTATTGTCCTCATTTTATTTTTTAAGCAATGAACCCTTTTATTCATTGTTTTCTCGCGAAAACACCTACAGACTGAAGCACGCTGGAGTCGCCTAATTTAACTTATGAGTTTATTATGATTTATACCCCGCGAGGAGCTTGCTCCTGGGTTTAATACCCCGTAAGCGACAGGGTAGCAGGCTTTGTCCATTTTTAATGGACAAAACGCTGAGGGGCTTGCCCCTCAGAAATGAGGAAATTAAAAATACATTATCAACTATTTTATTGATGATTTTAATTCAATCCATGATATATTTTTTATATGTCTAAACAGTCTCAAAAAACACCCTACATCATCGGTGTTGCCGGCGGCAGTGGTTCTGGTAAAACTACAGTCGTAAAAAATTTGCTTAAAGCATTACCAAAAAAAAGTGTGGTGACCATTTCTCATGATGATTATTATCTTGATCAAACAGAAAAACCCATGGCTGAGCGTGAGGCTACAAACTATGATCATCCTGATTCTTTGGAAACTGAGTTACTGATTAAACATTTGAAAATGCTGCGAAATGGGGAGAAGGTGGAAAAACCGACTTATGATTTTGCTCATCATACTCGGGCAGCTGAAACAGAAGTCTTAAAGCCAGCTAAAGTGATTATTGTTGAGGGGATTTTGGTTTTAGAAGCGCTTGAGCTAAGAAGGTTGTTGGATTTAAAGATTTTTGTCCAGACTGATGATGATATTCGGATCATTCGCCGCATTACTAGAGATATGAAAGAAAGAGGTCGGACTTTTCAGTTTGTAGTTGATCAGTATTTGAAATTTACTCGGCCTATGTATTTGCGGTTTGTGGAACCGACTAAGCGTCATGCAGATATCGTGATTCCAGAAGGCGGAGAAAATGAAGCTGCTTTAGCAATGCTGGGGGCATTGGTTAAGGAGAAATTAAGCTAATCCACAAGACTAAGCCGCTGTATAAATAAAGCTCAGCTACTTCTGACCAAGAGTGCCAGATGCCCCACATAATTCGCAGTTGTTGTCCAAAATAAATTAAAGAAAAAAGAAAAAACCCTAAAACAATTTTTTGGGGCAGAAAATCAGTGAATTTTTCCAGTGAAGGAATTTTTTTGCTTAAAAGCTGAGTTAATGGTTTAGCCATGACTCCAAATAGACTTAGACCTACATAAGCGTAAATTACCAGCCATTCGATAGCATATAAATTATGAATTGTTAATTCTTCTTGTCTATTAATTTGTTTATAAGATTCACTCACTTTCAAATCTAAAACTCTTTGTCCCCAAGAAATTTCATCACCAGCAATAAAAGCAAAACCTAAGACCCAAATAAGGAAAAACCCTGCTATCCAATATTTTTTATTTTTAATTGCTTGCCAGATTTTTTTGCTATTCCAAAGTGCTCCTGCAGCTAAGACCCAAAATTGTAAGTTTTCGATTATGTGATCCTCTTTAACAATTTGCTTAAAATAATCAAAAGGCCAAGTGCTGGCGGCATAAAGCAAAATGTAAGTGACTAAAGGGGTTAGTAAAATTACTTTTTGCCAGTTTTTTTGCCACCATTTTTTTGATTGTTGAATTAATAAAGTCAAAATTAAGTAAGTGAGCAAAATTCCTATTTGCGGTAACTGTAGATGAGTTAAGGAAAAAACAGTGCTGGGATGTTTGCCTTTGCCATAAAGCGATAAGCCAAACCAAATCGGGGCTATAAAGATTAAGCCAGCTAGATAAAGTAAGTTTAATTTTTTCTTTACTCTAATTTTGTTTTGCCACCTAATAATAAGTTGCAATAATATTGTGGGTAGAACCAAGTTTTTTGAGGCAATACCTATAATATTTTGCACGGAATCTGCACTATTAAAACTATCTAAGGCTAAAAGTGCTAAAATTGAAGAGAGAAAAGCAAAATAAATAAGTTCTTGAGTATTTGTCCACAGTTTGAGTTTTTTTAGCATGAATTGATTATAGCAGACGAAAACGACAATTATGATAACTGAAGGATAATAATGTTATTGCCAAAATTTGTTTATCATTTTAAGAGCGGGCCAGTAGATAGTCCTCAGCTTTTAGAAATAATCAAACGGGGGAACTGTCGTTTAGCTGTGCAAATTTTTTATCAGCGAGTTTTTGATATTTTTTTAAAAACAGAACAAATTTTATTGCCAGAGGCTTTTTATCAGACAGGGGAATATGTTTTTCCTCCTGCCGGAACTGATAAAAATTATTTGGAAAAAAATTTTGCGAAAAATTTAGGTAAACTTAAATTTGGCGACGTTTTATATGCGGTCCGTTTGCGCAATAAAAAAAACAAAAATATCTATAAAAATTTTTCAGAATATAAAGACTATAACGAATGGTTGCTTTACTTACACTCAGCTGTTTTTTTAGGCAAAAAAAGTGAAGCACCTCAAGATAAACAGTATATTTTTGCTCAGATTCCAGAGAAAATTACTAATGAAAATTTAATTTGGCATGCTACAGCAATAGAAAATGGTTCAGTGTTTTGGGATATAAAAAAGTTTAATAATTATTATGCTCTAGTGACAGCAAAAAGATTGAGTTAATATTAGTGCAAGTTGTTGCATAACTTGTTATATTAATGAGATATGACTCGGAAATTAAAGATTATTTTAAACCCTGAACAAAGAAAAAAACATGTGGATCAATTGTTAAAGTTAGATGGTCTGGCTCATGTTGAAGAAGATGCAACTGCAGCTTATTGCCCAATTTCTTTGACTCAAACACCTGCTGAGATAAAGCCTTATTTAGTAGAACGGCAGCAATTATTAATTGAAAAGGTCCTCCAGAAAGCTGAGATCACTGGTTATGATCCCTATTCGGCTCCTTTTTCACCTGATCAGGATTTATCAAAGTTGCCTCAAGAAATTTACTTAGTTGATTCTGGCAAGATTGCTAGTGCTAGGTTTTTTGTAGGACATAATATTACTGCTTCAACTGGTTTTGGCGTAGAACTAGAAAAAGCTGTAAGATTTAATCGCATGGCGGTGATTTTATTAGATAAAAAAATTCGAGTTTCTCGAATGCAGCCTCATCGAGTCATTTATTTACAGTATGAAAATTTTGCACAACAAGTAGAAGAGTTTGTTAAGGTGTTTGAGTTTCTGCAACAGTTTGAGCCTGGTATGGCTTTTGCAGGAAAAGAGCCTGTTTTAGCTGGATTTCATCTGAAGACTGGAGAAGTGGTGAATTTGGAGCAAAGTGTTTATGAAAAGTTTCCTGATTTAAAGTATGAATATGATGGGGAAAGAAGTATTGTGCAGTTGCAGGCAATTAATGCTCAAGAATTATTTCCTAATTAAAAAAATAAAAAATTGATGAATCAAACTCAAAAAAATCCTTTAAATAATTTTCAATTAATTATTATGTGTGGTTTGCCTGGGAGTGGTAAGTCAACTTTGGCTAGAAGGCTGTCCAAGGGACTTGGGGCGCAGTATTTATCCTCAGATGTAATGAGGAAAAAAATGTTTAATAATAATCATTTTGAGATTAGGCCTGATATTGAAATGATAAAAGTTAATGCTCATGCTAAGTTACATCAAGAAGTTTGTGATCAGTTAAAAATGAGGGAAAAAGTGATTCTAGATGCGACTAATGTTAATATCGAGGAACGCCGAATTTATTTGCAAAAATTTACCCAGGTTTGTGCTTCAGAAAAAATTTGTTTTGTGATGATGAAAACTGATCCTGAAGTGATAAAAAAACGAATGAAAAAACATGAGGACGCAAACTCTGAGGCACAGGAAAATTTTTATGAAAGCTGGCAAATCGTTTTTGGCGAGTTTGAAGACGAGTTTGCTCAAGGCATTTCTGGCTGGCCTGATGAAGACCCAGAATTAGATCAACAAATTAAATTTTTTAATTATGAACAACTTAAACCCTACTTGGATCAAACAGATTAAACTAATTGCTTGGGATTTGGATGGAACTTTGTATCCTGATTCTCCAAAATTACATGAGGCTATTCGGCAGGAACAATTAAAAGCAGTAGCTGATAAATTAGGTGTTGATATTCACGAGACTGAAGATAAATTTAATCAAATCTATGAACAGTTGCATAGCCATACTAAAACCCTAGATTTTTTAGGGATTAATGGACAACAATTTTTTCTTGATGTATGGCAGAAAATGAATTTAGCTAATTATATTCACAAAAATAAAAAATTGAGCGAGTTATTACGCCAAATTTATGAATCAAATAAATGGCAGCAATATTTACTCACCAACAGTAACAATCGGGTTAGTATCGAGTTGAAATTAGGCTTAATCGGGATAGATTTAGAAGTTTTTGATCAAATTTTTAATTCGGTGGAAATCGGGCATAATAAACCTGATATCGGAATTTTTAAATATTTATGGGAATCATCAGGATTAAATAGAGATGAGATTGTTTATGTTGGCGATCGAGAGCGGACTGACATTCAAGCTGCAAAAAAATATGGTTTGAAGGCGATAAAGATAGCTAAAAATAACGAAAAGAAAACTGAAGCTGATTTAGTTTTCCCAACTGCGGAGCAAGTGGCAGAATTGTTTTTGCAGTCATGACATAAAGATATGAAAGAAAAAATTAATTATGTAGTTTTTGGGATAATTATATTTTTAATGGCGAGCTTGACTGGCTTGCATTTTTTTAATTCTACTTCAGGATTCAGGCAAGTTAAACGCATTCCTCTGCCTACAGCAGAACCAACTCCTTTGCCAAGTTTGACCCCGACAGCCACTCCAGAGCCAGCTAAAGTAACAGTCATGATTGGTGGCGATGTGATGTTTGATCGCAATATTCGGCTGGCTAGTGAAAAAAATGGATATGATTTCCCCTTATCTGGGTTAGAGGAGTTTTTCCAGCAGGCTGATTTAGTCTTGGTAAATTTAGAAGGTCCAATTACAGACAATCAGTCTGTCAGTGTTGGTTCGCAGCCTGGCTCAAGAAATAATTTTATTTTTACTTTTGCGCCGCAAATATTAGCAGCTTTGAAAAAAGCCAATATCAATTTAGTTAATTTGGGAAATAATCATATTCTAAATTTTGGCGTAGCAGGTTATCAGGAGACCAAAGATTATTTAGAACAAGCTAATATTAGATTTTTTGGCCAGATTGGAGAGCAAGTTGAAGCAGAGGAGCAGTATTTGAGTTTTATTTGGCGAGAAAAAGGCATTACTATAGGTTTTGTGAATTTTAATCAGTTTTCCGGAGGAAAAGTGGAAGGAGAAATGGACGTAGTTTTACAGGAAATAAAACGCCTGCGCCCAGAGGTAGATTGGTTAGTAGTTTACCCTCACTGGGGAAACGAGTATGTACTCGAGCCAAATCAAGTAATTAAAAATTGGGCGCAGCAATTTGTGGATGTGGGCGCCGATCTGGTGATCGGCGCCCACCCTCATGTAGAACAAATCAATGAGGTTTATCAAGGCAAAGAGATTTACTATTCTTTAGGCAATTTAGTTTTTGATCAATATTTTCAGCCTGAGGTCAGGCAAGGTTTGGTTTTAGAAATAGAATTTTTTCAAGATAAAAAAGAGATCAAGGAGCATCGAGTTGAGCTCAAGCCTGGCGGACAAACAGTTTTTTCTTCAGCTGATCAACCAAGCCCATTGTTGTCCCCCACATTACTGCCAAATCAGCTGTAATTTGTAGAATTGGCAGCCAATACCAGCCTTGAGGGACATATTTTTTATTCTTTTTAATACTCCAATAACTGTAAGCACTTAATCCCAGGGTGAAAAAGAGCAGGATTAAAAGCCAGCGTGGCCACAGCCAGATGAGAGTGATCAGCCCCAGCCAGTAGCGAAGAAAGATTAAAGTGATTTTAGGGCGAAAAATTCCTGCCTGGATATCGCCTCGAGCAAAGCGGAAAATCATTTGACTAAATTCGCTTAAGTTTTTACGTGGAATCCAAGCCACTTCAGCTTTTGCTGAAAAAGCTATTTTTATATGATATTTTTTTAGTTGATGGGCAAAAGCAAAATCCTCGCTCACAGTCAAATCCTCACAAAAACCTCCTAGTTGATCCCAAATTCTTTTTTCCATAAGCATGGAGCGCGTCGCTGGTAGAAAAGTATCTGGATTGACGCGATCAGGCATCACCAGCACGTATGGCACCACAGCCTGTTCAAAATTGGAGCGCGACGCGCCCTCATAAAATCCGGCTACAACTGGCGCAGAGTTATTTTGATATGTTTTTAATAATTCTTCTAACCAGTCTGGGTGAGGGATGCAGCCAGCATCGGTAATGGCAATCAGAGGATATTTGGCTTTTTTTATGGCCAAGTTGCGGCCTTGGCTTATATTTAACTGAGGTTCAATGATTAATTTTATTTTCAGCTCAGGATTTTTTTGAAAAAAATCAGTGATTATTTTTGGTGTGTCATCTGTAGAACCGCCATCAACAATGATGATTTCATCAGCTGGTTTAGTCTGGCGAGCTAGAGCCTGCAGTAGGTCCAAAATTGTTTCTTGTTCGTTAAGAACGGTGATAATAAGGGAAATCTGCTTGGTTTGATGTAGATTTTTTGCTTTTTTTAATGCTGAAGACATTTGTTTTTATTATAGAAAAATCGCGGTAGAATAAAAGTCATAATTAATATAGCGACTAAATAGCAATTTGAAATTTTTTATGCCTAAAAAAGTTTTAATGGCCTGTCATTTTTTCCATCCTCACTTGGGAGGGGTGGAGCGGCACGTCTGGCAGGTGGCGCAGGAGTTGCAGACTCGAGGTTATGAGGTGGAGATTTTAACTACTCAGCACCAAGCTGATTTAGCTCAAGAGGAGGTTCTGCAGGGAATAAAAGTGCATCGCTTTGTTTTGCCTCAGCCTGAGGCAAAATGGCGTTTGTTTAAGACTTGGCTGCAATTAGCCCGGTTTTGGCGATTATTTGCTCAAGCCGAAATAATTCATGTTCATGATGTGATGATCTGGTTACTGCCTTGGCGGCTGTTATTTTTCAGGAAAAAGTTTATTTTAACTATGCATGGTTGGGAAGGTATTTTTCCTATTCCAAAAAAAAATATTTTTTTTAAAAAACTGTCGGCCTGGTTGGCAAATAAAGTCATTTGTGTGGGTGATTATATTGAGAAATATTATCGAGTTAAGGCTGACAAAGTGATTTTTGGCGGAGTAGATAAAAAATGGTTAATTGATGAGAAAAAAATAACAAAAAAACATCAATTCAAGCCTGGAGAAAAGGTTCAATTGCTTTATGTGGGGCGTTTGGCAGAAGATACAGGTCTGCCTGGTTTATTAAAAATTTTACCTTTAATTCCAGAGGAAAAATTGGAAGTGATTTTTGCCGGCGATGGTGCTTTACGTGCAAAATGTGAAAAATATGGTCAAGTTTTAGGTTGGCAAACTGCACCACAGCTGCAATCGCTTTTGCACCAGGCACAGCTTTGCTTTGTGGGTGGCTATTTGTCTGCTCTTGAAGCCATGGCTGCGGGCTGCCTGGCCTTAGCCAGCTTTCAGCATCAGCTGAAAAAAGATTATTGGCAGTTAGGCCAGATGTCAGATTGGGTAATCTGCGGCCAGCCAGCCCAGCTACAGAAAAAAATTGAGCAATATTTAGCTGCACCAGGAGGATTTGGAACTCAAGTGAAAAGCAATTATCAGCAAGTTAAGGAGATGAGCTGGGAGCGAGTGAGTGAGCTGTATGAGGGGTTTTATGATAAATAACAGATTTTTTATTTTTCCGAGGGAGTTGTCTCTTTTTTCTTGATGAGCATTATTTTTTTGAATTTGTTTGCCCATAATCGATGGCTTTTTTTAAGTCATAGCCTATAATTTCCCAGTCTCGATGAATCAACTCTGCATCAGGATTATTTGAATATTTGTATTGATCCAGAGAGCCAAATAAATCAAAAATTCTAGCGACCCCTTTGAAAAAGGAAGGATAACGCAATATTTTAGTAGATTTTTGTTTAAGAAATTTTTTCATGATGTTTTTTAATTTTGTTTATTCATCCATTTAACTCCAAAATAAAACATAACAATCCATAAACTGATCATGAGGGTGTACATCAATATGTTGAGCCAGCTGAGGTTTATTTAAAGTTTTCGGATAAAGTGAGTCAATCATAAGCTTGGTGAATATATTTAGTTCCTAGTTTAACACAGATTAAAGTGAGCAGCCTTACGCTAATTGCAAAGATGTTTAGGAATTGATATAATTTTTGTATTAATTCTTAAACACCTTGTTGAGAACACCTTGTCAAGGTTTAAATAATAATTAAAAATAATTGAAACATTTGATTCTGATTATACCCCGTCAGCTTGCTGCGGGGAATAAATCAGAATGGGGTGCTCCCCCAGGGGATCACTGATTTGTAGATTAAATTAAAGTTGAAGCTAAGGGAGAAGCCCCTCAGAAATGAACTCCTTTAATAATTACTAATTAGTGAATTGATTTCCTATGCAACTTTCTTTTCTTAAACAACAAGTTCAAGATTTACTTATTTTTGATAAACAGGCTCTACGTAGTTTTGAACCTAATGAGTTTAATCTTAATAAAAATATCTCTTACTGGCTAGAAATAGGTGAGTTGATTCAGCTGAAAAAGGGTTTATATTGTTTACGAGATACTTGGCTAGCAGAGCCTGATAAAGATTTGTTTCTTGAGTATATTGCTAATCAGCTGCTTTTGCCTTCTTATGTTTCGGTTGAATATGTGATGGCTAAGCATCAGCTGTTGTCAGAGCCTGTTCAGGTTGTGACTTCCATGACTACGCAAACGACTCGAGAAATGAGTAATGATTTAGCGAGTTTTAAGTTTTTTTCTCTCAAGTCAGAGCTTTTTATTGGTTATGAAACCAGAGATTTTCGTTCTGCTACTGTGCGTCAGGCTTCTAAGGCTAAGGCGGTTTTTGATTATTTATATTTACGTTTTTTAAAAACGATGGATCCTGAACCAGAGGCGATTAAGGCTTTGCGGATTAACTGGGAAAATTTAACTCAAGCAGAATATACGGAAATGGTCAGTTTTTTGTCTTTAGCTAATAGTCAGCGTTTGGATCAGACTTTAGCAGTGATCAAAGATCTATATTATTAGCGTAGAGATCAGTTTTTTGTGGTTAATTTTTATCGTTAAAGTTTTATTAATTTAGTAATTATCGTTTTTTTATGCTTAAACAGTCTTTACAAGATTTAGTGGCTCAAGCCCAGCGCCAAGGCAAGCCTAATTTTATTATTAAAAACCAGCTCAAGGAATATTTACAGTTTCCTGTTTTGCAGCAGGTTTATAGTCTTCGCAACTATAAAAATTTGGTTTTTACTGGAGGCTCATGTTTGCGCATCTGCTATGATTTGCCTCGCTTGTCTGAAGACTTAGATTTTGATCTGTTAGATGCGGCTCAAACTACTAAAACTACTGGCGAGGATAGTTTAAAAACTGATATAAAAACAGGTTTGCAAGCTCTTTCATTGGAACAAATGGCTGATGATTTACAAAATCAGTTTCAAGATAAGTACTTACTGCCTTTACAGACAAAAATTCAAGGAGAGCAGCGGATTTATTTAAAGTTTCCTTTATTGCAGGAATTAGGCCTGGCTAAGGCAGATGAAAGTAATTTACTCTATGTTAAGCTGGAGTTTAGCCAGTCTCAATTGCGAAATCCGGATTTAGAATTGTCAGCTGTGTCTAAGTACGGATTTAATTTTGTGGCGCGGCATTATAGCTTGCCAGTGCTGATGGCAGGCAAGATTAATGCTTTGTTAAATAGGATTTGGTTTAAGGGTAAGAATAATGAAATTGATATTAAAGGTCGAGATTTTTATGATTTATATTGGTTTTTACAAAAGGGTGTAGAGCCAGATTGGTCAGCTTTAGCCAAGTTGACAAAAATCAAGGATAAACAAGAGCTGAAAACAGAGTTGGAGCAACGTATTCAGCAAGTGGTGACTAAGCAAAAGTTGGTTTATGATCTGAAAAATTTTTTCCCAGATCAAGAGTACATGAAAAATTTTTGTGATAATTATCAAGAACTGGTGCTATCGCAGTTGAAAAAGTGGATTTAACTTTGATTATGCCCCGCTGCTTGCCGCGGGGAATAAATCAGAATGGGGGTGCTCCCCCAGGGGATCACTGATTTGTAGATTAAATTAAAGTTGAAGCCAAGGGGGAATCCCTTCAGAAATGAACCACTCAAGTAATTATTAATTCGTGAATTTACTTTATATCTCTAGTCATCCAGGGTGCAATTTTGGTGATGCTGACATAAAGGCTTACAGCTACAAAGGTTAAACCAAATAGCTGTGAGAATTCGGGATTCTGGACAAAGTTTTTAATGAATTCTGGGGTCATAGATTTTAGTAAGGTTATGAATTCCATATTTGGTAAAGATTAATGATATACCAATTTTGGTTTAGATTGAAACTAGCTATGTTTTTCTATAAATTCAAAGCCAAAATAGAAGATAATTGCTAGCAAAAGTAGCATGACCACATAAATGATAATGTCTAGCCAGCTGGGGTTGATGAGCATGTAATTTTAAAGCTAATTTTTTCTATCAATAATTTTGATAGCTACAGGAAACATAGCAGTAATAAGCCCCATAGTGACTAAATAAGCTAATAATTCTTGTAGTGCTTGGTCTGCTTGGATAAAAGCAATGATTTTATCGATCATAAAGTTTTTCCATGTAATTTATGCCTATTTTAATAAAGATTGCACCTAATATGCAACTAGATAGAGTTGCAAATATTTTATAGAAAAATTGTTCCCACTCTGAAAAGAAAAAGTAGGATATCCCAGCTACAAAAGTAGCTTTTGCTCCATCAAAGGCCATATCGCTGAATTTTTTAAGTTTTAGTCTGGAGATTTTGCTAAGTTTTGCTGGCAAGAATAGTTTGTGGTTAGTATTTTAGTCATTAAAAATGTTACAGCTCCCACCTGACAAAAAGTGTAACTCTTTGTATTTAGTTGATTGTTAAGGTCGGTGGCGGTCGATCCAGCGGATGAGTAAAAACAGCAGCAAAGCCCACAGGGTGAGGATGATGTTTTTTTGTAAGTTAGTAGAAGAGTTAGCCTGAGTTTGATAGAAAAATGGTGAGTTATTGAGCATAGTAGCTCAGGTTAACATAGAAAACTGACATTGAGCTGACTTTGGTTTTACCAGGCTAAAAAAAGTAGGTTTTTGAATATCTTATATTTTTTGTTATTGACAAGAAATGATATTGTTTGATATAAATGTTTAAGTTAAAAACAAGGTTAATGAGATTTTAAAAAGATTAAGGGTTGAAAAAGGTTTTATATAAAAAGAGAAGTTTTAAATTAAGGTAAATAATATCTTATAATATTGACTATAAAGATATTTTTTGCTATAATTAAGAATTACATTAACATAGTTAAAAATGAAAAATGGTCAATAGCTAAGTGCTGATGAGGTCAGCAACTAGCTGTTGAGCAGCAATTATTTGCCATGATTCTTAACGAATCGGCGGCGAATAGCTGGTAAAACAGCAGGCGGCTATTTCGCAAGAAATAGCAGCTCTTTAACAAGGCATACAGGTTAAATAATAACTACTCACACACTCAGTGCGTGCGTTTAAGTGTCTCTTTGATAATTTGCTTTTTTATTTTTTTATGAAGGCAAGTGGGAAAGGGGCGTTTGAACGCGCGCACTGAACGCCGACTGAGATGAGATTTTCTCGGTCGGCGACAGAGCCGCTTTTTTTTAAAATCGACTTTGGTTTGGTGTTTTAGTTTAGTGCCCCCGCGTGAGAGCGGGTGGCGGAAGGAGTAGTAAGATGGAAAAGAAGTGGAAGATTACTGTTATTTTTTCGGCTGTGCTAGGTGTCTTTGCCATGGTGGGGTGTTTTTTGCTGGTGATGGGAGTTTTTGACTCCGCCGCCCCTACCGCGACGCCCGACCCCCCCGCAACCGCAACCCCGGCGGAGCCAACCCCGACTCACACTCCCACCTCGACGGCAGTGCCTACCGAGGCACCGGAGGCCACTGAGAACCCGGAGTCCACGGAAGCACCCGCATCCACCGAAGCGCCGGAAGCCACGGAAGCCCTTTGCGCCGGCATGGATGGCACCCAGGCGGCTCAGCAACTCGGGCACGGCGGATTGGTCCGAAATGGAACCGAGCCCTGCACTTGGGGGCTCAACTACGGTAAGGAGTACACCACTACAATCACCCTGCCAGAGGGCTGGGTCGGAACCATTCACCGACCCGGCTTGACCAACGCCGAAGTTTTTATCGGCGAGGGGCAGCAGCTGGTGGTTTGGGGTGGACTCACAGCCAGGTTCAAGCCCGGCTTCGAGGATGCCCAGAACCTGAGCATCCAGGAGTGGGCGTGCCAGATCTGGGAGGCGGAAAATCGTTTCGGCGCCGGCGAGGTCGAGCCCTTCGTCGTAGAACTGGGCAACTTCAGCTGCGGGGATAACCACCCCGCGGAGGAGAGCCGGACGGCAGCCCAGGCGTCCCCCGTCGAGTGCCCGCAGTTTGGGGGCTACAGCACCACCCTGCTGGAGGATGGCACCTCCTGCAAGTTCGAGTGGCGCGAGAGCCGCGGCAGTGTTACCGCCGCGGTGCCAGAAGGTTGGTTTGCGGTCTATTGGCACGGAGCCGAAGAGACGATACAAACGGCATCAGCCGGTGAGGAAATTTTCACCGGCGAGGCGACGTTTTATCGCTCCGTCGACGCCCCCTAGGAGGAGGGGGCAACCTGTATGCCTTGAGCGAGCCCTGCAACCTGAAAAGGAAGCGGGGCTCACTCTCTAGTGTGCATTATTAATTATTAATTAATAAAAATAGTGCATAGCAGAGAGTGAGTAAAAATATAAAAGTTAAAGTCCCGCCATTAAAGCGGGATAAGCAGTAAAAAAAACTAATATATATAATGAAAACTTTAACTATCGTCATACCAGTTTATAACGAAGCAGAGCGCCTAAAAAAGGTCTTAATTGCTTTGTCTAAAAAACCAAAATTTAAAGATATTAGCTTAGAACAAATTATTTTTGTCAATGATGGGAGTAAGGATCAAACTCTAGCCGTTATTAACAGTAAAAAAGCTCTCATAGAGAAAAAATCAGGAGCTAAAGTTAAAATTATTTCTTACCAAGCTAATCAAGGCAAGGGCTATGCAGTTAGAAAAGGCATGCAAGCTTCTAAAGCTGATTATACTTTAATGATGGATGCTGATTTATCTACCCCACTGACAGAACTTAATAGATTTTTGCCTTTAATTAAACAAAACAAAGCAGTAATCATCGGTACTCGCAAAACTAGCCAAGCCGCGATTAAAATTCCTCAACCGTTATATCGTCAATTATTAGGTAAAGTTTTCACTTTACTTTCTCAATTAATGCTTAATACTTGGGTCAGTGATTTTACCTGTGGTTTTAAATTATTTAATAAACAGGCTAAACAACAAATTTTTGATACAGCAGTCATCAACCGTTGGGGTTATGATGCCGAAATCATCTTCTTGGCACGAATTTTAGACTTTAAAATTTATGAAATACCAGTTTACTGGCAAGATGATAAAAGAAGTAAAGTTAATGTTTTCCGCGACAGTCTCCAATCACTATCAGAATTACTCCAAATCCGCTACAATGATTTAGCTGGTATTTATCTACCTAAGCTAGTCATGAAAAAATTGCCTTTATTGTCCAAGCTAGCTTCATAAATAAAATTATGAAAAACTTACTTGTAGTAACTAGTTACCCTGAAAAAGGGGTGATTCATTCAAAAAAAACAGTCGGCATTGCTTCTTATACCAAAACTTTACTCCAAGGTCTTATAAAATATACAGATGATTTTAAGATTACTATCTTGGCAGAATATTTTAATCAAGCCAATTCTTACCTAGAAGAAGGCCTTCAAATCGAACGCATTTGGCAGCGCAATAATTTAGTTAGTTTTTTTAAATTGGGCAGCAAAATCATCCATAGCAAAAATGATAGCTTAATTTTATCTTTTGAAGCTTATATGTTTGGCTCTCCTCTTTATAACTTGTTAGTTCTTTTTTTTCTATTAATTGCTAAATTACAAGGTAAAAAAATTTATATTCTCTTACACCAAGTTCCAAGTAATCTAAAATTGCTAGAAAGCAATTATTTTAAAGCTTTATTATTCAACCTGGCTAAAAAAATACTTTTTTTTAATTTAAATTTAATCGCTCATAAAATTATTGTTTTTGAGGAACAACTAGAACAGCAATTTGGCTTTACAAAAAAAACGATTACTTTGCCACATCTTATTCCTACAGTCCAGGTTTTAGAAAAAAATAAAGCACGCCAAATTTTGGGCTGGGATCTGAAAAAATTTTATTGTTTATATTTTGGTTATTTGGCTCCGTACAAGGGCATTGATTGCTTGCTTGAAAATTGGCCAAATTTAGCTAATAAAAAATTGATTATTGCTGGCGATATCAACCCCAACCATAAAAAAAATCAAGCTATTTTAAATTTTGTAGCCACATTGAAAAAGAAAGCTCAAGAAAAAAACGTGATTATGACTGGTTTTATACCAGAGAAAGATATTGCCACTTATTTTTCAGCAGCAGATTTAATCATTCTCCCCTACAGGACATTTATGTCTTCTTCTGGTCCTTTATCTTTGGCTCTTGCTTATCAAAAACCCATTTTGCTTTCCAAGCCTCTTGCAGCTTATACTAAGAGTAGTGATTTTCAACGCGCCCTTAAAGCTGCGAACTTGAGTATTAATGATATTATTTTTGAATTTAAACAAAAAAATTTACTAAATAGTTTAGAAAATATTCAACAAAAACAAAGCAAATTAGAACAATTTGCTTCATTCATATCAAGAGAAAGATCATTACCAACAATCAGCAAAAAATTAGCTAATATTATTGAATAAATCACTCATGTTAATCCACAAAGTAAAGCAACTATGGCAAAAAAATCATGAATGGTTAATAAAAGATATTTTAAATCCATTTATTTTTACTAGATTAGCTTTATTAATAGTGGGTTGGTTTTCTCAATATTTTAAACCTAGCGATGATTATTTTTCTCAAGAAATTGTTCAAAGAACTTGGGAATTTACTAATAGTAGATTACTAGACATCTGGGGTAGATGGGATTCAGCCTGGTATATGAGTATCATCCGTGAAGGTTATTTTGTTAGAGGTGATTTGAATACTGTACAGAGTAATTTAGCGTTTTTTCCACTTTATCCATATTTAGTCAAATTTTTAGCTTTACTCACGCCCAGTCAATCTTTAGCCTCAGAAAATTTATTAATCATTGGAATAATTCTTTCTAATCTTTTTTTGTTGGGAGCTTTAGTCATACTCTATAAATTAACTTTAACTCTTTTTCATAATCCTAAAATTGCTAAACTCACTATTATCTATTTATTGTTTTTTCCCACTGCTTTCTTTTTCTCAGCTTTTTACACTGAATCTATTTTTTTATTTTTTAGCGTTGCTAGTTTTTATGCAGCCAAAAAAAATAATTGGGGATTGGCAGCTATGATGGGAGGTTTAGCTAGTCTCACTCGTTCTCCAGGAGTCATTCTTTTTATTCCGATCATATTAGAATACTTGAAAGCTCATCATTGGAGTATTAAAAAAATTAGAATTAATATATTATTTTTATTTTTTATCCCTTCGACATTTTTGATATTTTTAATTAATTTATATCCCCTTAGCGGAGATATTCTAGCTCCTGTTAAATTGCAATCCGCTTGGCTTAAAGAAACAGCAATGCCATGGGAAACAATATTCAATCCTAATAATGTTAAACCTTATTTAACTTCAGTTGATCAAATTATTACTATTATATTTTTAGTGCTTTTGTTAATTTCTTTTTTTTATTTACGGTTAAGTTTAAGTCTTTATGCATTTATTTTAATGCTAATGCCTTTAACTACTGGGACACTCGCTTCAGTACCACGTTATTGTTTAGTGATTTTCCCTATTTTTATTTTACTTGGATATTTAGGTAACAAAAAAGAAAGTTTAAATCAAGCTATCAAAATTATCTTTCTAACTTTACAAATATTATTCTTTACTGCTTGGTGCCAATTCTACTGGTTTGTTTAATCAAAATATGAAAAAGAAAAATAAACTTATTGCTTTTTTAAATAATAATTATCCAATAATTATTATTTTTTTTATCTGGCTAGCTATAGTGCTCACTAATTTTAGCCCATTTTCTTGGTTAACCGGATGGGATAATTTACATCCAGAGTTTAATTTTCTAGCAAATATTAAAAGATCAATTTTTCCAGCTTGGCAAGAATATCAAGGGTTAGGTTTATTGGGTGGAATGGGCCACGCTGCTGATTTAGTTAGGCAATTTTTTTTATGGTTTTTAAGCTTGTTTTTGCCTCAATCAACACTCAGATATATATCAACTTTTTCTATGTTATTACTTGGAGCAATCGGTTGTATTAAGCTAGCTCAATTTTTATTTAAAGAAAAAAATACAAGAACAAAGAATGCTATAGCTTTACTAAGTAGTTTATTTTATTTATTGAATTTAGGAACCCTACAAAATTTTTATGCTCCATTTGAACCCTTTGCTTGGTTTTATGGCTTTTTACCATGGTTGATTTATTATTTATTGTTTTTCTTAGAGACGGGTAAAAAAAAGCGTTTGTTTGTTTTTTTTATTATTAGTTTCCTGGCAACTCCATTAGGTTATTTGCAAACTGCTTTTCTTGTCTATAGTTTAATGATTGCTGTTTTTTTATTTTTTTATTTATTTGAAAAACAGCAAAGAAAAACTATAAAGTTAAAATTCAGCAACAAATTAAAAAATATCAGTTTAGTTATATTAACTATTAGCATTGCTAATGCTTTTTGGTTTTTGCCAGTAGCCTATTTTGCTCTCACTAGCGGTCAAATCACTGTGGAATCCAAAATGAATCAATTGGTGACACCAGAAACTTTGCAGCAAAATAAAAATTATGGTGATCTTGGTAGCATTTTGCAATTCAAAAGTTATTGGCTTAGTTTAACTGATGCAAAAGATCAATCAACTGAATATCTATTAGAACCGTGGATCACACATTTGGAACAAATCCCTATTAGATATTTGAGTTTATTTTTTGCAGGCTTCATTCTTCTCGGGCTATTTTCTCTTTGGAAAAGTAAAGTTCGATGGAAATCATCATTAATTGCTTTTGCTTTATTATCTATTACTATGCTGGCCACAGATAATCCTCCTTTGGGGTTCATTATTAGTTTTTTACGTCGTCACATTGGTCTTTTTGAACAAATTTTTCGTTCTCCTTTTACAAAATGGGTAGTACCTACTAGTTTAGTTTTTTCACTTTGTTTTGGGATTGGAGCTGTTTCCTTGATTAAATTCATTTATTCACAAATTTTGAAAAAAAGCTTTTTGAGCTATATTTTAGGATTTACAATTTGCTGTTCTGTCATAATTTACTCCTGGCCAACTTTTCAAGGAAATTTTATTTATCCTCAAATGAGACAAGAAATTCCTGATGCATATTTTCAATTATTTGAATTTTTTGAAAATCAACCAAAAGAAGCTAGAATTGCATTTTTACCCGCTCACACTGTTTATGGTTGGAATTTTTATCAATGGGGATATCGTGGAAGTGGTTTTCTCTGGTATGGCATTGAACAACCAATCTTAGATAGAGCTTTTGATGTTTGGAGTGCTTATGATGAAACATTTTACAATGAAGTTTCAACAGCCATTTATGGAAATGACGTTAATTCTTTTAAGAATGTTTTGAAAAAATACCATGTTTCTTATATTTTAATCGACCAAAGTGTAACTGATTTTGGCCAAAATAAAACTAGCGAAATATTTCGTTTTGGTCAAAGTGAGCAAATGCTAGAAATTATTGGAGCCAAAAAAATTTGGCAGCAAGATTTTCTCACTGTCTATGATACTAGTAACTCTTTTCAAGAGGAAAATAATAAATTTATTCATAATCCAGAAAAATTAACTATAGTAAAAGATAATGATCAGGCAATAAGAAGAGATTATATTTTTGCTAATCACGGTAATTATATTTCTTCTATTAATACTCAAGCCGATGAACAATCTTTATTAAATATCTCACCCTTGATTTATCCTTTCTCTAATTTAAGTCGCGAAGAGATCAAAAACATTTCATATTCTCAGAAGGCTGTTACTTTTAAGCAGGAAATTAACAATGTCACCGACACATACACTTTAATGATTCCTGCTTTTCAATCTCAAGAAAACTTTTTAAAAAAGCAATTTTACAACTTCCCGGCTAAGATTAGCTACAATAATAAACAAATTAATATTGTTTTTGACCAAACTATTACAGTTACCTTAGAAGGAGAAAAAGAAACACAAACTATCCAGCTTGCTAACTTACCAGAATTAACAATGGAAACACCTGATGCTTATCAGTTCATTGTATTAATGATTAATTCACAGCCTATCACGCTGCAACAAGGAGAAACTATTCAAATTCAAACTCAAGATTTAGTTATTGGTGAACCCATAGAACTTGAAGTTTTTGATGGACAAATATTTGCCCATCAAAGTCAGTACATCACGATCAGTGAAGAACAAATTACAAACAAGTTAATTGAAGCAGAAATTTGGGATAAATTGATTCAAAAACAAGAAATAAAAATTAACCAAAAAATCAAAAATATTTCGCTAACTTTACCAACTCTTACAACAGCTATGGATCTTGCTACTACCGATCCTCACTTAACTTATAATTGCGATGTTCTTCAACGAGGTTCTATAGAAAAAAAACAAATCAATGAAGGAGGAGTTTCCTATCAGGCCCAAAATGCTGCTGTTGCTTGTGAAAGCTGGGAATTATTTAAAGAAAAAAATCACAATTCTTATCTACTTAGGTTTGTGGGTGAAAATCTTACAGGTAGGAGCCTTAAATTTTATTTAAGGGCCATTGATAGTCAGCGCAATGACTTGGAAATATTACTTCCTAGAAATAAATTTGATAACAGCTATGCTTTACTATCTTGGCCTAACTTAAAAGAGGATAACTATGCTCTCACATTAGAAACACGCTCCTTTGGTAAAGAAACAAGTAAAAATAAAATGGAGAATGCGTTTATTTACCAGCTACCACTATCTCTTGATTGGATTTCACAAATTGTTTTAAGGCCAAAAGAAAATACTCTTATAGACAATCGTTTACAAATTTCAAATATTCAGAAACAAGGTACCTGGAAATACCAGCTGGATGTAAATAGTGAAGACGGGATCATTGTTCTTTCTCAGGCTTTTGATTCTGGATGGTTGGCATTTGTAAAACCAGTCACATTTTTTCAAGGTCTAAGCTACTTCAGACAACCAACTGCTCATAGTTTGCCTCATCTAAAATATAATAGTTGGGCAAATGCTTGGGTTGTTCCAGAAGGAGAACAGAAAATTATTATTCTGTATTGGCCACAATTACTTAGCTTTATGGGATACGGACTTTTATTAATGACTGTAATTTGCTTTGCCCTGAATTTCTTTTTTATAAAGTTAAAAAAAACTAAGAAACTTTGATATTCTGAACTTAAATTCCTGGATGTGAACCCATGGATGGAGTTAGTTTCAAATTTTTCAAATTTGGACAAGCTTTAGCTTGAACTCCAATAAATCCACAAGAGTAATCCCGTGGTAATTTAATCAATCCTCTTTTTTCCTTCACAACTCTCAACCCCAACTCTCAACCGTAGACTAGGCAGAAACAAAATCAATTTCTTTGTAAAGGTGCTTACTAATTAATATTTTACGTAAGTACTGATATCAGAAAAAAAAGAGGCTATCAATGTTATAGGGTATTTTTCGTTTTTGCATTTTACGCTTTTCTTCAGTTTTTTTAATTAGTGTGCGACTAAGATGAAAATTTTTTTTAATTCACTTAGAATTTTTTTGTTGGTGCTTGCTGATGTTTTGCTGTTATTTTTTTGGCAATTTTTTTTACCCTTTCCAGCCTCTGCCCAAACCCCTTCTTTGCAACCAACCCCTCAACCCACCGCAGCTCCGACTCTTATTTTTTCAGAAGATTTTTCCCACGGCTTAACTCAATGGCAGCTTGCCCGTGGCCATTGGGAATATTGGCAGTTGCAGGATGGTTGGTTGGAGGCGGATTTGCGTTCGCCGTTTGCTATTGCCGAGCTTTTGCCGCAGCCAGAGGTGTGGCCGGGTTTAAGTGAGCATTATGTGTATGAGTTTGATTTTCAGGTGTTGACTGGGGAGGATCGTAACTGGGCGTGGGGTTATGTGGATCGTGATAATTGGTATGAGGCGCATTGGCGCTTTCAGCGCCTGCATGTGGTGCGGCTGCAGCAGGGGCAGGAGCAGTTGAATTTTTATGAGGATTACTCGCTGCAGCCGCACCAGTCTTACCATGTGCGCTTGGAGCATGATGCTGGGCATTTGCAATTGTGGGTGGATGAGGATTTGGTGCTTGATCGGCAAGATCAGACTTATGATGGGCAGTTGGGGCGGATTGTGCTTAAGGCTACGACTGGGGCGAGTTGGCCGTCTCGGGTGCGTTATGACAATATTCAGGTCTGGAATTATGCTGCTGCTGGTTCTGCAGATCAGGAGAAGATCTTGCCGGTGCTGGAGTTTAAGCAGGGGGCTGTGCCTTGGGGGAACCAGGTTTATGACCAGGCTGAGGACTGGGTGGATCCTGAGGCTGATGCAGATCAGCTGACGATTAAGCGTTGGGGCTGTGCTTTGTCGTCTTTAGCCATGATTTTGCACTATCATGGTTTGCAGTTTTTGCCAGATGGTCAGGAGCTTAATCCTGGCACTTTAAATGCTTGGCTGCGGGCGCAGGCTGATGGCTATATAGCGGGTGGGGTGAATTGGTTGGCTGGGTCGCGTTTGTCGCGCCTGCTGGCTGAGCAGGCTAGATATGAATCTAATGGTCAAATTGTTTTGCCTAAGTTGGAGTATCACCGTATTTTCAGTCCGAGCATTGCTGAGGTAGTTGCTCTTTTGCAAGAGCAAAGGCCGGGGATCTTGCAGATCCCCGGCCACTTCCTCATCGCTAATGGTTACACTGCTGATGAGTCTGATTTGCATATTGTTGATCCGGCTTATGCTTATGATTATTTAAGTCAGCATCAGCTGGAGGAGCCGGCAGTGCTGTCGGTGGGTGATTATCAGCCTTCGCAAACTGATTTGAGTTATGTGTTGTTGGTTTATAAGCCAAATTTGTCAATTGAGTTTGTGGATGACGAGGGCTTGGCCTTGGCGGAGCAGTTTTTGACTTATGATACTGTGCAGGATGCGGTTGATTCGTTGCAGCCTTTGTCGCCGGGTGTGATTCGGCATTATTTGCCGCAGCCGGAGGACGGAAATTATCAGTTTAAAATTTTTCAAGTTGCTGATGAAAATGGCGAGCTGGAAACAGATTTTGCTGACTGGCAAATGTTTTTTTATGATGAGCAGGCTGAGGTGCGCCAGCAACAGCATCAAGAGTTTTTTGCAGCTGATTTGTCTGGGCAATCTGGACAAGGATCTGAGCCAATTTTTTTAAATTTGCATTTTAACAAACAGGATTTAACTGACATTCAGCTGACTTCGGCAGCTGAGCCTGATTTTGTTTTGTGTGCTGATGTGCTGGCTGCTGCTATGGCTAATGATGAGCTTCAGCATTGTTTTGTGGCTGATTATTTGCAGTTTTTATTAACAGAAATAAATAATTTTTCTCAGACTGAGAATTTGAGTTTGGTAGAAAAAGAGCGATTTAGGCAGGTAGTTATTGATTTTTTAGCGGAGAAAGAGGAGTTGATAAACCAGGATTTTTTATTAGAGATGGTGAAAGCTTTAAATTAATTTTTTTTCTTTACCATGCTTATACAGAGCTTCTAAGCTCCCAGATCCGTTTGGATGACCGACAAAATGTTTTTTCTTTAGAATTTCAAGCATGCTGCTTGTTTCTTGAGTTAGAGCTTGATTTCCTTGGGTTAACCAAGAGTTATAACTACTTCTGTAGGCTCGAATTAAAAATGCAAAATTCTTTTTTACATAATCTCTGACACTATAGCCAATTAGTCCTTGAGTTATCAGTTGTGACAATAAACCTTTAAACAATAAAATAGGATTTCTCAAATTATTTTTTGTTAAACTTTCTTTTAAAACAGCAGGGAATTTTTGTGCAATGAACAAAACTGCGTCTTTAGTATATTTAAGGTAGCTTGACATATCACTTCTGATTGCAGCTCGATGTTGCATTGTTAAGCAAACTGTAATGTATTGAGTTTCATTTTTCTGTTCAGTGGACTCATGGTATTTTTGATAATGATTGTAGGCTAGTTGAGCTGCTTTATATGAGCCATACTCCATTTCTGTGATCAGAGCAAAAGGATCAGTTTTTTTTGCTTCATTAGTTTTTCCTGCTTGTTCTGCGACCATTTGAGTTAATTTTTTTAATTTTTTCACTAAGACAATTAAACCTCCAGCCATGACCTTCCATTGTTCATCATTGAAAATTAAATCAAGACATTCAAAAAATTTAATTAAATCACGATAGATCATACTGGCTGTGGGTAAATCTTTATATATTTCTCCGGCTGCTTGCAGATGGGTGAATTTATTTTCTGCTGCTGAGGTTGTGTCTGAAAGGGGATAAGCCTTTTCAATTACATCCATGGCTATTTTAAGTGCGATTTCGATTTGTTCAGGCGGCAAGCCTTTTTTCAAAGCTGAAGTAGCAGTGACTAACACAATACGCGCCCATTTATAAAATTGTCTAATAGTCTCTTTTTGCTGATCGTCAATAAAGGTTTGTTCGGATTTTAAAAAGACAGGGATTTCATCCCAAAAAGAATCATCAAAAGCTTTGCTGGCGGCAAGCATGGCTCCATAAGAATCACCAGCTTCATGTTGTTGCCAAACTTCTGCTTGATGAGCTTCTTGTTGTTTTGGAGAAAATTGTGTTGGTTTTTCCATTAGTTATTCATATTATATCAGTAAATATCAAATTTTATGTCAAAATAGCAGTTTAAAAGGTTTTTTTTGATAAATAAAGTTACATTGATGAAGATGAAGTTCAAGTTCAAGACTCTAACAAAGATGATTTGTTAGCCGGTCATGTTGAGGCCGAGTTATTAAAATAGTCCTAGGTTTTTTTATCAGAGAGAAATTTACTCATATTTATACAACTCACCTCGAGCCATATCGCGCAAAAACTCAATCTGTACATCAATTAATTCTTTACCTAATTCATTTTCTTGTTCCACATTTTCAATAGCTTGTTCGCGGGTTAGAGTTCCAGCACTTCCGATCGATATCTGATAATCATCAGGAATACTTCTCAATCTTGCAATTGTTAATTGTTTCATATCTTCTTCAAGCTGTTCTTTTTCTGTTGAAGGCTTTTTATTCGTCATTAGGAATAATATTTAAATTAATTAATTTATCTATGATAAGTTTGCCGATGTCAGTGCCATTGTCTATTTCAAGTTTGGCAGATTGCCAGGTAAAAGGCTCTTTGTTGATTACAATCACAATTTCAGATCTTAAAGGCAACGGAAGATTAGCATAAATTTGATAAAATTTGGCTTTTTTATTCACTATTGTTATTCTAAATTAGCCTAATGGTAAAAACCACTTGACTGAAATAGGCAATAATTTTTTGATTATGAACGAAGTATAAACTAATAAGCTGACATTAAGCTGAAGTTTTGTATTGGAAAAATGGAGTGAAAAATTAGAAGTTTTGTGTAGACGGAATTAGTTTCACACTTTGTTTCTGATTTAGTGCAAAAAATGCACTATTTTGGAAATAAAGTCAATAAATTAAGCGGTTAGACTTGATTCTGATTATACCCCGTCAGCTTGCTGCGGGGAACAAATCAGAATGGGGGTGCTAGGGGGAAATCCCCCTAGTGTGAATCGGGGTTTAATACCCCTATTCACAGGGGAGCAGGCTTTGTCTTCTTTAGAAGACAAAACGCTGAGGGGCTTGCCCCTCAGAAATGAGGAAATTAAAAATACATTATCAACTATTTGTTGACGATTTTATTTCCGCTGATCGACCCTCGCAATTTAAGCTATTTGTGTTGATTAATCAGCGCAAATTAAGTTGGTTTTTTTTATCGTTTAATATTCTTGCGCTAGTTTCTTGAGGTTAATTTTTTTAAGAGTACAATATAGCTTATATCAATATGCCACAAAACAATTTTTATCACCAGCTGGCACGCCCAATCGTAAGTTTAGCTCCCATGGATGGTGTCACTGACCAGCCTTTTCGGCATATTGTGCAAAAATATGGTCAGCCCGATGTCATCTACACAGAGTTTGTAAATGTGGAGGGCTTGTGTCATCAAGCTGAAAGATTGACGAGACCGCTTTTATATGATTCTTCTCAGCAGCCAATTGTGGCTCAGATTTATGGGAAAACTCCGAAGTTTTTCCGCCAAGTTGCCATTATGGTCTGTAGCCTAGGTTTTGCTGGAGTTGATATTAATATGGGTTGTCCTTCAAAAAGTGTGGCTGGTGGTGGTTCTGGAGCGGCTTTGATTAAAACACCTAAACTAGCGCAAGAAATAATTCAGGCTGTGCAACAGGGAGTTGAAGATTGGGTGAATGGGGTGAGCTGTGAAGACTGTTCAGATTTATCTGAAGAAATTTGTCAGATTGTGAAATCAAGACAGGCTGAGCTGGGGCTCGATGAGAATCGAGCTCGGCAGGCTATTCCGGTGAGTGTCAAAACTCGTTTAGGCATCACTGAGTCGAAAATTGAAACTTGGCTGCCTTACTTAATGGAGATGCAGCCAGCCGTAATTAGCTTGCATGGGCGGACTTTAAAGCAGAGTTATCGTGGTCTAGCTGATTGGGAAGAAATTGCCAAGGCTGCAGACATGGCGCATCAAGCAGGAATTTTAATGTTTGGTAATGGAGATGTGCAAAATAGACAGCAGGCTGAAGAATATGCGCAAAAATATGGTGTGGATGGTGTTTTAATTGGGCGGGCAGTGAGAGGCAATCCGTTTGTCTTTGCCAAGAACGATCCTTTAGAAGACGCGGATGAGCAGGAACGTGCGCGCTTGCTAGCGCAAGTGGCTTTGGAGCATGCACAGTATTATGAAAAGT
>Ga0272443_10001862_pt1 | contig 28705 bp, 32 predicted proteins | sample SSMAcet12_FD_193581 | JGI IMG/M metagenome (GOLD analysis project Ga0272443, IMG submission 193581) | Marine sediment archaeal communities from Little Sippewissett salt marsh, Falmouth, MA, United States - SSM-Acet-12 | ecosystem: Environmental > Aquatic > Marine > Wetlands > Sediment ... | reverse complement strand
GTGGGTTCGCCCCGACCGTGGGAGGGATTAGATTACGGTTTCCTGAAACGTCAGCTCCTGGGGTTATTGGCAGTGGCTATGGTGGAGGAGCAAATCATCGTTTACGAGAACGAGATTGAATGGTATCAGAAGCATCCTGGTAATGGCCAGATAGATCCTGACCAGGAGTACGAATACCTTCAGCTCAAAGCTAAAAAGGAACAGGTCCAACAGAAGGTTTGGGAGGCTGTCATGGAAGAGGGCTCAGAACCCCACGACCTCTGGGAGGAAACACTCTGGGAAGAGGTTGAAGGATATTGGGGACCTGATCTCCTGGAGGATATCCTGGAGGAGGTATCATGAAGGAGTGGACAAGGGAATGGCCCAAGAAGCCCGGGTTCTATTGGTTTTATGGGTATCGCTATGGGGTTGGGACCATTCAGTTCCCCAATGATCCTCGGCTCCAGACCGTTCATGTTGGAGGCCCCACTGGTTCAGGGAATATGATATACGTGGATGATGCTGGGTCCTTCATGTATAAGTCCGAAGTAAAGGAGGGGTGGTTCCTTCCCTTAGATCTCCCTGATCCACCTCCCCCTCCGTCTTCAATGGTTGTGGTGGATATCGATTACCTGACTCCTATCGGGAAAGACAAGGAAGCTGCTAAAAACGTGCGGGAGGCACACGGGGTTCAGATTCAGGATAATTTCGATGGTACAGCCCTTATCAGGGGTTTTAAAGATAATGTCCGAGTCTGGATGATTGAGAACGATTACGACCTAGATGCATACCCGGAGGTATCATGAATGATTATACGGCTCTTCGAGAGAGGGAGTTGAAGGAACGGAAGAAAAAACAGCAGCGGAAGGAAAGGCGCCACGAGAAGCTCCAAAATCAACAGGAGAGAACAGGGGGCGATTTACGTTCTCAGTTGATTAGCAAGGGGTTAGCCCCGAAACATACCCCCGAAATGAAAGCTCTCGGGTACAAGGAGCAGTTGGAGAAGATCGCCTTCGTCATTCACAATAAGGAGAAACGCCTCCAGCACAAAAGGTACAAGGGGGATCACGAAGCAATCCTCCTTTACGAGAATACGATCCGGGAAATTGCACAGCACTATCTGGAGGTCCTGGAACGCCTCCTTAACCTCTGTGATAAGTACGACCTGGGAGATCCCCAGGTTAAGGTCCCGGAAGCGGTCAAGCGGGAGTGGGGGATTCAGAAACGAGCCTCAGACAAGAAGGAGGAAAAGAAATGAGACGACTATTACTTATCCTGGTTCTTTTGGTTTTTGTGGGGTGTGAAATCCCCGCAGATACAGAGACCCTTGGTTTCACAGTATGGATGACTGATCCCGAAAGGAATCAGGTCATACACTTTGACCCGGAGACCAATACTCTCATCAATACATACGAGGTGGACGACCCCCTTCTCATCACCGACGGTCCTTACATCGGCTTGAATCGGAATCCTCAGTTGCTGGGGCCTGATTGGTCTTACGTGGGGCATGATTCATTGAATTACCCCGCGGCCCTGGAAGCAAAGGGCGACCTCCTTTACTGGGGAGAACATCGGGCGCTATCCACCTTCAACCCGGTTACTGGGGAGCGGGTATCCTTTCCAGATATCACAGGACACTTAGGCTATATTCGGGACATCGCTGTCCTAGAGGACACTGTTTATATCCTGGGGCCTGCTATGGGTTATTACTACCTCCAGGCTTGGACACTCGAGGGTTATCAACGAGACCTCTTTGATACTTCCTATCCTTTGGACGACCAAGCCAATTCCATTACATGCCTAGGGGACCAATTGCTCATGGTCCTTCCTTTTCATAATGCTATCTATACGGCAGACTTGGACACATTTGCTTATCACCCGGGCATGGATCACCCTACCAATATCGAGGTGGCCCCCGACAGTACTGTCTGGGTCGGGGGGGAATACGGACTCTACGTATTCGACCAATACGGTTCATTCATTACTGTCTACAACATCTACGCCACGGGGCTCGCTGAGAGGGTAATTGATTTCTGTTTTGAGAAAGATTGATCTCTACGACTCGAGAGGCTAAAAACAGATGCTAATTTTTCTAACGAACTATAACCGGGAGGATCAAGGGACATGAAAACCGAGGAAGAACACGCTGCCATGACCGAGGAAGAGAAAGCTCTACAACGAAAGAAGTTCTATACCCTTATCAAAGCCAGGAGGTTTACTCTTATTAAAGATGCTGTCTTGGGACTAGAAGACATCTACGGAATTGCCTTCAAGCTCTCAGCAGTTGTCGGCGGGGTTTATTCGGCACTATTCCTTATCACAACTGATCCGTTCACTTTAATTACGGGGTCAGTTATCACGGCTGCTGCTATCCTCTTCACACTGTCCTGGGGGATTAGGTTGATCATCCAAAAGGTTAACCATCACCAGACCTGGGAAGCCCTGTCTCTTATTATCGAAGAGGAGATCCCTATCCTTAAGGAGCAGGTCGGAAGACCCGAGGACTTGGTAAAGTGTCTTTTGGATGATGCTCTGAAACAAATCAGGGATGCTCGGGAGAACGAAGATGCCTAAGGACGAACCGGATATTACCAAGGCAGAAGACCGCCGAGAGGTCCTGGATAAACTACGGATCCTAAGCAACGAGGTCTCCTCTACGACTAAACAGCTCCGCTTTGCTCCCAACCCCGAAAAGATCCTAGGGGGAGCTTTGGCTCTGATCGAGGAACTCTCAACCTATATCGGGGCCCTAACCGAGATGCTGATCCAAGTCGACAGGGAACTCCAAGATAAGGCACCGAGAAGCCATATCCATTCCCATTACCAACCTAAGGAACATCTCTGATGAACTCAATCAAACGCAACCAAACAGGCCAACAGAAGCGATTCCCGTCCCACTACTTATCAGGGTTCTGCTTCTTGGTCCTCTTTATTTTAGGAGTTGTTCTTACAGTACTGGACCTATTGAAGAACTAACTCATTACTAGCATTCCCCTGACAGGGCAATACACAGCCTCTCCCGCATACAGGGGCTGGCTCTATTAATACGGGCGACCTGTCAGAGACCCCGCCCCCGTTCTGCCTCCCACAGTTCGGGGGCTTCTCTTGTCTACTACAGCTTCCTTTATTTTTAGACTCTCCCCTCCTCCCCGCAGAGACCCCTGCATATCGTGAATATCCACCACCTACACTACAGACTCCTCCCGCCCCCTTCTAAATCCCACTCCCACACTCCCCCCGCACAGACTCCACAAGTGGGCCTCCTGTGAGAGGACGTCGGGATCACTGAAGCGGCTGCAACTCCTTTCTTATCCCCTCACTGCCACAGGCCGGAGTGTGCATACTCTGCATACACACCACTCGATAGGTAAATCGTACGTACTCTGCATACACACTACCTCGAAATCAGACGCACCATCCAGCAGAAATCACACGAACCAGCCGCCGCTGTGCTCGGGAAGGGAGATCACTGAAGCCATCTAGGGGAGGGAACCTTGTAGCGGGGTATATTACCAAATTCACGGAGCAGTTTGTCGAAAAATATAACCCACCTCCTAAGAGGCCCATCTCCTAGGCCACTCCTCATCCAACCAGCGAACCCAGTGGGGGCGGGGTAGCAGAGATGTCCGGTTCTCAAGAATGAGTCCCCGCCCCCGGTACGCGCGACTAATAGAAGGGTCGAGGTGGGACGTTGGTTGGTGTGCCGCTGGGTTCCGCTCGCAAGAAGCTTACAGAGCGGGAGGAAACGCTGCCCAGGCAATCCCGATTGTTGGTTTTTATATATTATTGGTGGATAAGTATAACAAAAAGGAAAGGATCCACCATGCGTCCAACCATTGCAAGTTACCACGAACTTTATCTCCATTGGAAAGGTAACGAAGAACTCTGCGATGCCTTTTCAACTCCCGACGACGCGGGAAACTCCGTGGAAGGTTTATTCACGGAAATGTCCGACGTCGTGCGCGCGTACCTCTATGAGTACGGCTTCTCCTGGGACGAGCTCGGCATCCAGCTCAAGGTCGATGCTTCTGTTGAAGACCGCGCTCAGACCGTTGGCTACCGCTTCATGCAGGCCGAGCAGCTCCTCGAGGTGATCACGAATGCCTACGATCACTCGGGCGAGGCCTGGGCTGACCTGCTCTGGGATCACTTCGATCTCGGCGGCGACGACGATGTCGACTACAGCTCGAGCTACCCCTCGGCTGGCCTGGCAATCTTCCGGTCCTACATCTTCTCGGACGAAGATTAGGCCATGACTCAGCTATTCATTCTCATCCTGCTGGCCGTCATAATAGGCGGCCGGCAGAGCTAACCAATTGAAAGGGCCCACCACATGCCACATCTCAGAAAGTATCCTGACCGAGTTTCCACCGAGAAAGAGCTCCGGGAGCTCCTCCCCACGCTGAGAGTCTCATTTGCCACCAATATTAAAGAACGAGACACGGACCTCTGGTGGAACTCGTATCCTCACGCTCCCATCTATCTCGGGTTTCTCGAGCCCCACTCTAAGGGGTGCGATATTATTTGCGAGCAGGAAATCTCCATGGTCGTCTGGCAAGAGCTCATGGAAGATCTCGATCTTCCTTACGAGATCCCTATCTGGGCATGGTACGACACGGCTCCGGAAGAAGCCACCTCCCTGCTCGCTCAAACAGATAACCAACCCAACTAAGGGAGCATCTCTCATGGCTAAGATTGAATCCGGCATCCCCCTCCCCGCCACACGACGGGGCCGCTATCCGAAGAAAGAACGCAAATATCCATGGGCTCAGCTCAACCCGGGCGACTCCTTCCTGGCCGACATAAGTAACATGAAAGTAAAATTTCCCATCACGAACATCCACTCCGTTTTCAATCACTGGCGGAAAACCCACGGAGTTACTTGGAAGATTGCCATCCGCCGAGTTGACGAGAAAACCGTCCGGGTTTGGAGATTGCCCGCCAAGGTGGTAATCCTCCCCCCGACGGAACCCTCTCCTTACTTCCAGATTGACCGGGATATTCCCCTCTACCGTACGTACATTCCATCAAAATAACAGAAAGGAACCCCACCATGTACGACCAGAACAACCGCTCTTTTGATTCCACTGACGCTCGGAGAATCACAGCAGAGGACCAGGCCCTCACGAGAATTGAGTACGAATTCTCATTCCCGCTGACCGCTCAGGCCTTCGATGACTTCCGGGTTTGCTACGACGCCATCCAGGCCGCCGAACCGGACCAGAAAAAGATCGCTCACATGGTCCTCATCAACGAGGAACGGCTGGCCGACCAGCTCATCACCCACATGCTGGCCTTCCCCCACTTCCTGCAGAAGGTCTACCTCCTGAGCATCTTAGGTATCGACGAGGCACCGGATCACATGAATATCCACATTGTCACCAGCTTGGAAGGAACGCTCTATGATCTCCAGCTCCTTGTTGCCATGGATTCCGGCCTCGCGGTAAATCCCGGCTACGACTTCCAGGACTTCCGATCCAACCCCGCTTTCCAGGAACACTGGGCTAACTCAGTTCAGATCCTCTCCTAACCCCAACCGGGAACCCCTCTCTCTTTTCTTACAGAGAGGGGTTCCCTCCCTTTCTCCTCACTTGGACCAGTGGACCAAAGGCCCCACGGGACTCGCCTTGCCACCATGCTACCACTCAATTTTTATTTTCTTTCAAGGGGTTTGTCCTTAAAAACGAATGTTTGTTTTTTTGTATTGAATTGTTATATTGTATTGAAAAGGGAAAACAAACAAAAGGAAGGAAAACCCACCATGAGCAAAAAAGCAAAAGCCTCCATTGGGGAATTAGGAAAGACTTCCAAAGGGGCAAAACTCCTGGAAAACTTGCGAAAGGGAGTTGCCATCCGCCACCTTGGGCATTGCACCGACGTGACTCCGATCACGGTCAACGACCGGACGGAAATCATCAACGCCCTCGAAGATTCCAGAATAAACCCCACTCGCGCCTGGCTCGACCGTCGGCTAGAGTGGTATGAAAAGAAGGAATCCGAGCTCCTTGATAAAAGGATCTACTCTCCAGACGTCCTGGCATGCGTCGGAGTGATCCGGGCAATGGCCGACCTGGATATGGAAACCGACGAAGACGAATGGAATCGAAAATTGAAAATGCTCAAGGTCATCCCCAAGTATCATCTGGAAGAGTTGCCCGCCGCAATCTTCCCAAAGGGCTTCTCCATGACGGACAGGCCGAATTAACAACGTCCAAAAAGAAAGGGACACCACCATGTATCGACTGAAAGACGCACGGCGCAACATTCAAGGGATCCTCTCAGAGGACCCCCCGTTCACAACGGTCTTCGAACATCTTAACGTTATGGCGGAATATCACGACAAACAGTGCAGCCTGGACGGCGTCACCGTTGCTCGGGTTATCAGTGATCGCTCCTCCATGCCGGAAATCACGGTCCTCATCGACCTGGAACGCTGGGGCACCGTCATGGACGAAACCGCCCTGCTCCACCTGGCCACGCTGATGCTCCCCACCCTCTGGGCTTTGGAAATCTGGACCGACACCGATCTTTACGGTCTTCAGGTCGACATCGGGCACGGCTACGTCAACGAGGTTCCTTCCTCGCTGAAACACCTAGCCGACAAAGGACAGATCCCCCGCTACGAGCAGGTGGCCTGGGTAACCCTTTGGATATCAGACTGGACATAGAAAGGAACCCACCATGCACGTACACTCTCTTAAAACCTTTGTGGCGATCTGGACGGACGATCCAGAACTCTGGACCTCCACCACCTGCGCGACTCACGTTCTCGACGCTATCAATCGAATAGCGATCAACGAATGCGAGGACCACCAGCTGACCGAAGATCCGCCCAACAAGATTCTCGTCATCATCAACGGGAAAACCACGCGGGTCTACGACCAGGAAGACGTCGCGGCTGCCTGGGCAGCTGCTCATCGGCTCCTGACCACACACTAGAAAGGAACTTACAGATGAAACGAAAAACTTTTCTCAAGAACTTACTGCTCCTCCCGGCCCTCCCCTTAGTCGGGGCCTCCAATCCGCCGAAGGGTTCGGCTTCTCCAGAAGATTACGAAAAAGCTTTCGCTCTCTTCTGGATGGATCTGGACGAACTCATTGATAAACACCTCATGGAGGAATTGCTATGGGAACTGGAGAACGATTCTGAATATCATCTTCGGTGGACTCGTACGCTCTTTCATCAACCTCCCGACGAAAACGGGATTACCTGGAGAGAGATAGCTCTCCACCAGGAACCCCAGAAACGGGCCAGGGCTTTCATCAACCATCCCAACTTCAGGAACTGGCTCAAGAATATTCTTCTTTCAGAGTATCCCGAGGGAGGAACCGACCAATTTGAAAACGATGACCCTAACTACGGAATCTGGGAAAACCTTCGATGGTCTATTGATACTCGGGAATCCTCGGACTTCCGTTGGGGCTATCGGAGTTCTTTCATCAAGGTCATCTTCCCGGTAAGCTGAAACTTTCTTCAGCTCTGGAAGCTTCCTAAGCTCACGGAATAACAAGGGCGGGGAAACTGTTATACTACTCTCTCTGCCCTCCATCCTGCCCCGGCAGGCTCGCTTCAACAAAGGAATTAAGACAATGGTCCAGTTAGTCTTCTTGATTGCTATCGCACTTATCGTAGGGGGTAAATAAGATGAGGCCTGAATTCTACGCCACCGCTCTGCTCTGTTACGGGGGATTGATCGTCTGGATCCCCTTGTACCTCCTCATCTCGGTCATGGGCTGGGTCCACCTATGGGCTAACAAGCCCCTGTCCCCGATCCTTATCAACCAGTGGAAGGATTGCTGCTTCAAGACGGCAATGATCCAGTTAGTTATCTTGATCTCCTCTTCAGCGTTCCTCTTTTACTTGGGCGGGGTCATTCATTAAGCATTGAGATCGTGGTGGGTCTCCAACGGGGGGTCAGGTCCCCTTTCTTACCTGACCCCCTTCTCTTCAGAAATCACCGACGAACCCAGCGGGGCAAACAACCAAGTAACCCTCTGTTCCTTTTCCTCTTCTCCCGCATTTCCTACAGAGTACCCGTATCTAAACGAGATAACCGACGAACCCAGCGGGGAAACCATAAACAAACAAAAACACCAGAAAACCTTCTAAACGGGGCTTGCACACTAGCCAGCCCCAGTGGGCTCGCGATCTCACATTCTATAATTCTATCGTTCTTTCATTCTTTCATGCCAAAAGAAATTTTAATAATTTAATTGTTTTTTTATGATTTTGATTGTATAATGTTAGCAACAAAAGAAAGGGTTTTAAAATGGACTTTACACAACCTAACATCCGGGCAAACCACCAAAGCGGCCAAATTGATATTCTTTTCACGGATCATTTTGATCATTGCCCGCCCTACCATGATTCCAGCGAAACCGCTGAAATTATTGATTCCAGTCAAATCATTTCTATTCTGGAAATTTCCAAAGCGGTCACAAAAGACGATTTGAAAGAGCTTGATTCTAAGAAAGCCTTTCGTATTTATCATCGTCGAATCTTGGGCGAATTGGAAAATGTAATTGGTCACTTGTTAAACCATTACAATTTTGATTGGGATGAAATCAGAAATCATTTCCTTTTCGCTCCTATCCTCAGTGAATTTTCCACTTTTTGCATCATTCGCGCCTATGAAGAAAATCACAAGAATTCCCTTCTTACTTGGGGGGATGATTTGGTGGGCATGGCTCCAGAGGTTCGGGATGATTGCGATTTCATGGATTATTTCACTTCAGCCTTAGACGGATTCATGCAATACGGAATGGCATTGGGTGAAAGAGATTTCATCCGTACCATTTATCGAAAATCCTTTGAAATTATCCGGTTGAATGATCCTCAAATGGTAATTGATTTAGAAACCCACTATTTACCCATATTAAAACTTATCTAACTTTTAACAAAAATATTAATAAATAAATTCATATTTATTTATTAATATTTTTTTTATATTTATTTATGCCCGTTGGCTGGTGCGGGGGCCTGATTATTAGTAGGAGGGCGAGCCCTATGGGGGTCCGGAGGGAGGGTAATTAGCCCGCTCTGTAGGATTAATCTGAGAGGATAGAAGGGAGGAGGGATAACAAGGATCCCCCTATTCCCTCCCTCACTCGTCTCGAATTTCTTACAGAGAATCCCTCAGATATAACCCAACGAGATAACCCGGCGAACCCACCGGAGAAAAAAAACAAAAAAAGAAAACCCGGAACCCTCCAGGAATCAGCCAAGAATCACGCCGGTGCACTCGGCACGCGCACGTGCACGCGAGCGAGAAAGAAAAAAAGAAAAAAAGAAAAGATATTTGATTTTGTCAATTATTTATTTTGATAGTTTGTTGTATTGTTATTTATTGATTTTTGAGGGTGAAAAAAAAATAGAAAAAAATAGAAAAAAATAGTAGGAATATAGAAAAATATTTTGTAATAGTATTTCAACGGCGAAAGGAAAGCCGCAAATATGAAAGGGCAAATTACTATGACTAAACTTTCTGAAATTGTGAAGGCACGGGAAAACCGCGCAAGCGGTTCTCTGAGTGCTTCAATGCTGTTGGCCGCGCTTATGGCCAATACAGGTATCTTTAAAACAGCGAATGGATGGGCTTCTTTTCTTTTCCCTGAGCTTTCGGGAAAAGCTTTGAAGTCAAAAGAAAAACAAATTCGTGGCCTTTTTCGAGATGAATTTAATCTCGCAAAAACTGGTGCGGATTTTCACCCTCTGATCGGTTCAAAGCCCAATGCTTTGGTTGGGGCTTTGATTTTAGACAACAGTGGCAAAGCCGGGGCTTTTGGTCATGTTTCCGGTAAATTGGCCATTGATTTTCTGAAATCACAGAGTATTGATACCAAAGGGATTATAGCTGAGTAAGTTATAATTCCTTTTAAGCGGCTTTCCTTTCAAGGGGCAGGGTTAATCCTGCCCCTTTCCTTTTATTAAATTTTAAAGCGTCTTTTTCGGCCCTCACTTTGAGAATATATATAGATGGAAAATTCGGCATTTTTAGTATGTTAGATTTTACTAGCTATTTAATAGCAGTTTTTTGCTAGCCTAGGGTTTCCAAGTCCATGAGCACCCTCCAAAATTCTCTGGAAAATCTTGAAAACGCAGCGAACTATAACATATATTCTGTGTTATACTCCGAATATGCCCCTATTTCACTAAAAAACGCTAAAAAACACTCCAATAGCGGGGTCTCTGTAAGACTTACCGGATTAAAGGGGTATGGGTCATGAGGTCAACCCCTATATTGACTGGCGGGGGACTAATGTCAACATAGGGGTTGACTCTCCGCCTCTGGGGTTAGGTTCCTCGGAAAGAGGGGAGCCCAGCGGAGGACCCCCCTCACACAGAAAAGCCCCCTCTCGGGGGCCTTGTCACGGTTGATCCTCCAGGGGTAGTACCGGGTAGGTGTGGCCGCCGGGGGTTAGCAGGATGTAGTAGTTGTCCCTGTCCATCTCCTTAACGTATAGGACGTAGGTGCCTCTAAGGATCGGGGTTCGAACCTGGACGGGAATGGTAACAACGGCGGAGTCTGTATAGACAACGGTCTGGAAAGCCCCTAGCGGGGTCTTAGTATAGGTAGTGCGGCGGACCTGGCCTAAGTCCCGCATTGGTTCGTAGTGCTTATAGCAGGAAAGCAGGAGTAAGAGGACCGGGAGGAGTAGGAGCCTTTTCACGGTTCCTCCCGCCTTAGGGCTCAAGGCTGAAAACAATACTTTCGCCTCGGGGGTACTGGAGGTAAACCCGATAAACGAGGTGACTCCCCTGGAGGTAGAAGAGCTTGTCTTGAGAGACATTAAGTACAAGACGGGTGTCTAGAGGCTGACCGCTCGTCGTGATATAAGAGCAGTCGATTGCTTCGTAGACGTCCTGACCGCTGATTTCCCGGGAGTCCACCTCCTTAGCAATGATGAAGTAGTCCCCCGTCTTTACCTCCACAACTTTCATCTTCTCCGGCTGAAACGGCTCCACCCATGTTTCCATTATTTCTCCTCCTGCATGTAAGTGAGTTTTCCTTTGGTGAGTTCTGCGAAAGCTCGGAGAAGGTCCCCCTCGAATTTGAGGACCTCTCTTACGTCGCTAAGGCTTGGGACATCACCCCCGTTGTTCGTGACCCTATCGATCAGGGTATTGTTTCGGTTCAGGCTTACTCTGAAGAATCTTTCCGGGCGGTTATCTTCTCGCAGGGTAATCCCCAGCTTCCGATCTACAAAGTCTACCTGCTTAACCCTACATATCAACATCCTTACCTCCTACCATCTCGGCCAATAGGGTTTGGGGCCTTTGATTACTTCGCCCAACTCTTCCAGGAGTACATAAGCTTGATCCTTAGCAAGGCTGGCTGTCTCCCCGCGAAGCTGCGAGTCGGGGTACAATTCAATACGGTGCAAGATTTCTAGGGCAGCTCGTACGTGCTTCCGAGCTAAAGAAAGTTGCTTCCGGGTCTGCTTAGTATTCCTACTCATTCCGCTTCTCCTGCTTTGCCCTGATCTCAGCTTCTTTCTTATCAAGCCGCTGTCTCATCATTTTAATCCCTGCCATCTCCAGCCCGTCCTTAAAGGATTCGATGTCAGCTTGAATCCTGTCCAGTTCGGGTTCGTGGCCGTATTGTTTCAGCTCTGAAGCTTTTCTCCGAGCTTCTTGCCGAATCCTCTCCCGTACCTGTTGGTATGAAATATCTTTCTTAGCCCCTAGGCAAGTGCAGTCTAGGATTTCAAACCCCAGGAATTCCCGGTCGTGATTCCCTCCGTAGACTTCATCCTTCTTGAGGGCTTTAAGGCAATAGCTGCAGTAGTATATACCTTGATGGATAAAGTGGCGGTGTTGAGGTCTTTTCATTGTGTTTTCCTTAGTGCTGTTTTTAGGAGTTCTCCTCCCATGGCCCCTTCCCACATATAGCTTCTTTTGCAATGTTTACAAGTAATCTCCCACGGATTTACAGAATATTCTTTAGGGTGCTTAAGCCCGCACCCCGAATCTCTTTCTGGATCGGGCTTGAAGTGGACTATTCTAGTCTCGGGCTTAATCATTTGTTTCTCCTTGATAGAATATAGCGCCGCCTATGCTTTCTTATTCAGGGAACCTTGTATTAATTAACTCTCTTGTCTATATTACAACACTTTGAAAATTCTCGATTCTTTGTAACCAACTGGAAAGGAGACCTCATGAAGCGAACTTAAATAACTAGAAGGAGTTCGACTCGTGAAGAACGAACAGAAGAAAAAAGGTCTCCCCAAGCGTGTCTCCCGTGAAGGGTACATTGCAGGAAAAGCCCGTTACCTCAACGGGCATCGTCGTGAAAAGAACAAAGCCCGTCGTATTGTGAAGGATGCTCTCCGTTCCGGAGAGCCCCGAGAGGTTGCTACCGCTCAGGCTCAGAAGAGTCGGGATCGGAAGGGGATGGGTTGGGTTTCTTCCTACGTGGAAAAGGAGCTTCGTCGGAAGGGGCTCTAGCCGTCCTTGAACAGCCAGCGGGGGTTGTCTTCAATCCAGATATCAGGTTTGAAGCCCCGCCTCTCTAGCTCTAGGAGTTTAGCTTTGCGTCCCGTGTAGAAGACCGCATCGAACAGGTTTGTAACCGAGGGGGGTAAAGCTTCGCTTGCCGCATCATACCGCATGGTGGCAAGGATGACGACGTGGTTGTGGTTCTTCATGGTAGAGATGACCCGCTTCCACATCTCGGGGTCAGCAGTAAAGGTTTCGTCGTAGTCGAAGCAGATTAACATAGCTCTTCTCCATATCCAAATATGTTGAAGATGGCCGCTTCTCTTTGGCGTACAATCTCCTGGGTTTCTTCATCATAGTATTCTTGAAGCATCAAGGGGTGCTTAGAGCTGTTAGTCCTTCTTTGGCTCTTGATCCAGCTAATATCTTCTTCAGCAAGAGATAGGCCTAGCTCGGGGGCGTGGCCGATAAATTCTTCGTTTAGAGCCTCCTGCATCAGGAAGATGTTTGTAAGGTGAAAAGTCCCGAAGTATTCTTGAGGGTCGGGAATGAGGGGGAGTACCTCACCGTGGCGTGCACAGGTTAAGTTGATGAGCCTCCATGTGTAGAAACCGAAACGCATAGCGTAGAGGGCCGTATACCCTTCTCCCAGTACCGATATCTCCTCAGACCGGTAATCATTCATGACCCGGACAAATTTCCTGAACCCTTCGGGGTCAGCAGGGTATGAGTAGATAGAGGGGTCTCCGCCTAGTCCTCGATAGAACCTCCCTTTCCTTACAAACCCGAATGCCCAACAACTCACCCACCATTCAAAAGGGTCTCTGATCGTAGAAAAAATCTTCTTACCCGACCGGTGCTGGTGCTTAGTGATTCTGGAGTGTTGCTTGTAACGTATAGGGGTACAGAAGTAATTAAGGAGATGTCTGATATGGGTAGACCCAGTTTTCTGGAGGTCTAGATAAATGAGGTTCTGGTACTCAATCATGAGGGGTCGTATTCAGCACCCAGCTGAGTTTTATGATCAATGAAATAGGGGAAACCTTTACACCCTAGAGTATGACAACCGTGCTCTAATACGGGGCGGTTCTTTTCCACCTGAAGCCTAGCGTCCTGTTCGCGGATAGTATAGCGTAAGCAGCAGGTTCGAATAGGGCAGTCGTGGTTTTCACAGACTCCTATCGGCTTCTCGATTTCCTTCATGGTAAGGTATCGGGTGGTATTGGGGTTGATTTGCATCATTTCCTCCTTAATCCCCTCCCAGATCGCTTTAACCCTATCTTCTAAGATATTGTGCCCGTCCTGGATGGGGAGGTTATTCATGGCATCCTCAAAGAGGATAGCTACTCCCGTGATGATGTTTCGTTCGATTGCTTGTTTGATGCGTTCCCGAGCTTGAGGCGTATCCAGGATTTCCTGGATAAGTTCCTCCAGCCTCTCTTTGGGCAGTAGCTCAGTAATGTCCATTACACTATTTCGATATCGTATTTGTCTTCAATCTGTTGCATGAAGTTAGCAAGGAGGAGGAGGAGTTGGTCATCTTGCCCTTCCATGACCTGGGAATGCATGGCATCAATGATGGTCCAAACATCTTGGGCATCCAGGTCTGTTCCGTCCAATTGCTCTAGGATGGGATAGATTATGTCAGACATCACTTTCTTCCTTTCGGTGAGGTTGGTACCTTAATCCTTGAGTTATGAGCTCCTGCCAGGCGTTGAGCTCTGAGGGCTGGCCATGGATAATCCGCGGGCAGCATGTCGTTGAAAGTTTCTCCATCAACGATTTTGAAAATATCACTGGTGATGCGACCTGCCATGGGCTTAGCCAAGACATGCTGACCTCCTTGGGTTTTGAAGAGGTAGACCCAAGCCTGGGTATACTCTTTTTGATCCTTGAAGCGATATCTACCACCCAGTAGAGGCATTATCGTAACACCCTCTCAGTTCTTTAAAGCTGGGCCACCATCTCCACCCCCCTACTATTGACAGGAGAATAAAACTGCCCATGGTAATATCGAAGGCTAGCTTACTCCACTGTCCCCCTAAAAAAACGAGGGCGGCCAGGAGGAGGCTAATCCAGACAAAGGCCATCACCCAGTCGTATGACCGCCACTCGTTAGTTCTTATACTCATTTCTTTTTTCCCGTAGCTGTAGCTGCAATAATGTTGGTTCCGAAAACCTCTTGCATGATGAGGTCTAGATTATCGAAGATAATGGGGTCCTTCAGTTGACTTCGAACCTGTTTCCACTCAAAATAGGACATGGGTTCTGGGATTGGATAGTTCAACCCTTTGGCCATAGCTTTTACATGTTGAGCAGCTCCACTGGTATGACAGATGATGATGGCTTGTTCTCGACATGCGAGCTTGATTGCTTCTAGGGTTTTGCCTCCTGCGAGGGGTCTGATAATCAATTCCATGGTTAAATATAGCCTCCTATTTGAAAATTGTTCAGGGAACGCGCAGAGATCGCCATTCAGCTCAATATATCAATAAGCTCTCTCGACGCTCTCTGCAGCGCGCTGGCTTGTCCATTTGATTATCCATGAGGGTAAGTAATAGATACATCACGGCAACCCTGAAAGATGTAATAAGTACCTCTTCGGGTATAATCTGGTTGTGCTTCTAAGTGGGCAAACTCAGCCTCTGCCCTTACTTCGTTCTTTAAGAATAGTCGGAGTATAATGGGGACTTTAGCAAAATGGCTTTGGAAAGCTTTTTGTCCGACTTCCTTGAAACTAAGGGGATTGGCTAATCCTTCGAACTCCCAATGTAAAATCTCGGGATATTTTTTTCCGTTGATCTCAGTCACACAGTTCTGAGGGTTAAATCTACTCTCGTCAGTGACAAAGAACTTCCACTGTTCAAGGGGGTCATCGAGTATCTCCCAGATGTCAAAGTCTGCTCCCGAGTTATCAAAAGGTACAGGCTCATCGAAAGTAACTGCTTCACCAGAGATACCTTTTAGAGGAGGTACCGGTTTGACTGGCTCTGGGACATCGAGCACAGCGGGGACTGTAATAGCAGCTCCCCCAATGCCTAAGATTTTGAGGAAGTCTCGCCTATCCATCGTCGGAAGTTCCTCCTGAGGTTTGGGTCCAGTACGGCGGCTTGCAGTCACACTCTTGAACCCAAGGCGCATGGACTCTTCTGCACCGGGGGCACTCCCATCCCAAAGGTTCTATTTGGGGGGTTTGAAATTTCTTGTAGCAGTCACAGAGCTCGGGGGGAATCGTGTGAGTACCGTCGTCCCAATAGGGCTTACCACATTCTGGACATAGGTTTTCAAACTGGTCGGTAAATAGAAAACTTGAGAAGTGACAGTTTTCGTCTAGGCCTGTACATTGCATAATTAACCCCAATCCCTCATATCATCTGGGAGACCACCATACATATCCGAGTATCGTTCCTGGCGGTCCTCTTCGAACAACTCATTGAGCTTATCCGAAGCCTCGCCTTTGGTCATGTTATCAATCTCTATATCCTTGATACCAAACTCCTGGAGCTTGGCTCTCTGCTTGACCGTGACGGGTTGGTTACGCCAAGACTTCTCCTTATAATTCGGATTTTTTCCTAAAGGGATCATCTGCTGTTCATCCTTCCGACTTTACCGGTGAACCGTTTTTTGATAACAGATTGGGGTAAGGGGAGGATGTGGGCTCCTTCTTGATAACTTCTCCAAAGCATGTGGAGAGGGCCATATGCATCCATCTCAGATTCGTTGTTGATTGTGGATTCCATCCAAGGCTTTTCAGGTCCAACGAAGTGGATGGATTTGACCAGGTGCATAATCTGATTCCACCTCTTGGGGTCTTTGAGGTAAACCCGTTTGGAGACATCAACCCACGGGTGGTATTTGAAAATAGGGACTTCATAGGTTTCAACCCAGGCATTCATGACACCCTGGTCACCTCCATCGTAGGAGTCACCGGCAAGAGCTAGTTCCATTACCTGTTCCCACATATTAGGGAAAGCGGAGACGGTAACTGCCAACATACCTGTGCAAATGACCCCGTCAGGGTGTTGTGAGTCTACCATAGCCATGAAGGGTGGAGCATCATCGTGGAAAAGTTCTGAGATATCACCGACAATCAACTGGTCAGCACCTATCCAGACAACCCGTTCATATTCCGACCTCAATGATTCATAGGTATAGTGAACAATGGGGGGCCAGTATGAACTCTGGGGTAGCTCATCATAGTCTTCGGTTTTGGGTCTGACGATTTTTGCTCCAAAGGAGCGGACTGAGTTAGGGTGAATGTCCTCTGAGATGACACAAATGTCTACTTCCTCAGGGAGATTACCATTTCTCCGTAATGAAAAAAGGGTGACCTTCAACCCGGGTAGGTAATTCTTGTCGCAGGGGATAAATACTGCCTTTTTCATATTACAAAATACCCTCCTTTTCCGTCCGGGGCAATCTTGCTCCAGAGTTTATCGATTAGTTTTTCAGCAGCTGATTCGGGGAAAGCTCTTTGAATACCTATTTCGTTAACTCCTAGTAATCGACAGGGAACACCTGCAAATTTCATCCCTTCTAAGGGGAATCTTCCTTTGTAGAAACTTGAAGCTCCAATGATGCTGAGGCGTTTGAGGATCGCCCATGGGTGCATAACTGCTTTAATGCTTAAGAAACAGTAGTCTCCTACTTCTCCGTGACCTCCTACTGTAGCGCCTGCTACGTTTACATGTTTTCCAATGATAGCATCATGCCCAATGTGGGAGTGGGACATGATCCAGCTATCTTCTCCGATAATCGTATTTCTAGTAACCCCGCAATGGATTGTTACGTGTTCTCGAATTATTACATTACTGTGAAGTTCAACGGGGAAACGTGTTCCAGAGTACCCCCGTTGTTCGGGTGGTTGCCCGATAGTAGAATAAGGACCTATAGTAATATTGTCACCCATAATGACAACGTTTTCTAGGATAGCGGTAGGGTGGATTTTATTCATGTTTTCCTCCCCCGGTTGGTTAATTAATCAAGGAAGCCGGGATCCTCATCGTCAAGCCCCATTTGATTGGGTAATTCTTCAATTTTAAATAGCGGCTTGGCTTCTTCAACTTTACGGAGCATAGCCTCTACTGCAAGCGTATAAGCTTTTTCATCTTCGTCTTCTATTGCTTGGAGAATTTTTGAGAGGGTGTTTTTTATTTGGAAACATTCGTCAGGGTCTTGAGAACATTCGAAGGGATAAAGGGGGCATACACTACAATGCGTTCCGTCTTTGAAGTCTTTAAATTTGAATTCGAAACAGAAACCCCATTCACTGAACAAGGTTTCGGGATCGACTTGAGATAAGGGTGTTTCCAAAAGCTCTTGAAAGCGGTCTACACTCTGAAAATAATTTCTTAGAGCCATGCGTAATCTCCTGTACAGTAAGGGTTTGGAGTCGATTTCTTAAAGGGGAGTATGGAAAGCTGTCATTCATTTGATTGTTAAATATAATCAAAGAATGCTTCTGGCTTTGCAGATCTTTTTTATTATATTAGGGTACGATAGGTTGTCCTGACCTGTTACATGGGAGTCTCCTGTGGGAGTTTCTAATTGGAAACAAGTAAATGCAGGTTTACCTGATGAAGTTTCTCAGTGGACCTTGTCAGACTCTAATGGAAATTCTGCTGATATTGTAGAAGGTACTGAAGTTTCTTTAACTCAGTTATCTTACACAGGCGGTATTGATGTTGAGCTGAACCCTGCTAACCACTCAGTTCAGTTCCGATTAGCATTAAACGACATGGTTTCTATGATAGAAACCCCTGCGGATGATGACCTTCTGGCTTTTTACGATGCTTCAGCAGGTGAGCATAGGGCTCTTAAGTGGGAAGAAATCGTCCCTCGTTCACGGGTAATTAATACCAATGCACCTCTCATAGGTGGGGGGGACCTTACTTCTGACCTTACTCTTGGGTTTGATATTTCTACAGGGCTAACTGAACTCTCTACCCCCGCTGGTGATGACCGTTTTCTTGTTTATGATGATACTGCCGGTATTAATAAATGGTTGGATTATTCTCATTTTTCTTCAACTTATGTGCCTAAAACGCGGGTTATTAGCACAGGAGCTACTCCCACTCCTTGGGATACTGCTCTGTCTGGGGGAGGAAATCTTAGTAGTAGTTTAACCCTTAAAGTAGATATTCAAGCTTTAGGATATAATGCTTCCCCCCACACTAGTAATTGGATTCTTATCCAGAGCACAGGTTCTCCTGATGTTTATTATAAGACCACTATAGGGGATTTGCCTGGTTCAGGGGGCTCAGGTACAATGGATTCTTGGGATGCTTCTGCTGACACGGGGGCTGATGTCAGTATTGCTGATTCCGATATTTTACATTTTGTAGGAGGGGAGAGCATTAACACAACAGTAGCGGCTGGGGACCCTGCTACTATTACTATTGATGTCGTCCAGGGCGTTGATACTACGGACACCCCGCAATTTGAAAAGTTGGGACTTGGAGCTGCAGCTATTGCTAATGCTACCTTCTATATCAATAGGAGCTATGAATACACGGTGGGGAGTGCAGCTACTCAAGTATTAATCACAGGTGAAGTAGAAAAATCTACTACAGCGGGAGATGTTTATTACACCTACATTTCTCCTCAAGTAGAAATAGACGATGTTACTTCTAGTGCAGTGATGGGATTTCGAATAGAAGGGTTTACTCCTACTCTTACGGGAGGTGGAGAATTTACTAATGGTTATACGGTTTATATCGGGGGGCCCACAGTAGGAGGTACTACAACTAACCGTTCTTTCCACGTGAACTCCGGGGAGTCCTATTTTGGAGGGGGTGTTGTTTTTAATAGCACTACCAAATTTGACGGGATGGGGACTTCGGCTAATAATTTTGTCACTTATGGTTCGAACAACCTTCATACTCGTACTGCTGCTCAAGTCAAGGGAGATTTGGGCCTAGATACAGATGATACTCCTCAGTTTGCGGGCTTGGGACTAGGGACCGCTTGGGATAATGATTATATACTCTATATCAATAAAGACTGGACGGGCCCTGCTTCGAGTAGTCCTTCTTTTATTTATGTGTCAGGTACACTTACTAATGACAGTGATATAGATATTAACTCTCTTCACGGGTTTCGGATTGGTACTGATTTTGAATTGACCGGGTCTCAAAATGTTAGTGCTGTGTATCAAATGCGGGTTGAGGCCCCTACCCTTACTGATTCAGGTGCGGGGGGATTTGTAAATGCTTATACCTTAATAATCGATGGACCTCCTTCAGGGGGTTCTCCTTCAGGCGTGGTAAGGTCTTTTAATGTTACATCAGGAGAGTCTTATTTCGGGGGGAATGTTGGTTTAGGAATCACCCCCACTACTCGTCTCCATGTTTACCATGGGACTGTTAACGGAGTGGCTCTTTTCCAATCGGGTGATGCTAAAGGCGGGATTGCACTCAAGGATAATTCTACCACCAACAACGTCTTCCTCTTAGCCGAGGGTGATGACTTTTTTATTCAGACGGGGGCGGTGGAGAATAGGTTCCGGGTTAATAGTACTGGTGCTGTTTTCATTAACGAAACGGTTAACACGAAGATGACTACCGGCCTCACTATGAATGTAGGTAGCGGTACTAATGAAGTCTTCGCTCTTAAGGGTAGCGGGGTCAGTACAGCTTGGTCGGGGATAGCTGAGTCTGATACTTTCTTTTATATTAAGCAGCTTAATGCTTTAAGCGGCGGGGCTTGGATGAGGGGCTTCTCTGACTCAGATGCAACTGCTTTAAGAGTTTGGGCCATTCAAGGTTCTAACACCCCTACTGAAGCGGGTATGATAATCGGAGCGGGGAAATTTGATGGGATTACTGGGGTAGAGCCTTTTGAGAATTCCGAACTGGTGATGAGTTTTGATAATTACACCACTCCTATTATCTCTTTGTATGCTGATTCAATCGATTTTGCTCAGGCAATCACTGCTGATGATATTACTGCAGTAGGTACTTTTGATTTTACAGGTGATTTTACTATTGACGGCTCTTTCTATTTTGATGCTAACGATCATCAGATTTTTCTGGATCACGATGGCGATAGGCGCTTAATCGACATTACTCTCAATAGTACTCTTGAGTACTCTCTGGATGCTTACCAGGATGATATCCACTGGGTTGACGGGGATGGCAATACTGCAATCTATATGGCAGCCGGCGGCCTTGTTGCTATTGGTACTACTACTATCCCGACTGAGCAGCTTGAGGTTGCAGGTAACTTGGTGGTGGATAACACCAGTAAATCTGCTCATTCATATCTCTATATCCATGGGGATAACTCTTCTAATTATGCGGCTGGTATTCGGTTTTATGAAAATGATGCTAATACTGATTGGGCAACCGTGGGTATTGCTACTGCTGCTAACCACTGGATTACGGGGTCAACTGAGGGTGATTTTGTTATCGAAGGTATACAAGGTAACGTCCTTATCGGTATTAATAATACTATTATTGGTACCTTCGAATCTGACGGTGTTACCTTTACTCAAGACTTAACGGTTCCCTCAATTACTACCTCAGGGGATATTACGGTAGGGGGGGATGCTGGAGAGAATCGGGTTATTATTGAATCTACCAATGATAATGCTATTCTTGAGCTGAAGGCTGATACAGGAAATACTGCTACTACTTACAACCAAGATCCTCGAATTACTTGGTGGACAGCGGGTACTACAGAGATGTATCAGTACTATTCTCCTACTAATGCAGGTATGAATTTCCATACCACCTATACAGGGACTCCTCTCTTTTATATTGGGAAAGATGGTGATGTAGGAATTGGCACTGGTACCCCTTCTCAATCCCTTACAGTTGAAGGGAATATCGAGTTAGGGACGGGGGGGTATATTTATGGGGATACTACTACTCCAAGTTTAAGATTAAGTCATTCTAATGGAGCTCGACTCTCGTATAGCGATAGCTATTTTGAGGCTGCATCAAATGTTGTTCGGATTATAGCAAACTCTATAGAAGCAATAAAGGTTGATTCTTCCGGTCAAGTAGGACTTGGGACAACTTCACCAGGAACGCTTCTACATATCCGGGGAGCAGCCCCCAACCCGCGCCTGGATGACTCGGGTGCTACTAGTGCTGCTACTACTGAGGCTTTCATTGAATTCGGGAGTTCTAGTTCTAGCTGGGATCGACATGCTTACGTAGGATTTGGATCTTCTAGTTCTGACACTTTCACTATCAATAATGAAGACGGGGCTTCCATTGCTTTGATGGGAGCTAATGTGGGTATTGGTATTACTTCTCCTACTGTAAAACTTCATATGTTTGACGGTAGCGGTGAGCACCTGATCCATGAGCTTCAGCAAGACGATGGGGATTATGCAGCATTCACTCGGTATAAAAATGCAAGCGGGACCTACCATAATGTTGGTCTTTCTGATAATGCTGATGATTATGCTTTCTTCAATACCGATGCGGCAACCTATACTTTCAGATTCTCAGATTCTCCTATCTTGGATATTACTTCTTCAACCCTTACCTACTTAGGCAGCACTTTATATGTTGATAAGGATCAGGATGATAGTACTTCTATCGGGGTCATCAATAGTACAACTGGGACTTCTGCTTTAGCTCGGGTTTATGTTGAGTCAGATGATGGAGCCTCTTATTTCTTAAGTCACTCTACTGCTCGGACTGTTACACGGTACGGTATGGCCGTGGGGGGGTATACCGAGATACTAGCCCACAATGCTACCAATGGGCTTATGATCGGTACGGGTACTACCAATTCTAAAATCATCATGGGGGTTAACGATGTTGAGGTCTTGGATATCCGGAGTACTTATGTAGACGTGAATGAGGAGCTAAGGCTGGGGGAGAACTTACAGTTTTCAGTGGACCGGGCTGGGATTGAAGGGCCTTCTGGAAACGTGTTGATGAGTTTTGATGCTTCAGACTACGTGGTTTTTGATGCTGACACTGTAGGTATAACCTATGAAGCCACCGAATCGGGGACTCCTCAGTCTCGGTATTTCATCCTATTTGATTATACCGATGATGCTTCTTTTCCCTATTTTACTAATCGTACTCCTTCTGGGGCTTTGAAGTTTTATACCGGTTCTACTGCAGGCGGTTCCGAAGTCCTTCGCCTTACTCTCAGCGGTGGGGATGGGGACCAGGATGTAGCTTGGACTAATGTTGATAACTTTACTGTTAATGGACAGAATTTCTTAACTGCTCTTGACGTGGATGATACCCCGGTAAATGGGGCTTTATATGTTCCGGTGAGTTCAAACTGGGCATACGACCTTATCCATTTTGACGGTTCTGCTAAGGTCTCTATCAGTGATATGGGGTTTGCTGACGGAGGTACCCTCTCTAATCAATCGGGTGATACTATCCTTACGTTTCCCGATAGTAGTAGTTTGGATGTGACGGACGGGGTATCAGTCAATTTTAATATGACTACGGGGACCTCTCCTTTCACAGTAGATTCAACAACTCTTGTGTCAAACCTGAATGCGGATATGCTCGATGGGCTTGAAGCCACAGCATTCGTCCGTAAAGATCAGTACCAGACCGGGTCGATCTACAATATGCACATCATGGTTTCTGATGGTGCTACTAATAATCGCGACTACATCCGCCATGATGACACCGCTAACGCCTGGCATTTTGTTTCTGATTCGGCAGTAGGAGCAAATGCAAATTCCCAAGTTCACGTAGGTCAGCTCCATTTTGAAGGTGGGACTGATTACCTTGAGTTACCTGCTGATAACGAACTCCGTTGGCGGGCAGGGGCTGATGCGGCCATCATTGTCTACACTTCTTCTGCAGGGTCTGCAAGGCTCCAGGCGGAATCCCCCGAAGGCTATTGGTCATACCTCAGACTAGAGGACCAGAACGGTTCGGCTTATAAATGGGATATTGCTTATAACTCTAGCGAGGATAGCGGGGCTTTATCTTTTAGGCCTAATGCTTCAGGCACTAACGCTATGCACCTTTCGCAAAGCGGTAACCTTACGGTTGACGGTACGTTGAGCACCACTGATAACATTGTCATTACTGCTTCCACCTCTTCTTATGTCTATGTGGATTCTGCCGCTGCCGCTAATGTGAGGATTGATGCTGGGGCAGCAAACGATGCAGAATTAATTTTCTACTCTGCAGGGGCCGAGCAATGGAAATGGTCCCAGGATACCGACAACTCTATTGGTCTTGCAGCAGGTGACTTTGTTCTCTACAACTTTGTAGACGGCGGAGGGGCTAAATACGTTATCAATGTTGCGAAAACTACTTCTGATGTCACTATTAGTGATACTTTAACGGTTAAGGGCAACATCACCGCATCATCCAATCAAATCCTTATGACTAGTACTTCTGCTAGGGTGAAATACAATGTTTATTCCAGCGGTACTAACTACGGTATGGGGATGGTATCCGGGATGACGTTCGGGGGCCTCAATGATTGGGCTATGACTTTCCAGTTCAATGATGAAGCAGATCGGGGCTTCTGGTGGGGCGATGCGGCCCACACAGCAGCTCAAGGGGCCATGGCTCTTACTACACAAGGCAAGCTCACGGTTGCACACAGTATCAGGGTTGGCTACGGAGAAACAGATACCACAATTCCCGGGGCCACTTATGACTTGGATGTCAGCGGTACTATTTATGCTACCAGCGGGATTTATGCTGTTAGTAGTGGGTTTTGGTTGGATGTTGCTAATGATACTGGAATGAGTCTTTCTTCAGGTGATCTTCGTCTCCATGCAGGGGGCGGAGTTGTCATGACAGCGGATGGTGCTACCGGTGCTGTTGATTTTCCTAGTGCTACCCCTACGGTTGGAAGTGGAACAGCCACACTTCTCACCACAGCTGATGTGGATGATACTCCGGTGGATGCGGCTACTACTGCCCCTGTCTCGAGTAATTGGGCATACGACCATATCAATGCAAACTCAGACATTCATATTGACTGGACTGCTGGCACAAGCACAGCAGGCATATCTATTGCCCACCCCAGCGACGACATTATTCTTACCGCTATGGACAGTGGTGACGTAAGAAGTTTTTACATGACTGTCAATGATGGACAAGGTAATCTTAATCTTATGTTGGGTATTGATGACGATGGGCATGTTATCGATATCCTTGACGGTGCATCAAAACTCTTATTTTCGGCCCACAGTCAAGATGGGGCAATTTCTCTAAATGCCGCCAAAGACGGTTTCACGGTGGGTACTGATGTAAGCTTCACAGCTGGCCTTTCTGTTGACTCTTCAGATAATACGGTCAAAGTGGGGGCTTCAGGGAACAATGTTGGTCTGTACGGAGGTTCGGGAACCACTATTTCTGATATGAGCGGTAACTTGTATGATGGGGGTACTGCCCTCACCAGCAAGTACCTTCAGATTGCTAATATCGATGACACTCCTTCAAATGCGGCTACCACTACAGCGATCAGTTCAAACTGGGCATACGATCTCATCAACTATGATGGCTCAACTAAGGTTCAGGTGAATGATTTGGGGTTTGCTGACGGAGGTACCCTCTCAGATCTCTCGGGTACTACTGTTATTACTTTTGGTGATGGTTTAGCTCCTAATTTTCCGGAGGGTGCAACTTTTGGGAGTGATGTAATCATTGATGACGGGACAAGCGGGATTAACGCTTATGTTGGTAGTAGTGTTGCTACCCTTGTTCTTGATGAAGATTCAACCGACGGCATCGGTATTGGCTCAGACTATTTCTTGGTTCGTCGCAGTGCTGGCGATGGTATTCTTCAAAATGCAGGTAGTGGTGATATTCTTATTAATACCAACGGAGGAACTACAGCAATTACCGTTGACTCAAGTCAAATAGCTACTTTTGCTGCTCGGGCAGAATTTGATGCGGGTATTAAGGTTGGCGGAGCCTCTGCTGGTACATCGCAAACAATCCAGATCGCAGACACCGGAGGGGTTGAGTGGGAAATCTATTATTCGAGTGGTTTAATCTTTCAAGAGACGGGTCTTAATACTCGGGTTAAGTTTCCGGATGGCGGCGGGATTGACATCCTAAACGGGGGTCTTCTGAAGCTCGACGGCTCGCAGATCAGTTCAGATAATCTCTCGGATGTATCATCCATTGCCATGCTCGATGAAAATGAAACGATTACGGGGTCATGGACTTTCACTGGCACAGCTGACCAAATCCACATTAGCGCAGGTACTGCGGCCATTAAGCTGGATTCATCGACTGCTTCAGGTTGGGCGGGTGTACGGGTTGAAGCTGATGGTGATGCTTGGCTGGGCATTTATGCTGGAGGGACCACCCAAGTAGGTACTTTCGTGGGCATCAATAATGCAGACAGTACTCGGCTTTACTCAAGCGGGTCTGCTGCTCTTACAATCGGCACCTTGAACGCTGCTCCGATATACATGGGTACTGAAGATACCTTGGCACTTACGATTAATACTTCTCAAGTAGTTAAGTTTGAACATACACCCAATGTGGATAGTAAGGATGTTCTATTAGTAGGTGATGAGAGCTTGATCGACCACGATAGCCTTAGCGGGTTTGTTGCTAATGAGCATATCGACTGGACCGGTAGCACCAGCACCCTCCAAATCGAGAAGACAGGACACGACAACGCGATCATAGTTGGTGGAGAGAATAAGGACGTGGACATTCGTATGGTTCACTTCTCAAGCGGTGTTCCGTCTGACACCAACGGCTTTGCTATGAGATACGTGGGGACGGGTTCGGGTGTACTTAACACCTTCCAATTTAGACACCTCATGAGCGGGGGTTACTTGATCTACGAGGTTGATCAGAACTCGCCCCCGAATTTCGATTTCAAGATTACACCCTCAGTTAACGGGGCTGACCTTGCTACTCAGGATTGGGTTGATGCCCATAGCACAATCGCTTTCTTAGACGAGAATGAGACGATCACGGGGTCTTGGGAGTTTACAGCCAATACCGTTGCTGAGGTTGGGGCATACAACCTGGGGAATACGGCTACTTCGTGGAGAGGTGCTGCACTTACCGGTGCTGCTATGCGGAATATTAACCTTACGCTTGATGATGCCTGGTTCAGAGATACCTACTCGAATGCCGGTGTAGTTGGGGCTGCAAGTAATGACGGATCACCCATCGGTGTTGTGGGCGTGGCAATAGGGAATAATGATAGGGCCGCAATCGGTGCGACATTCGGCGCATACAACACCAATGTAACCAATGGAGAGGCTGTCGCAATCTATATCAAGAATGTCGTTTCTGAAGCGGGCTCCGCTTACGAATATGCCATCTATGATACAAGCGGTGCAAAATCAACCCTTGCTGGCGATCTTAATGTCGGGGGTGATATCACTGTATCGGGAACTGTTGATGGGGTAGATATTTCAGCCCTGAGTTCTGACGACTTGTCCGATGTCGCATATATCGCTATGTTGGACGAGAATGAAACGGTAACTGGTGACTGGGAGTTTTCTACCCTTCGCATCTCAGACGATGGGACTATCAATAATGTGTCGGGCGACCCTATTCTTCAGTTCCCCGATAGTGAAGACATCAGTGTCTTGGTGGATTTGACATTTGCCAAGGGTTCACAGAATTATTTGGTTACTGATAGGAGCAATTTTCTTGCCTTTCAGGGGCAGACGGCTGGCAATTCATCAGTATATGAATTCTATACAAAAGATGGTGATGGCACGGATGGGATAACGCTGAACCTATATGGGGTTGGCATTCCTTCTAACATCACAAACAGGGAAAGACTACAATTAAAATACAATGTTGGAAGTGACTATTCAATATTTACAGAAGCCGATGGCACAGGCACCCTTCGCCCATTAGTCCTATACACTGAAGGCAACGCCAATCAGCTATACTTTGCCACTGGTGGTCAGAACATCATGGGGCATAATGCTTCAGTGACTTTTGGTGGTAGGGATGCACGTTTGCAGGTTCATGGTAGCGATGTTGATAAAACAGCTATCTCTATAGGTGCATTTCAGGCAGGAACAGTTGGGCCAGCATTACATTTTCTGAAAAGCAGGAATGCAACTATTGGTTCGGCTACGCGGCCTGCTGATGGTGACAAGCTGATGTCCATTATCGCATATGGTGCTGATGATTCTAACCTAAACACAATCGGTGCCGCTTTTTACGCAACTGTTGATGGAACACCAGATGCAGGTGGCAATAGGATGCCAACAAAATATCAGTGGTATACCTCAAAAGGTGCGGTTAATGACGATTATGCGCTTGGTATGGGACTTGGAAAAGATGCCATGCTTGACTTGTATGGTGGCACAATCACTATTCTGGCTGGTGCGGAAGATGGGGCAAAGGCCAGAGGCGCAACGGCAAGCAAGGCAATGCGATTTGCTATGCCAAGCTACACCCTTGCAGAAGAACCAGTTGGGTTGCTTTATGGCTACGCTTCAAATACAGCCAATACACTTTTTATAGGTGGTGGACATTCAAGCATGAACGCCGCCACGATTGTTAGGATTTATACTGCTGCTGGAATAGACGTACAGTCTGGGACCGAGATTGCCCGTTTTGAAGGTGGCACAGATGGGACACCCAAAGCCTCAATGATGGGGTTGGGGAATGCAACCCTGCAAGAATGGGAGTCGGGAAATTCAGGTTATAGCGCAATTCAGATTGGAAATGCAGGTTCATTATCTTCTAATCAAGGCACGTCAAACAACACAAGACTTGGAACTAATTTTTATCATAAAGCAACTGATGGTGATACATATATTGATAATAATGAAGCTGCCCAAATTGCACTTGGTGGAGATGGTGCGATTCTATTAAGGGTTGCCCCTGCAAGCACTGGTATTATTTCATGGACAGATGCCCTGACCATTGCCAATGATGGAAGTGCTACCTTTGGTGGTAGTATTGCACTGTCTGGGACCGTTGACGGCGTGAACGTAGCATCTCTCAGCTCGTCTTGTACATCCCACTTCAACGATACAGATAATCCCCACGATGTCAATAAGAGTGATGTCGGTCTTGGTAGCGTAGAGAACACGGCTCTGTCCACTTGGGCAGGCACGAGCAATATCACTACGGTTGGGACGCTTTCCTCGGGCGAGGTGCCATGGTCGCTGATCACGGGCGAGCCCGCCACATATACACCGTCCGACCACACCCTGGCCTCACATAGTGACGTTTCGATAGCAAGCGTTGCTGATGGTGAGATCCTCGTTTACAACTCCACATTGACAGAGTGGATTAACCAGACACTGGCAGAGGCGGGCATTTCATCTACGAGCCATAATCACTCTGGCGTATATGAACCAGCGGATTCACATATTACCAAAGATAA
>Ga0272443_10001861_pt1 | contig 28720 bp, 26 predicted proteins | sample SSMAcet12_FD_193581 | JGI IMG/M metagenome (GOLD analysis project Ga0272443, IMG submission 193581) | Marine sediment archaeal communities from Little Sippewissett salt marsh, Falmouth, MA, United States - SSM-Acet-12 | ecosystem: Environmental > Aquatic > Marine > Wetlands > Sediment ... | reverse complement strand
GGCAGTCAGACGCACATCGACGTCTTGAGCCTCGTTCAGTTCGACGTCTTCGATCCGACCCGCAAGAAGCACTTCTTCATCAACGCGCGGTAGGTCGGATAGGTCACCGGGGGCCCTACGAGTCGAGGGCCCCCGGGGGATTGGGAGGGACACGCCACAGACAGACCGGGGACGTTCCCAACCCAGAGAACCCCCCTCTGTAGCGGTCACCTGTCTTGTGCGGCCGAGTCGATGCCGTGCGAACGTCGAGCAACGACCCCACTCGCTTCGCCCATGGGAACAGCGCCCGGTACTGGGTCACCAACGCGATGTCCATCCTCTGCATCAGCCGGTCGACCCGATCCGTGTCGTGGTCGAGATCGAGGATGATGTCGATGTCGGAACACGCGGACGACGTCTCCCCCATCGCGCTGCCGTAAACGTACACGGCGCGAAACGCGACGCCGAGACTGCCCAGGTACTCCGCGATGCCTTTGGCGAGTGCATATCGAAACGTACCATGCGTTTCCGGGTCTTGCGCACGGAGCTTCTCGATGACGGCCACCGGCCGTTCCCCGGTGCGCCGCGAGCAATGTGCCAGCGCACCGGCGAACAGCGCTGCCGCCGAGATCTCGGCGGGTTGGAGGCCACTCGGCCGATCGATCATCGCGTCGGTCCTACGGGAAGATGCCTCGCATCTGCACCGCGGTGGCGACACGCTCGACGCCCAGGATGAAGGCCGCCATGCGCAGCGACACCTCTCGCTCCTTGGACAGTGCCCACACCTCGTCGAGGGCGCGGAGCATCAACTTGCCGAGCCGCTGGTTCGTCACCTCTTCCTCCCACGGGAAGCACTGGATGTTCTGGACCCACTCGAAGTACGAGCAAGCCACTCCGCCCGCGTTCGCCAGGATGTCGGGCACGATCACCACGCCGTGCTCTCCGAGAATCAGATCGGCTTCGGGCGTCGTGGGCCCGTTCGCCCCTTCGACGATGATCTTTGCCCGGACCTGGCCGGCGTTCTTCGCTGTAATCTGCGCCTCAAGCGCCGCGGGAACCAGCACGTCCACATCGAGGGTCAACAGATCCTCCGGCGGAATGGATTCCACGCCCGGCGCGTCGTACCCGGCGAGCAGGTGGCCGGGAGAGTCCGCGACAAACCGAAGGACGTCGTCGATGTCGAATCCGCTGGGACAGTGATAGGCGCCGGAGACGTCGCTGATTCCGACGATCGACGCGCCCCGCTCGGCCAGCAGCTGCGCCGCGATCGACCCGACGTTCCCGAACCCTTGGACCGCCACTCGGGTGGCGCCGGGTTCCTTGCCGAGGCGCTCGAGGACCCCCATCGTCACGAACATGACGCCGCGTCCCGTCGCTTCTCTGCGTCCGGCTGCGCCGCCCATCTCGATCGCCTTGCCGGTCACGATCCCCGGATTTGCCTCTCCCCGCAGGACGTCGGCCGTATCGACGATCCAGTTCATGATGTCCGCGTTCGTGTTCACGTCGGGCGCGGGGACATCCTTGTGCGTCCCGATGAGCGGATAGATCATCGCGGTGTATCGGCGGGTCAGTCGTTCGAGTTCGCCTCGGGTCAGACGGCTCGGATCGACCGAGACGCCTCCCTTGCCCCCTCCGTAGGGGACGTTCGCGACGGCGCACTTCCAGGTCATCCAACCGGCCAGTGCCTTGACCTCGTCTTCGGTCACACCGGGATGGAAACGGATTCCACCCTTGCACGGCCCTCGTGCGCTGTTGTACTGCACTCGATATCCGGTGAACACCTCGATCTCTCCGTCTTCGCGAACGACCGGGACGCTCACTTCGAGTGCTCGCTCCGGCTGGCGTAGGATCTTCCATACGCCGTGAGGGATGTCGGTGTACTCCCGGACCATATCGAGTTGCTGGAGCATCATCTCGTACGGGTTGATCTCGACGTCGGTCAACGTGCCCGGCGTTGGGGTCAGGTCTCGAATGGTCATCTGGGTACTCACCTCCAACGCGGAGGCTATCCAACCGGCCGAGAGGACAACAGGACTCTCGACAGCTTCCGCCCACCACTCTTGCAGTGAATCGATCGTCCTTTGCCTAGCCGCGATCGCACCGATCGGTCGAGATTCGATCCGCTGTTGACGAAATGAGGCCTTCCAATTGCGCGGTATCCGTGTTTCGACGATCCGGAAATGGATGGTCAGATGGCAACGATTGCGTCGGCATCCGACCGACCTTGTCGCGGGATCGGACGGCTTCGTTCGGGTCAATTCCCGTTGGTCGGGAAACGACCACCGGATACGTTCAAGGGAGACGCCATGATGCAACCGACTAAACGATCCGAAGACGTCTGCCACGGCCTGGAGCAGGTCCTTGCGCCCTACGATCCGCTGCGGATTCGATACGCGCCGGGAGAGCTCCTGTTCCAAGCCGGATGCTTCGCCGCCGGGGTCTACCTGATCAACGACGGGATCGTCCAGGAGTCCTACGCTCATCCGGCAGCAGGCGAGCCCGAGGTCGCCACCGGGCTGTTCGGTCGACCCAGTCTCCTCGGTCACGAGACCTTCGAGCCGGGCCGCCATCCGCTGCACGGTGTCTCGTGCCGCGCGGTCACCTGGGTCTCGGTCCTCTTCGTAGAGCAAGCCGCGTTCGAGACCGCCGTGGCGGCAAGCGACCCGCTGCGCGCCTTTCAAACGAGTCACCTTCTCGAACGCCAATCGGCGCTGACCCGCGCGCTCTGGAGGTCTCAGCTGGACCCTGCCGGCCGCATCCGCGCGACGCTTCAGGAGATCATCCCGTTCTGCCAAGCCACGGAGGACGGAGGCCTTCTGCTGCCGGCGGAGATCGATCTCCACCGGCTGGCCGAGCTATCCTACGTCTCGTATCGCAAGACGCGAGACCTGCTTCGCTCGCAGTGGCAGATGGAGCAACACGACGAGGGATGGATCCTGTCGCCGGCTCGCCGCGGCTCCGGGGCCGACGACAAGAGATGCGCTACAACGTCTCCTCGATGATCGACAGGTAGAATTTGCTGACCCGTGCCCGTTCGGCCAGGCTCTCGAAGTCGACGACGCAGATTCGTCCATCCTGGGTGGCGATCGCGCCCAGTTCTCGGAAGCGCTTCAGCTTCCTCATCACGGACTCCACCGAGACACCAAGCATCTCGGCGAGCGTCTGCCGCGAGACGGGCAGACCGATCGCCGTCTTCCCTCCCTGCGGCTCGCCGTACTTGTGCGCCAGCGCGATCAGCAGCAATGCGAGGTTCCGATCCATCGATTCGACCGCCTCTCGGGCCAGCTTGAACTCAAGCATGATGACCTCACGGGCCAACCACCGACAGAGGTCGGCGAACAGCTGCGGGTGATCCTTGCTGAATCCGAGGATGTTCGACCGTTCGAAGAAGACCAACTCCGACTCGACGATCGTCTTCGCGAACTGGACATTGACCGGCTCCCGCTCGAGGAAGACCGCCTCCAACCCGAACATCTCCCCTGCGGCGAGGAACCGCAGCACGCGCTTCTCCCGTCCGTGACTCGCGTGCTTGCCGATGCTCACCAGGCCGGACTGCACGATGTAGACCCCGGACGCGTACGAGCCTTCCTGGGCGACGAGCTCTCCGTCGCCGAAGTGGACCACGAGGGAGATCCGCGTGAGATCGTCGATCCCACGCTCCGTCAAGGAGGGAAAGATCTCCCTCAGGAACGCACGTCTCGCCTCGGTATCCGGCTTCGGTCCACTCAAGGTTTGCCCCATGGCTTCGGCCATCGATCGACTTCGCGTCCTGCCGGGAATCCGGCGATGTGAGGAACGCGGGGCCCCGTCTTCGGGGCCCCGCAGGGTGTTCCTGTCAAGGAGGTTTGCTGTCTAGACCCAACCGCGCAGTCGCATCGCCTCCGCGACCCGCGCAACCGAAACCAAATACGCGCCGATTCGGTTGTCGACGTTGTGCTGTTTCGCCATCTCGTGCGTCTCGTGGAACGCCTTGACCATTCGCTCCTTGAGCCGCGCGTGAACATCTTCGATCTTCCAATAGAAGCCGCCGATGTTCTGGACCCACTCGAAGTACGAGACGGTCACGCCACCCGCATTGCAGAGGAAGTCGGGGATGACGTAGACCCCGTTCTTGTGCAGGATCTCGTCGGCCTCCGGTGTGGTCGGACCGTTCGCCGCTTCGGCGACGATCTTCGCCTTCACGTTGGCCGCGTTCTTGTCGGTGATCACGTTCTCGATCGCTGCCGGAATCAGCACGTCGACGTCGAGTTCCAGGATCTCGTCGTTCGTGATCGCCTTCAGTCCGTTGAATCCCGAAACCGTACCGGTGCTTCGCTTGTGCTGGAATGCCGCCTCCGGGTCGATCCCGTTCGGATCGTAGATACCGCCGCGCGAATCGGTCAGCGCGACAACCTTGCTCCCCGCAAGCTCTTCCATCAGCGTGCCACAGTAGTACCCGGCGTTGCCGTACCCCTGAATCGCCACGGTCGCGCCCTTCAGATCGATTCCGAGGACGTTCGCCGCTTCGATGATGCAGTAGACGGCTCCACGCGCGGTCGCATCCCCGCGTCCAAGCGACCCGCCGAGCGGGATCGGCTTGCCGGTGATAACGCCGGGAGCGTTGTAGCCGACGATGGTCGAATACTCGTCCATCATCCATCCCATGATCTGCGGTGTCGTGTAGACGTCCGGTGCGGGAACGTCCCGCTCCGGCCCGACGAACCGCCCGACGGCACGTATGAACCCGCGGGAGATCCGCTCGAGTTCGCCCTGCGACAGCTCCTTCGGGTTACAGATGACACCGCCCTTGCCGCCACCGTACGGGATGTCGACGACTGCCGTCTTCCACGTCATCCACGCCGCGAGGGCCTTGACGGTATCGATCGTCTCGTCCGGATGGAAGCGCAGTCCGCCCTTCGTGGGGCCTCGCGCGTCGTTGTACTGGACACGGAATCCGGTGAAGGTCTTCACGGTCCCATCGTCCATCCGAACCGGGAAGTGCACTTCGAGCGTCCGCATCGGTTCGCGCAGGAGCGCATGAACCTGCGGGTCGAGTTTCAGTGTTTCCGCCGCCTTGTCGAGCTGGCGCTGTGAGATTTCGAACGGATTCAGCGTGGGTTCGCTGGCCATCTACCGTCCCTCCCAAATGACCTAGAGATGTGCCATTCGGTGCGGCGACGTAGACGTCACCACCGAACGGCGGCGCCATTATATCGGCCTATCCGTGGACTGCAAGTTGGGACGCCAAGCGAGGTTCGGTCCCGAATGATGGGATCCGCCCCGCACGGGCTCCGGCCGATTGTCTGGCCCGGCATTCGGCCGCTCGCCGGTATCTTCGGCTTGCCTGCAGCTCGTCCACTTCCGGCTTCCGCGGTCGTGACATCGGCCTATCCGTGGACTGCAAGTTGGGACGCCAAGCGAGGTTCGGTCCCGAATGATAGGATCCGCCCCGCACGGGCTCCGGCCGATTCTCTGGCCCGGCATCCGGCCGTTCGACGGAATCCCTCGCCGGCTTGCACGTCGTCGACTTCGGGGTCCGGCGGTCGTGACATCGGCCTATCTCTGGACTGCAAGTTGGGACGCCAAGCGAGGTTCGGTCCCGAATGATGGGATCCGCCCCGCACGGGCTCCGGCCGATTGTCTGGCCCGGCATCCGGCCGTTCGACGGAATCTCTCGCCGGCTTGCACGTCGTCGACTTCGGGGTCCGGCGGTCGTGACATCGGCCGTTTCTCCGACCCGGCGGCCGGCGGCGTCCGGACTCCTCCCCGCTTCAGAGACGGGCGAGGATTCCGAGCAGGAGGCGTCGCATCTCGGCCCCCTTGCGGTCGGTCGTCTCGATGACCTCGTCGTGCGTCAGCGTCGCGTCCGGATCGACGCCGGCGGCCAGGTTCGTCGCAATGGAGATCCCGAGGACGTCCATCCCGGCGTGTGCCGCCGCGATAACCTCGGGGACGGTCGACATCCCGACCAGATCGGCCCCCATCGCGCCAAACGCTCGGATCTCGGCCGGGGTCTCGTACGAGGGCCCGAGTGCGGCGACGTAGACGCCCTCCTTGACCTCGATCCCTTCCACGTCCGCGACCTCCTTCGCCAGCGCCCGGAGCTGCGGCGTATACGCGGCCGACATGTCCGGGAAGCGAGGCCCGAGGTCGTCGAGGTTCTCTCCTCGCAACGGGTTGACGCCGAGCATGTTGATGTGATCGGTGATCAGCACGATATCGCCGGCTCGGAAGTCCGGGTTGATCGCCCCGGACGCGTTCGTCACGATCAGCGTCCGGATCCCCAGCATCGCGAACAACCGGGGGACGAACACGATCTCGTCGATCTCGCGCCCTTCGTAGTAGTGCGCCCGCCCTCGCTGAACGAGAACCGGCGTATCGCCGATCCGTCCCACCCAGAATTCCCCCGCGTGCCCGGCGACCGTCGGCCGCGGCGTGTGCGGGATCTCTTCCGCCGGGATCGTCCGGCCGCCCTCGGGCACGCCGAACGCCTTCGACAGGCCCGAACCGAGGGTAATCGCCACGACGGGCGTCTCCTCTGTGCGCTCGCGGAAGGCGGCAAGCGCCTCGTTGAGCTGGGTCATCCGTTCGTCGGTCATCTCTCTCCTCCTACGCAAGCCCGATCGCCTCGATCGCCCGATCGATCCGCTCCGCGCCGATCACGTCGATCCCGTCCGTATCCCGGACCCGCGGTGCTCCGGGGACGACGATCCGCTCCATTCCCATCTTCTCCGCCTCGCGGATTCGCTCACCCAGTCGTCGAACCGATCGGATCTCACCCGACAGGCCGACCTCTCCCACGATCGCCGATCGGGGCGGAAGAGGACGATTCCTCAGGCTCGAGCAGATCGCGGCGATGACGCCGAGGTCGGTCCCCCGCTCGCGGGTCTCCAGCCCTCCGGCAAGCGACAGGTAGACATCGGCCACGCCGGCTTGGATCCCGAGATGCTTCTCCATCACCGCGAGCATCATCAGCACCCGGTTGACGTCGAGCCCGGTACACCGCCGCTGTGGCACGCCGTAACCCCCGGTCGGCGCGACGAGCGCCTGCATCTCCACCAGGATCGGCCGCGTCCCCTCGAGGATCGGCACGACGACCGTCCCGGGGCGCGGCTCCGTCTCCATGTCGTCGAGGAAGAATCGCGACGGATCGGCGATTTCGGCCATCCCCTCGGCGGTCATGCGGTAGACGACGACCTCATGCGTCGCGCCGAACCGGTTCTTCACCGACCGAAGGATCCGAACGTCCTCCCCGCGGCTTCCCTCGAGGTAAACCGCGACATCGACGAGGTGCTCGACCGATTTCGGGCCGGCGAACGCGCCCTCCTTCGTGATGTGGCCGACGAGGAACGTCGCCATCTGCCGCGATTTGGCGCGCCGGATCAGTTCGTTCGAGACCTCCCGCAGCTGGCGGAGCGATCCGGCTTCCCCGGCGGTCCGCTCGTCGACGGTCGTCTGGATCGAGTCGACGATCAGCGCGACGGGAGAGACTTGTTCGATCGCCGCGACGATGCGAGCGAGCGACTGCTCGGACAGGACGTACAGCCGCTCGTTATCGACGCCGATCCGGCTCGCCCGAAGCTTGACCTGTCCTTCCGATTCCTCGCCGGAGACGTACAGCACGGGACCGCGGTGGCGGGCGACGACTTCGCCGATCTGCAACAGCAGCGTCGATTTACCGATGCCCGGCTCGCCGCCGAACAGGATCACGCCGCCCGGGATCAGTCCCCCGCCAAGAAGGCGGTCCAGTTCGGGCATCCCCGTCGCCAGACGCTCGACCTGATTGACGGCAACTTGGTCGATCGTCTGCAGCTCCTCGCCGAGCCACGACGATGTCTCGGCCGGGTCGTCTTCGGATCGCGCCTCGCCGAACGAATCCCATGCACCGCAGGTCGGACATCGGCCGAACCACTTCACCGATCGATGGCCGCACTCGGAGCAGACGAACGGCATGCTATCCGCTCTCGTCGAACCGGAGCTCCTCGCCGTCGGCGACCGCCGTGACGGCGGAACCGGCCGGGAAGTTGCCGAGGAGGATCTCTTCGGACATCGGGTTCTCGATCAGCCGCTCGATCGTCCGACGCATCGGACGGGCACCGTACTTCGGATCGTATCCCTGCTCGATCAGCAGCGACCAAGCGGAATCGTCGAGCGTCAGCTCGATCTCCCGTTCCTCGGCCAGTCGCTCGGTCAGCTCGTGGATCATCAGATCGGCGATCTCCCGGACCTCATCGCGATTGAGCTGATGGAAGACGATGATGTCATCGAGCCGGTTCAGGAACTCGGGTCGGAAGACCTTCCGCACCTCGCCGGTCACCCGCGACTTCATGTCCTGGTACGATTCGTCGGATGCCTCATCCTGATCGGAGAATCCAAGCGTTCCACGATCGGTGATCAGCTCGCTTCCGACGTTCGACGTCATGATCAGGACGGCGTTGCGGAAGTCGACCCGCCGACCTTGGGAGTCGGTGAGGATCCCGTCCTCCATCACCTGCAACAGGATGTTGAACACGTCTCGGTGCGCCTTCTCGATCTCGTCGAACAGCACCACCGAGTACGGGCGATGGCGAACCTTCTCGGTCAGCTCGCCCGCTTCCTCGTATCCGACGTAGCCGGGAGGCGCTCCGGTCAAGCGCGAGACGGAGAACCGCTCCATGTACTCGGACATGTCGACCCGGATCAGCGCGTCCTCGTCGCCGAACAGGAACTCGGCCAACGTCTTGGAGAGCTCCGTCTTCCCGACGCCGGTCGGGCCGAGGAACATGAACACGCCGACCGGGCGCCGCGGGTTCTTAACCCCGGCGTAGGCGCGGCGGATCGATCGCGACACGGCACGAACCGCCTCGTCCTGGGCGATCAGCCGTTCGTGGACCTTGTCCTCCATCTGGACCATTCGGGCGGTCTCTTCCTCTTGGACGTGGCCGATCGGCACGCCCGTCCACATCGCGACCATCGCCGCGATGTCCCGCCCGGTCACTTGAAGATCGTTCGCATGGTACGCCGTCTCACTGAGCTTCTCGATCCGTGTGACGAGCTCGACCTTCTGATCGCGAAGCTTGGCGGCCGCCTCGTACTCCTGGGCCGAAACAGCGTCCTGCTCCTTCTCGTCGAGCTCGTCGACCTCGTCCATCAGCTCGCGCGCCTCATCCGGCACGCGCGTCCGTTGCAGTTTGATCCGCGCCGCCGTTTCGTCGATCAGATCGATCGCCTTGTCGGGGAGGAACTGGTCGGTCACGTACCGGTCCGACAGCCGCGCCGCCTGCAGCAACGCATCGTCGGTGATCTTCACGCCGTGGTGCTTCTCGTACTGCGGCCGAAGCCCTTTCAGGATCTTCACCGTCTCTTCGACGCTGGGCTCTTCGACGATGATGGTCTTGAACCGCCGCTTCAGCGCCGGATCCTTCTCGACCGACTTGCGGTACTCGTCGAGCGTCGCCGTTCCGATACACTGAATCGCCCCGGACGCGAGCGGCGGTTTCAGAATCGACGACGCGTCGATCGCGCCCTCGGCCCCGCCAGCGCCCACGACCGTCTGCAGCTCGTCGATGAACAGAATGACGTTGTCCTCTTCCGCAACCTTCGTGATCAACGCTTTCAGCCGTTGCTCGAACTCGCCGCGGTACTTCGTCCCGGCGACGACGGACGCCATGTCGAGTTCGATGATCTCCTTCGAGCGAAGCAGCGCGGGGACATCCCCGTTGGCGATTCGCTGCGCCAGCCCCTCGACCACGGCGGTCTTCCCGACCCCCGACTCCCCGACCAACGCCGGGTTGTTCTTCCGCCGCCGGGTGAGGGTCTGGATGATCCGCTCCATCTCCTCCTCGCGGCCAATGACCGGATCGAGCTTCCCGGCCATCGCTTCTTCGACCAGATTGCGCCCGAATTCGGAGACCTCGCTCTTCCGCTGCGACCCACGACGGGACGATCGTACGGCCATCCCGAGCCCCCCGGGGGGCAGGAAGTAGCCGCGCGCCTTGTTCAGATCGATTCCGAGGTGATGCAGAAGCGCCGCGCCCGTTCCTTCGCCTTCGCGCAGCAGCCCCATCAGCAGATGCTCCGGTCGGATCGCATTGAGTCCGGCCCGCCTCGCCTCCTCGAAGGAGATCTTCATGACCCGCTTCAGCCGCGCGGTCGGCTCGAGGTCGTCGGCGGACAGGCGGACCTCTCCGCGCTCCTTCTCCTCTTCGAGCAGCCCCGCAACCTTGTCATAGGTCACGCCGTTCGATGTCAGAAAGCGACAGACCTCGCTGTCGGTGATCTTCAGGAAGGCGAGCAGGAGATGCTCGGTGCCGACGTAGCTGTGCCGCCAGCCCTCGGCTTCCTCCTGCGAGATCGCAATGATCTCCATCGCTTCGCGCGAGAACTTGTCGTACATCATCTCCTCCTGAGCCCTTCGGCCGAATCGCCGACAGTATACCGGTCCGACTTCAAGCGACAACCGCGTCGTCGCGCCGGTTGAACCGGGTCATCACCGCGTCGAGGTCGGCCCGACGAAACAGGTCGATCGCCTCGACGGCCCGCTCGAGTGCCGGCACGACGCGTGCCCACTCGTCCGGAGTGAAGCGATCGAGGACGAAGTCCCGGCCCACGGCAGTCCGCGCGTCGGCTTCGATTCCGATCTTCAGCCGCGGGATCCTCTCCGTGCCGAGCGTCTGAACGATCGAACCCATCCCCTTGTGTGTGCCAGGCCCGCCGGCGCCGAGGATCTTGATCCGTCCGAGGGGCAGGTCGAGGTCGTCGTAGACGACCATCGCGTCCTCCGGACCGATGCCGTGCTTGGACAGGACCCCCCGCACCGCAGCACCGCTGTCGTTCATGAACGTCATCGGCTTGACCAGCAGAAGATCCCTGGCGGAATAGACAAGGGCGGATTGCTCAATCCGCCCTTTCCGCCGAAGTCGATGAACCTTGCGGTACAGGTCGACGACCTCGAATCCGACGTTGTGCCGTGTCAGCGCGTAGGCCGGGCCGGGATTGCCGAGCCCGAAGACGGCCTTCATCTAGCCCTCTTCGGCAGCGGTCTCCTCTTCACCCTCCGCCGGCGCTCCCTGTTCCTCGCCGACAGCCTCCTCGCCTTCGACGACCTCACCCTCCTCGAGCTCGGCCTCTTCCTCCTCGATCTCCATGCCGCGCGGCGCGATAACCGTAACGATCGTTCGCTCCGGAGGCAGCATCGGCTCGACGCCGCCGAAATCGAGATCGCGGACATGGACCGACTCGCCGAGGTCAAGGTCGGAGACGTCGATCGTGATCAGATGAGGAACGTCCTTGGGCAAGCCGTGGACGCGGATCGTGTTGAACAGAACGTTCAGAATCCCGCCGGACTTCGTGCCCTTCGCCTCGCCGGTCACCTTGACCGGAACGAACAGCTTCAGCGCGCGGCCGACGTCCGGGTGGTAGAAGTCGACGTGCTTCGGCTCGTCGGTGACCGGATCGTAGTCGACCACCTTGAGGAAGACGTCCATCTCTTTCGCCTCGTCCTCCCCGGCAACGGAGAGGTTGATCCTCGAACTCCGCGTGATCTGCGCGAACAGCGTCTGAAGGTCCTTGCGGAGGATGGCGATCGGCATGCTCTCGATCGAGGGACCGTAGACGACCCCCGGCACCATGCCCTGGCGCCGAAGGGCGTTCGCCTTCCCGGGTGTCCTCTGTTTCACTTCCAGCGTATTCATCCTCATTCTCCCAGCGATTCGTCTTGAGTTTCTAGTAATGCGGAAAGAGGTGGCTCACCGACTTGTACTCGAAGATTCGATGAATCGTCTTCGCCAGATGCTCTCCGACATGGAGGTAGTCGACGATCTCACTCTCGTCCGCGCGCTGATGGAAGATGGTATTGGTCAGAACCACCCGTTTCAAGGGAGATTCCGCCACCAGCTCCAGCGCGTTTCCCGACAGTGTTCCGTGGGTGCAGTAGGCAAAGACCTCCTCGGCCCCTCGCTGGACGAGCGTGTTCGCCGCCTTCACCATCGTCCCACCGGAGGAAAGGATGTCGTCGATCAGGACCGCCCGCTTCCCGGCGACGTCTCCGATCACGTTCATCACTTGGACACTAGAGCCGTCCGTCGAACGCCGCTTCTCGAGGATCGCCAACGGCAGATCCAGGCGTTCGGCGACCATCCGCGCCCGCACCGCACCGCCCGCATCGGGCGAGACGATGATCAGGTCGCCCAACCGATCGAAGCTTTTCTGGATGTGCTCGGCGAAGATCCAGTCGGTCCGTAGGTTGTCGACCGGGATGTTGAAGAAGCCTTGGATCTGTCCGGCGTGGAGGTCCATCGTCAGCACGCGATCCGCTCCTGCGGTCTCGAGCAGGTTCGCAACCAGGCGGGCGGTGATCGGAACTCGACCGGTGTGCTTGCGGTCCTGTCTCGCGTAGCCGTAGTACGGGATGACAGCGACAACCTTCCGGGCCGACGCACGGCGGATCGCGTCGATCATCACGAGAAGCTCCATCAGCATCTCATTGACCGGTGGGCAGGTGGGTTGAATCACGAAGACATCCGCCCCGCGAACCGTCTCGCGGATCCGGACCCGGACTTCCCCGTCCCCGAACCGCTCCACCGCCGCATCGCACAGCTCGACACCGAGCGCCTCGGAGATCTCGTTTGCCAACCGCGGGTTCGCGTTGCCGCAGAGAAGCTTCAGTTCCCGACCGATCATCCTTGACGCCCTCCTCGATCCTTGTTCACCTGTCGGGCTCTCCCGAACGCGAGGCCGCCCGGCGGGACGTCCTCGGTGATGGTCGATCCCGCCGCAATGACCGCTCCTTCGCCGATCGTCACCGGAGCCACGAGCGCCGCGTTGGTTCCGATGAATACGTCCTTTCCGATCTGCGTCCGATGCTTGGCCTCCCCGTCGTAGTTGCAGGTGATCGCCCCGGCACCGATGTTCGTGCCCTCGCCGATCTCCGCATCGCCGATGTAGGCGAGGTGGCCGGCTTTGACCCCCCGCTCGAGACGGGATCCCTTGATCTCGACGAAGTTCCCGATGCGTGCCTCCGGCCCGACGTCGGCGCCCGGGCGCAGGTGGGCGTAGGGCCCGATCCTCGACTCGGCTCGGACGGTAGACGTCTCCAACACCGAGTACCGTACCGTGCAGCGCGCCTCGATCGTGGTGTCCTCGATCCAGCAGTCCGGACCGATCCGGCAGTCCGGACCGATCCGCGTCGCACCGCGCAGGTGCGTTCCGGGGTACAGGACCGCCCCGGGCGCCACGGTGACGTGTCGCCCGACATACGTACGAGCGGGATCCGGGATCACGACACCGCTCGACACCAGCCCGTCGACGATTCGCGCACGCTCCTCCGAGCCGACCTCCGGCTCAGGTCGCTGTTCGCTCAATTCGCCCCTCCCTTGCTCGCTCGATCTTACGTCACCCGCGGAAGGCCGATCAAGCCGAATCACGCTTGCAGACAGCACCTTCCACCGTATACTCGATCCGTCCGCAGGTTTCGGCCCGCGGACAAACCCCATCAGGAGGTGGTCGATGATGGCCAAGCGGATCTTCTCCGGCATCCAGCCGACCGGAACGCTCCACGTGGGCAACTACTTCGGAGCGGTTCGGAATTGGGCCGCGATGCAAGACGACTACGAGTGCATCATCGGCATCGTCGACTACCATGCGATCACGATCGAGGTCGATCCCGAGACGCTTCGATCGGCGTCCCGTGCGATGGCGCTCGATCTGCTGGCGTGCGGGATCGATCCGGAACGGACGATCCTGTTCATCCAATCCGATGTCTCGACCCACACCGAACTCGGTTGGATCCTCGGCTGCGTCACCTCGTTCGGCGACCTGTCGCGAATGACCCAGTTCAAGGACAAGTCGGCCGATCGGGATTTCGTCTCCGCCGGCCTGTTCACGTACCCGGTCCTCCAGGCGGCCGACATCCTTCTATACAAGGCACAGGGCGTACCGGTGGGAGAAGACCAGGTCCAGCACCTCGAACTGTCCCGGCGGATCGCCCGCCGGTTCAACGGCCGGTTCGGCGAGACCTTCCCCGAACCGAAGCCGATCGTCGGCCGCGGCGCGCGGATCATGTCGCTTTCCGATCCGTCGAAGAAGATGAGCAAGAGCGCCGGCGAGACCCACTACGTCGGCGTACTCGAGGACGAGGCGTCGATCCGCAGGAAGGTTCGCTCGGCGGTCACCGACACCGGCGGCGAGGCCGGAACCGACATGTCGCCCGGCGTCGCGAACCTGTTCGAGATCCTCGAGCTGTCGGCGGAGATCGTCGGAGACCGCTCGATCGTCGCCGAGCTGCGCGCCGACCACGAAGCCGGGTCGCTGATGTACTCCCGGTTGAAGGACGAGACGTTCGAGCGGCTGATGGACGTCCTCCGCCCGATCCAGCTGCGGCGGGCCGAGCTGGAGGCGTCTGGAGCGGTCGAGGAGATCCTTCGCGACGGCGCCCGGCGCGCCCAGGCGATCGCCGACACGACGATCGCCGAGGTACGCGACAAGGCCGGGCTCGGTTCCGGCTAGGTCAGCCGCGGACCCCGCCGCCGTCGAACCACGCACCGATCTCGTCCCACGTCGCTTCGATCTCCTCGATGGACAGCGCGGGGCGTCCTTGCCACGTCGGATCGAGGAGTCCCGTCTCCGCGGCGCGGAACGCCTGAAGGTAGTACGTCCGCGCCCCGGCGTCCCGAAGACGCTCGGCAATCTGCACAAGATCCTCCCGCCCCAGCGTCGGTGCGACCGTCGTCCGAAACTCATACGCCGGAGCCGCCTCGACGATCCGCACGATCGACGCTTCGATCGCATCGATCTCGACATCGAGCCCGGCCAGTTCTCGATAGCGGGGAAGCGGCGCTTTGATATCCATCGCGATGTAGTCGGCGCCGCATTCGTCGTGCGACCCGTCGAGCAACCCGGACAGGACGTCGGGACGTGTCCCGTTCGTATCGATCTTGACGCGGTAGCCGAGCACCTTCAACGACGCGACGAACGCCTCAAGATGCGGATGGATCGTCGGCTCACCGCCGGTGATCACGACGCCATCGAGGAAGCCGACCCGCTCGCGCAGCCGATCGAGGATCGTTGGCTGATCCAGCGTCTCGGCCAAGCGAGCCGGGTCGACCAGCTCGGGATTGTGACAGAACGGGCAGCGGAAGTTGCAGCCGATCGTGAACAGCGTCGCCGCGACGACATCGGGGAAGTCGATCACGGTGGTCCACTGCACGCCGCCGATCGGCAGGCGATCCGCCGCAGCCATGTCAGCCGGCGGCCGCCGCCGGAACGAAGATCCTCCGATCCGCGTATTCGGCCTGCTTCCCGTCGTTCCACTGCTCGACCGGCCGCAGGTAACCGACGACACGGGAGTAGACCTCCGCCTTGGCGCCGCAGGTCGGACAGGCCGTATGTTCGCCGACGAGGTAGCCGTGCTGCGGACAGACCGAGAAGGTCGGCGTCAGCGTGTAATACGGCAGCCGGAACGTCTCGGCGATCTTGCGGACGAGCTGTTTCGTCGCCTTCGCGCTCGACGGCCGTTCGCCGAGGAAGCCGTGGAAAACCGTCCCGCCGGTGTACCGCGTCTGCAGCGGATCCTGCAGCTCGAGCGCCTCGAACAGGTCGTCGGTCCATCCGACCGGCAGCTGGGTCGAATTGGTGTAGTACGGCGCGTCGCTGTTGTACGCTTCGAGGTTGTACACGCGAAGCTCGGGGAACTGCTCCCGATCGGTCTTCGCCAGCCGATAGGTCGCCCCTTCGGCCGGGGTCGCTTCGAGGTTGAAGATGTCGTGCGTCTCCACCTGGTACTCGCCGATCCGGTCGCGCATCCAGTCGAGTGTCCGAAGCGCGAACTCCCGTCCTTCGGCGTCGGCGATCGTGCAGCCGTGCAGGTTCAGCAACGCCTCGTTCATTCCGATCACACCGATGGTCGAGAAATGGTTCCGCCAGTATCCGCCCTCGGCTTCCTTGATCCGCTCAAGGTAGAACTTCGAGTACGGATACAGGCCCTGCTCGGTCAACGACTCGAGCGTCTTGCGTTTGATCGCAAGCGCTTCCTTCGCGAGGTCCATCAGCGCGCCGAGCCGGGCGAAGAAGTCCGCCTCATCGGATGCAAGGTATCCGAGCCGCGGGAGATTCAACGTGACGACGCCGATCGAGCCGGTCAGCGGGTTCGCCCCGAACAGGCCGCCGCCGCGGCTGCGCAATTCGCGGTTGTCGATCCGCAGACGGCAGCACATGCTTCGCGCATCTTCGGGATGCATGTCGCTGTTGATGAAGTTCGAGAAGTACGGGATGCCGTACTTCGCCGTCATCTCCCACACCGGATCGAGGACCGGGTTATCCCAATCGAACTCTTCGGTGATGTTGTACGTGGGAATGGGGAACGTAAACGGCCGCCCGCGCATGTCCCCCTCGCTCATCACTTCGGCGAACGCGCGGTTGAACAGGTCCATCTCGGCCTGGTACTCGCCGTACGTCGACTCCTGTAGCACCCCGCCGACGATCGCCGGCTCGCCACGCATGTGGCGCGGGACGCGCAGATCGAGCGTCACGTTGGTAAAGGGTGTCTGGAAGCCGACCCGCGTCGGGACGTTCATGTTGTAGATGAACTCCTGGACGTTCTGCTTCACCTCATCGTAGGACAGTCCGTCGGCCCGGATGAACGGGGCAAGGTACGTGTCGACGTTCGAGAAGGCCTGTGCACCGGCCGACTCCCCCTGCAGCGTGTACAGGAAGTTCACGATCTGCAACAGCACAACGCGGAAGTGTTTGGCCGGTTTCGATTCGATCTTGCCGCGAACGCCTCGGAAGCCCTGCAACAGCAGATCGCGCAGATCCCATCCGACGCAGTACGCGCCGAGCGTTCCAAGATCGTGGATGTGGAAGTCCCCCGACTCGTGCGTCGTGCGAATCGCCTCTGGGTAGATCCGGCCGAGCCAGTAGCGGGAGATAATCTTGTCGGTAATGTGCGTATTCAGCCCCTGGAGGGAGTACGTCATGTTGCTGTTCTCGCGCACCCGCCAGTCGCGGTCGTCGAGGTAGTCTTCCACCAACGGCATGTCCGCCAGCAGACCGCGCATCTCGCGCAAGTTCTCATGCTGCTTCCGATACAGGATGTAGGACTTCGCCGCGCGGGTCTTCCCGGCGGAGACCAACACGTCCTCGACCAGATCCTGGATCTCCTCGACGGTCGGATACTCTCCGACGAACCGGGAATCGAGGCCGCGCGTGACAACCTCGCACAGCGCTTCGGCGGCTCGCTCGTCGGGGTTCCCGACGGCACGCATGGCCTTCCAGATCGCGGTTGTGATTTTGGCTTCGTTGAACGGCACGACACGACCATCGCGCTTGACGATGTACTGCATGAACCCCCCCTCCGGATGCGGGCCACCGGCCCGGTGCAAAAGCGAACCATCCTAGCATCGTCGGATCGACGCGGCAATTTGGCCAAACCCGCGAGAACGCACCGGAACGTCCAAGGGCACCGGAACCGCTCCGCTCGGAAAGCCGATCGTGGACATCGATCACGACCTCACCCCCGAGATCGATCCCGTCCGCATACGTGACCAACTCCCGCCGGCGAAAGGAGAAGAACGGTCGAGCGCTTGATTCGCGATCCGCGCTTGGCTAACATCGATTGTCGTTTCAGAACCGCAACCCGTGAAGATGAGACTTCAAAGAGGTGAGTACGATTCCTAACATCGCTTCCGCACGAAAGCGTTTGCGGCAAAGCAACAAGCGCAGAGGACTGAATCGGGCCAAGAAGGCCGCGCTCAAACGCGTGGAAAAGCAGCTCCGCCTCCACCTCGAGGCTGGGGACAAGGACGCGGCACGCGCGCTCCTTCCCGAACTCGCACAGGCGGCGGACAAGGCCGCCAAGCGAAACACGATCCACGCGAACAAGGCCGCTCGGATCAAGTCGAGGTGGACGAAGCGGGTCGAAGCCTAGGCAAGGAGGCGTCCGAATGCGGCAGTTCGATTTCCTGGGGAAGACGAAGTATTTCGTCCCGCTCTCGTTGGTCTTGATCGCAGTCTCCGTCATCGTCTTGATCCCCGGAGTTCGCGGTCTCAAGTGGGGCATCGACTTCACCGGAGGGATGGAGTTCACCGTCCTCTTCGCCGAGGCGGTCGAGACGGCCGACATCCGGACCGCGCTGGGAGAGATCGATGCAGGAGACGTCGATCTGACGACCAGCGTGATCCAGGACGCCGAGGGCAACACCAAGGTCATCACCACGCAGCTGCTCAACGTGGAGGAGGACCAGCGGATCATCGACCGGATCGAGACGACGCTCCGTACCGATTTCCCGGTCGAGGACATCTCGCGCCGGTTGATCGGCCAGCAGGTGAGTCGCGAGCTGGCGGAGAAGGGCTGGCAAGCTGTCCTCCTCGCGATCGTCGCGATCCTCGTCTACATCTCGTGGCGTTTCCGGCTCCGATACGCAATCGGCGCCGTCGCGGCAATCCTCCATGACGTCGTCATCGCCCTCGGGCTGTTCGCGATCTTCCAGGTCGAGGTCAACCTGGCCACGATCGCCGCGTTCTTGACGATCGTCGGATACTCGCTGAACGACACGATCGTCATCTACGACCGGATTCGTGAGAATCTGAAGATCGAGCGCCGTCAACCCGTGTTCGACATCATCAACCACAGCGTGAACCAGTCGATCAGCCGAACGCTGAACACGTCGCTCACGACGTTCATTCCGGTCATCATCCTGTTTGTCTTCGGCGGCAGCGTTCTACGCGGGTTCTCCCTCGCACTGCTGATCGGCGTCATTGTCGGGACCTACTCGTCGATGTACATCGCCAATCCGATCCTTTATGCCTGGAGTGTCCGAGCGGACAAGCTGAAGAAGGGCAGATGAGATCGATCCTTCGGGACGGGAGGGAGTGGACGCTCGCTCCCGCCCCGGACGAAGCCCTCGTCGAGGGCATTCGCACGACGCTCGGATGTGCGTCTCCATTCGCCTATCTCGTCGCCCAGCGCGGCGGCTCGGCGTGGGAGTCTCTGATCGACCCCGGGCGACGCAGCTTCCACTCGTCGTTTCTCTTCTCCGGCATGGAGAAGGCCATCGACCGGTTGCGGGCGGCGATCGATCGCAAGGAACGGATCTTCATCCATGGCGACTTCGATGTCGACGGCCTGACCGGCGCCGCGGTCCTGTACCGCGGACTCCGTCCGTTGCTCCCACAGAACACGTTGAAGGTCGACGTGGGAGATCGGACAAACGGTCATGGCATCTCCCGACCGTTCGTCCTACGTGCGATCGAGGAAGGCTTCGGCCTGGTCGTCACCGCCGACTGCGGCGTCTCGAACCGCGCCGAGATCGCAGCCCTGAACCAGGCGGGGATCGATACGATCGTGACCGACCACCACCTTCCTCCCGATCCGTTGCCCGAGGCCCACGCGATCGTCGATGCGCATCTGGACGGCGAGTCGTACCCGAACCACGACCTCGCCGGCGTCGGCGTCGCATACAAGCTAATCTGCGCGCTGTACGAGCGGCTCGGGCGGCCGGAGCCGGCACATCTGCTCGACCTGGTCGCCCTCGGAACGATCGCCGACCTCGTACCGCTCTCGTCCGACGGAGAGAGCGAGAACCGGGCCTTCGTCCGCGAGGCGTTCGCGTTGATCGGCCGCGGAGAAGGCTCGTCGCAGGGCTTGCGCGTGCTGTTCGACAAGCTGTCGGTCAACGCCAAGAAGATCAGCACGTCGGACATCGGGTATCTCGTCGCGCCGAAGCTGAACGCCGCCAACCGCGCCGGCGATCCGAAGGTCGCCTTCCTGCTCCTGATCACCGAAATGCCCGACCAAGCGGAGTACCTCGCCGAGATCCTGCTCGACTACAACCGCGATCGGGAGATCGCGCAGAACGACCTGATCGCGCAGGCGAACGAGTACATCCGCGACGAGGAACTCACGCCGGAGGAGGACGGTCTCGTCGTCGTCTCCGGCAAATACTGGAACGAGGGCATTCTCGGCCTTGTCGCATCGAACCTGACCGAGCGGTTCCGCGTTCCGGCGATCGTCCTCTCCCGCGGCGATCGCGTCAGCCGCGGCTCCTGTCGGTCCGTCGGAGCGTTCGACATCAGCGCCTGCCTCGAGGCCCAGCGTGATGTCCTCCTCCAATACGGCGGGCATCGGATGGCCGCCGGGTTCTCCGTTGCGAACGAGCGGCTGGCGGAGCTGGAGGAACGGCTGTACGGGTACGTCGCCGCACACCGCGACGACATCGGAAGCCTCGCCCCGGAGACGATCGACGCACCCCTCTCGGTTGGAGACGTCGACCTCCGGTTCTTCACCGACCTGACCTCGCTCGGACCGTTCGGCCCGGGCAACGCGCGACCGCGGTTCTTCCTGGAGCATTGCACGTTCTCCGAGCTGACGCTCGTCGGCAACCGCAAGCAACACCTGAAGGGCCAGGTCTCGCAGAACGGCACCGCCATCCCGTTCATCGCCTTTCGCATGGCGAAGCACCTCGATGCGTTCGAGGGCAGCGATCCGGTCGGGCTCATCGGCCACGCCGGCTTCGACGATTGGCGCAACGCGGTGCAGATTCAAGGTCTGGATTTGGTGACCCACTGACGTCACCGCTCCTCGGTCGGGCAAGCCTCCCGCGAGAGAGTTCCCGCCATGCCGGTGCGGTGACGGTATGCCCCGAGCCTTCGCAGCTCATGAAGGGCATCTAGCGAGAGCACGATCCCCCGCCGACCGCGAGGACGCCATGCGTTCTTGCTCTGCTTCGATCGTCGAGGGACCTGGCTCGATGCTCGGCCGACGCGAGACGCCGTCAGCTTCTCGCCCCTCTTCTACGCTTCTCTGAAGCGCAGAAGAGGATCACTTGCCGACGCAGAACCGTTCGAAGACGGCATCGAGAATCGATTCGGCGACATCGATCCCCTGCAGTTCCCCGGCCGTGCGGAACGCGATCCGAAGCTCCTCGGCGAGCATGTCGGCGCTGTGCCCGGCGCGGGCGGCCTCGGCGGCATGCGCGATCGACCGACCGACCCGTCGAATCAGATCCCGCTCCCACGCATCGAGCAACAGGATCGAATTCCGCGTCGGCAGCTCGCCGCCGACAAGCCGCGCGAGGATCGCGCCGCGCAGCCGTTCGAGCCCCTCGCCAGCCTTCGCCGACACAGCAATCCGTTCGGCAAACGACGCATCGAGTTCCCGCTCGTCCAGCCGGGCCGGTCGGTCGGTCTTGTTGAGCACGAGGATCGCCGGAACGTCCCAGCTCCGGCCGAGGATGCTGCGGTCCTCGTCGGCCAGCGGCTCGCTGCGATCGACCAGGCACAACACGAGATCGGACCGATCGATCGCCCGTTCGGTCCGCTCGACCCCTTCGGCCTCAACCGGGTCGTTCGGTCGACGCAGGCCGGCCGTATCGATCCAACGGACCGGGATCCCTCCGAGCGATGCCTCCTCCTCCACCGTGTCTCGGGTCGTCCCCGGAATCGGCGTCACGATCGCTCGCTTCTCGGCGAGCAACGCGTTGAGCAGCGTCGATTTACCGACATTCGGCCGACCGACGATCGCAATCGTCAGCCCCTCCCGAACGATCCGTCCCTGCTCGCTCCGTGACAGCAATCGAGACACCTGCTTGTACACTGCGTCGATCCGCGGCAGGACCGCCTCGATATCGACGTCGAGGTCGGGGTAGTCGATCTCCACTTCGAGGTCGGCAAGGATCTCCGCGAGCCCGCGGCGGATCGCGTTCAACGCGTCGGAGAATCGTCCGCCGAGCCGATCGACGGCCGCCTCGAGGCCGAGCCTCGTTCGCGCCTGCACGACGTCGAGCACCGCTTTTGCCTGATCGAGGGAGATCCGTCCGTTCAGAAACGCCCGCTTCGTGAACTCGCCCCGTTCGGCCATCCGGGCGCCGACGGCGAGAACCGCATCGAGGACGGCACGCGTCGCCACGACACCGCCATGGCAGTTGATCTCGACGACGTCCTCCCGCGTGTACGTCCGCGGCGCGCGCAGCACCGATACGAGGACCTCGTCGATCGGGCGGCCGTCGGCGACGATCCGTCCGTAGTGCATGGTATGTGTCGGCGCATCCCGAAGCGGGACCGCTCGAGCCGCGCAGAACAGCCGGTCGACGAAGGCGATCGCGTCGGGGCCGCTCAGACGAACGATCCCGATCCCCCCCACGCCGATCGGCGTGGAGATCGCCGCGATCGTGTCGCCGCGCATCAGGCGTCGTCCGGCTCGATGATCACCCGACGTTCGTCCCCTGTCCCGACCGAGTGGGTCTTCACTCCCGGAACGTTCGCCAACGCCACGTGGACGGTTCTGCGCTCGTAGGCCGGCATCGGGTTCAGGCGGATGCGCTTGTGCTCCCGGCGCACATCTTCCGCCTTCGTCAGAGCGAATCGGATCAGCTCGGCACGCCGACGCTTGACCGCGCCGTTCACATCGAAGACGACCTCGACTTCCTGACCCGTCTTGCGGCGCAAGGCCCCGCGAAGGAGGAGTTCCAGCGCGGTCAGGACCGAGCGATCCTCCGGCAGCGAGAAGAGGCTCCCTTCGAGGTTGACGTACAGCCCGCCCTCGGAGATCGCCGGCTCGACCTCGTACGTCGCATCCTCCTCGAGGAGAACGAACAGGTCACGGAGGTAGGCCTCAACCTCCCGCTGAAGCGCCTGCGTCTCCATCGTCCTCCTCGAGCTCCGGCTCCTCGTCGATCGGGACCGGAGCCGCCCCGCCATCCGCCCGCGCCATCTCCCAATTGACGAAGGCCTGCTGCCCGACCTGGGCCGCCGTGGTCAGCAGGTAGTACAGCCAGAGGCCAGCCGGGAACCGCCACAACAGGACGGCCATCATCACCGGGAAGATGTAGCCGACGTACTTCTGGAAGCCCTGCGAATCGGCGGTCGGTGTCATCGACATGAACCGTTGCTGCACGATCATGATCAGCGTGGTCAGGATTACGAGGATGAAGTACGGATCGTGCAAGCTCAGGTCGGGGATCCACAGGAATCCCGGCGACAGGTGGATCTGCTCGCTGGCGTACAGCAGCGCGCGCCAGATGATGAAGATGATCGGGAGCTGGATCAGCATCGGCAGACAGCCGCCCATCGGGTTGACGCCCTCCTTCTTGTAGACCTCGAGCGTCTTCTGCTGCATCAGCTGGCGATCGTCCTTGTACCGTTCCTGGATCCGCTTCAGCCGCGGCTGGATCCGCTGGGTTTTCGCGATCGAGTGATACTGCTTGCGCATCAACGGGAACAGGACGATCCGCATCATCAGTGTGAACAGGATGATCGTCCACCCGTAGTTGCCGGTGAACCGGTACAGGATGTTCAAGAACTGGATGACGTACACCATCGCCCGCGCACCGACGCCCGGCTCGTCGAGGGCCTCGATCCCGACCTCTTCCAGAAGCAGGAATCGACGGCGTCCGGCGTACAACGTGAATCGGTACGACGCGGTCTCCCCGCCCGGGGTCGGCATCTTCACGCCGAACCGCCAGCTACCCGACTCGGTGCCTTCGGAGAACGGCTCCACCGCCGTCCCGTCCTTGGGGATCACGAAGAAGACGACATCGTCATCCATCAGTCCGAGTCCCTCGAACGAGAAGTACGACCCGGAAGCGAGCATCGCCGTCGTCTTCTCGCCGTCGAACAGGTACGTGAGCTCGCGGCCCTTGTTCTGCGGGATGTACTTCTGGATCGTCATGCTCAGCTCCGACGCCGCCTCGGCGCTCGGGGTGATCTCCACCTCGACGTCGAGGCTGTAGAGCGCCTCCGGCTCGATCGTGAACCGCTTGACGACCGTATACCCCGCCGATTCCCCGGTGAACGTCACGACGAGTCCGCCGCTCTCGGTCCACTCCGGTTCGTCCAGCGTGTACGTCCCCTCGGCGCCGTCTTCTCGGAACTCGAAGGGGAACTCCGCATCGGCGGTGTACCGACGCGCGAAGGTCGTCGCGTCGCTCGTCGTACCGTACACCAGCTCCTGAACGCTCGACCCATACGGAGCGAACGTCAGCAACACGGAGCGAAGCGTTCCCCCGTCCTCGGAGAAGAGCAGATTGGCAAGCGGTGTGGTGACGGTCAGCTCCCGGAATCCCTCCCGCTCGGGGCGCCACTCGTACGTGACCTCCGGCTCGGCCGCAACCGCGGAAAGGGAAACAAGAAGCAGGAGCAGGGCAAGCAATGCAAAGCGAACTGGCTTTGTCGACACAATGACCTCCTTTGCAGAGGGTATCGCGGCTGTGAAACGCGCGCAACTCCGTTGAACAGGGTGTTCGACCACGGTACACTGCCCCTCGCCGATGTTCACGGGGATTGTGCAGGATCTCGGACGCCTCCGTTCGTCGCGCTCCGGCGAGGTAGAGATCGAACTTCCTCCCGCACTGCGCGGCCGCCTCGTCATCGGGGCAAGCGTCGCCGTCAACGGAGTCTGCCTGACCGTGCGCGATCTCACCGAAGACGCGTTTCGAGCCGACGTCTCGCGGGAGACCGCCACAAGGACGACGCTCGGGCGACTGCGTGCGGGCGAGCGGATGAACCTGGAGCTGGCCGTCCGCCCGGGAGACGGTCTCGACGGCCATCTCGTTCTCGGACACGTCGACACCGTCGGCCGAATCGGCGCGAAGTACCGCGAGGAGGCGGGCTGGATCCTCGTCGTCTCCTACCCGAGCGAGTACGTTCGGTACGTCGTCGAGAAGGGATCCGTCGCGGTCGACGGGATCAGCCTGACCAGCTACGGGCTCGAAGGAAACGCGTTCCGGTGTTCGATCATCCCGGAGACGCACGAGGAGACAACGCTTCGGGATCGCGCCGGCGGCGATCCGGTGAACCTGGAGTTCGATATCCTGGCAAAGTACGTCGAAAGGATGATGCCGTTTGCCCATCGCGATTGAGGAAGCGATCCGCAGGTACCGCGACGGCGAGATGCTGATTCTCGTCGATGACGAACAGCGCGAGAACGAGGGCGATCTGGTGATCGCCGCGGAGCACGCCGGGGCCGAAGCGATCAACTTCATGGTGACCCACGGCCGCGGCCTCGTCTGTGCACCGATCACCGAGGAGCGCGCCCACGACCTCGGCCTGTCGCCGATGTGCCCCGAGAACACCGCGCTGCACGGGACGCATTTCACCGTCTCCGTCGACGCACGGGAGGGGATCAGCACCGGGATCTCCGCGTACGACCGTGCACATACGATCGGCCTGCTGATCGACGACGCGACGCGTCCGTCTGACTTGGCGCTGCCCGGGCACGTTTTCCCATTGATCGCCCGCGACGGCGGCGTCCTGCGCCGCGCCGGCCACACCGAAGCGACCGTCGATCTCGCCCGCCTCGCCGGGCTGAAGCCGGCCGCCGTGCTGTGCGAAATCCTGAACGAAGATGGCACGATGGCCCGGCTGCCCGACCTGGAACCGTTCGCCGAGGCCCACGGTCTCCCGATCGTTCACATCGCCGATCTGATCGCGTATCGGAAGCGAACCGAGCGACTGGTCGAACGCGTCGCCGAGGCCGATCTGCCGACGAAGTACGGGTCGTTCCGAATTCTCAGCTACACCAGCCCGATCGAGGAAGAGGAGCACGTCGCCGTGGTCAAGGGGGACGTTGCCCATCGTGAGAACGTCCTCGTCCGCGTCCACTCGGAGTGCCTGACCGGCGACGTCTTCGGCTCGTACCGGTGCGACTGCGGCGGTCAACTCCAACACGCGCTGCGCCAGATCGAGGAGGAGGGCTGCGGCGTCCTCGTGTACATGCGGCAGGAGGGACGCGGCATCGGCCTGAAGAACAAGGTCTGCGCGTACCAGCTGCAGGACGAGGGGCTCGACACCGTCGAGGCCAACGAGCGGCTCGGCTTCGAGGCCGACCTGCGCGACTACGGGATCGGCGCGCAGATCCTCTGCGATCTCGGCCTGACGACGATCCGGCTGCTGACGAACAACCCGAAGAAGATCGTCGGCCTGGCCGGCTACGGACTGACGGTCGTCGAGCAGATCCCGATCGAGCTGCCGCCGAACGAGTACAACAAGAACTACCTGCGTACGAAGAAGGAGAAGCTCGGCCACCGACTCCGAGAGGTCTAGGCGGACTCGTCCCTGCCTGCTCGGCGACCGTACGATAACCCTTGGAACACGGTAGGGGCTGTCCAAACGAAAAGCGGCCCACGGGAGAGTGGCTTTGCATCCTCTTCGCCGCTCGGCGACCGTACGACGACCGTCAGGAAACGGCAGCGGCTGTCCAAACGAAAGGCGCCCCACGGGAGAATGCCCCTGCACGCCCCCGGCTCGACGACCGTGCGATGACCGTCAGGACACGGCAGCGGCTGTACTAATGAAAGCGACCCACGGGAGAATGCCCCTGCACGCCCCCGGCTCGACGACGGTACGATGACCGTCAGGACACGGCACGGGCTGTAGCAACGAAGAAGAACCCACGGGAGAATGCCCTTGCATTCTCCCCCCTGCTCGGCGACCGTATCGAAGCCGAGCAGGAAAAGGAGGGACCATCATGGGAGCGGTCTTCGAAGGAAAGCTCGACGGCGCCGGCCTGCGCGTCGGTATCGTCGTCAGCCGATTCAACAACCTGATCACCGAGCGGCTGTTGGAGGGAGCACTCGACCGCCTCCGCCGTTCGAACGTCGATGACGACGCGGTCGACGTCTGCCGGGTTCCCGGCGCGTTCGAAGTGCCGAAGGCAGCAAAGGCGATGGCTGAGACCGGCCGGTACGACGGCATCGTCGCGCTGGCCGCCGTGATCCGCGGCGCGACGCCGCACTTCGACTACGTCGCCAGTGAGGTCAGCAAGGGACTCGCCCACGTCAACCTCGATGCATCCGTCCCGGTGACCTTCGGCGTCATCACCGCCGACACCGTCGACCAGGCGATTGAGCGCGCCGGCACGAAGTCCGGCAACAAGGGTGCCCAGGCGGCCGAGTCGCTGATCGAGATGGTCAACGTCCTGCGCGAAGTGGCATGAGCTACGACCTCGTCCGCGGGATGAACGACATCCTCCCCGAGGAGGTTGCCGGATGGCGCTTCGTCGAGGAGACGATTCGCGATGTCGCGCGCCGCTACAACTACCGCGAGATCCGCTTCCCGATCGTCGAGCATACCGAGCTGTTCACGCGGGGGATCGGCGAGGCGACCGAGGTCGTCACCAAACAGATGTTCACGTTCCCAGATCAGAAGGGTCGGTCGCTGTCGCTTCGCCCCGAGGGGACCGCGTCAGTCGCCCGCGCGTACCTGACGCATGGACTGCAGTCGACGGCCCCGTTCCAGAAGCTCCTCTACCTCGGGCCGATGTTCCGGTACGAGAAGCCGCAGAAGGGCCGCTATCGCCAGTTTCACCAGTACGGCATCGAGGCCATCGGTTCGCTCGACCCAAGCCTTGACGTCGAGGTGATCGCCTTCGCCTGGACGCTGATGACCGACCTCGGACTCGGCGGCCTGTCGTTGCGGCTGAACTCGATCGGCTGCGAGAAGGACCGCGCGTCGTACCACGCCGCACTGCGAGCTCACTTCGCCGACACGATCGCGTCGATGTGCGACGATTGCCAACGTCGCTACGAGGACAACCCGCTGCGCATCCTCGACTGCAAAGAGGAGACCTGTCGACCGTTCATCGAAACCGCTCCCGGATCGGCCGATCACCTCTGTCCCGAGTGCGCCGAGCATTTCGCCGAGGTCCGAACGCTGCTCGATCGGCTCGGCCTCGCGTACACGATCGACCCGCACCTCGTCCGCGGCCTCGATTACTACACGCGAACCGTGTTCGAGCTGGTCTCGACCGATCTCGGCGCGCAGGACTCGCTGCTCGGAGGCGGCCGGTACGACGGGCTGATCGAGTCGGTCGGCGGGCCGAAGATGCCCGGTGTCGGCTTCGCCGGCGGCACCGAGCGTCTCGTGCTCGTCCTGCAGGAACGCGGCAAGACGGCCGCGCCCGCCCCCGTCGACCTGTTCATCGCGTCGATCGGAGACGACGGCAGGCGGCTCGCATTCGACCTGACCGAGCGGCTCCGCCGCGCCGGTCTGGCGGTCGAGATCGACCATCGCGGCCGGGCGCTGCGCAAGCAGCTCGCACTCGCCAATCAGCTGAATGCACGGCACCTGCTCGTCGTCGGCGACGACGAGGTCGCCGGTGGCGTGGGGAAGGTCAAGGAGATGGACTCCGGGGAGGAACGGGACGTCCGCCTGGATCCGGAGGAGCTTGCCGCGGAACTGGCCGAAGGCTGTGGCTGCGGCGGGAATTGCGGGAACGGGGCCGCACGCTGAAGGAGGGTGACGGAATGGATGTGCCGATCGAACTGAAGCTCGTCCCGATCGAGAACCCCAACGAGCTGAATCTGATCCTCGGCCAATCGCACTTCATCAAGACGGTCGAGGACCTCTACGAGGCCCTCGTGACCGCGATCCCGGGGATCCAATTCGGGCTCGCCTTCTGCGAGGCGTCCGGCCCGTGCCTGATCCGCCACGCCGGGACGGACGACGCGCTCGAGGCGCTCGCCGTCCGCAACGCGGAGGCAATCGGCGCCGGCCACTCGTTCATCGTCTTGCTGAAAGACGCCTTCCCGATCAACGTGATGCACGCCGTCAAGCGCGTTCCCGAGATCTGCCGGATCTTCTGCGCGACGGCGAACCCCGTGTACGTCGTCCTCGCCGAGAACGAGCAGGGACGCGGGATCCTCGGCGTGATCGACGGCGCCTCGCCGAAGGGCATCGAGGACGACGAGGCGATCCAGCAGCGCAAGGACTTCCTCCGGATGATTGGGTACAAGGGGTAAAGGCAGGGGGTAGGGAGTAGGGGGTAGGGGGCTGGGCGCAGGGAGAGAAGAAC
>Ga0272443_10001860_pt1 | contig 28721 bp, 26 predicted proteins | sample SSMAcet12_FD_193581 | JGI IMG/M metagenome (GOLD analysis project Ga0272443, IMG submission 193581) | Marine sediment archaeal communities from Little Sippewissett salt marsh, Falmouth, MA, United States - SSM-Acet-12 | ecosystem: Environmental > Aquatic > Marine > Wetlands > Sediment ... | reverse complement strand
ATCCTCAGCGAAGCCGGTCTGGAGCCCCTGTTTGATACCGAGGAAGCTGTGAAGACTGCTGTGAGACTTTCGAAGGAGATTGGTTGATGAGTATATTCGTGGATCGCGATACCCGTGTCCTCGTGCAGGGTATCACAGGTAATGAAGGAAGCTTCTGGACGAAGCATATGATAGATCTGGGAACGGATGTCGTTGCAGGTGTCACTCCCGGTAAGGAGGGGCAGAGTGTTGAGGGCAGGCCTGTCTACCATTCTGTGCGCAGGGCCGTGAAGGAACACGAATGTGATGCCGCAATGCTCTTTGTTCCTCCCCGTTTCACGATGGATGCTGTCCTTGAAGCGCTTGATAGCGGCATCAGAAAGATAGTCACGATAGCTGACGGCATACCGCTGCATGAGATGGTGAGGATCCGGGAGGCTTCTCAGTACCATCAGGCGATGGTGGTCGGAGGAAACACCTCGGGGGTCATCACTCCCTCACGTGCCATGCTCGGCATGTTTCCCTACTGGATCGAGCGGGTATACAGGAGCGGGTCGATCGGTGTCATGACGCGAAGCGGCTCCCTGACCAATGAAGTGACTGCCATGGTGGTCGCCTCGGGTTTCGGCGTCAGTACGCTGGTCGGGGTCGGAGGAGATCCTGTGCCGGGCACGAGGTTCGCTGAACTTCTTCCCTTGTATCAGGAGGACGAGCAGACCGAGGCACTGGTCATCATCGGTGAGCTGGGAGGGACGATGGAGGAGGAGGTCGCTGATATGATGGCCTCAAAAGCCTTCACCAAGCCACTTGTTGCATTCCTCGGTGGCCGAACGGCTCCCGAAGGCAAGCGTATGGGTCATGCAGGTGCGATCATCTCGGGAGGGAAGGGCTCGGTGCACAGCAAGATCGAGGCCCTTGAAGCAGCCGGCGGTATGGTGGCAAGCCGTCCCAGCGAGGTCGGTCAGCTGCTCAAAGAGGCTGTGAAAGGGGGCGGACAGTGAAGACTCACCACGTTCTGAGACAGCAGCTCATCTACTTCTTTCTCGCCCTGGCGGCAATGATCGTTGTCAAGCAGATGCCGATAGCGGACTCCGTTCGGTATGTCGGCGATGCTGAACTGACACAGACGGCTCAGGCCGCGCTGAGTGTTCTGGTCTTTGCCCTTGTTCTCTGGATGAGCGAAGCGATTCCGTTTCACATCACCGGGCTTCTCTCGGTAGTCCTCCTTGCCCTGTTCAGGGTTGATACCTATGTTACGATCGTGAAAGAGGGCTTCGGAAACAATACCGTCACCTTCTTCATCGGTGTCCTTGTCCTTTCCGCCTTCATTACGAGCAGCGGTCTGGGCAAACGTATCGGGGTGCTGATCCTCTCCAAGACGGGCAATTCGACAAGCAGGATACTCTTCGGTTTCATGATGACCGGGACGGTGCTGTCGATGTGGATCACGAACATGGCCGTGGCAGCGATGCTGATGCCTCTTGCGGTCGCTATTCTCGAGGAAGAGGGGGTCGAGAAACTGAAGAGCAACTTCGGCAGGGCCCTTCTGATTGCCTGTGCATGGGGTTCCATCATCGGGGGGATCGCAACCCCTTCCGGTGCAGGGCCGAACGCCCTCGCGATCGGGTTTCTGCGGGAAATGGCCGGTATCGATGTGACCTTCGCCCAGTGGATGCTCTACGGGGTCCCTGCTGCACTGCTGATGGCTCCGGTCGGGTGGGTCATCCTGCTTGTGTTCTTCAAGCCCGAGATGACGCATCTCAAGAAGAGCAGAGAGGATCTCAAGGCGGAACTTGATACCCTGCCTGCAATGAACCGCGAGGAGGTCGTGACGATGATCCTGTTCCTTCTCACCGTCGTCCTCTGGCTCTCAACACCACTGCTGAAGACCTGGCTGGGTATTGCCATACCGATCTCGATGCCGGTGCTGTTCACCAGCTGCCTGTTTTTCCTTCCCGGAGTGAGCGGGATCCACTGGAGAGATATCGAGTCACAGGTCTCCTGGAGCGGTATCATCCTCATCGTCAGCGGGATATCCGTAGGGATGATGCTGTACACCACCGGAGCCGCGCGCTGGCTCTCCGTGGTTCTCCTTTCGGGAATCGGGACGCTTCCCGGCTTCCTTATGGTGTTCGTCATCGTCTTCATCATCTCACTGCTGAAGATCATCTTCTCCAGCAACACAGTCACCGCGACGATCATCATCCCGATCATGATAGAACTCGCTGTTGCACTCGGCCTGCCGGTCATGTCGGTCGCTCTCCCTGCGAGTCTCGTTGCCTCTCTGGCCTTCATTCTCGTCACGAGCTCTCCGACCAATGTCATCCCCTATTCAGCGGGGTACTTCTCGATCAAGGACTTTGCCAAGGGCGGCCTCGTCATGACAGTGTTCGGTTCACTTATTCTGAGCTCTGTCGTGTACTTCATCGGCCTGTTCACCGGCATCTACTAGAACCTCTTTTCGATACACCAGAAAGGGCAGTCATCGCTGACTGCCCTTTCTGGTTGTTCCGGAATATTGTCTTAGAGGGTTTTCAGGGTCAGATTGATCCCCGTGGTCCTCACTGCCGCACCGTTTTTGGCGGCAGGACCCTCTGCGTGAGCGAGCATCCATTTGTTGTTCCTGAACAAGGTCCCGTCGGGTTCGCCGCTGAGTGCTTCGTTGGTTCCCTTCGGCAGGATGATCAGGGCATTGAAGGGGGTGGATGAGACTCTGCAGGGGGCAAGGTGGAGTGTGGTGGAGTAGATGACGAGGGAGCTTCCCTTTTCGACGTAGAAGAGCTCGGTGAGAGATGAATCCCAGGTGCCGTCCTGCCCGATATCCTGAATCCTTCCGAGCATCAGGACCAGGTCGGTGGCGGCAACGATCATCTCATTGCTGCTGTGGTATTCCATGCCGTTCAGTCGTGTGTTCATCCCGTAACAGCAGCCTATCTCGATGGGAAGCTGCCCGAATATCCTGTGTTCAATGGTTTTCCTGACATCAAGAGCTTCTAGCGCTGTGCTTGATGGAGTGTATCGTGTCGCCTCGTTCTCTGCAAAGAGACGCAGGGAGAGCGCTTCGAGTTCCCTTGTGTCAATATCGTCAACTCTGTAGCCGTAGGTCCTGAAGGCAGGGTCACTGATGTCCCTGATGATGAATTCGCTGTTCAGCTTCTGTAGTTCTGTACGCATAGGGTGTCTCCTTCTAAGGCATGGAAAAAGGCGATGGGCTTACCGCCCACCGCTGCCGTTGTTTCTGTGAAACGCCGGTGTTCCTCTCACCTGCTACTCGATGACCTGCCAGCCCTTGATCTTGGCAAGGATCCTGAAGGGTTTCAGGAAGTGGCCGTAGACGACCGAGGCATGGTGAGCGATCCCGTTGTCTGTAACAATTCTCAGCATCTCATCAACCGGCTTCGTGAATCGGGCTTTCATGTAGGTGCCGCGCAGTTCCTTCTCCATGGGGATCACAGAACCTGAGGCAAGGAACACCCGGTAATCGGTACGGTCGGAGTCGAGCCGAAGCACGGAGAAGTCTCCGTTCTTGAGGACGAAGTCGGCAGTCACTCCCTTGCCGCCGGCAAAGTAGGTCGACAGGGAGCGGGTGCATACTCCGTCCCAGAGGTTGCACGGTGCCACTCCGCAGTGCCACAGGAGTGCGGTATCCTCTTGAAGATCTACCTGAGAGAAGTCGAACAGGTAGGGAGTCTCACCCCCTACTGCCCGGTGGGCTATCATACTGATGGCACCTTCGACGTCTCCCTCACAGCTGAGGATGTTGTGTTCGCTCTGAAGGATCGACATGGCTGCACAGGGCGAGATGCCGAACTCTGCCGCGAATTCGGGCCAGCAGCGGACGGCGAGAGCTGTGAGGTTATTGTCTGCCATGAAACGGCCGAGTTTGGCGGTCAGTTCTGCGACCTTGCCGATCTGGAACTCGTTGAGCTCGCTCACATCGAACAGCTCGATTACCTGCGCTCTTCTGCGTTCGATCTCTTCAGGTTCAACCTCGTAGTTCCACACCTCACTCAGTTCATAGTGATTGATCAGGATACCCATCTCACTGTAGAGGTTCAGATCGTAGACACCCAGGTTGAAAAAGCCCTTGGCACGGTAGCCGATGACTCCGAGGTTCATCCTGTCGAGGGCAGCTGCTATCCTCACAGCATCGACCCAGTCGGTATCGATGGCGGATCCCACCGTGACGTGATAGGTTTTCACACCGCTCTTGAACAGGTTGGAGGAGTTGAGGTTCACGCCGCACACGGAGTTGAGCCGGATCTTCCCTCCGTTGTAGGGAAGCTCGGGGAGCCCCCACAGGAGAATCGGCTTGTGCAGGACCTTGTCAAGTTCAAGGACGAGGTGTCCCAGATGGAAGGTGCTGCTGATCACCACCAGACCGTCGATCTGCGCAGCGGTGAGTCGCGAGGCGGCTGCTTTTGCGTCCTCGACCTCGATGACCTGCTCCTCGATGGCGACGAGGTCCACCTCCTCGAGTGCTTCAAGATCCTTCAGGATCCCCTTATAGAGTTCATATGCTGCTTCGTAGTCAAAGGTCTTTCGTGCGAGTGCGACGACTCCGAGCGTGATACGTTGTTTCATGATGCTCCCTCTTGATAGTTCTTGTGCGGTCCTTTCAGACTGCTTTCTCCGACAGCGGGCAGTGCCTCACTGGCAATATATTACTTACTGTATGTAAGTAAAACATACATAATGGTGTCTGTCAATCATCTGCTGACCGCTTCCGTTCAGGTCAGGGTACGGGGGGAGAGGAAGGTCTCTGAGGGCTTATCGTCCCTCTCCCGGCGCGGATGGTCCTCAGAGGGTGAGTGTTACCTGTTCCTTCTTCAGGAAGGCCTCGATCTCCACACGCTGACCGGTCGCTATCGACTCCTGAGCGGCAGCTCCGACCACGACGGCCCAGAAGCCCTCCTCCACCGAGGCGGAGTCATTCTCGATCCCCTTGATATTCTCTATGAACCTGACATGCTCGAAGTAGGTCGCCCCATGGTGACCGATCTCCTCGATCACTGCCGGGTAGAAGGTCTCGGTGTTCCGGGCAGGCTGTCCATCGTTGCAGGCGATGCTGAGCTCGCTGGTAAGTCCCCGTCTGGCAGAGAAGTCCTGCTTCTCCTGTGCATGGAGACGGCCGTTGGTCCCGCAGAGGGTGAGCTCTTCGAAGAACATGGGAGCGAACATGCAGAGGTTGAAGTTTCCCTTTACCCCGTTTTCGTATTCGATAATGACGAAGGCATTGTCGAGGATGTCAGAAGCTTCTCCCTGATAGGAGAAATCAGAATAGTTAACCGCCTGAGAGCCGACAGCATAGACAGCCTTCGGCCTTGAGGCGGCGAAGAGGTTGAACAGGTCGAAGTAATGACAGCATTTCTCGACAAGGGTTCCCCCTGAGTAGGCGTTGAACTTGTTCCACTGGTTGACCTTGTCAAGGAACGGGATCCGCTGTTCACTGATGGATATCGTGCGGATATCACCCACGGTCTTACGCTTCTGAGCTTCGTAGATCGCCTCACGATAGATTGATTTATAGCGGTACTGAAGACCTATCTGAAAGACAGCCGGATAGTTCTTCGCCAGATTCCAGATCTCCCAGGCATCCTTCACCGTCGTTGCCATGGGCTTCTCCAGAAGGATATGCTTCTTGTACTTCACCACCTCGCGTATCACCTCGATGTGGGTGTAGTTGGGAGTGGAGATCATGACCGCATCGATGTCCGGGTCGCTGCACAGTTCGGCAATGGAAGCATACCGGTGCAGGCTGCGTCCGTGAGTGAACGCTTCGAACATCCTGGCGGCAGCATCAGCACTGGCATCGGCAGTGTCATAAAAACCCTTCACCGCAGCATGACCTTCAAATACAAAGTTCCTCAGGTGCTCCTGACCGTTGATACCGACACCGATGACACCGCAGGTGATCATCTGTTCTTCAGGTTCCGTCAGGTATCTGTCTTCCGGTTTCAGATAGACGAGGGATGGATTGGTGGATAAGATTCTGCTGATGAATGATCTGTTTGAGCTCATACGTGACTCCTTGTATATGTTGTACCGTTTATAGGTATTGTGTGCGCACGGAACGGTTGATTATCACCCTTTGACCGCACCCTTGGTGATCCCGCTGATGATGAAGCGCTGCATGAAGATATAGAGGATGATCATCGGGAGCATGCTGAGCAGGAAGCTCGCAAAGGCGAGATTGAAATCAAAGGAATACTGATTCTTGAACTGGAACTGAAAGAGCTGCAGGGTCCACTGCAGGCTGTTCTTGTTGAGGACGAGGAGGGGAAGGAGGAAGTCGTTCCATATCCACAGTCCGTCGATGACGATCATGGTGGCGATCATGGGCTGGAGGAGGGGGAAGACGATCCGGCGGTAGGACTGGGTTATCGTGCATCCGTCCATGTACGCCGATTCCTCGAGTTCCCGCGGGACTGACTGGAGGAAGCCGACGAAGAGGAAGGCCCCCTTCTTGAAGGTATAGGTGACGTACATCAGGATCAGCCCTGTGATGGAAAGAAGATTGGTCCTGCTCAGCAGTTTGATCGTGGGGAGCATCACCGCCTGGAAGGGGACGAAGATGCCGAAGATCGTGAGCATGTAGATGATGCGGTAGTACTTTTTTCCGCTGTTGCGCGACACGGCGTAGGCAAACAGGGGAACAACGATCATCTCACAGGTCAGTGACACCACTGTCACGATGATCGAGTTGAGGAAGTAGGTGAAGTAGTGTGCCTTGGTGACCACACTCTTGAAGTTGTCCAGGTACAGTGTCCGGGGAAGGGCGAAGAAGCTTCGTGCCGATTCCTGCGGAGTCTTGAGCGAGGTGATGAGGGTTATGTAGAGGGGGAACAGGATGATGAGCACACCCGTTATCAGCACGGCATAGATCGCTATCTTATACAGGTCGTTTCGGGTTCTCATAGCTGACCCACCTCTTTCTTCTTCAGTGCGAAGATCTGCACGAATGATATCAGGGCGATGATCGCCAGGAGAAGGAAGGAGAGGGAACTTGCCATCCCGAACTGATACTCCTGGAACCCTTTCTTGTAGATGAGGATACCGATCGACTCGGTGGTCATGCCCGGTCCTCCTCCGGTCATTGCCTTGATGACATCGAACACCATGATCCCCGACTTTACCGTCAGGACAAGGTTCATGCTGAACACCGGTATAAGGAAGGGAAATATGATCTTTCTCAGCCGGGTGAAGTACGATGCCCCGTCAAGGACGGCTGCCTCGATATACTCGATCGGCACTGTCTGCAGCCCCGCAAGGATCAGAACGGTAGGTACTGCGGTCTCTCTCCAGATACTCACGAACAGCACTGCCCAGAATACGGTATCTCTGTTGCCGAGCATGTTCGTCTTGAATATCTCAATATCGAAGAACTCTCCGATACGGGGAAAGACATGGTAGAAGATCTGGTCGAACACGAGTCCTACGACCACGAGGCTGATGATCGCCGGGAAGAAGTAGAGAGAGCGGAACGCGTTCTGGAACTTGATCCTGGAATCCATCATGAGACCCAGAGCGATCGCCAGGAAGTTCACGATAAGAACGAGTGAAACAGCATACTTGAAACTGAACAGGAGACTGTTGACGACACGTTTGTCGCTGAACAGATTGCGATAGTTCTCAAGACCGATGAAGTTCTGTGCCTGACTGATACCGTTCCAATCGGTCATGCTGTAGTAGAGGCCGAGGATCAGCGGGAATATGAACAGAAGCCCGTACAGGAGCAGGGTCGGTATCGTGTAGAGCACATAGGTCCTGTTCTCACCTTTCGAATAGGTTCTGGGCATACACCCCTCCTTGTTTCTTCTCATTATCCCGGTCCGTATAAAGGACCGGGATAAACGTGTTGTCGAATAGTTATTCCGGTCTGCCGAAGATGTAGTTCAGTTCAGCGAGGAACTCATCCACGTCTCCGTCAAGGATCAACTGCTGGGTGCCCGTGTCCGCACGTCCGTTACCGCCGGGAGCATACAGATACCTGATGTTCCTGAACGACTTGGACTGCTGAACCATATCCACCAGGGGAGCTGAGATGTCCGAGTTGAACTTCACTCCCTGGATGGCCGACGGAGAGCCGTCCACGTCAGCGTAGCGCTGAGCGACCTCAGTAGAGGTGATAAAGGAGACGAACTTCTTCGCTGCTTCGACCTTGGCTGCATCCTTCTTGTTTCCGATGACCAGTCCCAGGTCTACACCATACTCAACACGGGTTTCACGACCTGCTTTTGCCGGAAGGGGGAACATACTGTAGGAGAGGTCGGGGTTCGCCTTGTTGATCGACGGAATTGCCCAGATACCCTGCCAGAACATGAACGACTTGCCTGTTGCGAATTCGAAAGTTGCCTGCTCGTAACTTGTTCCCAGGGAGTTCTTCTGACCGAACTGACGGAGGAACAGCAGCTTCTCTGCCATCGCCCTGAGGTCCTGATTGTTGCGCGCATCAGCCTTGCCTGCCTTAACGTCTCTGATCAGCGAATAGCCGTCAAGGTCAAGAGCCAGGAGCATTCTGAGCTGCTGGGACAAGGTCCATGCGGTTCCGTCCGGGAAGATGAGAGGAAGCTTGCCCATTGCCTTGATCTTCTGACACAGAGCGACAAACTCATCCCAGGTGGTCGGGATCTCAAGATTGTATTCGTCGAACAGTGCTTTGTTATAGAAGATTCCCTGTGTGTTGATCGACACCGGTACACAGTAGTTCTTCCCGTTCTCAAGGGTGATCGATTCGATGATGTTCTGGATCGCATTGTCCGCCACCGGAGAGTCGGTCAGGTCGAGGAAGTAGCCTTCCAGCGAGGCGGTGATGTAATCGGTGTTGTTCGGCCAGTGAGTCAGCAGGTCGGGAACGTCGTTCGACGCCAGACGGCTCATCAGGACCTGCCCTGAGTCTGCTACATGGACCTGCTCTACCTTGATACCCGGGTTCTTCGCTTCGAAGTCCGCGATAAGTTCGTCAAACAGATCGACTACCTCACGTTTCTGCTGGAAGAACTCGATAGTGACAGTGCCGGAGTCCTCCGCTGTTCCAGCGGCCCAGAGTCCTGATGCAAGCACCAGTGACAGACACAAGAGTACTGAAATCTTTCTCATACAATTCTCCTTTTTGTATTTTTTCGAAACGAATTCGAATAAAAAATCTGATTTTGATTATACGGCCACTACTTTCTTACGTCAAGTAAATAATTAATGGATATCTGAAAATGCAGTGAATGGCTTGACAGATATCCTTATAAAGTATGATAATGATCGTACATAGGCATGCGTACAGAGCCTGAGGGAGTGTTTCGTGAGTGCAGCACATAGGCGTAGAGTGCAGAAGAAAAGAAAAATAGAAGAGATCAAGGCAGCGGCCTGGGTTGTTTTTAAACGAAACGGATTCGATAACGCCAAGCTGTCGGAAGTGGCTTCTGAGTGCGGCTGCGGACTTTCCTCGATGTATTACTATTTCAAGGACAAGCGGCAGCTGGTGTACATGCTGATGACTGATTTCAAGAATGAGGTGAACAGCCAGCTCATGGATGTACTGAAAACAGAGCAGGTCACCTATCAGGATTTTCTGAAATCCTATATTGAGATCTACCTCAGTGATATCGAGAAATTCAAGTTCTTCGTCATTGCCGACAGCTACTATAACTACCACATGCAGTATGACCTGAGTGATCCCGTCATCGATCACTATGATAAACAGACACGCCAGGACGGTCATATGATACTCTCCATTCTCTCGGGAGAACCGGGGGTGAGCAACACTCGGCGCTTTGATGAGCTCAATGTCTGTTTCGCGATGGTGCTTGGATATCTGAGACGACTCGTCCTCCTCCCGAGGTTCGAGTGGCCTGAGGATGAAGAGTTCCGATCCCGTACCTTCAGCAATCTCGAGATGCTCTCGGGAGCGATGATACGTCAGATCGGAATCGACCCTGATGAGGTAATCGGTTTTCCCGGAGGTACCATTTAGAGAACATGCTCCCTTAAGAATCCGACGGTGACATTCATAGCGTAGCAGGAACGGTGTTTCCTTCAATCATCTCTCTGGTTTCCCTGTTCATATTCACCGGTCAGGTGCGAGGAGGGAAATTATATTTTTTTCCTTGACAAACGATATGAGTGGGTGGTTAACTAATAGTTACTTAGAGTAAATAATGAAAAGGGAGAACGAACATGAAGAAAAGTATTGTACTGGTGCTAATGGTGTTGCTGCTGCCGATGATGGCATTTGCACAGGGAGAGACGGATGCCGCGGGAGCTGATGACAACTTCTTTGACGAGACTGTCAAGATCATCATCCCCTACGGTGCTGGCGGGACTCATGACGTGGTAGCGAGAAAATTCGCCGAAGTCGGATCAAAATACACCAAGGCTCCGATCGTCTGTGTCCAGGAGACCGGAGGCGACGGCCTTGTTGCTGGAATCAACTTCACCAAGAAGAAACCCAACGTCCGTGAACTGCTCACAACCTCCTACGGTCTGTGGTATCAGAAGATAGTGAAGGGAGATGCGATTCAGCTTGACCTGTCCAAGATTCACCCGGTGGGAACATTCGATGACCGCTCCTATCTGCTGTATGTCCTGGCGGATTCGAAGTACGAGACCCTTGAAGACATGATCGCGGAATCAAAAAGACGGGAAGTCGTGCTGTCAGCCGGTGCTGTCGGTGCTGATGCCCACCTCTGTTTCGGCGGACTGATCAATGAAGCCGGCGGAAAGAGCAGAATCGCTTCCTACGAGGGCGGCGCACAGCAGATTCAGGCCCTTCTCAACGGAGAGGTCGACTGTTTCGTCGGAACCTCACAGGTCGGCAAGCAGTATCTGGAGACTGGTAAGGTGAGAGCTATCACGACTTTCAAGGATTTCGATTTCACCGGTTTCGAGGAAGAACTCGGTATTGTCGTTCCCAACGTTGCAGATGCAGGCTATCCGCAGAGCGCTATCACAGGCGGTGGAATGCTGAGTGTCACAGCCGGTACGAAAGAAGAGTACATTCAGGACGTGGAAGATCTGATGAGAACTGTCTGGGCTGACCCTGAATTCTCAGAGTTCACCACGAGTATCGGTCTCAACATCTTCGAGATCTACGGCGACGAACTCACCGCACATATCGAGAAAGCTGCAGAGAATGCGACCATCTCGGCCCGTTCACTCGGTCTCATAGACTGATTCCGTCTCTGACGGTTTATTCGGGGAGGGGGCTCAGTCCCCCTCTCGTCACATACTATATCGGGAGTTAACATGAAAGTCAGATCAAATCTCACAGGGGGGATCATCTTCGTGGTCTTCGGAACCCTCCTCCTGCTGCTTCTGGAAGCTCAGGTCATCACCTATGGGATGATTCCGTTCCTGCAGAGCGCCAAGGTGCTGCCCTTCATGGCTGAAGTGGTCATGATCGCAGGGGGCCTCTTCCTTATTCTTCAGAGTCTCGTGTTCAAGAAGGAGACGGTCGTAGAGATCCGATGGGAAGAGCAGAAATATGCCCTCATCGTACTCGGGATATTCGCGGTCTTTGCTTCCCTCATCTTCTTTGCCGGCTACATCGTCGGTTCTGTCGTGTTCGTGCTGCTTATGAGTCGTCTGTACCGCAACAGAAATCTGCTTGAAGTGGCCATGCTGGCTGTTCTCGCCATCGGCATCTTCGTCCTGTTCACGCAGGTGTTCTATGTGCAGCTGCCTGCCTTCTGGAGGAATTGAATATGAGTGAAGTATTTTCTGAAGTAGTCGTACAGTTGTTCACTTTCACGAACCTCGCGTACGCTGTGGGCGGTGTGCTGCTTGGTATGATCATCGGAAGTATACCCGGCCTGACAGTGACTCTGGGTATTATCCTGCTTCTCCCCATGACCTACGGGATGAATGCGATCACCTCGATCATCGCTCTTCTGGCCATCTATGTCGGAGGCTGTTACGGCGGTTCGATCAGTGCGATTCTGATCAATACGCCGGGAACGAACTCGGCGCTGGCAACGACCCTGGACGGGTATCCGCTGGCACGGAAGGGGCAATCGAACAAGGCCCTCAGTATGAGCCTGTTCGCCTCTTCTCTCGGCGGACTTCTGGGAGCCCTTATCCTGCTGTTCGCAGCACCTCCCATTGCTGCTGTGGCAATGAAGTTCCGCTCTCCCGAGTACTTTTCCCTCGCGATATTCGGTCTTACCGTCATCGCAGGAGTGTCGGGGGATAATATCATCAAGGGGGTCATATCCGCGTTCTTCGGCATCTTCATCGCCTCCATCGGTCTCGAACCTCTTTCGGGAACCCTGCGGTACACGTTCAATTCGATCGTGCTGTTCGGAGGAATCAGCCTGCTTCCCGCACTCATCGGCCTGATTGCTCTCGCACAGGTGATCGTGAAGAGTGTGGAAGAGAAGACACCTCATCTTCAGGGGCATGTTGATGACTTCTCGGAGCATATCGAGGATCCTCCGGTGAACGCACGGGAGATCAGGTCCGTCATGAAGACCATCATCAAATCGACCGGGATCGGCACGATCATCGGTGCGATGCCCGGGGCAGGGGGCGGAGTCGCCCAGTTCGTCAGTTACAATGAGGCGAGGAGAAGCTCGAAGCATCCTGAGATGTTCGGCAAGGGTTCTCTCGAAGGAATTGCTGCCGCCGAATCCTCCAACAATACCGTCGTAGGGTCTGCCATGATTCCTCTGCTGACCCTCGGTATCCCCGGGGACGGGGTTACGGCAATCCTGCTCGGTGCTCTTATCCTCCACGGACTGGAACCCGGACCGAAACTGTTCACTGATCAGGCGGTTGAGACCTACTCGATCATCATCGGCCTTGTGATCTGTAATATTCTGCTGTATGTTCTGGGAAAAGCTTTCACGAAGCAGGTCTCCAAGGTGATCAAGATTCCGTATAAGATCCTCGGGATCGCCATCACGCTCTTCTGTTTTGCAGGAGCCTTTGCAAACAGTGGAAACATCTGGGAGATGGTTCTTATCGTTCCGCTCGCTGCAGCCGGCTATTTCCTGAACCTGCTGGGGTTCTCGGTTATTCCTATGATGCTCGGTCTCATCCTCGGTCCTATAGTGGAGAACAACTTCACCCGCAGTATGATCGTGTATGACAATGACCTTCTCATTTTCTTCAAGGAACCCATCAGCTGCGGTATCCTGATAGTGGCTGTGATCTTCACGATCCTCATTGCACGGATGAACAAGAGGATCGAGGTACAGGCAGAGAAGCAGAGAGAGGAGATGGCAGAAGGGAACGGTTAAGGATAAGGGGGGGGAAGGTAGAACGGTCACCCCTCCAGAAGTGATATCTCGGCTGATTCGATTAACTCCCGAGTCCGCTTGCACTGTCCCCTGAAAAGGGGACAGTGTCTTGGTGAGAGGTGTTTGCTTGTTTCTTGCCGTCTCAGTGATAAGGTCTCACTGGTACGTGATATCACTGAGAAGTTCCACGATGTTCCCTTCTGGGAGAACTGCCATCTCGTCTGATCATCGGTTAGTGAATGATAGTGAGCATTATGACAAAGGAAATCCTGCTATTTCCCTCTGTCATACAGGTAAGAAACGTAGAATGGTTGAGAAAATCGATGTTATCTCGGCTGTCGGTCATAACGGCCGGGTAGAGGTGGGAAAGGTTCATGGGGTTCGCTCTGATACCAGTAAGCTGTCGATGCTACATCATCGGCTCTCCTCCGGAGAACGTGATTCCTCCCCCCGTTCTTTCCCTGATGTCCTTGTTCCTCAAGAGTTCTTCTGCCAGTTCTGTGAAACTTCATCGTACCCCTGCGATTCGTCTGAGATGGAGAGGACAGTGAAGAATACACAGGCCGCAGGCAGTACACAGGGTGGGCCCAGCATCGTGTGGGCACAGTTCGATACAGGTTCCACACTCTATGCAGGAGGTTGTACTGACCATGAGCTGGCTCTCTGGACTGAGCCCTTCAGGGTTATGGCACCAGGAGCAATTCAGTGGACAGCCTTTGAGAAATACTGTTGTTCGGATACCCGGGCCATCGAAGAGAGCGAGTTCCTTGATATCGAACACCATACCATCCACATAACTGTTTCCCCTGATGTAGTGTTCAAGCCAGCTCGACTAGGGTGTACCCGAGGTAGATTTTACATGCTTCTCTCAGAATATGTTCCACTTCACCGTATGCTACAGCTACGTGATGCTTGAACCCGTTTCTCCCGATGGTGATCAATGACCTCTGGAGGTTTTCGAACCGGGCGACCCCATAGGCTCCGAAGTAAGTATTTTCCAGGTGTTCGTCGGTAAACTCTCCCTGCCCGAGGTATATGGAGAATATTCCATCCTCTGTCTTGCCGCTGGCGAAGGTGAAGGTTCCCGGCTTCAAGGTACCCTCCACAGGTCCCCAAGTGCATCCGTTTGTACAGCTGTTTTTCAGTATCGAATGCTCGACCAGGGTTCCTTTTGAAGAGAGAAGACTGGGAGCAAACGGGCCGCAGTGGAACAGAACACAGGAATCGCGCTCATCGCGCAGGTTGTTGTTCCAGTCCAGAACGGCCGAAGGGGAAGCTGTTGCGAGTTGAAGAGCATACATCATCACGGCATTGCATACATCGACCTCACATGCGACGGGCAGCCCGGATTCACTGAAAAGTCCGGCAAGAACGCAGGGGGCACACCCATACTCAACTTCAAGCTCTTCCCAACACCTGATAGCCATCACATCAAGCTGCATTTCGTCTCTAATCTCATCAAGAACTATAGCCAGTTTTGCAAGCTGTTCCAGCACAGAAGCAGGGGCCTTTGAACAGTCGACCTGACCGGTCATGCTCTTGACCTGACGATTGATTCTGTTCTGGTCATTCACCTTCTTCGCTCTGGAAATAACATGACTGAGGTCGATCGTTTCAACTGTAATACCCAGTTTCTGCAGGGTGATTTCGTCGTACCGGACTGTTTTAAATGGCGTTGTGCGGGCACCTATCGCACCGACAGTACAACGTTTCATCCCGTTCACGACCCTACACACGGCACCAAAGTCTTTGAGCTGAGAGACAAACTCATCCGTGTCAGGATTGATTACATGGGGTGGGAACACCGTGTAGGGAATCTGATACTGTCGGAAGACATTCTGTATCGAGATCTTCCCGCAAAAAGCGTCCCGGCGATGAAGAGGATCCATCAGTCCCTCAGTATCGGGATAAGCCTGGATAAGGATGGGTACATGTACATCTCTGCAGGCAAGAGCTGCTGAGGACTCGTCTCCGAAGTTAGGCAGACACACGATAACCCCGACGGGATGGTATTGCTTTACCATGAGGTCGAACTGTGCAGCTTCCTGTGCATTCGATACAGCTCCGTACGGTGTTTTCTGCTCGTCGAGCATAAGCGGTTCGAATCCGGCTTTGCATAGAGCCTGAGCCATGTCCTTTCTGGCGGAATTCACCAGTTCACCCGGGAATCCCTTTCTGCTTGAGAATAACACGGCAATCTGGTCTGTTTCTTTTTTCATTGTTCTGTCCTTACGTATTCTGAAAGAGTTTCGCTCATTGTTCCAATCTTTTGATAGGTCTTGAACTGTCTGTCGTACACTTCCGACATCTTGCTGTCAGGTGCATACGTCGTGTTCATCTGGTTTACAAAGATCTTTTGGGCCTGAGGTATATTTTCCCATAACCCTGCTGCCACACTTGCGTAGATGGCAGCGCCGCGTGCACATACTTGTTTGTCTGAACATACCTGGATGGGAACCTTCAGTGCATCTGCAAACATCTGCATGATGAAAGGAGATTTTTCAGCTATGCCGCCAACACAGATAATCTCATCAATTTCAACCCCGTTCTGCCGGAGCGAATCAAATATTGCCCGGCTTCCGAAAATGGTTCCCTTTGCAACTGCACAGAAAAGAGCGGGAAGGTCGGTGCCGAGGGTGATATGGGAGAGCATGGATTTGACCGATTCATTCAACGAAGGGTATCTTCTTCCGTTAAACCAGTCCAACGCGATCTCTTCGTGATCGATGTATCGTTCAGCTGCCTTCTCAACGCGAGGAATGAACTGTTTTTCCAGATAGGTTTCCAGTTTTCCGACTCTCTGTGAATCTATGACCTCTTCGGGAACCACGATATTTTCTATTGCCCAGAGGCCGATTTTTTTCACCCAGGTATATGCATCGCCGAAGGCGGGTTGTCCTGCTTCGATTCCCATGTACCCGGGAACGATTGAATCCTCTGCCTGACCGCAGATTTCTCTCAGGTCTTTGCCCCGGATTTGTTCGGGATTCTCAATAACAAGATCAACGGTAGAGGTTCCGACAACCTTGACCATGGTGGTTCTTCTGATGCCTGCCCCGACACCGCCCGCATGGGCATCGAACGATCCCATGCCGATGATGATACCTTCCGGGAGGCCAAGACGCTCTGCCCATGTTCTGCACAGTTTTCCGACAGGAGAACCTGCAGGGTAGACCCGATCGGGATAGCGATCATAGATATCGGCAAGGTAGGGATCAAGTCGGCTCAGAAGGTCTCTCGAAGGGAGACCATTGAATTCGCTATTCCACAAGGCTTTGTGCCCTGCGGCACAGGAACCTCGTTTTATGAGTTCAGGTGCGCTCTGATCGGTGAGAAGAGCGAGTATCCAATCGGAATGCTCTACCCACGTATAGGCGTTCTTCCGTATTTCAGCGTTATGGGTAGTGGTATGGAGAATCTTCGCCCAGAACCATTCGGAGGAATAGACCCCCTGATATTTCGTATAATCAATATCTCCCTCCGACAGGACTCCGTTGATTCTCTGTGCTTCAGTGACTGCCGTGTGATCCTTCCACAGGTGGAACATTGCATCGGGATTCTCTGTGAATCGATCGAGCAGACACAGAGGTGTGCCTGTACTGTCAACCGGGCAGGGAGTCGACCCGGTCGTATCAACTGAGATTCCTGCGATCTGTGCCGCTGTATGTTCCGGGGCTGCAGTGAGAGCTTTATTAAAAGCTTTTTCGAGACTCTCAATATAATCAAGAGCATGCTGCCTGTATCTGTTTTTACGAGGATCACAATACTCTCCCCGTTTCCATCTTCTGTAATGGGAAACTCCGGTGGAAATACCCACTCCGCTCACTCCGTCACAGAGGAGGACTCGTACCGAGTCTGTTCCGAAATCAATTCCCGCAACAATAGTGCTCATCATTCTCTCCTTCTGTCAGTAGCAGGAATAGCCTCCGTCAATTACCAGGTTAGCTCCGTTTGTAAACGATGCAACCGGGCTGGCAAGATACAGGACTCCTCCGGCAATCTCTTCTGCAACTCCCATGCGTTTCATTGGAGACATGTTGTACCAGATCTCCTGCCATGCTTTGTTTGTCGTGGGAGGGGTCATATCAGTACAGATATACCCGGGACTTACCGAGTTGACTCGTATATTGTGCTTTGCCCATTCACAGGCGAGAGAGCGGGTCAGCTGGATAACACCCGCTTTTGCGGCATTATATGCCACCTGTTCCTGCGGGTAGTTCACGATCATCCCCGACATGGATGCAGTGTTGACGATTGAGCCGCCGGCACCATCGGCTATCATGACTCTTCCTACTGCCCGGGACATGAGGAACATGGAGGCCAAGTCGATATCGATCACGCGTTTCCACTCCTCATAGGTCATCTCTTCGCATTTCCTGCACAGAGCGATTCCTGCATTATTGAACAGGACATTGATCTGACCGAAATCCTTTTTAATGCTGTGCACAGTATCGTTCACTTGCTTTTCATCGGTCACATCGGCAGTGTAAGCCTTGCACTTTCGTCCAAGGGACTCTACCTGTTCGACCGTCTCACTCATATCAATGAGATCGATAATGGCAATATCAGCCCCGGCTTTTGCAAGTGCGAGTGTTGATGCCTGACCGATACCGCGGGCACCGCCCGTGATCACTGCAACCTTTCCCTTCTGGGAGAACATCTGTTCCAATTCCATTCTAGTTACTCCTGATTCTAGGTCATGTTATTTCTGGTTTTGAGGAGGGGCTCCTCTTACCCTTTTACGGATCCTGAGGTCAACCCTCTGACAAGGGCCTTCTGAGCAGAAAAGCCGAGCACGATCGGGATCATTACAATCAGTGTTCCCGTAGCGCTCATTTTGCCCCAGAAATATCCCTGCTGTGTCATATATTTACTCATATAGACTGCCAGAGTTGTCGATTCTGTATAAGTGATCGTTATCGCAAAGAAGAATTCATTCCAGGTAATGATAAATACCAGGAAGGCTGCAGAGACGATTCCGTTACGTACTAGCGGGAGCATGACCAGGTAGAAGGTCTGCCATCTGTTGCACCCATCGATTTTCGTTGCTTCGACGATGTCTGAAGGAATCTCTTTGAAGAAGTTTGTGATGAGCCATATCATCATGGGAACTCCTGCTCCAGTGTAGAGTAGTATCAATGCGATGTGACTGTCTATCATTCGGATTTTCTGGAAAAGAATGAACACAGGCATGATGACTGCTATGGCAGGGAGGAAAGTAGTCGAAACAAACCAGAAATAGATCCCGTTGGGACTTCTGACTTTCGAATAGACCAGAGCATAACTGGCTGGAACAGCTAGCAGTGTGGTGAACAGAACCGTTCCGAGAGTCACGATGATAGAGTTTTTGAGACTCTTGAAAAATGTTGCAGAGATCACTTCCTGATAGTTCTCTATTGTGGGTTTGAAAAACAGTCGAGGAATCGCGACCTGTACTTCCTCTTTGAAGCTGGAGATGACCATATAGATAATAGGAAAGATCCAGAGAAACGTTATCACGATGGCGATCGTACTGAAAATCAGGTATCTTCTTTTCTCATAATTCAATGTAAACATAATACTCTCCCTTCGCTCAATGCCTTGTCGTCGCAGAAAAGAACTTCTGTGTAAGGAACAATGTTATTGCGACAGTAACTACTGCAAGCGCAGCGGCTTCCCCTATAGACCAATTAAAGAACACTGTACGGTAGGTGAGATACGGCAGATTAGCTGAACGGTATCCGGGTCCTCCCTGTGTCGTTACATACACAAGCCCGAATACTTTAAGTATGTTTATCAAGCCGAGTGTCATGGCCGTATTGATGTGCGCCTTGATGATAGGGACCTGGATCTGCAGCAGTGTCTGTAGACCTGAAGCTCCTTCCAGCTGAGCACTTTCCAGTACTTCACCGGGGACGCTCTGAAGACCGGCGAAAATGATCAGAAAGAAGAAGGGCGTCCACTGCCACACTATGAGGATGATAATGGTTACCAGAGAATAGGCCCCGAAGAAGTCTATGGGAGAGAAACCGAAGAAACTGCTTATATAATAGTTCAACCCGAGGCTGGGGTTGAGTAGAAGGGTTTTCCATACGATACCGACCACACAGTCCATAACGAAGTAGGGAATGATGATGATCGATCTGCAGAAGTATCCGAGAAAAAGGTCTCTATTGAACAGGACTCCCAACAATACGGCGATCACGGTACAGAGAGCTAGGCAGGCAATCAGAATCACCACAGTATTTATTATGACCACCCAGAAGTTGGGATCGGTGAATATCTCGCGATAGTTGTTGAACCCTGTGAAGCTGATACCTTGATCTGGTCGTTTAATATTCCATTTCAGCAACGATAAAATGATCGTCATGAGAAAAGGGATCTGAGTGATCAATGCTACAACCACAACCGCAGGAAGTAGCAGTTTCCCACTGTGATCCTTTTTCTGTATTACTTGGCCCATATACTAGTGTTTCCTTTGTGTTAACTAAAGTGACCCGCGAAAATCCTAAAGGAGAGCGCGGGTCACTCAGATTTTTATTTAACGGTATCCGCCTTCAACTGCGGCTTTGTCGATCAGTCTTTGAGAGGCCCCGATTGCTGCATCCAGTGATTTCTGTCCAGCAATATAGGCAGAGAGCTCTGCTCCGATTTCTTCTCCCCATGATGAGTATTCGGGAAGGTTCGGCAACGAGTTCCCCGTGTAGGGTGTAGGGTTGAGAGCGGGGTTCATCAGATCTGCACTGGCGATGCTCTTGAGGGTCATCTCAGCGAAATCGGCTGCTGCGAGATAATCGGGATCATCGTAGGTTGAGTAACGGGTGCCTGAAGGGGTTGCTGCATAGCCGAACTCTTTCTGCACGAGCTTCACATAGTCTTTATCGGTTGCCCAGCGAAGGAAATCGAATGCCCCATCCTTGTTCCTGGAATTTGCGGTGATGGCAATACCCCAGCCACCGATGGTTCCATTGTTGTCTTTCACGGCAGAAGGTGTTTTTGCATAGCCGACTTTTCCTGCCACAAGAGAATCTTTTCCGGCAAAGGTTCCCGCTGAGACTGTCGCATCGTAGTATATTGCTGCTTTGCCCTGAGCAAACAGGTTCAGACATTCGGTGTATCCGGATGTTGTCGGGCTTTCTTCAGCATACTGCATCAGGTCTTTGTAGAATTTCCATGCATTGCGTACTTCTTGAGTATCATAGGTCGCGTTCCAGTCCATGTCATAGTACTGTCCACCGAAAGCGTTCATGATCGAGCCGAAGATATACATGTTCTGTCCGTATCCTGCCAGTCCGCGAATCGCTATACCGGCAATCCCGTTTGCCTTGTCGTCTGCAGCTTTTGCGAGTTCATAGATCTCCTGCCAGGAGGGTTCTTCAGGCATGGTAAGACCCTTTTCCTCAAAGATCTCCTTGTTGTAACAGATCATCGTCGATTCAGAATAGAAGGGCAGTGCAGCAAGGCCGTTTTCGGCGCTTGAACAGGATACTCTCACTGACTCGATGACATCTTCAAGATCATATTCAGCCTGTTTCTCTGCAGAGAGAGCGGCAAACATGGGATCCAGAGGTTCTGTCCATCCACTGTCAAGGTAGGTTCCCATATCTGAAGTCCCGAGGGTGATCAGGTCATACCCTCCGCCTCCGAGTGAGACATCCTGAGTGATCTTCGAACGAATTTCATTCTCGGAGAGGATGGTGAATACCACCTCTGTTCCCGTCTCTTCAGTGTACTGCTTTGAGAGCTTTTCCATCATGACCATTGCATCATTGTTTACTGAAGCAACTTTCACGACATCTGCATCTGATTCAGCAGTTCCGCTTGCGAACACAGTACTCATCACTACAGCGAGTACCAACAATGTTACCATCGTTTTTTTCATTTCATTTCCTCCATGTTTTTTTCTTGGAACTCCAAGACTATAAAATCAATAATGTTCTGGGTTTTTATGAAGTGTTTCACTAATGCTGAGTTAGCCCCTATCAGGACTCCTTTTTCCTGATAGGCGGAAAAGCGGATCTTTGTCACTTCAAATAATTCTACGGGAAGGTATATCTCCAGGTATGAGTTGAACTTCTGGATGAATTTCTCACTGCGGATCATCTTATCACCAAAAACGATCACCTCCGGGTTGAGTATGAAGATGATGCCGGTAAGTCCGTAGGCAAGGTAACGGGCAACTCGGTGGACACAGAATTCAGCGAGAGGGTCCCCGTTTTCATAGGCTATATAGATGTCTTCCAGGGATGAATCGGGTCCCAGAGAAGCCTTCGGAAAGTCAAAGAAGTTTTCCCGTATCGATTCCTGCAAAGCTCTTGGACTCGCGTAGTTTTCGAATAATCCTGAATAGTGTAAGGCTCCACTTGTCGGGACAAAGCTTCCTTTGAGTGGGTTGATGCCCATGTGACCGATTTCTCCGGCGATTCCGTTATATCCGGAAAACACTTCACCGTTGATGATGATGCCACCTCCGAAACCAACATCTCCAACGATGTTGAGCATTGTCGAGGGAGCCCAGTTCTGTTCCTTGCAGTAATAATCATATTCCGCAAGTGCACTGACCTTTGCATCATGTTCGATGAAGACCGTCAGACCGGGGAATTCACGTTCAATAAGTTCCTGCAGATCAAGCTTTTCCAGGACTGGAGCAATATCTGCCTTGATGATGAATCGTCCATCACGATGAAACAGCCACCCCAGAGTCGCAATCGTGAGCCCCAGAATTTTCTTTCCATTGCTGTAACACTGGTTCTTCAGATCTTCAATGTTTGCAACAATTAGAGATTCCAGTGTAGACGGGTCATCGGCGTCGCTGAAGTAGTATTCGCTGCGATAGTTTTCGATGTGTCCTTCCAGGGTGCTGGTACAGAAGATGAGATTATTGGCCTGAATTCTCATAACGATTGAGACTACCGAACCGATAGTGAGAGTAAGACCCGCCACACGGCGACCGTTGCTGGAGGTGATACTCCCCGTCTCACTGACGATTCCACGTGCGATGAAATTCTGTACGATATTGGTGATTGTTGCCTTGTTTAATCCTGTTTCACGGGCAAGGTCAATGCGTGAGGTCGGGCTGTTCTTGAGGAGCTTATCAAACACAAGACTTCGATTGGATTTCTGGATATCTGATATGTTTGTCCCCAGTTTCATACCTTGTGCCCCTCCCCTCGTACTGTAGAAAACCGCTTTTCCCGATTTCTTTTAAAAAGTTTACTTAATAAACTGCACGCACCCTCAACGTACCATGCAGTATAGTAGTTGTCAACAATTTTTTTACAATATATTATCAATAAGTTGTCAGGTTGTTTTTGCAGAAAAAAAGAGGGAGGGGTTCATGGACCTTTTCATCTTTTTATTGCATAAAGTACGTATTTAAGGCTTCTAAATCATGTTTTATAGTAGATTGTCTTATGTGATACTGATTGTATGGAGGCTGTGAAAGTAGCGTGTAGAGAGATGAAACTTGGGTAATTCCCTTGTTTGAAAATGTATTGCAGTCAATTCTTCTCCGTGATACTCTTTTCAGAGAAGTTGATTGTATAAACTAAATGTATACTATATGTCATAAAAATGACAAAATAAACAGGAGTGATATATGGAGGAGAAGATACCAAAGAGAATGCGGGTCGCGGTGATGAAGAAGAAACAGTCTTTTGAGTTCGAAGAGAGACCAGTTCCTGAGGTCATTGCCGGAAGTGTTCTGATAAGAATGGAATATGTCGGGATATGCGGCAGCGATGCTCACTTGTATGAACACGGAGGGATCGGCGAGAATGTGGTAAAGGAACCTATGGTTCTCGGTCATGAACCTGGCGGGGTTGTAGTGGCTCTCGGTGAAGGTGTGAGTGATCTCGCTGTGGGAGATCGTGTAGCTGTTGAGCCGGGAGTTCCCTGCTATACCTGTACATTCTGTAAGGAGGGCCGGTACAATCTGTGCGAGAATGTGTACTTCTATGCTTCGCTTCCTGTTACAGAAGGGTGTTTTTGCGAGTATATCGTCCACCCTGCTAACCTGTGTTTCAGGCTGCCTGAACATGTTTCCACACTCGAGGGAGCTCTTATGGAACCTTTGGCCGTCGGTTTTCACGCAGCAAGCCAGAGCGGGATAAAGGTTGGGAAGAGCGCTGCGATTCTTGGAGCAGGGTGTATTGGTCTTGCCACGATGCTCTCATTAAAGAGTATGGGAGTGAATGATATAACCGTAATTGATCTCATGGAGAACCGGCTCGAAAAAGCTCGTTCTCTCGGAGCAAAACATACAATACTTGCCGGCTCCTGTGACCCGGTAGCCGAACTTGCAAAGATTACTGGTGGAGGAGCCGATTACACATTCGAAACCGCAGGTAACGAGACAACGCTGCTTCAGATAGCCAAGATGACAAAGCGCGGAGGCACTATCACTCTCGTAGGCTATACGAACAAGGGAATCGCACCACTGAATGTGAACTGGATCATAGACAATGAGATGACCATCAAGACAGTCTTCCGGTACCGCAATCATTATCCTACGATTATCAAGGCCGTAGCTGAAGGGATGATCCCACTGAAAGAGATTGCTTCTGATATTTATGAATTTCAGGATATTCAGAAGGGGTTTGACTATGCAATCAGGCACAAGGATATCGTTACCAAGGCGGTGATCAGGATCAGCTAAGAGCCTGACCTTCATCATCAGAGTGAATTCCTTTCTGATATTTTACGTTAAGTAGGCTGGTAACCAATCAGGTTCCAGCCTTTCAATTTTCTTCGGCTGCAGATTATCTCTTAAGCATAAGTCCTGACCTTACCTTCTCTGCGATATCTGTATCGGTAAGACCGTAGAATTCCATCAGGGCATCGGCATTACCTGATTGTCCGAATGTATCACGGGAACCGACTCGGAGAACAGGGACAGGGTATCCTTCTGTGACAGTCTCCGCGACGGCACTTCCGAGTCCTCCGATGATATTATGTTCCTCTGCAGTTATAATAAGGCCGGTGTCCCTTGCTGCAGAGAGAATCGCTTCGGTATCAAGAGGTTTGATCGTATGCATATTCAGGACACGAACCGATATGCCATCTTTTTCAAGGGTCCGGGCAGCCTTGAGTGCTGCCTGTACCATCATACCCACCGCAATGATTGTGGCATCACCTCCTTCCCTCATTTTTGCAGCTTTTCCCAGGGTGAAGGTGTATCCTTCACCGCCTGTAACCACATCCAGAGCAGCTCGGCCGAGGCGAAGATAGCATGGTCCAACATGCTCGGTGATAGCCTTAACTGCTTCGTAAGTCTCATTGCCGTCACAGGGATGGACAATAGTCATACCGGGGATGGTCCGCATGATCCCGATATCCTCAAGGCATTGATGGGTTGCACCATCCTCACCGACTGAAAGCCCTGCGTGAGTGCCGACTACCTTGACGTTCAGTTTCGGGTAGGCCAGAGAATTCCTTATCTGTTCGAAACAACGCCCTGCAGAGAACATAGCGAAGGAATGGACGAAGGGGATATAACCCATGGTTGTCATTCCTGCAGCTATACCGACCATATTCGCCTCTGCAATGCCGACATTCACAAAACGGCCGGGATACTCTTTCCCGAAATCACATGACATGGTACATGTCGATACATCGGCATCAAGAGCCACTATAGCCGCTTTCGCTCCAATCTCAGCTAGAGCCTGTCCGTATGCATGTCTCGTCGCTATCCTTTCAGCCATCGATTGCCTCCAATTCCTCTCTTTTTGCTCTCAGTTCAGCGAAAGCTGCTTCAAATCCCTGTTCATCCGGGGTCTTTCCATGCCATGCAGATTTGCCTTCCATGAAGGAGACGCCTTTTCCCTTGATGGTGTTGGCAAGGATAATGGTCGGTCTACCTGTGCATGCCTCTGCCGCATCAATTGCATCAGATATTTCTTTCACACAATGGCCATTTGCCGAGATCACATTGAAACCGAATCCTTTGAATTTGTCTTCAGGAGAACCCGAGTTGAGTACTTCGGCGACTGTGCCGTCTAGCTGGACCTTGTTATAATCAAGGATAGCAACGAGGTTATCCAGACCGGCAGCAGCAGAGAACATCGCAGCTTCCCATATCTGTCCTTCCTGTATCTCACCATCTCCAAGAATTGCAAACACCCGATACGATTTTCCCGCCATTTTCCCTGCAAATGCCATACCGACTGCAGCAGAGAATCCCTGACCGAGAGACCCGGTAGACATGTCCACACCGGGTATATGATTCATCTCAGCATGGCCAGACATGTGAGATCCTATCTTCCGGAACTGATCCAGCCTCTCCTTCGGAAAGTACCCTTTTGTTGCTAGAGTGGGATAAAGTGCGACAGTGGCGTGTCCTTTGGACATCACAAGACGGTCTCGATCCAGCCACTGAGGACGCTCGGGATCAATGTTCATTTTCTCGAAATAGAGAACTGCCATGATTTCCGATAAGGAAAAAGCCCCCCCTATATGACCGGAATGTGCACCTTTCACCATCTCAAGCCCCTGTATTCTCAGGTCTTGTGCGATGAGGAGCAGTTCCTTTTCTCTTGCTGAATTCATTCCTTCCTCCATGTTATAAGGTATTTTTACATATATTTTACAACATAGTACAAGAAACTTTATAGAAATGTCAATTTATAATTTACAATATATTTACTGATGTTTGCAGGTGTTTAACAACTGTTGCTTTTTTGGAAAGAATGCCGTATTATTGTTCACGGAGAACAATAATGGCGAAAAACAACATTTATGCGGAAATTTATTCCGAATTGCTCGAACAGTTACAGAGTCCAGTGTTCAAGGTAGGTGATGAGATTCCCTCAGCATCAAAGCTTGCTGAGAAGTTCTCAGTTTCCCGTCCGACGGTCCATAAGGCATTGAGACAGCTTCAGGATGACGGCGTCATCGAGAGCAGAGTGGGGTCAGGGTCATTTCTGGTTAAGAAACCGGTTCGTGAGTCTGATGTGCCGGTATTTGGCCTTATTTTCCCTCTCATACGGATGGAGGGATTCTTCGGGACTATCGTGGAAGCGATAGCTCGACATTCAAAAACCTTCAATTTCCATCTTCTGCTGGGGGGCCAGTTTCCTCAGGGATCAATTGATTTGTATAGTCTTGAACATATGGCTGATTCCTATATTGAGCAGCATGTTGATGGAGTCTTCTTCGCTCCTGTTGAACTGACGGAAGATCGAGTGGAAAAGAATGCAATCATTCTCGATAAGCTTTCCAAGGCCGGTATTCCTGTGGTTGTTATAGACAGTGCCACAGAGTTGTTCCCGGAAAATCTCGGGACCGATGTCGTCTCGATCGATAATTACCGGGCAGGCTATGTGCTTGCTGATTATATGCTGCGAAACGGTTCAAATCGTATAGACTTCTGCACTCTTCCACATGTCGGCAGGACAGTCAACCTTCGATGGAGAGGAATTCAAAGTGCACTTCTTGACCATGGTTTCACACCGAATAAAGCCTGGTTTCACATCCTTACTGAAGAGGATAAGCTTGGAAACAAGCTCAAGGATAACGGAGCTGCAAATATTATCTGTTCCAACGATTATGTTGCCGCCCGGGTACAGCGGATTCTCCAGCAGAACTCATTCAACATCCCCTCTGACTTTAGAATCGCCGGGTTTGATGGTTCAACAATTGCTGATGAAGTGTATCCTTCTCTCACAACGATTGTCCAGCCCAGAGAAGATATTGCGATTATGGCTATCCAGTCGATGTTTGCAAGGATCCAGTGTCCTGATAAGCCGTATAGTCAGGTTTTAACAAATTTCTCTTTGAAGATCGGTGGATCTACCTGAGAGAGTATACGGCTGTATGCAGTGAATATTACAATCTCTCCGTCTGCTGAGCTGAATGGTGTAAGAGTGATGTATTGATCTCACGGAGCCGTCAGCGTTTCTGATGTTGTTCAAGGATTCGGTAGGTTTCTGTCACACTCTGCATCGTACCAACGCTTTCCGTGGCTCCCGGAGCGGATAGGGATATGACAGCAATGGCTGAACCCAGCCAGATTGCGTTTTGAAGTGATTCGTTCCTGTAGGCTGAGTAGAGTACTCCGGATACGAATGCATCGCCAGCACCCACGGATCCCTTGATGTATCCCTTGGGGAGTGAGATCGATTCATAGGAGAAAAACTCTCCATTCTCGTCTACCCCTCCTGCATATTCAGGTGCATGAATGATCGCCCAGGTGGAAACTCCCATCGCCTTGAGTGCGACACATGCTTCAGGAAAATTCTCTCTGAGAAGAGCTCCATCAGCATTCCGAAGAGGGACATCTGTGACTGCCTGAGCTTCACTTTCGTTGATGCAGCAGTAATCGGTGTATTTCAGCGCAGGTGGAACGAGGCTTTTATACCGGTTTCCCTGTTCAGTGACTATATCGACCGACGTCTTCTTGCCGTGCTGCTGAGCGTCGTGGAGGACCCGGGCCATGGCGGTTCCGTATTCTTCATCGGGGTTATCAAGGCCGTTCAGCAGCATGATATAGCCAATATGAAAAAGACTTCCATGAAGAGAGGAAAAGTCGAAATCCTCGGGGACGAGGAGATTGTCCGCACCCTTGAAGGTGAAGAAGGTCCTCTGTCCGCTCTTCTCTTCGGTCATCACGTCGGTGAACGATGTCTTTCCTTTGAACTTAACCCCCTGCAGATTGATATTCTCATACTGAGCCATCTTATCAATGATCCTGTGACCTGCCTCATCGTCTCCTACTGCACTGACGACTGAGATAGGCAGAGATGGGTCGAGAGAGGCCAGATCCACCCCGCAGTTATATACCGCTCCACCAAAGGAGTGACTTACCTCCTTTATTGAAGTCAGTGACATCTTTTCCGGATAGGTTTCGATGATCTTGACCACATCCTCAATCATATTCCCAGCTAACAGGAGCCCTTCATTCACTGTGTACCCATCCTTCATAGTCTGTCTTAACCTATTATAGGAACGGTGTAGAAGCTAGGTCAAGCGTAGAATACTCTCAACCCTCTCCGTTTTTCTCGTCTTCCTGCACTGTCTTCTGAAAAAGGGGGTAGTGTTTTTTGAGCAGGAGTTTGCTGTCCCTTCCGACCTCAGTGAGAAGGTCTGCAGGTCCGGGATATCAACGAGAGGTCTTCCCAGAATCTCTGTCTATTTTCGCGGGTGAGGAGGCAGACACGTGTACAGATATCATTGAATATTTGAGTAGAAACTTTCAATTTTCAATGATCATATTAGCTATGATTCAAAGAAATGAGTATCTGGAAAAGATCAGGACCGCTCTGAACAGGTCGAAGATAATGGCTCTTCTCGGGCCAAGTCAGTGCGGCAAAACGACACTTGCAAGAGAAATTGTGACTGTGTCAGAATTTCACTATCTCGATATGGAATCTCCCGTCGATAGATCGAAATTGCAGAATCCGGAAATGTACCTGGGGTCGTTGTAAGGCCTTATCATTCTGGATGAGATTCAACTCTATCCTGAACTGTTTCCTGTGCTTCGTGTCCTGGCTGAACGGAAAGGAAGGAATGGTTCATTTCTCATTCCGGGAAGCG
>Ga0272443_10001859_pt1 | contig 28723 bp, 26 predicted proteins | sample SSMAcet12_FD_193581 | JGI IMG/M metagenome (GOLD analysis project Ga0272443, IMG submission 193581) | Marine sediment archaeal communities from Little Sippewissett salt marsh, Falmouth, MA, United States - SSM-Acet-12 | ecosystem: Environmental > Aquatic > Marine > Wetlands > Sediment ... | reverse complement strand
CCACATGGGGGAAGATCCTGATGAATGCCTACCGAGGAGGGGCGCTCTATCGAGGGCACTACTACTGGGTTCTCGAACCTGCGGCCATGCTGATCATCACGGGGCTGTCGTTCTCGATGCTCGGGTTCGCGCTCGACCGTGTCTTCAATCCCAGGCTGAGGAGTATCTAGGCGTCCCCGGGAGCCTGCTTCGGGTCAACGAGATGTGCTTGTGGTTCCGGATGACCGAGGGCCGTCTCCGGGATCGGCTCTCATCTTCTCGACCAGGATGGAGTGGATCCCGGAGCGCCTTGCTCCCAGGACGTCGGTGAGGCGGCGATCACCGATCATCACGGCCTCACGAGGGTCTGCGCCGAGGTCGCTCAGCATGCCCCGGAACCCTCGCCGGGCGGGCTTCCCCGCTCGCAAGTGCAGTGGAAACCGACCGCTCAGGCTGGAGACAATCGCGTCGATCTTCCACCGGCGATTGGAGAGGATGCCGATCCGGAACCCCTTTGAACTGAGCTCCTGCAGAAGCTCCTCCACCCGCGGCGTCAAGCGATCTGGCTTTCCCACACCGAGGGTGTTGTCGAGATCGTAAAGAAGGACGCGCTTCCCGTCCGCGAACAGCCGATCGTAGTCGATCTCGAAGATCGTGGCCGCCGCCCCGTCCGGTTCAAGAAGCCGGTGCATCAGCGTCCCCTTCTCGAACAAGGCTCCCAATGGCGGCCATCTCCCGCAGACGGGCGACCAGCTCGAGGAACTCGTCCTCCATCCCCGGCGATACGTAGACGCGGTAGAGCGTTTCGCCATCCTGGATTTTGTACTCACGCCGGACGTTGGCGAGACCGTCGTAGGCGCCGATGACGGCGTCGATGTAGTGAATTTCCTCTTCTCGCGTTCCGAGCCAGTAGACGACGGCGTCCATCACTCAGATGCCGGCAGCCGATCGAGCGCCTTGGCGAGTGCCAGTTCCGGATCGATGCCGGCCTCCCACGCCGCAGCGATTTCGCGCAGGATCTGAGCTCCCGCCTTCTCCTCGTCCGTCTCGCCGATTCCGTCGACTTGGTCCAGCGTGATCCGGCCCAGTTTCGCCGCTGCCGAGATCGCCTTTCGCGCTCTGACGAGGATCGGGAGCGAGACGTCACCACGCTTTTCGCGAGCCTTGATCTCTTCCCATCGTCGATGGATCGAAGGAAGATCGTCTGAGGCGTCTCCGAAGACGTGCGGGTGCCGGCGAACAAGCTTCGCCGAGATCGCCTCGATCACATCGTCAATCGTGAATGCTCCGCGCTCGGCCGCGATCTGGCTGTGCAGAACGACTTGCAGCAACACGTCCCCCAGCTCGTCGGCGAGAAGATCCGAGTCGCCTCCATCGATTGCCGCGATCAGCTCGTAGGCCTCTTCGAGGATGTACGGCCGGAGAGAGCTGTGGTCCTGAGCCCGATCCCACGGGCATCCGCCTTCGATGTCTCGCAGCCCAGCCACCAGCTTGACCAGATCTGAGAACGACCGCGTCGTCATGCGCTAGGGTGTTTCGCTCGTTTCTCCGTCGGGAGAAGTCTCTCCCTCTATCTCTTCGCCGAGATCCGGAGCGAGTTGAATGCTGGCACGGTCGAGGAGTTCGGAGACCTCGTCTGCACGATACGAATCGTCGACGGCCCGAACCTCATCGAGGCGCTCGACGGCCGTCTCCGCGTCTCCCGCTGAGAGATCCAGGGCCGCAAGCTCGATCAGAGCGTCGAGTCCGGCGGTGGGTAGCGGTCCCTCCCCGGCCTGGAGCCGCGCGGCGAGCACGATCGCATCGAAGAACTGCCGTGCGGACGCGTCTGACTGCGCGTATGGGAGGCCTCGCTGCAGGTACTCGATCGCCGGTGCGTATTCCCTGCGCCACTGATAGGCCGTGGCGATCCCGAAGTAGGACTCGATCAATCTCGGATCGAGGTTGATCACGGCGGCGTACTGCGGAATCGCCGCCGACCACTTGTACTGCTCCGAGTAGAGATCCGCCAAGCGAAGACGCGTTCCGATGTCGGCTGGATCGAGCTCGATGAGCTGCTTGGCAACCCGCTCTTTCAGCGTGGTGTCGAAGGAGCGCTCGAATGCGGTGAGGAAGTTCTCGATCGCATCTGCGATCTCTCCTCGCCCGAGCAAGACTTTGCCCAATCCCTCGTAGGCCTCGGCGGTGTAGGGAGAGCGAATGATGACGCTCTCGAATTCCTCCTCCGCGTCCGCAAGATTGCCTGCGAGCAAGTGCGCTTTGCCGAGCTTGATGTTCAGGTCGAGAGAGCCGCCTCTCCGAAGTCCGCGCTCGTACCGATCGACGGAGACGGCGTGCAACTCGATGATCGATTCCTCGAGCGTCGCGATCGTTGCCTCTTCCTCGGGAGTCAACGCCTCCTGTTCTCGCAGCCGATCTCGCTCTTCGACGGCCGAAGCAAGCTGCGCGCGTGCGACGTCGCCCTCCGCGATGACGGCCTTGATGTTCGCGGGATCGATTGCGTAGATGGCGTCAATCAGTTCCTGCGCCTCTTCGACGGAATCGAGCTCGAGGTAGACGTTCGCCAGCTTCAGCATGACGCTCGAATCATTCGGACGCTGTTCAAGGGCGTCCTCGTAGCGGCTTCGTGCCAGGGCGTAGTTCTCGGTGCGAACCGCGAGATCTCCAGAAGCGATGTACGCCGCCACGTAGGTGGGATCCTTCTCCAGAACGTCGCTGAACCGTACTTCTGCTCCAACATACTCGCCGCGATCGAGGAACAGCTTGCCGAGGAGGAACGTCGCGGTCAGGCTGTCCGGGTTCAGTCGAAGGATCCGGTTCAGGAACGCTTCATCCGCGTCGACGCTCTCCAGCGCATCGAGGAAGAACGCGAGCGCTTCCTCCTCGTAACCCTCTTCTTCGGCCTTCAGCGCTTCGATTCGCGCCAGATCTTCTTCGGTTGGCGTCTCGAGCGCCTCGAGGATCTCGCGCTCGCCGAACGTCTCCGTCGCTTTGGTCTCGTAGACACGGCCGATGTAGTACGGCAAGTAAGGATCGCTGACGTCGCTCTCGTCGAGGAGACGCAGGAACTCGGCGAGCCCCACGTCGAGATCGCGACCTTGCAGGATGTACGCGTTGATGGTCGGGAACGCGATGTCGATCTCGCTCTCATCGTAGACGGTGATGTACCAATCGGTCACCCTGCGATCGATCTCCTCGGCCGTGAAGTCGGTAACGACTTGATCCCTGACCTCGTCCAGCGTCGGTGTGTGGTCCTCTTTTCGATCGGTGACGGTGATGATGTGGTAGCCGAACTGCGTCTCAACCGGGTCGCCGATCTCGCCGATCGACAGAGCGAATGCGGCCTCTTCGAACGGCTCGACCATCTGCCCGCGGCCGAACCAGTCAAGATCTCCGCCGTTCTCCTTCGTCCCCTCGTCCGTCGAGTAGATGCTCGCAAGCTCCGCGAAGTTCGCACCCTCGTTCAGAAGGTCCCGAACCTCAAGCGCCGTCTCCAGATTGGCGACGAGGATGTGCGACGCACGGACCTGCTCCGCTACATCGTAGGTGCGGATGTTCTTCTCGAAGTATGCGAAGAGCTCCTCCTCGGACGGCTGGATTGGCCCGGCGACGCTCTCGCGAATCGCCTCGCTCATCAGGTTCGCTTCGACTTCGGAGCGAATCGCGGCTTGGAACGCGGCAAGCGTGTTGCCTTGCTGGGCAAGAAACGCGACGAGCTGCTCTTCGGTGATCCCGTTCGTCTGCAAGACGTTCGCGTATTCCGTGGCGAACTGCGCGTCAATTGCGGCGCTCGGGATCTGGATTCCGCGCTTGCTCGCTTCCTGATCGTAGAGGATCCTTCGAATCACCTCGTTCGCCGCGTCCGCCTGGAGTCGTAGTCGGAACAGCGCTCCGCTCGCACCTTCCAGCAGCGTCTGCGGGTCCTGGCCCATCTGCTGGTAGAGGGTTTGATACTGATTGAAGATCCGGTTCGCCATCGCATCGAGCGACGCGACGTCGATCTCCTCTTCGTTGACGCGGATTGCGTACGTCACGTCCAAGTCGCCGACGGCGCGCTGTGGACGGTTGAAGACACCGGCCTGGTTCAGCCCGACGAGGACAACGCTCCCGACGAAGAACGAGATGACGACGACCCAGATGATCGTTTTGCGATGATGGATGAAGAACCTAGACATTGCGGTGACTCACTCCCTTGGTCGGAATCGGCGGATTCCCGGAATGGTACTGACTCATCGTGCTCTCAACAAGAACATCACGCGACCGCCGCCACGTCAGTGACCGCCGCCCGGCCACTTCCCACCATGGAGACCGTGACGGGTTCGTACGTCGAACTGAATCGCCGTCTTCTCCTCGTCTCCGTCGTCGATACGTATGCTGGTGAAGGCTGGAACGCAGTAGACGTCGAGGCCACTTGCCGCCAGGTACCCTCGCGCGATGGCGATCGCCTTGACGGCCTGATTGACCGCTCGCGGTCCGATCACCTGGATCTCGGCGATCCCGGTCTCGCGAATCCCGTTCGCGATCGCTCCCGCGGTGGCGGACGGGTCAGAGTGGGATGAAACCTTCAGTACTGGGGTCACCGTCGTATCCTCATGGGCTCTGCTCTACTTCGCGCTCTCGGTGAACTGCGTCTGACGGATTACGTTCACCTTGATCTCGCCGGGGTAGTTGAGTTCCTCCTCGATCGCACGTGCGATATCGTAGGCCAGCTTCGCCGACGTATCGTCCGTTGCCCGATCCGGGTGCACCATGATCCGCACTTCTCGACCGGCCTGCAGTGCGAACGCCTCCTGTACCGCTGGGAAGGACCTGCACAGCTCCTCCAGATCGTGAAGCCGCTGAACGTACCGCTCGTAGGTCTCCTGGCGCGCGCCGGGACGAGCGGCCGAAAGCGTGTCCGCTGCCTGGATGATGATCGCCAGCGGGCCCATCGGCTCCACGTCCTCGTGATGCGCCGCGATCGCTTGAACGATCTCCTTCGACTCTCCGTATCTTCGCGCCATGTCTGCGCTGATCAGTGCGTGAGGTCCGTCGACCTCGTGGTCGACGGCCTTCCCCACATCGTGGAGCAGGCCGGCGCGTTTCGCTGTGTTCGCATCGATCCCGAGTTCGTCGGCCAGGATCTTGGCGATGGCGCTCACTTCCATCGAATGGGTCAGCTGGTTCTGCCCGTAGCTCGTCCGGTAGCGCAGTCGCCCGAGGAGGGTCGCCAGCTCCGGATGGATCTCGATGCCGAGATCGAACGCCGCCTTCTTCCCCTCCTCCTTGACACGCTCGGCCAAGTGAGCCTTCGCGCGCTGCACCTTCTCCTCGATCTGCGCGGGGTGAATCCGTCCGTCCTCGATCAGGCGAGAAAGGGCCATCCGTGCCACTTCCCGCCTCAGAGGGTGAAAGCACGACAGAACGACCATTTCGGGGGTATCATCGACGAGAAGCTCCACGCCGGTCAGCGCCTCGAAGGTTTTGATGTTGCGGCCTTCGCGCCCGATGATCCGTCCCTTGAAGTCCTCGGACGGAAGGGGAACCGAGCTGACGACGTTCTCCTCGACGTACTCCGCCGCGTAGCGCTGGACGGCGGTGGCGATCACGAGCGCTGCTCGCTGTTCGCCTTCGTCCTTCGCCCGCCGTTCGATCTCCTCGATCCGTCGGGAGAAGAACCGCTGCGACTCGGATTCGACGACCTTCATCAGGTGGTCGCGAGCCTCCTCCTCGGACCAACTCGCGACCCGTTCCAGCTGGGATTTCCCCTCTTCGAGAATCCTTGTACCCTCAGTCTTCAGTTTGCCCAATGTGTCTTCGTCTTCGCGCAGCGAGTCCTCAATCTTCTCCAGCTGCGCCGACTTCTCCCTCAGGCGATCCTCCCGACGGAGAACCCGCTCCTCACCTCGCGAGACCTCTTCTTCACGGCGCTGGAATCGCTCCTCAAGATCGTCGCGGAGTTTCTGGATCTGCTGCCTCGCCTCGAGCAGGCTCTCCTTCTTGGTCTGCTCTGCTTCTTCGCGCGCGGCGGCAAGGAGTTTCTCCTCCTTGCGTCGTCTCGGGACGATTCCGATAAGGAACCCGATCGCCACGGCTGCGACCACGCTGACTCCCCATCCGATATAGTTCAGAAGCACCCTGGCTCACTTCCCTTCATCTCCCCCGCACCGTCCGCATTATACCCGTCTACCTCCCTCGACACGGAGTGCCGCCGGCAAGAACAGAAGACTGAAGACGAGAGAGAAGCCGATTCCGAGCAGCGCAGAGATTCCGAGCATTCTCAGGCCCGGCGTTCGGGCGACGAGCAGGCTGCCGAAGACGAGCATCGTCGTGAGTGACGTGACGATGACCGCCACCGCCGTCATGCTCGCGCCACGCTCGACCGCGCCCTCGCTCTCCGTGAGGCGCTCCTCGATCGTTCGATGGAGGATGTGGATCCCGTTATCGACCCCGATTCCGATCAGGAGCGGGGAGATGGTGATCGAGAGGAAGTTGAAGTCGATCGAGAACAGGCGCATCCCGCCGAGCATCCAGATATACCCGAGGACGAGCGGCGTCGCCGCGAGCAGAGCGCGCACCCATCCGCGGAGGCTTCCGCGCAGGACGACGAGGATCAGGACGACGGCGAGCCCGGTGGACAGGTAGAAGTCTCGCTTCATGTAGTCCTCGAGGCGTTGCGCCACCAGCGGCATGCCGAAGTAGTCGTCGGAGAACGAGGCCACGAAGCGATTGAACGAGGCGAGATTGCCGCCGTCGAAGATGTCTCGGCTGACCCTGGCCTGGACGATGAAGTCCCCCTCCGAGGTCAAGTACCGCGAACGAATCCCTTCCGGGTACGCGAGGAGGATGTCACGCAGCAGCGTCTCCACCGCAGGAAGATCGCGAACGGCCACCAGATTGTCGTCGAGAGTCTGGAGGGCCGCCCGAAGCGCGGCGACGCTCGCCTGCGCCTGCTCGGCATCCAACTCGTCCAACCGTAGCTGGATTGCGCGCAGCTGATCGAAGATGTCATTGCTTGCGAACGCGATTCCGACGAGCCCATTGAGTGACGCTCCGTATTGGAGCAAGGCGAACTGCGCGAGAAGACCTCGGATCTCGGTGAGGACCGACGCGCGTTCTCCGAACGAGTCCTCGAGCAGCCTCAGCTGGCCCACGTACGCGCCGATGTCGAGGTCGTTCAGCGTCTGCTGCTGGTCGGTCAAGTTGACGGGCAAGATCCCGGCAGCGGAGTCGATCGCCTCAACCAGGTCGTTCTCCGAGAGCCGCTCAACGACCTCCCGCAGCTCCACCTCGGTCGACGCGTAGAAAGTGAAGAAGCTCCCGATTCCGGTGGGACTGACGTCGAAGTTGGTCAGGATCTCGTCCATGACGTCCTGGGACTCGACGTGCGGAACCAAATCGGTGCTCGTGAAGACGAACGATGTGCGCGCCGCCTGGAAGGCGATGAAGAACGTGAGAACGAGGACGATGACGAGGACGGCACGCCCCCGACTCGTCGCGAACCGGAAGAAACCCGTCAGCTTTGTGGCGTAGTTGACAACGGTCTCCTTGCACTTGAATCGAAGGACGTGATGAGCGAGCGTAATCAGGGCCGGGAGGAGGAGAAGCGTCACGAGGAACGCGATCATCACCCCGACGCTCGTGATCACGCCCATCTCGAACAGCGCCCTCGACCGTGCTGCCAAGAGGCCCAGGAAGACGAACGAGGTCGTCGTCGCCGCGACGAACGATGCCGTCCCCTTGTGCAGAACCGAAGCATAGAGGGCGCGGTTGAGCGATCGCCCCCGACTACGTTCCTCCGCGTAGCGCGAGATGAGATGGATCGCGTAGTCAATCCCCAGACCGAGCACGAGGGCCGGAAGAAGCGTCGTGACCAGATTGAATCCGCCGACGGACAGCCTCACCCAAGCGATGGTGAGCACGACGCTGATCAGGAGCGGGACGACGGCCACGATGCTGTAGAAGACCGAACCGAACGCGAGCAGGAAAATGACGAAGACGCCGATCGAGGAGATGACCGTCGTACGTACCATGTCCGCGTTGACGACGGCGTTCGTCGCCGAGTTGAACGGATAGGTTCCCGTCGTCCCCACACGCACGCCGAACGATGCCGGATCCGCCTGATCGATGGCCTCTTGGATCTTCTTGGAGATGAGGGTCGAGTAGGCGACGCCCCGCTGGGAGGGATAGCGAGGTTGGGCCGTCATCAGAAGTCTCGACTTGTCCCGCGACAGGAACGGTGCCGGCTCGCGGGAGCCCTGTTGTGGCGTCGGCGTGAAGATTCCGCTGAGCTCCTCAACTGCCGACGTTACGAGCGACAGTCCGCGCAGGCCATCGATCGCCTGAAGGACGCCGTCGTTCAGCGCCGCGATTGCATCGAGCTGCGATTGAAGCTCACCCAAGCTCTGCGAACCGAGCCCCTCTGTCAGATCGCCGCGATAGAGCGCCTCGCCGAATGCCTGACTGATCGCTCGATACGCTCCTCCGAGCGTCTGCTCTCCTGGAAGGAGCGTGAGCGTGTCGTCGCCACCGGCAATTGCGTCCCGAGCGAGCTCGACGCTCTCTTCGATTTGCAGCAGATCCTCCGCGCCAAGCTCGAACAGCTGGAGATACTGATCCGGGATCTTCGGCGAGATCTCCTGGAGGTAACGAACGTCGAGGAACTCGGGATCGTCCCGCAACGAAACGGCGATCGCCTCAGCGGCCTCAAGGAGGATTGCCTCTCGCTCGCTCTCGGGTACCGTCTCCGGTTCGTCAAGGGTGATCAGAAGAGCGATGTAGTCACTCTGTGCGAAGTACTGCTCGTTCTGGCGGTACTCGTCGATGAGCGGATCGTCGGTCGGAAGAAGATCGAACAGCGAACTCCTCAACGGGACGTCCCGAGCGTAGTAGACGCCGAATCCTGTCAGGACAAGGAAGATGATGAGAACCCACCACGCGTAGTAGCGTCCGACTCGGAACGCGCCGCCAAGAAGCCGCTTTCGCAATGACATATCGTTTAAGGGGGACGGACGTTAATCCTCGGCCTCGGAGGGACTGCTTACCTCGATATCATACTCGATCAGCTTCGCGGCCAGGCGAACGTTCTGCCCCCCCTTGCCGATCGCGAGGGAGAGCTCGTCGTCCGGGACGAGGACCTTCGCCGATCTCGCCTCTTCGTCAAACTCGACCGAGATCACAGACGCGGGTTCGAGCCCGTTCTTCAGCAGCTGAGTGATGTCTTCGCTCCATCGAACCAGGTCGATCTTCTCGCCGGAGAGTTCTCGCGTGACGACGCGAACCCTGGCTCCGCCCGCGCCGACGCAGGTACCGACGGGATCGACGTTCCGATCGAGTGACTCCACCGCAACTTTCGACCGTCTTCCGGCCTCGCGGGCGATCTTGCGAATGATCAGGATGCCCTCGTCGATCTCGGGAACCTCCAAGCGGAGAAGCTGCTCGACGAATTGGGGCGCGGCGCGGGAGAGTGTGATTCTAGGGTCTCCCTGCGTCTGCTCTACGCTGACCAGGTAGGAGCGAAGACGCTGCCCGGCGTGATACCTTTCGCCCGGGATCCGCTCCGGCTCAGGGAGGATCGCCTCGGCCTCTCCGAGGTTTACCCAAACGTCCTTCCCTTCGAAGCGGTGAATCGATCCGCTGATGATCTCTCCGACCCGATGGACGTACAGGCCATAGATGATTTCGCGTCGGCGTTGGACGATCTCCTGGCGAATCGTCTCTTCCGCCTTCTTCGTCGCAATCCGACCGAACCTGGAGAGTTCGATCCGCTCTCCGTTGATGGAGATGTCTCCGGAGTGCTCGTCGATCTCGACCTCGACGTCCTCCTCCGTGTCGTGCTCTTCCTGGTAGGCTGCGGCCAATCCCTTCCGGATCGCGTCGTAGAGATCCTCCCGCGGGATCCCTTTCTCTTTGGCCATCTCTTCCAAGGCTTCGATGAATTCGATATTCATGATCGCGATCGCTCGGGCGTGTCGGTCTCACTCGCATCCCGCACTGGTCCCGCGCCCGTCCCTCCCGTTATCCTTGCCCACTAAACAACAACGGCCGCCCCAATCGGCGACCCCCCATGTCTTTCCCTTCCAGTCCTGATGGGAACCTCGTATTATACGTGTGCTTGGGCGATAGGACAAATCTCGAAGCTCCTGGAGGAAGGCCGATGGAACAGATTGAATCGATTGTCGACGAGGCGTCGGTCGGGGAACGGCTCGACCGTTTCCTCGCGACGGCTCGCCCCGACGTCTCACGAAGCGCGATTCAACGCGAGATCCGCGACGGGAACGTCTCCGTCTCCGGAACTCCCATCACCCAGGCGTCCCGTCGCCTTCGCGGAGGCGAGGTCATTGCGTGGAGCCTTCGTGAGCCGCCGCCGCTCGCGCCCGCGCCGCTCGTTCTTCCCGTTCTCTACGAGGATGACACCCTGATCGCGATCGACAAGCCGGTCGGCCTGGTCGTTCACCCGGGTGCGGGGACGACCGAGACGACGCTTGTCGAAGGCCTCCTCGCGACGCGCGAACTCCCGGAGAGCGATGACGCGATGCGCCCGGGAATCGTCCATCGTCTCGACAAGGCAACAAGCGGCATCATCGTCGTGGCCAAGACGAGCACTGCGCTCGATTCCCTCAAGGGGCAGTTCGCCGCTCGAGCCGTCGCCAAGTCGTACCTCGCCGTCGCCATCGGCGTGATCGAGGAAGACGAGGGAACAATCGACGCTCCGGTCGGGCGCGATCCCGCCCGGCCGAGCCGGATGACCGTTCATCCCAGAGGGCGCGTTGCGCAGACCGAGTTCCATGTTCTGCGGCGTACGGAGGATCGGACTCTCTTGCTTGTGACACCGCGGACCGGCCGGACGCACCAGATCAGAGCTCATCTTCGATACATCGGGCATCCGGTTGCTGGCGACGAAATCTACGGTGGGCAGGGAGCGGCCGAACGCCCCACCAAATCCCTTCCTGGCGGAGCTGCGATTGAAACGGATGAAGCGGTACATGCTAGACAAGGGCGATCTGCGTCCTCTGAAAGGAGAAAGCGCATGCTGTTGCATGCCTGGAGACTCGCCTTGACGCATCCCGAGACCGGAGAGGAGCTGCGCCTCGAAGCGCCGATACCGGAGGAGTTCCCCGACTACCCCTACGAAGCGCTCCCCTGGCAACGGATTCCTGCAGCAAGCGCCGAGTAGCGAGAAGCCGAGTTTGGGGGGCGCTGTCGCTAGAGCCTGCTCCTGTCCAGCTTGATGGCGGACACCGCATAGTCCGTGGCTGCTCCTTGCGGAGCAGCGATTGCGTTTTCGTTCACGCTGTTGCTAGGAGCTGTCCCGCTTGATCTTGATCCCCGAAATCGCGTAGTCGGCTGAGGCTTCCGCCTCAGCGATCGCGTTCCGATCCGCGCTGCCGCTCGTGTCCGTTCCTCTCCAGCTTGATGACGGATACTGTATGGTCCGGGGCGGCCACGGCCTGGCAGCTTGCCCGGCACCAACGTGAGGCTCTCCCTAAGCGCGCTTTTCGGCATTCGCATCCCCGAAATCGTGTAGTCGGCTGCGGCTTCCGCCGCAGCGATCGCCCTCGGATGACGTGCTGCTACTCGTCGCTGTTCCTCTCGTGCTTGATTCCCAAGATCGCATAGTGGGTCGCTGCCAGGAACGTGGCCGCGATGGCGGCGTAGAAGATCTCGATTCCTCCCGGCCACCGGACGATCAGAAACGCGATTGCCCCGAAGGCGAGCGTGGCTGCTGCCTTCCCGGGCAGCTTCGCCTGTTGCACCGTGTTCTTCCGAACCTTCAGAAAGAGGGCGCCGAGACCGATTGCGACCTGCGGGGCTAGGAAGAGTGCGAGCGCCCACGTCGGAATGTCCCCGACTACGGACAGGGTGCAGAGGACGGCGACGTAGAGCGACTTGTCGACGATCGGATCGAGAACCTTCCCCAGTTGGGTGACCTCGTTTCGAGCGCGTGCGACGAATCCGTCGATCAGATCCGTCGCGCAGGCGACTCCGAACAACCACCACGCGGCCCAACGATGACCGGTTGCCAGCAGGATGACGACCGGAACAATCATTAGTCCCCGAGAGAGGGTGATCAGGTTCGCTAGAGTCATGGGACGATCATAAGTCGCCGCGATCCAGTGTACAACCGCATCGTGGACGCCTCATCCGCCTTTTGCGTATAATCCCGCCCGCAGACGAAAAGGGGGATCTGAACATGAAACGGCGCGTCATCATCATGGGAGCCGCTGGGCGCGACTTCCACAACTTCAACGTCTACTTCCGCGATCAAGAGGACTACGAGGTCGTTGCGTTCACGGCGACTCAGATTCCCGACATCGAGGGGCGCAACTACCCTTCCGAGTTGGCCGGAAGCCTCTATCCGAACGGGATTCCGATTCATCCCGAGGGCGATCTCTCCCAGCTGATCGAGGATCTCAAGGTCGACATCGTCGTCTTTGGCTACAGCGACGTTTCGAACCAGTACGTGATGGAACGATCGGCGACCGTCAACGCCGCTGGAGCCGACTTCATGCTTCTCGGCCCGTCGTCGACGGCTGTGGTGCCGGAGAGACCGCTGATCTCGGTCACTGCGGTGCGGACCGGCGCAGGGAAGAGCCAGACAACGCGCCGGATCAGCCAGATCCTGAAAGCCAAAGGAAAGAAGATCGCCGTCATTCGCCACCCGATGCCCTATGGCGACCTCGTCAAACAGGAGGTCCAGCGTTTCGCCTCCTACGAGGATCTCGATGCCCACGAGTGCACGATCGAGGAGCGCGAGGAGTACGAGCCGCACCTCGCCACCGGAACCATCGTCTACGCCGGCGTCGACTACGAGAAGATTCTCCGGCAGGCGGAGGCCGAAGCCGACGTGATCATCTGGGATGGCGGGAACAACGACTTCTGCTTCTACCGTCCGGATCTGTCGATCGTCGTCGTCGACCCGCACCGCGCGGGGCATGAGCTCCTTTACTATCCGAGTGGCGTCAACCTGCGGATGGCTGATGTCGTCGTCATCAACAAGGTCGACACCGCATCGCTCGACGACGTGCACTTCGTCCGCGAGAACGTCCTCACCATGAACCCGCATACGACCATCGTCGAGGCCGCGTCGCCGATCCAGGTTGACGATCCGACGGTCATTCGCGGCAAGCGCGTCCTCGTCATCGAAGACGGACCGACGCTGACGCACGGTGGGATGGAATACGGTGCCGGCGTCATCGCCGCGCGACGATTCGGTGCCGATGAGATCATCGATCCGCGCCCCTACACGGTTGACTCGATCTCCGAGACCTACCGGAAGTACCCGAAGATCGGCCGGCTCCTCCCCGCGATGGGCTACGGTGAGAGCCAGATCCGCGACTTGCAGGAGACCGTGAACCGGACCGAGTGCGAGGCCGTCGTCATCGGCACACCGATCGATCTCGGCCGGCTCCTGACGTTTAGCGTGCCGACGACGCGTGTCCGCTACGAGCTTCAGGAGATCGGTCTTCCGAACCTGGAGAAGATCATCGAGCGAAGATTCCCGAACTTGTAGCGCAGGGCGACAACAGAAGAGCTGTTGTGCGAGGTGGAACACGAGACGGTTCCGCCTCGTTTCCTTTCGGGGAGTTCTAGCGGGGATTCCGCACGGCGAACAGGAGCCCGAATCCGGCGCCGAATCCGGCGCCGACCCCGACCCCGAATGCGATGTCACGGAACAGAACGCCAATCAGGAGACCGACGGCCGCTCCGAGCGGAATCAGAATCAGCGCGTGACGCCAGCGGGATCGCAATGGGCTACGCATCGTCTTCGTCGTCGGCGATCACCGAGGTGAATGCACGCACGACTCGAGGGTCGAAGTGCGTTCCCGATCCCATCCGGATCTCCTCCAGCGCGCGCTTCTTCGCGAGGGCCGGTTGGTAGGGGCGCTCGGACGTGATCGCGTCGTACGCGTCGACGACGGCGATGATCCGCGCTTCGATCGGAATCTCCGCTCCGCGCAGGCCGTCCGGATACCCGGTCCCGTCGAAGCGTTCATGGTGCGCGCGGACGATCCTCCCGGCCCCCCCGAGGAAGCTCTTCTCTTGCAGCATGTCCTCGCCGTGCTTCGGGTGCTGGCGCATCTCGGACCATTCGTCGTCGCTCAGGGCCGCGGCCTTGCCGAGGATTTCGCTTGGCACCCTGATCTTGCCGATGTCGTGCAGGTACGCGCCGTACGACAGATCGATCAGCCTCTGCCCCGACAGGCCGAGCCGCTCGCCGGTGAGGATTGCCAGCCGTTCCAGGCGATGGCAGTGTCCTGCTGTCGCCTCGTCCTTCTCTTCGACTGAGCGAGCCAGAGCGAGCATCTCGGGAACCTCGTGCTGGATCAGGTGGTAGCTCGGCGGAGACGACACCATGAGGACTTCCGTGTCGTCCTCTGCGCGGAAGTACGCGCGTTCGGGGAGGCCTGCGTGGTAGAAGAAGTCGCCCGCCTGCAGCATCTCGGTCTCCTCGTTCCGGACGAGCGTGAGGGATCCTCTCAAGATGTAGACGAACTCGAAGCCCGACCAATCCGATGCCTCGTCGAAGTAGATTGGCTTCCCGGCAGGGATGACGTGGCGGGTGACTTCGACGGCCCGATACGTCGCGAGGAGCTCCTGGGCAGTCTTCGGCCGCTCCGGTGCCTCCTCGTCGCGGGTTCTCCCAATCGTCAGACCATCGATCACGGTTCTCTCCTCATCCTTCCAATGACGCCAGGAAGGATGTTCCTAGCGATTCTTCCTGGACTCGTCTTCCCGCAGACGGTCATGCGCGGAGCGGTATGGTACTGCATCCGCCGGCGAGAGGGGCGAAGGCTACGATGAGAAGAACAGGCGGCGTGAAGCAGGGTCTGTCAGCAAAGCCAAGCAGCGAGCCCGGGAAGGGCTCGCCGCACCGACACCCGATCGGGTTCTGATGCTCGCGGTTCTACTTCGCGTTCGGTCCGCCGCCGATGTGAAGCGGCGATGAGGTAACCGTAGCCTTCGGTCCGCCGCCGATGTGAAGTGGGCTCGCGAACGCGACCGTGGTCATCGACGCGAGGAGCAGCGTCGCAAACAGCAGCACGATCCAACGTTTCATCTGACGACCTCCTTACTCGTTCATAATGGAACAGCGCCGTACAAGGGTTATGCCTCGGCGAGAGCAGTGCCAGACATTCTACGCGGAACCGGATCTGAGACGTGTGTCCCGCATCACACGGCGACACACGCAGCAGCTCCGCGCCCGTTGAGACGAACAGGCCGCGCAGATACACTTCAAGGCTGGATTCCAACCGCACAATCACTCTTCGATATTGCGTACAGGATCGCACGACCAGGGAGGAAAGAAGGAGCGTCATGGCAGACAAAGCACAGCGGATGATGTCGATCGACGGAAACACGGCCGCCGCCCACGTGGCGTACGCATTCAGCGACGTCGCGGCCATCTACCCGATCACCCCCAGTTCACCGATGGGTGAGATCGCCGACACCTGGGCCGCCCACGGGCGAAAGAACCTGTTCGGCCAAGCTCTTCAGGTCACCGAAATGCAGTCCGAGGCCGGCGCCGCCGGCGCGGTGCACGGTTCGCTTGTTGCCGGCGCGCTGACGACGACGTTCACCGCCTCGCAAGGGCTGCTGCTGATGATTCCGAACATGTACAAGATCTCAGGCGAGCTGCTGCCGGGCGTGTTTCACGTTTCGGCGCGGGCCCTCGCCAGCCACGCCCTCTCGATCTTCGGCGACCACTCCGACGTGATGGCCACGCGCCAAACCGGATTCGGCCTGCTGGCCTCCGCCTCCGTCCAGGAAGTGATGGATCTTGGCATGGTGGCGCACATCGCCGCCCTCAGGTCGAAGATTCCGTTCGTGCATTTCTTCGACGGATTCCGCACCTCGCACGAGATCTCCAAGGTCGACGTGGTCCCGTACGAGGAGATGGCCAAGATCACGCCGTGGGACGCCGTCGAGAACTTCCGGCGCCGCGCCATGAACCCCGAGCACCCGCACTTGCGCGGCACGGCGCAGAACCCTGACATCTACTTCCAGAACCGCGAAGCGGCCAACAAGTACTACGAGGCCACCCCCGAGATCGTTGCCGAGGCGATGAAAGCGGTCGGCGACCTGACAGGCCGCCCCTACAACCTGTTCGACTACGTCGGCGCGCCCGACGCCGAGCGCGTCATTATCGCGATGGGATCGGCTTGCGATGTCATCGAAGAGGCGGTCAACTATCTGACCGGCCAAGGCGAGAAGGTCGGCCTGATCAAGGTTCGCCTCTACCGCCCGTGGTCGGCGGAGCACCTCCTCAAGGTCGTGCCGGAGTCGGTCAAGAAGGTCGCGGTGCTCGATCGGACGAAGGAGCCCGGATCGCTCGGCGAGCCGCTCTATCTCGACGTTCGCGCCCTCGCTGCCGGATGCAGCAACGCTCCGCTCGTCATCGGCGGCCGCTACGGTCTCGGCTCGAAGGACTTCACCCCGGCGATGGCCAAGGCCGTCTTCGACAACCTGAAGGCTGACGAGCCGAAGAACGGGTTCACCGTCGGGATCGAGGACGACGTCACCCACACGTCGCTCCCGCTACCGGCCGAGATGGACGCCACCCCCGAGGGCACGATCCAGTGCATGTTCTGGGGCCTCGGCGCAGACGGCACCGTCGGTGCCAACAAGAACGCGATCAAGATCATCGGCGACAACACCGACATGTACGCGCAAGGCTACTTCGCCTACGACTCCAAGAAGTCTGGCGGGATCACCGTCTCGCACCTTCGCTTTGGCCCGAAGCCGATTCAGTCGTCGTACCTCGTCAAGACCGCCGACTACGTCGCCTGCCACAACCCGGCTTACGTTGCGAAGTACGACCTTCTCGCCGGGATCAAGGATGGCGGCACCTTCGTTCTCAACTGCCCGTGGGATCTCGACGGGTTGAACGAGCATCTTCCGGCGTCGCTCAAGCGCACGATTGCCGAGAAGGGACTGAAGTTCTACACGATTGACGCGGTCAAGATCGCGGGCTCCGTCGGCCTCGGCGGGCGGATCAACATGATCATGCAGACCGTCTTCTTCAAGCTGTCGGGCGTCCTCCCGGTCGACGAGGCGGTCGCGCACCTGAAGAAGGCGATCGAGAAGGCCTACGGCAGGAAGGGCGAGAAGATCGTCCAGATGAACAACGACGGCGTCGACGCGGCGCTCGATCCGACCAACCTGATCAAGGTCGAAGTCCCCGCCGACTGGGTGACCGCAACAGGTCAGCCGGGGGTGCCGGAGATGCCGCAGTGGGTCCTCGACGTGATGCGGCCGATGACCCTACAAGATGGCGACAAGCTCCCGGTCAGCGCGTTCGGCGCCGAGCTCGACGGCAGCTACGAGTGGACCGGCCCCGACGGCTCGTTCCCCGTCGCCACCACGCGCTACGAGAAGCGCGGCGTCGCGCTCAACGTGCCCGAGTGGGTCGCCGAGAACTGCATCCAGTGCAACCAGTGCGCGTTCGTCTGCCCGCATGCGACGATCCGGCCGTTCCTCGCTACCGACGAGGAAGCATCCGCCGGACCGGCGGGCTTCGATGTCATTCAGGCGATGGGCAAGGGGATGGAAGGCTACGGCTTCCGTATCCAGATCGACCCGCTCGACTGCGTCGGCTGCGGCAACTGCGTCGACGTCTGTCCCGGCAAGGGCGGCGAGAAGGCGCTCGTGATGAAGCCGCTCGACACGCAAGTGGGGCAGCAGCCGCTCTACGACTACGCGCTGACCCTTCCGATCCGCGACGACGTGATGGACTGGAAGACCGTCAAGGGAAGCCAGTTCCGCCAGCCGCTGTTCGAGTACTCCGGCGCCTGCCCCGGCTGCGGCGAGACGCCGTACGTCAAGCTGGCGACCCAGATCGCCGGCGATCGGATGATGATTGCCAACGCCACCGGCTGCTCGTCGATCTACGGCGGAAGCGCCCCGGCCGTCCCCTACACCGTCAACGAGAAGGGGCACGGCCCGACGTGGGCGAACTCCCTGTTCGAGGACAACGCCGAGTACGGCTTCGGAATGGTCCTAGCGTTGAACGCCCGCCGCGACCGGCTGGCGCGCCTCGTCGAGGAGGCCGCTGCCGAAGCATCAGGCAAACTCAAGGACGCCACGGTTGCCTGGTTGTCCGGCAAGGATGACGCTGCGGCTTCCAGGGAAGCCGGTGACCGGATGGCCGGGTTGCTCGACCCCGCCAAGCACGGCGAGCTCCTCTCGATGCGAGATCTCTTCACGAAGAAGTCCGTCTGGGTCCTCGGCGGCGACGGCTGGGCGTACGACATCGGCTACGGCGGCCTCGACCACGTCGCGGCGATGAACAAGGACATCAACGTCCTCGTCGTCGACACCGAGGTCTACTCGAACACCGGCGGGCAGTCGTCGAAGGCGACGCCGACCGGCTCGGTCGCCAAGTTCGCCGCCTCCGGCAAGAAGACCAAGAAGAAGGACCTCGGCCGGATGCTGATGACCTACGGCTACGTGTACGTGGCCTCGGTCGCGATGGGCGCGAACAAGAACCAATGTCTCAAGGCGTTCCTCGAAGCCGAGAGCTATCCAGGGCCAAGCATCATCATCGCCTACGCCCCGTGCATCAATCAGGGGCTCAAGAAAGGCATGGGCAAGTCGCAGGAAGAAGAGAAGCTCGCCGTCGAGGCCGGTTACTGGCCGCTCTACCGCTACGACCCGCGCCTCGCCGCCGAGGGGAAGAACCCCTTCCAGCTCGACATGAAGGACCCCACCGGCGACTTCCAGGACTTCCTGATGGGCGAAGTACGATATGCCAGCCTCGTCCAATCGTTCCCCGACGAGGCCGCGCGATTGCACGCGAAGTTGGAGGAGGAATACAAGGAACGATACCTCACCTACAAGGCCATGGCGGAAGGGGAATAGAGCACACATCCCAACAGCAATAGGTCATCAGGCAAGAGAACGGGGACGCCACAGCGTCCCCGTTTCTCTGAGCTACTCCCTGCGCAGCAGTGAGTAGCCAGCATCATAGATGTTTCCGCCGAGCCCGCGCCTCTCGATGGGGCGCGGACTTGGCAATCGCAACTGCATGCGACCTTGGAGAGCGAATACAAGGAACGATACGAGCTCTACAAGAGAATGGCCGAAGCCGAATAGCGCGGCCATCCGCGCCTAGATAGGTGTAGGGGGGCGCCATACGGCGCCCCTTCTTCTTTGCTCCCGAGGGGAAGAACCCGATGCTGTCTGAACGTTCCGTGTCCGCAGCTCGCCAACCCAAGAGAATGGGCGCCGTCTGAAGCCCATTCTCTCAAGCTCCTCCCCGCGTAGCGGTGAGGAGCTTGAGTTCATCCGGAAGAAGCCCGATCCATTGAGCGTCAGTGGCGAGGTGGAGTGGAGGTAACCTATCGCTAGCAGCAGGCGACCTCTCTCCTTTCACTTTCATACGATATCTTAGCACTGACTTGTGGATCCTCCCCATGAGGCGTATCATTCATAGAATACAGGAGTGATCAGGATTATGGCACAACGCCAGCCCGCTGGTGACAGGACCCGTGAGACTCTCTTTCGCTTGTATAGTGGCAATTTCGCCGCACTCACCGCAGACGGAATCGCTCTCACAGGCGAGACTCTGGATCCTAAGGCCGATCCACACGACTACTACGTGTGTCCTCTTTGCATGACCCCATATCACATATCTGCTCTCGACCTGCCGCGGGACCGGATTCCACTGACCATCGAGGACATTCCCCCCAAAAGCGTTGCTCGGAGCGTCCCAAAGGTCCTGCAACTCACATGCCGAGACTGCAATAGCACCACTGGGGCGCAAATTGACGGGCCACTCAAGGACTGGGTTCGCTGGCTTGATTTCGGTCCTGAGCAGGACGAGACGCAAGCGTGTTCCCTTACACATGGGGCGAATACCGTACGAGCCAACGTCCGGATTGATGGGAATCGTGGTTTCAGGTTCGAAATCGCAGATAGTGCAGCAAATCCTGTCGAAAAGGATCGCTTCTTCAACCACCTATCGACCCGGAACAGCAAATTCAACCTATCGTTTCGTCTTCCGAATGTGAGCAGAGCAAGAATCTCTATCCTGAAAGCCGCGTATCTGTTGATGTTCTCCGAGTTCGGCTACAGTTATGCGCTCTTCACACGCTCAAACCATGACATCAGAATGCAAATCCGCGAACCGGATAAGGACTACATTCCTTCTCAAGCCATCGTACAGCTGCCGGAACTGCCTGTTGGTGTGGTCGCCCCTTCTATCAGCATCGTCTGCGAGCCCGAATGGCTTGCTTCGTTCCTTGTAGTACTCAACCTTCGCAGGAGAGGAAGAAACCACTACTGGGGTGCGTTTCTCCCAGCGGAGAGCGCATTCGCCAAGACAGAGATATTCGATACGCCTGCCGATCTCTACTCGCGGCTCGCAGACAACCGCCCAACAGGCGGAGGAGAAATCAGGGCCATACAGCTTGTAGGATGTTTCCCTGGCCCCCGCACCGCGATCAGGCAGCCGGAGGAGCGACATCTGGTGCATTACGCAGGGGATTGGTTCTGCAAGTCGTAGCTGGCTGCTCTGCAGCGGGCGAAAGGGCAGCGGGTTAGATGCTGTATCGGACGCGTCCACGGCAACTTAGACAAGCTGGGGGTTCCGGGGACACAATACCTAACTCCGCATCACGTACTGCCGCCTCCTATGAGTAGGGGCAGATCTTCATTCTCGGTGTCCCACAACTGATCAACCCGCAGCCCCCAAACCCGCATTGAGCCTCCAAGCTCAGGGTCCTGCGAGGACCTGATCCCGGCAACTCGCACGGGAGGAAGCGGCGGGGCCGCTTCTCGCGACGCATTCACTCGGCTCGTGACTGAGCGAAGCCCGCGATCGAGGGCCTACGGGTTGACCGTGATCTCCTCGACTGCCGTGTCCTGCGCTCCCAGGTTGTCGGTGACTGTCAGAACCACGGTGAAGGTCTCCGGATCCGTCTGCACGGTGTAGGTGTGCGTGGGCGTCACCACAGCAGAAGCCGTCTGCCCGTCCCCGAAGCTCCAGAAGTACGTGTCGATCGTGCCGTCTGGATCGTGCGATGCCGAGGCGTCGAGATCGACGTCCAGCGGCGTTGTCCCGCTTGTCGGGTTCGCGATGAAGCTGGCAATCGGGCGGATGTTCGCGAGATAGAGACTGCACGCGGCGAGTGTCAAGCCGAGCAGAACGAGGCTAAGCACGGCAACACTTCTCTTCATGGTTCCCCCTTCGGCCGAGTCGGCCTTCGACTGGTCCGACGTCATCGTAGGCGTGAGAGCCTCCATGAGGCAAGCTAACTGTCGTAGCTTCGCCTGGTCCACTTGCCGCTGGCGCATGCGGAAGCAGGGTCAGATGCTATAGCGCCTGGTCAAGTGCTGCTCGGCAATGCCCAGCAGCTGGGGATTCCTGCGGGGACTCCGCGACGCGCAAGTTGCTGTTCCCCGACGTTCGGCACAGCCGAACTCGAAGGAATCCGCCACGCGGGTTCCCAGGGGCATGCGCCCCGGATGCCTCAGGTGCTGGGCGGGATGACCTGGTAGCCGAGCTGCCGGCAGTAGGCATCGATGTCGGGAAGAGGCCAGCTCTCGACGATCTTGCCGTCAGACAAGCGAGCAATCCAGATCTCTCTCCAGATCGCCTCTCGCTTGAACTCGGCGTGGGTGCCGCGATACTCCTTCAGACAGACGACCGTGTCCCCGTCTTCGAGAGTCATCTTGATGTCGACTGTGAGGTCTGGGATCTCCCTCGTCATGAAGTGCTGCATCTCCGACTTCGCTTGGTCGTTGTTGGTATCGAAGCCTTGGATGAGGGCTCGGGTCAGTTCGATCTCGAGAGTCTGCTGACCCCGACGTATACCCACCTTGAGTGTGTTGCCTTGGTGGCACCGGAACCCCTCCGAGATGTCCTCAAACGTATCACAGCGCTGGTGCTCATCCTCGACCCAGAGCAGTTCGTCGCCCACCTGGAGCTTCCCCTCCGCAGGACTGCCGGGAATGATGCCGTCGATGATGTGCTTGTTTCCTGAGGTGTCTCTAGAGAAACCCAACCCGATGAATGGAGCTCCCCGCGCAACGTAGTTCTCGCTGAAGTACTGGTCCCATACATCGATTCGCTTCTGATTGACGACCTGCTCAAGAACCTCGTGGATGATCTCGGTGTTGGCTTTGGCTTCGGACTTCATCAGATCATGATCTCCCTCTGTGACCGCCCTGGATGGGAACTGGCAAGCATCGCCGTATCGGTGTTAGTTGCTCGGCCGATCATGCTGTAGCGTGGGCATTCCATGCAAGCCGGCTTCCTGCCGCCTAACGGTAACGGTGAGAGACGGGGCCAGTGGATCGAGCGAAGGGGAAACCCGCGGTCAGGCCCTGCAATCCCACAGGCAGGGGGAAGAAGGTTCTGTCGCGCGGACTGATCAACCCGTAGCGTCCAAACCCGCATCGAGCCTGCAAGCTCAGGATCCTGCGAGCACCTGATCCCGGCAACGCGCATGGCGAGTTGCTTGCGAGTTTGGCTCCGCCAAACATCGGGGAGAGGCAATTCGCGCGGCTCAGTTCCTTCGAGTTCGGGAGCGCCGAACTCGCACGGGAGGAAGCGGTGGGGCCGCTTCTCGCGAGATGTCCCCACGGCTCGCGCTCGAGCGATGTGCTACCTCCATGAAGCAGCCCGTCTGTTCCGGGGAGTGGCAAGCGGCAAAGGGCTAGTCGGTCAGGAACTCCTCGATGATCCGCTCGGCGAAGGCGACGACGCAATGGTAGTTGGCGGTGACGATGGTTGGCGCTCCGCCTATACCGACATCGACGCAGACACACTCACTCCCGTTGATCGAGCCGAATATGCTCACAAAGCCGGGCTCGTTGGCTTCGGGAGCCTTGAAGCCCTTGCCCGTGTAGAAAGGCTCACGGGCCGTCGTTCGACCGTCGAGGTACCCGTGGGTGACGAGGAACGAGGCACCGAACGTGACGCCGCCGAGCGGCATCCCGGAGTCGTAGGCTTGTTGGACGAGCGCCTCGGCCTTCGGGAGGCTGTCGCCGACCCAGAAGCTATGTGCGTGGGCGGGTCCGATAATGAGGACATCGTAGTTGGCAAGATCGACGTCCTCGTAGGTCATCCGGATGTTCCACTCGTAGCCGCCCGCAACGCCGCTCTGCTGCCCTTCGCCCGAATCCTCCCAGAAGAGATACGGGCCGAGCTCCGCTGCAACGACGTCGACAGCAACGCCGTGTGCTTCGAAGACGTCAATCACCTGAAAGAACTCCTGCCCCATTCCGGTCGACGGTGGCAAGAAGATCACGACTCGCGACGTTTCCGGAGCCGATGTAGCGGCAAGCGCGATCAGCGCGACTGTCGCTAAGACTACGAGTGATTGGATGCCTCTTCTGGACATCCGAACCTCCTGGGTGAGGCGATTGCTGGTTCCGGTCTCCCGCTCGACGCTTTCGCTGGCGGCCGTGAAGCACAGCTCTTCCTTGACAGGGTATGCGAAGGTGATCGCGGTTGCCAAGGGCGAGCGATGCGCCTGACGCCACAGGGGGCGATGGGGTCAACAGCAGGAGTTCCGAGCCGATTCTTGGGAGTGGGACATTCCAAGCGCATGCTAAGAGACATTCCATTCCGCGCCCTGGAACGACGCGGAATGGAATGTGCAGTGCAGCCGTATGTTGGATGTTCTCACCGGATCAGTACGCCATTGCACCAACCCGTGTTCTCCTTTCTTGTTCTCGCCTAGTGGCGCGACCTCTCAGTCCTCAGGGTAGTAGCCGCAGCCGATGTACAGGTCCTGTCCGGGCACCTTCATGATGTACGTCAGCTTGCGCGAGACATCCTCTTCACCTGGCTTGGGCCACCAGTACTCGTTCCAACCGGCGCCGGTATCGGAGGCTACAGCCACGAAGTTGGCGAACAGGAGATTACCCTGAGGGCCCTCATACGTGCTCAGGTCCTGGTTGATAAGACTCGAGTACGGATGCGCGACCATGATGACATCACTCACGAGACCGGCGAAGAGATAGAGATCGCCATCGATGAACGGGCCTTCCGGATCGCTGATCGCTGCCAGGGCTGCTTCCTGCCCCTCAGCGATAGCCATGATCACGCCTCGTTCCACCATGGCCTTGACTGCCGCAGCTGCTTCATCGTCTGCCATTGCTGTTGATGCAAAGAACGCGAGCATCGCCACGGCCAGAACGCATGAGATTCCAATGATTCGATTTCGCCTCATAACACCCTCCTCTAACACGCACTGAGATTCGTGTCAATGATGAAGAAGCACTTCTTGATCGCCGACCGACAAAGCCTTGCCCCATCACCCCTTTCCAGTGTCGAACCACGATTGGTGTGCAACCATGCGTGACGGCACCGACGCGCCTTCAGGCTTTTTTCTCCGTTCCTTATCCGTCCTCCCATTGCTCCTATCCCCACGTAGTGACGTCGGTATCCTCGCATACCATGCTAGGGTCATGCAACTACTCGTGCAAGTTAGCCTTAACCCGCGGAATCGGAATTGGGGGACACAGGCTGCTCGTTGTCCACGGTGGGCGAGCAGCTTGGCGGAAGCCAGACAACGCCTTCCGCCCGCTCGTTTTCGGCCACTGATCAACTGCAGTACCCAAACCCGCATCGAGCCTGCAAGCTCAGGATCCTGCGAGCACCTGATCCCGGCAACTCGCATAGCGAGTTGCTTGCGAGTGAGGCGGCACAGGCTCGTGCAACTGCCCCTGAAGCTCGGGGGAGACATACGCAATTCCGCACCGCAGATGATCCAGCATGGAGTTCCGGAATGACACTGGCTACTCAGCCAGCTGAGTAGCTTGGAGTCGCTGGCGCGACTACCCTCGATGCTTCGCAGGCGGACAGATCGTGCCTTCATTCTTGAATCGCTGGAGCGTGGGACTAGCCCCGGAGAAGGTCAGTCTTCGCGTCGGCTAGAGAGGGTCACTCGGTCTGCCCCCGAACTCGGCCTTGCCTCTCAGCGTTTGCATTGACTCCCACCCCGTGTGTTACGCTGCGAGCGAGGTGAGTCGAATGACAGCGAAGCGCGTTCTAGCAGTTGGTATCGGCCTCGCTTTTCTGGCAATGCTCGTCGGCTGTGCGCTGTTCAACAGTCCCCCGACGGCCATGGTGACAGCGACGCCCACCGCCGGGCCTTCCCCGTTGACCGTTGCGTTCAACGCAAGCGGCTCGACCGACTCAGGCACGATCGTCGAGTACGGCTGGAGCTTCGGCGATGGAAGCACGGGCACGGGGGTCTCCACGAGTCACACCTACACGCTGGTCGGCTCCTTCACCGCCGTGGTGACCGTCACCGACAACTACGGCGCCACGGACACTGCTTCAATCGGGATCACAGTCTCCGCGCCGCTGAACTCGTCGCCGACCGCGGCGTTCACGGCAACTCCCGCAGCAGGCGCCGTGCCGCTGACGGTTCAGTTCAACGCGGGAGCATCATCCGATCCAGACGGATCGATCGCATCGTACGCGTGGGATTTCGGAGACGGAGGCACGGCTACAGGCATCACCGCAACCCACACGTACCCGACGGCGGGCGTCTACGTCGCCCTACTGACGGTCACCGATGACGGAGGAGCCTCCGACACGACGAACCAGACGATCACCGTTACGGCTCCGGGAAACAGTCTGCCCGTTGCCGCGTTCACGCACACCGGAACGGCCGGATTCCTGCTGCCGATCACCGTGACGTTCGACGGAACAGCGTCCTACGACGACGATGGTTCGATCATCGCCTACAATTGGAACTTCGGCGACGGTGAGTACGGCGCGGGGAGTACGGTCTCCCACGCCTACGATGCTTTCGGGGTCTATACTGTCGTCCTGATCGTCGTTGACGACGACGGAGCCGTTGGATCGCGATCGGAGACCATCCATGTGAAGTTCCTACCGCTGATCATCATCTAGCGGTCTCGGTCCCGGTTGGAGGCCGGACCCGGAGCCGAAGATGGCAGGCTGGATGCCGGACACGACTCAGAACACCTTGGGACGCTCCGTGCTCGCAGAGGATCTAGGGTGGATTCGCGCGGGTCGGGTTCTCGATGTCGCAACAGGCGACGGCAACTCCGCCCGGTTCCTGGCAGAGCATCTCGGCAGCTTCGCGGAGATCGTTGGTGTAGATCGCGACCCGCCGGCGGACGATTCGGAGAGCATCTTCGGTCAGGAAGGCATCACGTTCGTCGAGATGGACACCGGGAAGCTTGCGTGCGAGGATGGTGCCTTCGGCGTGGTGGCGATCTCCTCCTCTCTTCACCACCTGGAGGAACCCATAGCGGTGCTCGTCGAGATGAAGCGTGTGCTCGCTCCGGGTGGGTGGCTGATCGTTCGCGAGACGCATCGGGACGTGTGTCAGACGGGCCAGAGCGGACCGACATGGAGTTCCACCGCTGGGTTGCGCAGATCGATCGGCTCCTCGGCGATTATCGCGCTGTCACGTACAAGCGAGGTGAGGTTCTGGGATTTATCGCGAACACTCATCTAGACGGCGTGCGCGTCTACGACGTCCGGCACTGCAGTGCGGGCCCGTTCGATGAAGAAGCCAATCGATCCACAGAGCTTGCCATCGACCGGCATCTGCAAGCGGCTGAGCCGTTGCTGCAGTTCCCGGCACTCGAAGAGCAAGCACAGGAGCTTCGTCGCCGGCTCCGCGATGTGGGCATCCAATGGGAGCCTGAAGTCATCATCGTCGGTCGCAAGCCTTGAGCGCTCTTCGAGTGCCGGGAGGCTGCGGTGATGGACAACCAGGGTTCGCGTAGGTTTCTCAGCGGTTCCGTTTCAGAGGATACTCGCCTGACTCCCAAGCACCAAGAGCCCGTCTCCCGTGATTGCGGGCATGCTCGGTGTTCGATACCCTCGCGTTCACTCATCTCTCTCCAAGGAGCGCGCATGCTGAAGGTCAACGAGTACTTCGATGGCAAGGTGAAGTCGATTGGCTTTGAGGACAGCGAAGGCCCGATCACGTCCGGCGTGATGGAATCGGGAGACTGCTCTTTCTCCACGAGCTCGAAGGAGCTGATGACCGTCGTCACCGGCGCGCTCGAGATCAAACGGCCTGCGGATGCCGACTGGGTGACGGTTCCGGCGGGGAAGTCATTCGATGTTCCAGCCGATGTGTCCTTCGAGGTTCGCGTCGAACAGCCAACGGCCTACATCTGCCGGTACGGCTGAGGCAGTACTCGCATCCCCCATCGGAAGTTCGAGGTGACGCCGGCGATTCGCTTAAGTTAGCTCACACGAACAGAATCCTTTCCGATTCGCGAGAATCGGAGTCCTCCTCGTCACACCGCCGGCCTTCGCTCTTGTAGAGGCGCGGGTCGATCCGGATCCGAGTGGGCACGTCGGCCTCTCTTCGTTCGTCCGCTCCGCAGGAAGCCCGACCTGACTTGAGTCTGCAGGCAGATCAGATCCCAGTGAGTGGACACAGAGACCGTACGACATCATGGGAGACCATACAAGATATCGAGTGTGCGACTTGGCCACCGGTTGGGGGCTTGGGAGGTCCGAACTCCTACCAGGACGTCTGCGCGCTCTTGATGATGAAACCGCCAGACTTCTCGTCGCGTTCCAGCTGGAGGATGCCCTCCTTGCCGGCCTCCTCGAGCAGCTGTCCAAACGAGCGGAATCCATAGAAGGACTCACTGAATCCCGGCTTCCGCCGCTTGAGCGTCTGCTTGATCATCGATCCCCAGATGCTCTGGCCCTCGCCGCGCTCCTCGACCAGCGCCTCGTAGGTCTCGGCGACAAGCTCCCACGCCTCGTGCTTCTTGTCCTCGACGTGTGGCGTGGCTTTCTTGCCCTTCGTGTTCGCCGACTTCTTTGCCGGTGCCTTGCGGGGTTTCGGTTTCGGTCGCTCCCGGCGCACGAGATCATCGTAGAAAAGGAACTCGTCGCAGTTGGCGATCAGGAGGTCCGACGTCGAGCTCTTGACCCCGACGCCGATGACGGTCTTGTTGTTCTCCCGCAGCTTGCTGACGAGCGGAGAGAAGTCCGAATCGCCGCTGATGATGACGAAAGTGTCAACATGCTCCTTGGTGTAGCAGAGGTCGAGGGCGTCGACGACCATTCGGATGTCGGCCGAGTTCTTGCCCGACTGACGAACGTGGGGAATCTCGATGAGCTCGAAGGATGCCTCGTGCATCGGCTTCTTGAAGTCTTTGTAGCGTGCCCAGTCGCAGTACGCCTTCTTGACGACGATGTTGCCCTTGAGCAGCAGGCGTTCAAGGACCTTCCCGACGTCGAATTTCGGGTACTCCGCGTCCTTCACACCGAGCGCGACGTTCTCGAAGTCGCAGAACAACGCCATGTTGGCTGTCTCGGCCGCACTCGGCGCCGGCCCGGATCCATTGGATCGCTTGTGTGGCATTCCCCTCACCGCCTCGATTCATCGTCCAAGCTGCATCAGCTACCGTAGCGTCACTGAGCGGCTGGCGCAACCTGGAATAGCCCGCTCAGCCGATCGACCGCGTCGGCCGTTGTCTTCTCGCGCTTCGACTTCGCCCAGTTGACGACCGCCGAACCGACAATGGTCGCCCCCTTCGCCTTGCAGAGCTTCTTCATCTGGCTGATGGCCCGGTTCCCGCCCATCCACGGATAGGGGAATTGCTGCGTCGCCAAGCACGCGACCTTCTTGCCCTGAAGCGACTCGACGGACTTCAAGTAGGCGATGAGGACCGACGACAACGAGAAGGCCTCGACGGCAGCGCCGAAGACGAGCCCGTCGAAGCGGCCGATGTCGGGAAGCGTGTCGAGCTGGAAATCTCGTGCGCCCTGCTTGCGTTCTCCTACGACCTGTACCTT
>Ga0272443_10001858_pt1 | contig 28724 bp, 22 predicted proteins | sample SSMAcet12_FD_193581 | JGI IMG/M metagenome (GOLD analysis project Ga0272443, IMG submission 193581) | Marine sediment archaeal communities from Little Sippewissett salt marsh, Falmouth, MA, United States - SSM-Acet-12 | ecosystem: Environmental > Aquatic > Marine > Wetlands > Sediment ... | reverse complement strand
TATTTTCCCACCCATCCGGTCGCCCCCGGCAACCCGAACCGCTACAACACCCGCCATCCGGTATCCGACGCTCTCGAGGAAAAGGTGGAGCGCGAGGGATGGACGCTCGCGAACCTCCAGGAGCAGGTCGACCTGTTCGTTTACCATTACGACGCCTGCGGCACGTCGGCTCGCTGCTTCAAGGTCCTGCAGGACATACGGGGCCTGTCCGTGCATTTCATGCTTGATTTGGACGGCACGATCTACCAGACGCTCGATCTCAAGGAACGGGCCTGGCACGCCGGCGACGTCAACAGCCGCTGCGTCGGCATCGAGATCGCCAATATCGGGGCCTACCCCGAAGATGAACTGTCCGTCCTCGAGGAATGGTACACGGTCGACGAGGACGGCTGGCCGCGCGTGACGTTCCCCCCCTCGGTCACCGAAACGCAGCAGCGCACGCCCGACTTCGTCGCCCGCCCCGCGCGAAAGGAGATGTTCAGCGGCCGGATCAACGGCCGGACGCTCTACCAGTACGATTTTACCGATGAGCAATACGAAGCGCTCATCAAGTTGACGGCCGCCATGCACCGCATCTTTCCGCGCGTGAAGCTCCAGATTCCGCGCCTCGACGACGGCTCGGTGCGCATGGACGCTTTGACCCCGGAAGAGCTTGAAGCATTTTCCGGCTTCCTGGGCCATCAGCACACGATCGAGGTCAAACCCGATCCAGGTCCCGCCTTCGACTGGGAACGCGTCCTTCGCGGTGCCCGGCGGGAGCTGCGCTGACCCTTTCTGCCGCATCGCGCTGTCAGTCCGTTTGCATAAACCGGGGGGGGGGGCAGGTCAGAAACGCATGGAAGGCGGTTTTGCGTGAAGATCGCGCTGGCACAGATCAACCCGATCGTCGGCGACGTCGTGGGCAACAGCGCCAAGGTACTCGACGCGATCTCCCGCGCGCGGAGTCTCGGCGTTTCGCTCGTGGTCTTTCCCGAGATGACCCTGCTGGGCTATCCGCCGCGGGATCTTCTGCTGAAGCCACGGTTCGTCCGCGCGAACGTCGAGGCCGTCCATCGGATCGCCGAATCGTGCGTCGGCATCGCCGCCCTCGTCGGCTTCGTCGATCGCAACGACGACAGCATCGGCCGACCGCTTCGCAACGCGGCGGCATATTGCCGCGACGGGTGTATCCGGCAGGTCGCCCATAAGTCGCTGCTGCCGACCTACGACGTCTTCGACGAATGCCGCTACTTCGAGCCGGGGCCGGACGTGCAGCTTATCGACCACCACGACATGCCGCTGGGCGTGAGCATCTGCGAGGACCTCTGGAACGACGCGCAGGTCGTCGGCCGGCAGCTCTACGCGTCCGACCCCGTCGGCAAGCTCGCCGCCTCCGGGGCCCAGGTACTGGTCAACTTGTCCGCCTCGCCTTTCGAGAAAGGCAAGCACGAACACCGGCGGCGGCTTTTCAGCCATCAGGCCCGCGCCCATCGGCTGCCGATCCTGTTCGTCAACCAGGTCGGCGGCAACGACGAGCTGATCTTCGACGGGGCGTCGATGGTGCTCGATGCGAACGGCGAGGTGATCGCGCAGGCCAAGCCTTTCGAGGAAGACCTGCTGCTGGTCGATCGGGCCGCCACCGGGCCGATGCGGATCGAGCGCTACCCGGATGAGCTTGCTTCGGTTTACGAGGCGATTGTTCAGGGCACGCGCGACTACGTAATCAAATGCGGTTTCGCGCGGGTGCTGGTCGGCCTGTCGGGCGGAATCGACTCAGCCGTCACTGCCGCGATTGCGGCCGACGCGCTCGGTCCGGCGGCGGTCACGGGCGTCGCACTGCCCTCGCGCTACAGCAGCGAACACAGCACGAACGACGCCAAAGCGCTGGCCGACAATTTGGGCATCGACTACCGCGTCATCCCGATCGGGCCGATCCACGAAAGCTACGAACAACACCTCGCCCCGCACTTCGGGGATCGGCCGCCCGATGTTACCGAGGAGAACATCCAGGCCCGCATCCGCGGCAACCTGCTCATGGCGCTGTCCAACAAGTTCGGCTGGTTGCTTCTGACGACGGGCAACAAGAGCGAGTTGGCCGTCGGGTATTGCACGCTCTACGGCGACATGTGCGGGGGGCTGGCACCCCTCAGTGACGTCCCCAAGACGATGGTCTACGCGCTGGCGCGTTACATGAACGAACGCGCCGGGCGGGAGGTCATCCCCGCCTCGTCGATCACCAAGGTGCCGTCGGCCGAACTGCGCCCCGGCCAGACCGATCAGGACAGCCTGCCGTCTTATGAGACACTCGATGCGATCCTCGACCTGTACATCCACCAGGAGAAAAGCATGGAGGAGATCATCGCGGCCGGCTTCGACGCCGACACCGTTCAGCGGACCGTCCGGATGGTCGACACGAACGAATACAAGCGCAAACAGGCCGCCTTAGGCCTGAAAGTGACCAGTCGCGCGTTCGGCGTCGGCCGGCGCATGCCTATCGCCGCCCGGTTCCGGTATTGAAGCAAAATGTACGAATGCAGGGCATCCTGCTTTTCCCCGCCTCCGAAATCTCAGTCATCTCCCGTTATTCAAGAACGCACTTCCGGTTATTCCTCCAAGTACTTTTTGATACCCTTTCTTAGATTAACCGCCCTTCTGGATGGAGACAGCCAATCCGGAACAGCGCTGCTGTCCACGATTTCACGGTATATCGTTTTTATGTCCCCGGCACGGTCTCGCAATCTTTCGCAAAGTTCCCTTGCCGTAAGTCGATCGCCCTGCTTGATTTGCAATCGTTCACACCATCGCTGGTTAATCAACAGATCCCAGTCACGCATCATACGCGGAGCGGAAGGCCTGTGGGTCCTGTCAAGCTCTTCGTCGCAGACCCCGTCAACATTATGCTTGCAGGGTCCACAGACATCATCCGGATCCAAGGTTATTTCCAAAAGAACATCTTTGTTGCTCAAAAATTTTTCAGCGACGACGTGAAGCCCGTTTCCGGAAGGATCCGGCTCAAAGTCCGTCTGTCCTGCGCCAAAATCCCTGAGAACATCAATGAAATGAAGCGGCCTTATCAGGATGACTTCCTGCATCACTTTTCCTCCCTCTTTTGTCGCTCTGGAGCATCCTCAAAGACTGTTTAACGGATAACCGACAGGCGTGCGATCCCCGCGCGAGACGGCATCTGCTTCGCAGCTCATTTTTGACGCTCTCCGGCAACATGTACACAGGGTATACTTCCGGGCTCCCGGTCTTTCAAGGCCGAAATTGAACCCACGTCATTGATGCCCTTGGGAAAATCGCGAAAAACGAAATAAGGCGCTGCGCCTACATTCATCGTGCCATTGGCCGGCGGGGAAACGGTTTTGTGTGCTGTCGCAGACCACTTCCCAGTAAACACGGCTCGGAATGGACATACACGCGCCCTGTTTGCCTGTATGTCACATCTCGAGCTCGATCACCTGGCCGTCGTAGGCCAGGGCCATCCCGTCGGGCAGTTCAGCACAGGTAGCCTCGTGGGCGAGTTCGTGCGCGATGTGCGTGAAGAAAGTCTGGTCGGCCTTGATCCGGACCGCTTCTTCGACGGCCCGGGCGAGGTGAAAGTGAGTCGGGTGCGGCCGGCGCCGCAGACCGTCGAGCACCAACACATCGAGGCCCGCCAGCAAGGCATATGAGCTTTCGGGAATGACGCTGACGTCCGTGCAGTAGGCGAAGGGCCCGCACCGAAAGCCGAGCACGGGCTCGGGGCCGTGCATCAGCGGGATCGGCACGATCGGCAGGCCGCCCACTTCGAAAGGCCCGTCGATCACATGCAGCTCGAGACGCGGCCGGGTGCTCAGATTGCCGGAGCGCTCCTGGAAAGCGTACCCGAACATGCTCCGCAGGCCGGCGGCTGTCCGCGTGTCGGCGTAACACGGCAGTGGCGCCCGCTGGAGTTCGTTGAACCGTCGCAGGTCGTCCAGGCCGACGACGTGGTCGGCATGATGATGCGTAAAGAGCACCGCGTCTACGCGGCGAATATCATGGGCGAGGCACTGAAGACGCAATTCGGGCGCCGTGTCGATGAGCAGGCAACGGCCGGCTGCCTCGACCGCAACAGAAGCGCGCCCTCTCCGATCGCGCGGGTCCGTGGACGTGCAGACCGCACAGTCGCAGCCGATCATTGGAATCCCGTGCGAGGTTCCCGTTCCCAGAAAAACGACGCGTAAACGGCTCATGGTGTCGTGTAGTTTAGGCGCCGACAGGTGAATTGTCATGGACGGCTGGCGTTAGACACCCGACCTGCACCGCGCCGGTCTGCACAGTGGTCAGCGTCCGACCTCGAACCGCAGCCGTTGCTGGTCGGTCGTCGCGCCGAGCTTGTCCTCGATCGTAACCTTGAGCACATACTGGCCGGCTGACAAAGGCGCATCGAGCTGGATCTCGAGCGGGACGAAGAAGTCGCGTCGGGGCGTGAAGACGCGGTCCTCGATGTGCGGAACCGAGCGCTCCCACACGCGCTTGCCGTCCGCCTGGAAGATCTCCATCCGGGCTGACAACACTGTGCGCAACTGCCCCTGGCCGACCGGTTCGCTCCGGAAGTTGGCCACCTCGGTGTAGCAGAACACGTGCAGCGGCGTATGGCTGGTAAAGCGCGGCGGTTCGATCGCCTCGTAGTCTCCGAAACTGTTGACCCGCGTGACCAGCGCGAGCTTCGTGATGGCGACGGGCGATTGAGCGCGCACGAGCCGATCGAGCGCGTGGACCGCATCGAGTGCTTCGGCGGCCTCGGCGGGGTTCTCGATCGCCCGGCCCGTCGCAGCCAGCACCTGGCACAACGTCGTGAGCAGCTCTCCGCGATACGGATCGACGTCTTCCGGCGGGCGGACAGCCTTGTCCTCCTGGCCCATGGCCAGGTAAAGCAACCGCAACCGCAACTGGTTGTCGAAATGGTGCGGGTGTGTCGCGACGTCCTCCTGGAGTTGCGCGATCCACGCGGCCCAGCCGGGCGGCTCAGCCGACATCACGGCCGGCTCGTTGGGTGCCGGTGACGTGGGCTGCGGGTCCGGTGCATCACCGGGGCCGGCCGGCCGGACATCGAGCAGTTCGACGCGGAGGGGCGAATCCAACGACGACGCAGCGGCCGGCGGCGCGGAGGGCGATTCCGCGTGGCCGGCAGGCGTATCGAGCACGACGGCCTGGTTGGGACCGAGCGCGCGAGAAGGATTGACTTCGTCAGTCACAGGTTCCTGCGATGCGGAAGGCGCGCCGGGGGGCGGACGCTCGGCCGATGGAACGGGGTCAGCCGTCGCCGGCCGAGTTGCCGGTGCGTCAGAAAGGTTCGGCGGTGGCGCCGGGGAGGGCGGCGGCAAGGGCGAGGCGGCTACGTCGCCCTGCGCCGGAGGAGGCGGGGCAAGCGTTCCGTCCGGATTGGAGAAACGTGCCTGGTACTGCTCGAACGTCGCCTCGATATGGGTAAGCTGTGCCTCCTCGCCCGTCGGCTCGTCCGCGTCAGCCGACTCGGGTGAAGCGGGGTCGTTCTCGGCGTAGCGCGTGGGGCCGACCTCCTCGGGCTCGGGCTTCTCCTCGACCGGTCGGGAAACCGGTTCGGTCCGCTCATCCTGGAAGTTCAACCACGTCGCGTTGCAGCCGGCCGACGTTGCCAGAAAAGCCATCCACGTCGCTGTGGCGGCCAATACTCTACTCAGCGGCATCCGTGCCATCGTCTAATCTCCTCGACCGCTCCCAAGGGCATCCCGCCCTTGCCCGGATCACCCGGTCGCTCGTTTTCCGCCGGCGGGCCGACATACCTCGATGATGAATTTTTCGATCGACGTTCGGACGCTGGCCGAGGAACTCTTGGCCGCCACGTCGGCTTCGAGCAGGCGGCAGAGCATCTGCTCTGCCTGGTCGGCCGTGAAGGCGGCCAGCTCGGCCTTGAGCCGTTGATCGTCGCGCCAGATCATCATGATTTTGCGGAGCTCGCCGACCGACGCACCGACCTCCTGAGCTTTTTTGGCGGCCAGCAACCGGCGTACGGTGAACGCCAGGCCGCCAATCGCCCGCGCCGACGCGGCCCGGTCCGTCTGCCAGACCTGCTCCCAGAGGGCCAGTGCTTCGGCCTGTTTGCCGGCCGTCATGGCTGACAGAATTCCCCACACCTGCTCCTCGCGGCATCGGCCGGTGAGCAGCTCGACATCCTCGACCCGGATCGTGGTGCGCGCCCCGACGTAGAGCGCGAGCTTGTCGAGTTCGGCATCGAGCCGGCCGAGATCGGTGCCGACCTGGTCGCAGAGCAGGGCCGCTGCGCGCGCGTCGATCGTCTTGTGGTGCGCTTCGCGCATCCGCTGAACAACCCAGCGAGGGGCCGCGAACGGTTTGATCGCGTCGCACTTGATGACCATCCCGACCTGCTCGATCCGCTTGTAGAAGCGGGTGTTGGCCGGCAGCGATTTGCATTCGAGGATAAGCACGCCTGTCAGGCTGGGCTGCTCGGCATAGGCTTCGAGCTCAGAGCGGTACCGGGAGATAAACGCGTCCGCATCGTCGACGCGCACAACCCGACACGGCGTCAGGAACGGCAGCGTCCGCAGGTCGTCGAGCACCTCGGCCAGCGACGTCGCTGCGGAAGCGCCGTCGTACTCGTTGAGCGCCAGCGCGGGGTCCGCATCGCCCAGCAACCGGGCGGTCCACTCGATGATTGCCTCACGTTTCAGAAAGGCCTCCTGCCCGCAAACGGCGAGGATCGCCGGCGGGCCGGTCGACGGCTTTGGCGAAGATCGCGGGGATCGCTTGGCGCCCATGCGCTTGTGCTCCCGATATGAGTCGGAGCGGGTCAGCGTCCGTCGTCGGCCCCGGATGCGACGGTCGTACCCGCTTCGGTCGGCTCATTCTTGTAGAGGTCGAGCCTTTGTCTGGCCTTGCCGATGACCTCCACTGCATCCGGGTCAGCCTCGACCGCCTGCGCCCAGGCGCGGAACGCGCCCGGCCGATCGCCCATCATGAACAGCACGTCACCCAGGTCGAGCAAGGCCTCGGCGTCCCGCTCGTTGAGGGCCAGCAGACGGCGGAGCATCTCCTGGGATTCAGCATACTTGCGCGTGGCGACATAGGCCAGCGCCGCGCCGCGCAGCGCCTGTCGGTCGTCGCCGTCCAGCGCGAGCGCCCGCTCGTAAAAATCGATCGCCCGCCCGTAGTCCTCTTTCAGATAGTGAACGCCGGCCAGATCGTTCAACGCCGCTACCTGGGCCGGGTCGAGCTCGAGCGCTTCGCGGAACCGTTCGGCCGCCAAATCGTATTGTCCGCGGAGCAGGTGCCACGCACCCTGCTTGTAACGCTGCTCCGCCAACTTAGACGACATTTCATCGACACTCGGTCGGGTGGTCGGCGCGTCGACGTGCGGGGCGGAAGCGGGCTGCGTCGCGGCGACATTGCCTTCCTGGTCCTTTTTGGGGGCCGCTTCCGCCGCGTCCGAAAGCCGCAGCGGACCGCGGAGCCGCTCGACGACGTGCCCGCCGCGGTCGCGCGCGGCGATCCGCAACGTGACCTGCCCGGTCAGCTCGGCCGGGACCGTCCAGTCGTAGCGCCCCGTGTTGGCCAGGTCCTCGGCGATCACGTGCCACTGCTGGTCGACCGAGTGCTGGTAAGCGATCGTGATGGGTCGGCTGAGCAGATAGTCGTCGTAGGCCGTCCAGCGAAGGTGAAGCACGCGACTGGCTGAAAAATCCTCCGCCGGCTCGACGACATGCCATTGAAGCAATGGGGGTGTGTAATCAACGAAGACCCAGCGCTGGCCGGGATCGTTCGGCCGCGGGTCGGGCGACGAGGCGCGCGGTCCGTCGTGCGCGATAAGAATGAAACCGTACAGACCCTCTGCCGGTGCCTCGAAATAAAACGGGCTGCTTCCGTCGGGGTCCTCGCCGTATTTGTGCCACGTCGCGCCGCGGTCGCGCGTGTACCACAGCGCGACACGCGCTGCCGGGCCGGCACCGGCAAAGTGGTAATGCAGCGCGAGTTGCTGCGAGCGGACAGACGTCGGCTCAGCCGCGGCGAAACTCGACAGCATCGAAATGAGAATGGTCGTGAACAGGAGGCGGTTCGGCGGCGCAGCGCACCGGCAGCGCCCCAACCAACAGAGGTGGGATTGGCGGTTCGGCATCCTGCCTCCCTTCGGACCGGTCGAATCGGTCCGAACACCGGCATCCTCCGGTGATGGAAAATGAATATCGGAAACTTACCGGCCTCCTCTCCAGAGACCGTTGGCGGGGGGTTGAAAGGCTCAATTGCTGTAACTTCTTTCAGTACCAGTAGATAGCGCTGGAAAGCGCGGTGTAGAACATCAGGAATGTGATTTCACCGGTCAGACAGGCGGCCCCGGCGGTCGCCTCGCTTTGGCCGTTGCATCGCCAGGCCATGACGAAGCCGGCCAGGTAAACGACCACGAACATGCCCAGCCCCATCATGATCGCCCGAGCCATGTAGTACCCCGAACCGCTGCAAAACAGGACCGTCAACGCCGCACAGAGCACCCAGTGGCCCAGGAGGGTGGGGAGCGCGACACCGGCTGCCATCCGTTTGAACCGCGCCGCAGCCTCGGGGGCGGGTCGACCGAGGGCCATGACGAGTTCCATCGCGAAGCGGCCCCACAGGGGCATCAGGATGAACGGTCGGTAAATCTGGGCCGGCAGCAGATAACCGAACCGCTCCAGCGCCTGTCCCCAAGTCGGACCATCGCCCGGGGAGGACTGCCAGATTCCGATCGGCAGGCAGATCAGCAAACAGAATTTGACCAATGCCACAAGCAGGAGGGTCACTTGAGCGGAGATGGAAACCTCGTACCTGTCCACGCACCGCCCTGCCAGACGCACCGCGCCGGCCAGCGGTCGGTAACCGCAAAGTCCGAGGTCGACGGCCAACACCGCGACGGTCGGCATCCAGCGGATTCCCTGATACTCGCCGAAGACCCGCCAGAAAAGTCCGAACACGACGGCGTAAAGCACGCCGATGAGCAAGCCCCAGAACGGGAGCCAGGCACCGGCCCTCGACCAAGCTTCCCCGTCGGCGGCCGATGGAGGCGCGCCAACGGTTTCTTCGGAAGGCGGGGCCCACAGGAAACGGCCCGCCAGCAGCAACGGGCGGAGCCGGCGGTTCGACACTGGGGTACACGGATCGGTCACGTGCTTACTTTCCGCGCGCCTGCCGGACCTGTTCGAGAAAGGCAGCCGCGTTGGTGCGGATCCCGTCGAAGTCCCGCGCGCGCAGGGCCTTGGCGCTAACCAGCGCGCCGCCGACGCCGACGGCTGTGGCGCCGGCCTTCATGAACGCGCCTACCGTCTCGAGATTCACGCCGCCGGTCGGCATCAACTTGATCTGCGGCAGCGGACCCTTGAGGTCCTTGATGACAGCCGGCCCGAGGCTGCTGGTGGGAAAGATCTTGACGACGTCGGCCCCGCTCTGCCACGCGCGGACCGCCTCGGTCGGCGTCATCGCGCCCGGCATGACCGGGACACTGTAGCGCCGGCACAGCGCGATCGTCTCCAGGCAGGTGATCGGCGCGACGACGAACTGGGCGCCGGCCAGGATGGCGGCGCGGGCGGTCTCGGGGTCGAGCACGCTGCCGACACCGATTGCCGACGGTGGCTCACACGCCTGGCGCGCCTGCCGAATCACCTCGAGCGCGTCGGGGGTCGTCATGGTCACTTCGATGCACGTCACGCCGCCGGCCCGAAGGGCGGCGACCACGTCGATCAGCTCGCCGCTGCTCGAAGCACGAATGATCGCCACGACGCCGGTAGCTTCGACCTGTTCAAGAATCTCACGGGCGGTCATCGAATGCCTCCTTCCGCAAGCAGCGCGCTGGTATATCCCCGCCGGCCGGCGTCAGTTCCTGAAGCGCGTCACGATGATCGTGTCGTTCTGCCCGCCGAACCCCAGGCTGTTGCTCAGGCAGGTGGCGACCTCGGCCGGTCGCGCCTTGTTGGGCACGTAGTCGAGCCTGCAGTTGGGGTCCGGGTGGTGGTAGTTCGTTGTCGGCGGCAGAATACCGTCGCGGATCGCCAGCACGCAGGCGATCAGCTCGATCGCGCCGGCGGCCGCGATGAGATGACCCAGCATGCTCTTGATCGAGCTGACCGGAACCTGTGAGGCCCGCTCGCCGAAGACCGTCTGGATCGCCAGCGATTCGATCTTGTCGTTCTCCTCCGTCCCCGTGCCGTGCGCGGAGATGTAATCGACGTCGTTCGTCGTCAGACCGGCGTTTTTCAGGGCGAGCCGCATCGCGGCGATCGCGCCGCGTCCGCTCTCGTGGATGTCGGTGATACGGAAGGCGTCGGCCGTCGAGCCGTAACCGATAATCTCGCCGAAGATCCGCGCGCCGCGCTGTCGCGCGTGCGCATATTCCTCGAGAATGACGATCCCCGCCCCCTCCCCAAGCACGAAGCCGTCCCGCGACTGGTCGAAGGGGCGGCTGGCCGTCGCGTACTCGTCGTTGCGCGTCGAGAGCGCGGTGAGGCGGTTGAAGCCTGTCACACCGAACGGATGGATCATGCTGTGCGTGCCGCCGGAGACCATGACATCCGCGTCCCCGTAACGGATCAGGTTGGTAGCCTCACCCATCGCCTGGGTGCTCGCCGCGCAGGCGGTCAGCGTATTGAAGGCCGGCCCTTCGATGCCGAACAGTGCGGCGATGTGGCCGGCAGGCATGTTGGGGTCCTGCTCGAACTCGCGCGTGGCGCTGAGAAAGTGCTCAGCCGCCTCGGCCCAGTTGACGGTGTCCAGGTCACCGCGCCCATTGTTGGTTGTGCTGTCCCAGCCGCGGATGGCTGCGTTGGCGAAATTGAAGGCGTCGATCGGCCCTTCACCGCCGCCCAGGTAGATCCCCACGCGGGTGCGATCGAGGTCGGCGGCACCCTCCAGACCCGCGTCGTCCCACGCCTTGCGGGCCGCAGCCAGGGCGAATTGCGTGTTGCGACTGGCGCCTTCGTGACGGTCCGTCTGGTCCCCGAGGTAACGGCGAAGGTCGAAGTTCTTGACCTCGGCCGAGAACGTCGACGGAAAGCTCGATGCATCGAACAGGGTCGTCGGACCGATACCGCTGTCGCCGTTAAGCAATCGCCGCCAGACGGACTCGACCTCGTCGCCCAGCGGCGTGATCAAGCCCATACCCGTGATGACCACGCGTCGTGGTGCCACGATCAACCCTCCCACCGCTTGAGAACCAGGGCGGCGTGCTGCCCGCCGCCCATTGCAGACCCCGCGCTGATCACCCCGGGCAGTTCGGCTTCGATCGACGATTGCGAGAGGTTGAGGCCGCAGTCCGGGTCCGTGTTTTCCGTGCTGAGCGACGGAGGGATCACCTGCCGGGCCAGGCACATCGACGCGATGCCCAGATCGATCGCACCGCTGCCGGCCCCATTGTTACCGATCGCACCTTTGACAGCCAAAACCGGCAATCGCTCGGCGCCGGTGCCAAGGGCGGCCCGCCAGCCTCGCGCTTCGGACAGGTCGTGCTCGACCGTGCCGACTCCGCTCGCACTGATCACGCCCAACTGCCCCGTTTCCAGGCCAGCGTTCGCCAGCGCCTTACGGACAGCCAGCGCCAGGGCCCCGCCCTCCGGGTCAGGTTGCCGCCAGTCGCGCGCATTCGTCGAGGCGCCGAAGCCGGCCACCTCGCAGTAGATCCGTGCCCCGCGGGCCCGGGCATGCGCGAGTTCCTCGAGCACGAGCAGGCCGCCCCCTTCGCTGATGACGATCCCGTCCCGGTCGGCCGCGAAGGGCCGGCATGCGGACTCCGGATGGTCGTTACGCGTCGCGGTTCGTCCGAGCAGTTGCTGACGCATCAGGCCCATCGGGTTGAGCTTCGACTCGGCCCCGCCGCAGAGGCAGACGTCCGCCTCGCCGCGGGCAATCGTACGGAAGGCCTCACCGATCGCCAGGTGGCTCGACGCCTCGCCGCAGGTGATCGTGTTGGAGGGGGCCTGCGCGTCGTGGACGATCGTCACGTGGCAGCTCAGCATGTTCGGCAGGAACTTGAGCAGCCAGAGGGGCGTCAGGTTGTACATACCCTCGGCGCCCCATTTGCGGATGTCGAAGTTGCCGTCCTCGCCGGCGGCCGTGTGCAGGGCCGAGGCCAACTCGACCAGGTCGGCGCAGATGAGGCCGGCACCGATATTGACACCGAAACGCGTCGGGTCCACGCTGGCCAGACCATCGCCCTGACCGCGCTCGACGAGGCAGCGGGTGGCCAGCCCCGCGTCGGTAACCGCCTCGTAAGCGGCGGCCACGGCGATCTCGATGTCGCGGGCCATCACCTTCGTGCTTTTGCGGTAGGTCTTGGGAACGTAGTTGACGACTTTCAGGTCGTCGATCTCTCCGCCGATCTGCGATCGGAACCGGGACGGGTCGAACGCCGTGATCCGCCGCAGGCCGCTACGGCGAGCCTGAAGCGCCTCCCAGACGTCGTTACCGTTCAGCCCGATCGGCGTGATCAGACCCACTCCGGTTACCACAACCCGACGCGCACTCATCGGCTTCTTCCTTACGGCAAAAACAAGACGGATTCACTCCCCGCCGGCGGGCAGGGGCAAACGCCCTCGTGTCGCGGCATGACCCCGGTTCCGCAGGCCGAGGCCCGGCGATCACTGCGTCGACTGGTAGGTGTACAGAAGGCTCTTGAACTCCTCCGTGAACACGAAATTGTCCTTCGGAAAATTCAGGCCACTGACGTTTTGATCGATGTGGGAAAACATCAGATCAATGACGCCCATCGGCTCACCGTCCAACAGCACCTTTCCCGATGTCGTGGCGCCCTGGTCGGTGATGGACTCGATGTCCGCCTCGTAACGGAGCTGCTGGCCGGGGCGGGCGAAGTCGTCGAACCGGGCGCGCTTGATCTTGGCCAGGACGACCTTCTCCCGGAACGCCCGCGTCTCTCCCACGAGGATGCCCGCGGTCTGGGCCATGCCCTCGATGATCAGACAGTGCGGCATGATCGGGAAGCCCGGAAAATGGTCGTGCAGGTGCTCTTCGGCCAGCGTGAGGTTCTTGATGGCCACCGCACGCTTGCCGGATTCGAATTCGAGGAACTTGTCGATCCAGATCCAGCGCATCTCGATGGTTGATCCGCTCCGTGCCGGCCGGCCGCAGCCGCTTCCGTCGGTACCGGTCGCCTGGGAACCGGGCCGGCACGCTCCGGTCGGACGGCGCCCCCGACTCGTCACGCTGCCAGCTTGCTTTCGATGTAGTTGATCAGGGTCTTGACCGTGAACAGCTCCGTCATCTTGTTGACGTCGGGATCCTTTTCGAAGTCGCTGAAATCCGCGTGCGGCATGGCCCCCTTGATGCGTTCGAGACCCTGGACGGTGAACTTGCCGTTCTCGACGTATTCCGGGTTGTTCAGGAGGTCATCCGGGAACAGTTCGCCACGGGGAATCTTGATGTTGAAGCTCTTTTCGAGCCGAAACACAATGTCCAGAAAATCGATGCTTTCAGCCCCTAGATCGCCCGTCAGCGTCGCATCCTCGGTCACCTCGTCCGGCTCGACTGCCAGTGCGTCCACCAGCGTTTCCCGAACGTTTTCAAAGATCTCCTCGCGGCTCATGGCCATCTTTGCGTTCCTCCCAAAAGGTAAACCCTTCCCTAGGTTTCTTTCGATGCTCAGGTTGCCTTGATTTCGTTTTCCGCTCATTGCACCCGCGTCGTCGCGGGCGCCGGCGGTCAAGCTCTTCGAAGCAGCGTCATCTGCTGTCGTGCCGCGGCGATCAGCCGCTGGTCGACGTCGGCCAGTATCGGATCCCTGTCGGCCAAGTTGAAGTGCCGCAGCGTCCAGTTCGCCTTGACCATCTCCGTGCCACCACAATGCCCTATGCCTACGAACCGGCTCGCGTCCGGTTCGATCGCCTTGGCCTGTACGGATACCTCCAGCGTCCGGCCCGGCGTCACGAAACTCTTGTACGTGACGTTCTTGGCCTCGCTCAGCAGCAGCATACTGTGCGCGTAACCCTCCGTCTCGCGAACAAGCCAGGCCGACGCCTCGACGAGCGCCTGGACAATGAGTACCCCGGGCATGACCGGGAAGGCAGGAAAATGGTCCCCCAAGTACTCCTCGGCCAGCGTCAGGGCTTTGGCGGCCTCGATCCGCTCTCCCGGAACCAGCTCGATAATACGATCAATGAGCACGAACTTCATGTCGTTGCATCTGCTGCCAAGCTCGGCTTATCCGCGCGGGCCCAGACCGGTGCGTCAAAAACCTGTGCGGAAGTTTAGACGGGCAACCACCGAGTTGCAAGCCCGTAAAAAGCCCACCGCCCATGGCCCAACCGCTCGTGCCCGGCGAACCGCACGCCCCCCCCTTCAGCCATTTGGCCGTCGGCGCTCGGACTTCACGAGGCCGGGCAGGTGGCGATCCGGTCAGGGGCCCTTCGGATCGGACGGGATGTCGGCAGGCACAAGAGGCAGACTACGCGGCAGCCTGCCCCCTACTCCGCCCGATCGATGGGGGAGGCGGCAGGATCGACGTTCAGAAAGCAAAGTCGATCGCCTGAGGTCACATGGCATCGAATCCCATGAGTTCCCGTCCCATCCTGGCCGCAGATGCGCAGAGCCATCCTTCTGCGATGCAGAGGCACGATGCCTGTGGCGCTTTGGTTCTCGTGGGGGACGATGCTTCCCTGAATGCGCGGCACGGAACAGGTTTTTCATGGACACTCGAAGATGTCGACCGGAAAACCCTCCCTCCGTTCGCTGCTCGGGAATACCACCTTTCAACTTCCAAAAGAGGATCTCTTTCCGGCATCGGTCGCCGGTTGCAGCCGGGGACGGTGCCGGGGTAACCTGTCGCAACCCGCCTCGCGTCCGAGCGGCTGTGCCGATGCGCTTGGGGAGGCTCGGCCCGGGGCGGCCTGACCGACGCGCGGGGGCGCCAGCGAAATGCGCCGTCGTGACGTCATCAAGATGCCCAAGACAAGGAGACAGACGCATGCGAACGTGGATGCGAGCCGTCGTAATTGCGGTATGCGTGGTAGCGGGCGCCCGGCCGGCGCCGGCGCAGGAGATCCGTGGTGCCGTGGTCCGCGTGCCGGCCGACCTGAGCGCGGAACAGACCTTCGACATCCCGCTGGTCGACTACTGGCGGGGTAACGTGATGGCCGATGCCGACGGGCTCGCCGGCAACAAGAAGGACTTCCCCCATGTGCCGAACCTGGTCAGCTACCGACTCGACGTAGGGATCGGCGGCACGTACGAACTCCACGCGCGCTACGCCTCGGAGGAACCCTGCCCCGCCCATCTGCGCATCGATCACGAGGCACAGGGGGCGGTCTTCCAAAAACCCGGCGACCCGGACACGTGGGTGGAGCTCGCGCGGGTCGGCCTGCGACCGGGGCCATGCGAGGTCCGTTTCACCTCGCAGGCCGTGGGGACTCCCTTCCCGCTCATCAAGGGGCTGCGGCTGACCTTCCGCGGCGGCCCCGTCCCGCCGCCCCGGCCCGAGCCGGAGGTCTATCGGCCGCGCCCGCAACTGAAGGCCGACTGGTACAAGGCGATCAGCCGCAAGATTCACGGCGACTTTCACACGGCCGGCTACATCGCCGGCGTCGGCAAGGACTTCGATGCGGATGTTTACGGCCGCACACTCGCCGAGGCCGGCGTCAACGCAATCTGCGTCTTCGCCAAGGGTCACCACGGCTATGTCTATTACAACACGCGCATCGGCACACGCCACCCGGGACTGGACTTCGACCTTTTGAAGGCCCAGATAGAGGCCTGCCACACGTACGGCATCCAGATCTGGGCCTACTTCTCGATCGGCCGTGACGAACTGTACACGAGCACCCTGCAGCAGGAGGTGGCCGACCCCGACAGGCGAAACATCCGGATGCCCGTCACCGTCGACGGGCCCTACGTTCAGGACCAGGTCTGGCCGATGGTCACCGAAGTGGTCCGCGACTACGACGTGGACGGCATCTTCTTCGATTACACCGATTCCGAGGAGTTCGTGCAGCAGACGATCCGGCTCATCAAGTCGATCAAGCCCGGCGTGGTCGTCGCCTGCAACCACCAGTGGCTCAAGAGCCGCACGGGCCTGGCCGACCTGGACGTGCTCGAGCTGGAAAGCTGGGATCACAAGATGCCCAATTACCACTGGCAGTACTACGCGCGGTACGCGCGCGGGACGGTGCCCATGACGGCCATGACGACGCGCTTCTGGATCTCCTGGGGCGATTTCGGCGGCGTGGCCGACGAGGCGATGCTCCGGTTCCACACGGCCACCGCCCTGGCCAACGGCTGCCTCGTCTGTATCGGCGACCACCTTCACCCTTACGGGCGGCTCGAACCGGCCGTCTATGAACGGATCGGCCGCGTTTTGCGCGATGCAGCCGACGTCGAGGAATTCGTTATCGATTCTGCCAGCGTGCCCTACGTCGCGATGACCCGGCCGCTCGATATGTCGCACGCCTTCAACGCCAACCAGTGCGCCGCGCTGATCGACGGGAGCATCCACTTCACGGTGATCGACCCCACCCAGGACCCGGATGATTTCAAGGCGGTCGTCGTGCCGGATGCGGCCATCGTGGGTGCGGACCAGGCGGCCCGGCTCGAAACGTACGTCCGCGGCGGCGGCCGACTCATCCTCATGGGCCAGCTGTCGGCCGAGCTCCAGAAACTCGCCGGCGTCGAGGTCGGCGACGAGCAGCCGCAAAGCTACGTCCGCGGCACGGAACATCTGCCGTCGGTGCCGGCCGCCGACCTGTACACCTACGAGCCCGTCCTGCCCGCCCGCGCGCTGGCCGGCACCAAGGTGCTCGCCCCGATCGTCTGGCCGCTCAACCACGGCACGATCCACCGCTCTCTCCGCAACAGCCCGTCGTCGGACGTGCCATCAGGGTGGGCGGCCGTCACCTGCCGCCAAGTCGATCGCGGGCAGGTGGCTTACTCGGCCGTCCCGCTGCTGGACGTCTACGCCAAGTGGGGCTACACCCCGATGCGGCAGATCCTGACCGACCTGCTGGACCGTATGATCCCCCCGGCTGAGCGAATCGCCCAAGTGCGGTCCGCCACGCCGCTGGAAGTTTCCGTGACGCGCAAGGGCGAGCGGCTCATCGTCCACCTCGTGCACTGCCCGCAGTCCCGCCGCGCCGCCAGTGCGACGCGACGCGACGATTTCCTCTACCGCCAGCCGATCATCAACGATCTGCCGACGGTGGCCGATACGCAGCTCGTTTTGCCCGAATCGCTCGTGGGCGAACGCGCGATGCGCGTCGTGCCGGGCGGCACAGCCGTCCACCCGTCGGCTCGGGCCGACGGCCTCGTCACCTACGACATACCCGACTTTACGATCAACACGATCCTGGTCCTTGAGTAACTTCGATCGGCCCGCAAGGACTGTGCACACATGCCGCGAATTCACAGGGCTGCCCCCGTACAACACGGCGGGCAGCCCTCGATCTGTCATATTAATGTCGCAGGGGTAGGGCAGGTCGTTGACCTGCTTTTACTTGTGTAAGGTCGCCATACGTACAATGGCACCAGCGTAGGGCGGGCTCCGCCCGCCGATGTCATGTGGGTCGGATCGAGGCGGTCGGCAGTAGGGCAGATCGTTGACCTGCCTTCACAATTTGCCGCGATTGCAAACGTGCGATAGACTTGTGTAAGTTAAAAAGGCGGCATAGCCCGCCCTACCAAATCTCTGATGCACAGGCACCGCGGCGACTTGCACGATGGTAAAGGCAGGTCAACGGCCTGCCCTACCTGAGTCTGGGCGTATTATAATCTGAGACGCAATATCAAGCGGATCAGCAAGCAGATGTTTATCGGGGAATATCGGAGCCGGGTAGGGCGACAACATGAGTTCGAACAACATGCTGATTATTGAGAAGCCGGCGCCCGGCAGGAAGAGGTCCAATGGCAATTGACAACTGCCAATACTCCTTCCGAGACCTCACGATGAAAGTGCTGCCTGCCCACATGGAGCGGATACGGCAGGAACTTACAAACCCCCACCAGATGGGGAAGTTCGGTCGCCACGGGCAAGGCATAAAGACTATTCTTCACCGTCTCGGCCGTACTGACGACTTCATGGGGTGCTACGTTCTGATTGAGAATGACACCCCGATCTATGTAGGTGTCTCCCGATCAGTCGTGTCTCGCCTGATTCAGCACGTAAAAGGCCGCACCCATTTTGACGCCAGCCTGGCATATCGGATTGCCTGTGACCGGTGCCCCCATCAACTCCAACGCAAGGCGGCCATGAAAACACCTGAATTTCTGAAAGAGTTTGCAAAAGCCAAGGAGTACCTGCGGTCGCTCAAGGTTGCATTTATCGGGATTGATAATGACGTTGAATTGTACCTCTTCGAGGTCTATTGCTCGATGGAGCTGGATACCTGTCAGTGGAATACGTTTAGGACTCACTGACGAGCAACGCAGAGGCGTTTCCAGCCTGGCGCACCGTTGCGTTTGGTTGCTGCCTTGTAACTCTCATGTCCCCAATGCCCGTCGGCGCATGAGGCGTTTGATGGCCGGCACGAGCGTGTGGCGATGAGGCGGTAGGGTAGGTCATTGACCTGCCCTACCGAATTGCTCATCACGGACACTCGATCTGACGCGGGCTCCCTCAATCGCCGGCGCCGGAAAAGCTGCTCAGGCCGGCACGGTCCGACTGGTCGGGCCAATACACTGGTAGCGGAGCGGTGACGGTCGGGTCATGTGGGTCGGCGAGGCTGCCGGCCGCCTCGTACATGGCCAGGATGTTGGCCAGGGGCGTGTTGACCTGGATGGCGTGCGTGGGGCCCAGCAGCAGCCCGCCGCGCGCGAACAGCTCGCACCGCCGCATCACCTCGCGTCGCACGACGTCAACCGACCCGTACGGCAGGACCGTCTGCACGCACATCGAGCCGCAGAAGACCAGCCGGTCCCCGTAGCGGTCGTTCAGGGCGGCGATGCCCATTTCGGGCGTCGTCGGCTGCACGACGTCCTGGATGTCCAAGCCGATCTCGATGAGCCGCGCCAGGAACGGCTCGACGCAGCCGCACATGTGCATCATCGTGCGGGCGCCATAACGGTGGGCCATATCGAAATACGCCGCGTAGCGGGGCACGAAATATTTCTCGAAGGTCGCCTCGCTGATGAGCGGTCCGCGCTGCGTGCCGAAGTCGTCGCCGACGTGGACGATGTCGATGCGCCCGTCAGCCGCCGCGAGCGCACGCTCGTGCATCTCGTAGTAAAACTCGAAGCGCGCGTCGAGCAGCGCGTTGTAGACCGGGTGGCCGGTCGCCAGGTCGAGCAGGACCCGTTCGACGCCGCGGGCGCGGGCGATCGAGTTGATGAAGTCCATGTCGCCCGCCCCGCCGAAACAGACGGCATAGCGGCCGGCCAGGGCCTCGCACTGCGGGCCGATCGTCGTGTAGTCGAATGTGTCAGCCGACGGGTAGCGCGACCGGTCGAGGTCAGCCAAACTGTCGACGTCGGCGAACGGCATGTAGGTCGATTCGAGATACTGGCCGCCCTCGTATTGCGTGTAGGTGTAGCGCTCGCCCCAGTAGCCTTCGACGCTGCCGTCGGGAAAGCGGCGCAGTTCCGGGCCGGTGTAGGCCGGCGCGACGTAGCGGAAATCGTCGCCCAGCACACGCAGCAGTTGCTCAGAGGTAGCCAGTCCGAAATGATCGAGCAACATACTGTTGACTTCGGGCACCCCCTCGTGCTTGACGGGGATGCGGTCGTAGCCGGTACGGTCAAGGGCGCCGAGAACGCGCTGTCGCGGGGTCATGTGCGATTCCTTTCGAGCCAGCGAGTCGAATCTCGATGCCATTTTACTCAAACTGAGTGCTTTGAGGATGGTCCGTCCTCGCTGCTGTCGGGAATATCTGCCAACCGGCGGTCCCGGGCGTTGCGTCATCGACTTCATCAGCCACCTGTTCCAACATCCCTTGTTAAGGGACGCACAGGCCGGCCAGCCTCGGCTCAGGCCTTGAACCTTGCAATCGCGTCCCCGAAATACATAAAATGAATATGGAGTCGACACCCGCGCGAGGGCCATGTCGCCGGGGAGGGGAATCTGTGTACCGGGAGTAACCGCCACTTCATCACCCATCCACCCAGCTTGCCGGTCGGACCACCTTTCAGCCGGCTGGGAGAACCCCGTTGAGCGATCGTATCGTTTTATCTGGAATCGTCATCGCGGCGCTGGTGTGCGGGTTGGGGACTGCTGCCCCGGCCGAAGAATTTCGCGGCCTGTGGGCGGAGGTCTGGGGGGTCGGGTTCAAGACGACGGCCGACATCGACGACCTCGTGAGCCGGGCGGTTCAGGGCCGCTACAATGCCATCCTTCCGCAGATGCTCGCCTACCATGACAATCGGTCCAACAGCCACGGGGCCTACTGGAACTCGAGCATCGTTCCCAAGGCGCCGGACATCCAGCTCGGCCTGGACCCCCTCGCGTACCTGTGCCAGAAGGCCCACGCCCAGGGCCTGGAGGTCCACCCCTGGCTGGTCCCCTACCGCGCGTGCTCCGTCTGGCCGCCGCAGGGCAACACCCTGCTGAGCAACCATCCCGAATACTTCCTGGTGCCCCGGGCCTCCATGGGGGGCGGGCCGATCGCCTTCGGGTCGCAAAATTCGTACTACCTCGACCCCGGCTCGCCCGACGTCCAGGAATACCTCATCAGCATCGTTGAAGAGCTCGTGACCCAATACCCCATCGACGGCATCCACTTCGACTACCTCCGCTACATACAGGCAGACGCGGGTTACCCGGCCGACACGTCGTACTACTATTCGAGTCTCAGGCGCTTCTGGAGAATCACCGGCCGAACCGACACGCCTGAGGCCACCGGCGATACGGCCTGGGACGACTTCCGCCGGCGCACCATCACCGAATTCGTCCGCCGCTGCCGGGCCGAGATCCCTTCGCTGGCAAGCGACCACCAGCCCGTCCGGCTGTCGGCCGCCCTGATCACCTGGGGCAACGCGCCGTCCAGTTTCGAGAGCACCAGCGCCTACCAGCGATTCCAGAACTGGGAGCAATGGCAGCGGCTCGGCCTGATCGACACAGCCATCCCGATGACCTACTACGCGGAGTCGAGCTACCCGACCTGGTACCGCAACTGGGTGAACAAGGAAATGGCCTGGCGCTACGACCGTCAGATGGTCGTCGGCCACGCCGCCTACCTGAACACCTTGGCGCAGAGCGAAACCCAGATGGAGTACGCGCGCACAGCCGGGGCCGACGGTCTGACGAGCTACTGCTACGCAGACACGCGGAGCGACGCGGGGGACAACTGGGAGTGGTACCCCTACGTGGCCACGAACGTCTTCACGGTCTCGGCCGCCGTCCCGACGATGCCCTGGCGCAATCCGGCGACGGCTACGGAAGGCACCCTGTGGGGCCGTGTCACCGATGCAGCCACCGACCTGCCGATCGACAACGTGACCGTTCAGGTCGGCTCGCTCGATGCCGTCCAGACCGACGGGTCCGGCTACTACGTCGTGACGCTGATACCCGCGACGTCTTCCGGCACGAACTACACGGTGACGGCCGACATAACGGGTTATCCGCTGGGCATCCACACGGACGTGACGGTCGTGGCCGGTGATGTCCGCCTCGAAAATTTCGCGCTGGGCGGACCGGCCGGTCCACCCGGCGATATGGACGGCGACGGCGACGTGGACCAGGAGGATTTCGGCCTCTTCCAGTCATGCTTGACCGGTCCGAATGTTTCGCAGGACGACCCGACCTGCCATCTGGCCAAGCTGGATGAGGGCGACGACGTGGACGGCGCCGACATGACCCTCTTCCGCGGATGCATCAGCGGCCCCGGCATCCCGGCCGACCCGTACTGCACGGATTGACAAGCGCCCCACGCGGCAACCCCGTCACGGCACACATCCGACCCATAGCGCAACAGGAGCACGTTGCGTCACCTGAGCCTGCATGATTGTTGGTAGGGCAGCTATGCCGAATGGCGATGAGTGGGCCGATCGAGCTCAACGGTCGGCGCCTGGCCGAGCATGGCCTCGTGGTAGATGTGCGGTGCGATGATGCCGGCCCGAGCCATCTGACGCAACTGGCGGCGACGATGGCGCGTGCAGGTCAGTGCCGCGTTGCCGTTGGGGTCCTCGTAACAAACCTCGGCCCGGCGCCCGTGAGTCAGCACGTCGAGCGCGCGCTGGACGCATTCCTGCTGATACTGGCGGATCAGCTTTTCAGGCAGACGGTGCCGGCTCGCACGGTTCCAGTGCGCGACGAGCCGCCGCCACCGCCACTGGGTCGCGAGCCGGTTGAAGCGGCCGAAGAGGCGCCAGTTCAGGCCGAACGGGAGGAACGTGTCGGTCAGCCGCGCATGAAGGTTGGGGCGATGCTCGGCCGCCACCTCGCCCAGCAGGTGGCGCATCTGCGGCCAGAGGGTCGGATCGACCGCGGCGTCCGCCCGCATTTCCCAATAGAGGTGCGCGAGGTGCACCCCCGCCCGCGTCACCAACGCCTGCCGGGGCACGTACTTGTTGTGCGCGACGGTGTCAGCCGCCAGGTGCGTCAGGTAGCCGTAAGCGAAGGCGCGGGCGCGCTTCGTGCGGGCCTCCTCGAGCATGGACAGGCCGGTCTCCCAGTGGTGGCAGGCCTGCTTGACGCGGCTGAGCCGCTTGCCGACGACGACGTCAGCCGCAATGTTGCCGAAAAGGAAGTCGCGCCGGTGTTTCCAGAGGATGGCGGCTACGCCGGCCGGCAGAAGGTGGAGGAGCTGGAGAACCTCGTTGCCGACGGCCATGTGGACCCCCGGTCCCCAGGCCAACGCGACGGAGGGGAGCACTCCGAGCAGCAGCAACGCAATGACAAATGGTCTGATCCCGCGCATGATCGTTCTGGTAGGCCCCATACTCTGCCAGCGGCGACTCTCTATGATAGTTCATACGCCGGCCGAACCCAAATGGTTTCGCCGCTGCGGGAGTCCGCCAAGCGGTCGGCCAGTGGACTTGCAGACGGGAAACGGATAAAAAAGGGACACTTGGAAGGGGACGACCGGCCCCCGGACGCGGGCCCCGAACCGTCCGTCAATCCCCGACAGGAGAGTTGACTTTTGGCTGAGCAACCGTCCAAAGACGCGCAACCGGGCGATGAGGCCGGCAAAACCGCTCCAGCGGATGCCGAGTCGGATCGGCCGGCCATCGCCGGCGGCACAGGCCGGGTCGATGTCCCCAAGGGGCTCTGGTCGCAATGCCCGTCCTGCCAGGCGACCGTCTACCAGAAGGCGCTGGAAGAGGCGCTCTACGTCTGCCCGGAGTGCGGCTACCACTACCGCATCCCCGCGCGGACACGGATCGAGCAGCTCGTCGACCCGAGTACCTTCGAAGAGTTCCTGAGCGACCTGGTCTCGACGGACCCCCTGAAATTCGAGGATCGGCTCCCCTACAAGGCACGTCTGCAGGAGGCGCGGGAGAAAACCAACGAGTCCGAGGCCGTCGTCGTGGGCAAGGCCTTCATCCGAGGCCGACCGGTCATCCTGGCGGTGATGGACCCGTTTTTCATCATGGCCTCGATGGGAGCGGTCGTCGGAGAGAAGGTGACAGCCGCCGTCGAGCGTGCGGCCGACGAAAACATCCCGTTCGTCATCGTGACGGCCTCGGGCGGGGCCCGGATGCAGGAGGGGATGGTTTCGCTCGTTCAGATGGCCAAGACGTCGGCAGCCGTCGCCCGGCTCGATGACGCGGGCGGCCTCTACATCGTCGTGATGACGGACCCGACGACGGCCGGCGTGGCGGCCAGTTTCGCGTCGCTGGGCGACATCCACCTGGCTGAACCGGGCGCGATGGTCGGCTTCGCGGGGCCGCGGGTTATCGAGAACACGATCAAGGCCAAGCTGCCCGACGGGTTCCAGTCAGCCGAGTTCATGCTCGAACACGGCTTCGTCGACCGTATCGTCCGCCGTCCCAATCTCCGCACGGAAATCGCACGCCTCATCGATTACGCGGGAAAGTGACCCGCGTCCCCCCCCCCACCGGGCAAGACCTGTCGAAATTTGCATCGGTGATGTGGCAAATGATGATATTATGATGGCGGCAGGCAGCGCGTAGGGCAGGGCAATGACCTGATCTACCCGGCTCGAACCTTTACAATCGTCACCAAGCTGTGCTTTATGGTTATTTCAATAGGTCGTCCACAGTAATGTCGGAGATTTGTGCCGCTGCAAAGGCTTTACGAAGCACCTCTGACAGCGCTTGCGACCCCCGGGGGCGAACCCCGTCCGCGAAGTACTCATTCTTGTACTCGAAGCCACCCTGCCGATCGACTTCAACAACCTTGATTGATCCGGGCACCTCCTCATATGCCTTACTGAACTTCCACGGACCATTAGCCGTTACTTGGACCTCGTTCGGCAAGGCATCAAGAACAGCCTCAATTAGATCCATGCGCATGTGGGGACAGTGTCGGCATGTATGAATGTTGGTCATCAACTCGTGACGAATGCGGTTTTTGTCAAAGATCCACACAGCTGCTTTCTTCAGCAAACCGGTTTGCCGGAATTGCCCATAAGAGAACCATCTCGCCCATTCTGTCCATTCCATCTCGGCCTGACAGCATCCCCAGGGATTGATCCGATTCACATCCTTGCCGAAACAGTATTCGATGGGCCGATAGGCAGCACTCCTCTCGCCAGCGCACTTAAGGAAACCAAACAGCTCGTTCCACACCACTTCTGTCCCGGAATGGTAGACCTTCTTGTTTCGAAGACTTCCCAGAGATTGCGCAAGACTACACGCGCCCGTGAAGTCATGGTCTGGCCAAAAAGCCATGAACCACGTCTTTTTGTTTCGAACGCATGTAGTGAACTGGGGAGCAGCCTTGGCTTGTTCCAGAGCCGCATTAAAATCTGCTGCTGTAGATTCGCAGAATTGGATCGCAAAGCCGGTCGTCGGTACATCGAAATCTGTGCGCACTGAAGCAGCATCGACATTCCCTATCGCCTCCACGCATTTCGGGCAGAACTTGAATTCACCGCTCACTTCGGCACCACACTTTGGACATGCCGTTTTGACAGACGCTGAGCGGGCAATCGCCTCCTTTACCATTAGGTTCAGTTGTTCTTGCGTTAGTCCTACCGCACGACAGACAGCAATAATCGCTTTCTTTTCGTTGTCTGCTAGCTCACCGTCCACATAGCACACATACAACATGTCTGCGATGTTCCGCACCCGAGTAGCGAAGTCCCCAACCGGCGCAACGGTATACCCACCCGCTTCGACAGCCTTAGTCGCAGCACTGAGAATGTCCTTCTTCGCACCAAGAGCAACCCGGACTTCCTCAATCGCCAACGTCTCCTTTGGAGATAGTATGGTATCGGCGTGGGCCAAGGCAACAACATTAGCCAGGTAGTTGATCTGCTCTTGCTCGGTAAGTGCCATCATTGGTCTCCTGTCTTCGTCATCAGAACAGGTACAGATACCATTATCCATTCATCAGCATTGTAAGGCAGATCGTTGACCTGAAACTATGTGGCAAGCCCTTACCATCTTGCGAATCATGGCCATGGTTTTGCGAAACAGTCCCGAAATCGTGCCTGTGTGCAACTCTTCTGACTCCGATACGCAGCAAGGGTAAAGAAAATGCTCGCAGCTTCTCAACGCCATCGAACGTATATTGACATCATACAAAACTATCGCGCGGATGCACAACGGCATATGGCATAGGCAGGTCAACGGCCACCCCACTTCAATGTGTTCACTGGTGGCATAACCAGGGCAGGCCAACAAACTATCCTACCCTGCTCATGGCGCGTCACCAGGCGCCCAACCCGCCTTACTCAGGCAGCGATGTAGCTTGTGTAAAGTTTGGCACTCCTTGTCATCCAGCCATCGATCAGCTGCAAATCCTGACAGAACATTAACGAATGCTCGTGCATGCAAAATCCTGACCTGTTCCTTGGGCAGATTGAGTTCTTTTATCGTTTCCCTCAGATAACGGGCCTCATCATCGGTGACATGTAGATCGGCAAGCACGGTTTTCAGCGAGTCCCAGTACAACCGCAATGCCTCCTTATCCAATGTTGGCATCGCGCGGGAAGTTGGGTCTCGTCTCTCAGCTGGGGCTATTGAATGATGCTCTTTACTTGTTCGCGGTGCCAACCGAGACCAATCCCCCAAAGCACACCCAAGAGCCGAGAGAGGATTTCTTCTGAAACTATCGAGGAACTTGTAGTATCTAAGGTCACGGAGATGTTCATATGTCTCGATACCTTTAAACGATATGATCTCCATATAATACTGCAGCAATCGTGCTGCCGCGTCACAATCTGCCCTAGCCGTATGCACTTGATCTGGGTGAATACCATGCTCCATACACGCTTCGGCAAGAGAGCAACGTCGCCCCAAGCCAAGCATTGGACGCATATACATAAGGCACAGGTAGGGAGGCAGCTGTTTGATACCAGCCGCTGTGAATTCGTATTCAAGAAATCTCATATCAAAATAGACGTTGTATGCGGCTACCAAACAATCGGCAATAGCGTCCACAAATATGCGTGCAACGTCTGTAAATGCCGGCGCATGGGTCACGTCCGCATCCGTTATGCCATGAATATCGGTTGCTGCCATAGGCCGACAAGGATTAATCAGTGACTCGAAGACAACTTTTGGTTTATGCCCTGGATTCATTCGGATAACACAGGCTTCGACAATCCGATCTGCTCCCGGGCTCAATCCTGTCGTCTCGAAGTCGACAATAGCGATTGGCGTCTCCGTGATCCTCCTATCTAGAATGCCTTTGGCCAACATTTTCAGTAACCCTCATCTGTCATACATCGTTCGCGCATGTCATAGCAAGGTAAAGGCAGGTCAACGACCTGCCCTACCTCAGTGCCCAGTTTGCCCGCCTTCCCGCGTCCGGTACAATACCTCTTGCCGGCATGATACCCGCCGGCGGCGGGCGGGTGCAAGCTTATTGGCGTTGGCTGGCGACATTTTTCGGGCTTTTTTCGCCCCTGGGGCGGGGTTAAAGCGATGGACGAGCGGACCACGGATCGGCAGCGGCTCGAACACCTCCTGCAATCGGGCTACCCGTGCATTTCCATTGTCACGCGGGAGGAAGGGTACGTTTTAGGTCTCGTGCGGGACATCGCGTTCGCGCGCGGCGAGGACCTGGCCGGCTCGGGCATGTGGCTTTGGACGGTCGTCGGCGGGCTGCGCGACGGGCTCATGGCTGACAGTCGGCCGCATCCCGAGACCGAGCACCCGGCCGCCGCGCTCTACCAGCTTTCGCGGTTCACGCAGCGGGCCGTCGTCGTCATGCTCGACCTGGCTGGCCACCTGTCGGACGCCAAGACGCTCCGCCTGCTCCGCGACGTGATCGAGCGGTTCGGCAGCCTCGGCGGGAACCTCGTACTCATCGACCACCAGGACGCGCTGCCGGACGTCGTCGCGGCTGAGGCGGCCCGGTTCGAAATCTCGCTGCCGGACGAAGAGGAGCTCAACGCGCTTGTCCGCCGTACGCTTCGGACGGCCCACCGCGAGTCGCACATCGAAGTGGAACTGACCCGGACGGCCTGGCGGACGATCCTGCGCAACCTTCGCGGCCTGACCCGGCGCCAGGCGGAGCAGATCATCCACGAATGCATCGCCGGCGATCGGCGGTTCGACGCGGAAGACCTCAACACGATCCTGGCAGCCAAGCGCCGGGCACTGCACGCCGGCGGCCTGCTCGAATACGTCCAGACGCCGGTGAGCCTCGACGAGATCGGCGGGCTCGGCCGGCTGAAGCGGTGGCTCGCCCGGCGGAAAGAGGCGATGTCCGAACAGGCTGACGATTTCGGCCTTCAGCATCCGCGGGGCGTGCTGATGCTCGGCGTGCAGGGCGCGGGCAAGAGCCTCTGCGCCAAGGCGATCGCGACGGCCTGGCAACGGCCGCTGCTCCGTATGGACGTCGGGGCACTCTACGACCGGTACGTGGGCGAGTCGGAACGGAGGCTGCGCGACGCGCTCCAGCAGGCCGAGGTCATGGCGCCGGTCATCCTGTGGATCGACGAGATCGAGAAGGCATTCGCGTCGGCCGCCTCGCGGAGCACGGACGGGGGACTCTCGCAGCGGATGTTCGGCACGCTGCTGACCTGGATGCAGGAGCACGCGGCGCCGGTTTTCCTCGTCGCGACGGCCAACGACATCGAGGCGCTGCCGCCGGAACTGCTGCGCAAGGGCCGATTCGACGAGATCTTCTTCGTCGACCTGCCCGGCAAGAAGACGCGCGAGGCGATCTTCCGGATCCACCTGAACAGGCGGGGGCGCGACCCGGCCGCGTTCGACCTGCCGGCGCTGGCGCGTGCGTCGGAAGGCTACAGCGGCGCCGAGATCGAGCAGGCGGTGATCTCCGCGCTGCACGAGGCGTTCGCGGACAAGACGGATGTTACCACGGAGCTCATCGAAAAGGTGCTGGCTGACTCGCCGCCCCTGTCCGTGACGATGGGCGAGCGGATCACCGCCCTCCGCCGCTGGGCCGACGGGCGATGCGTGCCGGCCGAATAGATAAGTGCGTGCGGGCCGCAGAAGGTGTGTGAGAAGCGGTGCAGGCATCCGAGCCGCGACCGTCAGGGAGCGGATTTTTGTGGGTTGTCGATCACCGCTTCCTTACGGGCGCAGCTCGGAATGAGATATCACACACTCACTTAGCTCGACTTTTGCCCTTTTGCCGACCTCTATGCGGCCGGGGCGAGAGCATATAACAAGACGGCCTTCAGTGGCCGTGGTAGTTTTGAAAAGGCATCGTGATGTTCGGGTGTTGCAAAACTCCAATT
>Ga0272443_10001856_pt1 | contig 28746 bp, 21 predicted proteins | sample SSMAcet12_FD_193581 | JGI IMG/M metagenome (GOLD analysis project Ga0272443, IMG submission 193581) | Marine sediment archaeal communities from Little Sippewissett salt marsh, Falmouth, MA, United States - SSM-Acet-12 | ecosystem: Environmental > Aquatic > Marine > Wetlands > Sediment ... | reverse complement strand
GAAGATCCCCTTTACAGGTACGGTACAAGGGATGTATGGATACAGGATGAAAATGCCAGGAAGAAATTCGCGGCAGCCATAGGCAAAAGTGCCGGATTACTTTTCGCGGCTACAGATATAGGAATAGCTACGGACAGATATCTCAAAAAGCAGCGTATACCTGCACAAAAAAGTTTTGATGTCGTTATTATGGATGAATCCTCAAGGGAAACATTAGCGGGAGCATTGGTTCCGTTACAATATCTTGCCGATGACGGTAAAATGATATTTTTCGGGGACACAAAACAGCTTAGGCCGTATCATACCCGCGAGCAGAGAGAGATGCTGTTGCAGGAAGGCATCGCTTCAGAAAATGTGGAGTCCTTCTTTGGGAGTATTCTCGAGCGGGTGCAGGGGCACAATATAGGTGACGAGGTGTTGCTTTCAACGAACTGGAGGAGCCATCCTGTATTGTCCGGTCTGCTTTCCGAAGCTTTTTATGAAGGTGCGATACACAGAAGGGATTGGGAGGATGTATCTCCCGACACGCTGAAGATAGTCGATATCGGCGTCGGAACGGACAGATATTTCGACGAACCGGTTTATAACGGTGACAGCGCGAGAAGTTTTCAAAACACGCGAAGCGCTGAGGAAGTGCTTGATCTGCTGGAACATTACACAATGGTAAAGAAAATACCTCCCGAGAAGATCACGATAATTACGGGGTACAAAGCTCAGGAGGAACTTTTAAATAGTCTTTTGGGCCCGCGTTATCCGCGGGACAAAAAGCCGAGGATAACTACAATAGACAGCTACCAGGGCGGGGAAAACGATGTGGTGATAGTCGATATGGTGAGGAGCAATCCTGATGGCAGGATAGGTTTTCTGAAAGAACTGAACAGGCTGAATGTCGCCCTTTCGAGGGCAAAAGAGATGATGGCCATTGTCTGGGATTCCAGGATATTTATGGATATGCATGATAAGGAAGATGCGGATGATAAAAAAGCAAAAGATGTTCTTAGAAGTATACTCAATTATTATGTAGGCGAAGTGTGGCAATTTTATCCGGACAGGTTGCCGCCGATCCATGAGGAAACCCAGCGGGGGTGGCGGTTCATCGCGGAACAGCTGGAAGGATTGACTATGGATGAAAACCTCAGGGGCGAAACCCAGCTGGAAATATCAATGAGTGAAAACGGGCCCGGTGAAGGGGATGCGCCGGAGCTTGAACCCGGCACACTTTATTTTATAGGGGATAGGCTGGGGATGCATTATTCGCCTTTCCTTGAAGGTCCCATCTTTGAAGAGGTCGGTAAAACCGGTATCCCCTTAGGGGTGCTGGCAATACTTGAGGGGATCAATCCGGGACTGCCTGCGCTTAATGCCGTGATCTTTGCCGGATCCCTGGCCGCGGCAGGTGTCTTATTCATTTTTCTGCATATCATAAATGGCCGTTCACCGCCTGAAACCGTAAAAGGGTTGTTCGGGAAAACAAGGTATTACTTGTCGGAAGCAGGAAGAGTCCCGATAAAAGAAAAGGTTTCGATATTCTTTTTCCCGGCAATAATATTCGTATCGGGCGCGGTGATAGCGTATGAGTTCAGGCGGGATATGATCGCGGCCGTCTTATTCTCGGTGATCGCGCATTTCATGCTGAACCTGACGCAATATGTTATGAACAGGCTGAAGGACCGGTATTATCCTGATCCGGATATGGTTTATCCCGTGGAAGGAATACCCGCCCCTTTAATAGAAAACTTCGACAGGGATTTTATTTTTGAAAGATTGCTGAAATCGGTGAGGGTGGATGGAATTCCCGAGGCGGGACATATGACCCTGAAGGTGAAGTATGTCGGTGAAGACTCAGCGCGGTTCAAAAAAGGGAATTATTATGTGCTGAAAGCGTGCATAGATGAAAGGACCTCAAAAAGGCTTTATACGTATCAAGCGCGTATCCTTAAACTTCTTGGTGCTGAGCATCCAGGATCCTCATTGCCGCGTGTAGCCGGTATAGTCAGATGTAAAGATTCCGATTTTCTGGGACGGGAAATGAGATTTGAAGGAGATGCGATACTTCTGGAGTATGAGACAGGTGACCCGATAAACGAGTATATCTCAAAGAAAGCAGACGTGAGCACGCAAAAAGAGATGGCGGGAGTTTTTGTGAATACAGCACTTGAGACGATGCTGGCTTACAGGGATACTTATGCCTCCAAAGGGTATGTCAACGGTGATCTTGACCCGGAAAGCCTTATGGTGGATGAGGATATAGCCGGGCACCGGCGGGTCATCTTTTTGGATAATGACTCTACTTCAAAGATGGCGGGAAGAGACAAGGTGAGCAGGTTCAGGAAGAGACATACTAAATTTTCCAGATATATAAGCGGCGACAGGAAACGAAGGCTTAAAGGGGCCGGTATATTCCCGTGGTCCGGAACTCTTTATAACAGGGATGATGTGTATTCGTTGTGCCGCATTTTTCTTGATAAGTGCGAGCTGCTTAAAGACCGGCATAAAACCGAAAAGCCGGGATGGTTCCCGCTGCTGGCTGAAATGGAGGAACTGTTGGATGAGCATATGCTAAGGTCCGAACGTGAATGTACCCTGGATGAACTCATCACCGGGATAATAAAGATCAGGGACAGGTTTACCGCGGGATGGTACGGTGATGAGAAGACCTCGGGTGTGTTGCTGGAAGACCTGGACCTCGAAAACGCGCAGCCACTGGGCGGTGAAGGGTATCGCAGGATATACAGGGTGCCGCATAAGCTTGAAGACAGGTTTTATATAGTAAAGGTGTTCCACGATAAATACGGGGTGGACATGAAACAAAAGCAGGCGCTGGTAGATTATTTGTACGGCCTTTCCTTGAGGCACGGAGAGCTGGTGGATGACGGCATGATGCCCGGATACCATTCCAGGGGGATATGTTATGTGTACGGGGGCAAACTGTTACACTCTCCCCGTGTCTCCGGCATAAAACCGGAGGATATAACAGCTTGCCCTTATGTAGTGATGGACCGGGTTGACGGCATGGATATTACGGATATTTCCTGCCACGATATATTGAGGGAAAAGAACAGGGTGTACAGGAATATGGCAGATGAAGGGCGTTCGGCTGTGGATATCGAGGACATGGAACATGTTTTTATCACTGGCCAGATGCGCAGGAATCATAGAAAACTCAAACTGGCATTGTCCGTCGCCCGTGCCGTAAAAAAATATCATGATGAGGGGCTGTTGGTAAAAGAGTTAAAACCCGAACATGTGATTGTAAGGGAGGACGGTACGGTATGTCTAATTGACCAGGACGGGGTGGTCCCCATTTCATATGATTGGTTATCCAATGAATCCGGCGTGCCCGGTATCGCTAGAAAACTGGCGACCCCTTTATACAGTGAAGCTCCCGGCGCTTTGCTTGATGATTCGGACGAAGGTAAAAGAAAACTGGAAGAGATATTGACTCAAGCCTGGGATATCTACAGTTTCGGCCTGATCATGTGCTGGATAATGAGCCCGCTGAGCATGGTGGCTGTTGTGGATGACCGCGGATCCGGAGAGGAGTACAGGCTGGCAAGTATTGACAGCATAAGAAAGGACATTTCGAACGCAAAAAGTATTCATGCCGCTTTTCGGAAATCGGCGGCGAGGGATGACGAGAAAAAATATTTCGAAACAATGATCTTTACATTTTCGATAATACAAAAATGTCTCACGGCCAACAGGGAGGCGCGGTACGGGGATATGGACAGGCTTATCGGGGATATGGAGCTGAGGGCGGTTCAGCTGGAAGAGCTGATGAGTCGAAATGATATTGCTGAAGAGACACTCGATGAATTCCTCGCCGATGAAAAAGAGGAAGAAGAGCCTGTGCCGGGATACGGCGAGGAACCCGTACACCGTTTATCCGGGCTCGTAAAGTGGGCCCTTATCATAGGAGCGATAGGGGTTCTGGCCGCGCTGGTAATATGGGGGCTGCATGAGATGGCGGATAAGATCTTCGCGGCGATGGATATTCCCCGGGGGCCCCTGTCCGGGAGCGGGAATAAATACGTCCTCGCGGGTGGTTTCGGAGCTATGGCGGGTAAAGGCAGGCATGGAAAAGAAACAGGGAATAGCGCGGTAAAGACCCTGGATATCGCAGGCATGGTGATCGCGGGAGCGTTAAGCGCTGTCGGAGTAATGGCCTTCATTTTTATTTCAGCGCCGATGATCCTCGATCATGGCATTACCAATATAGACGGTATAATACTGCTTATCGCCTTAAGTTTTCCCGCGTATCTTGCGGTAAGATATTTAGTGAAGAAAAAAGCGCTGTCATCCATAAAATACCTGGGAGAAATGCTGCGGGGTATTGCGGCGGGGTCTATTGTCCGCATCCGCGGGGCATACAGGTATATCAGATATTCATCAAAATGCAGGGAACTTAAAGAAAAGGCGGAAGGGTTGATCACTGAAGGCCGTTTCAGTGAAGCGGAAGAAGTGGCCGTGACTATGAAAAAATACGCGCATGACCCTGTAATGGTATCGGTGCTAGTGAGAGAAGTAAGAGCGGCCAGAAAAGAGCATGAAGAAGCTGCCCGTGTGCAGGCGGAAATGACGGAAAAGGCCCAAAAGGCCGGAGAAAAGGCCGGCAGAAAAGCCAGGAAGAAAGAAGAAAAGAAACGAAAAGCGGACAGAGAAGAAGCTGCAAGGTTATACAGGGATATCGAATCTCTTTTACGGAAGAACCGGGGCAGTGATAACTCGTTTATGCAGGCGGAAAGGCTTATTGGCAAGGCGGCTGAAAAGTTGCCGGAGAGTTCGCTCGAACATGTACGCGAAATGGTGAAAACCTACCGGGAGAGGACAGGGAAAGCCGCGGAACTTTTAGAAAATATCGCCGCGATACTGAAAGACGGCAAGGGAGCGGAGGAAAGTGTTTATGGAGCCCGCGCGGCGGTAAGGTCTGCCCGGGAAGGACTTCCCGGGGAACTTTTACAACCGGCCTATGAAATGATAGCGGCTTATAAAGCCCATATAATAGAGGCATCAGGTGTGGAGAAACGCATAGGGGAGCTTATTGATACATCGGAAGATACGGGAGAATGCGCGGGGAACATAGAAAGGATCATATCGGAGGCGGGAATGGTTATCCCTCCGGAACTGCTGGAAAGCTCCAGGGCTCTGTTAGCCCGGTATAGAGAAGACGCGGATACAGTGTTGAGCCTCGAAGAGAGTGTAGGACGGCTTTTAGAAAGCGAGCGGGCAGATGAAAAAAGCGCGGCGGAAGCCGGGAATATGATCCGGGCGGCATCTGAAAAAGTCCCCGGGGCCATGCTTGCCGGCGCGAAAAATATATTGTCGAGTTTTGAAGCCAGGCTTGAAGATGCGAATAGCCTTCTGGAAGAAGTAAACGGTATCCTGGCGTCCGGAGCGGGGGATCCCGTGAGTATTGAACGCGCCGAAGCGCTGATCTCCGCCGGAAGACAGACATTTACTCCGGGATTGATCCGTCCCGCCCGGGATGCTGTGGATGCGTACAGACAGGCAGTCGCAGAGGCCCTGGAGGTCGAACGCAGTATAAGAAACACATTGAAACCCGGGAAAGCGGACAGTATCGCCGAAGCGGAAGCGGAGTTGGAAAAAGCGAAAGAAACAATACCCGGCGAGCTTTTGAACTCCGCCGCGGAGCTTATCGAAGATCACAGGAAGAGCGTTGAAATAAACAGGCTCAGGGACCGTTTGCTGCAGATGGCGGAAAGGTGTAATGTCCCCGAAGCGCTGGAAGAATTACGGCGGCATGAAAGGGGTGATTATTATCCCGCCCTTAAACGGGAGGTAGATGATATTATCAGCGGGAAATTCAGAGAAACAAAAAGGGATATAGAAAACCAGGCTAACAGGGGCAGGCTGGAGAAATGCAGAAAAGCCGCTAACCGCCTGCTGAAGTTCACCGGGCTCGGCCCTGAACGCGAGGTGGAGATAAAGACCCTGAGAGCCGAGGTGGATACACTGGAACGGTTGTGGCCCGTTATCGGGGGGAATTTCAAAAAGCCTCTGGCTATGGTAAGGTCGGTTATTGCGTATCTGGACGAGGAAAGGGAAAATGCGATGATGTCGGCGGAAGAAAGCGGACCCTTGACTGAAGCCGGCCGGGATATAGCGGGGGGGATCACAGGTAACTGTAAATACAGCATGGAATGCGATATGCTTTTTGAGGACGCGGATTCAAGCTGGGAAGATGTGATAAGGTCCGGTGAACAGGTCAGGGAGCTGGAATTTTTAGCGGCACTGGATGGAGAGGACCCCGTATTTGAGAATGTCAGGCTTACTATTAAAATATGCAAGGTGCATTTTTATTTCGAGCAGGGAGAATCATATCTTGAGCAGGGCATGACGGGAGAAGCGAGATCCGCGTTCAGGAAAAGCCTGGAGCTGGCAGATCCGGATGACGAGATGGCGGAAGAGGCAAGAGCCCGGCTTTCCGGTATTGAAACACCGGGACAGGGAGGCACATCAGACCGGGATGACGGGCCGAGAAGGAGAGATAAAAAAGGCCGGTACAGTGAGGAAGAAGGTAAAAACCCGGAGACCCTTGTAAGGTTGATATGCGCCGCGGATCCTGGAGATGGAAGTTTCAGCGTCAACGAATACAGGGGATTATGGGAAAAAAAGTATGGCAATATCCTTGCTTATTCCACCGCGCGGGATGATAAGGAAAAAGCGATCGAGTTGGGATGGATCGCGCCGGCCGGCAAAAAGGGCAGGAACAAGCTATACCGGCTGACAGCCAGTGGAAGGGAAAAAGGGATAGAGCTTCTGTCCCGGTCCGCGGAGCCCGGCCCCGCGGTATCACCCGGTGAAGCCGCCTCCAGGGAGTCGTTTGTCCGGGAGATAAGATACTTTATCAGGGATTCTCTCGTGCCGGCGGAAGATATCTGCTTTACAGAAAGAAGGGCGCAACACCTGATAGCGTGTTCAGGGTGTGATATTGCTGAAAGGATCGAAATGTATGAAAGCCTTGTGGATGGATCCGTGGAAGAGGATCTGCCGTACAGGCTTCTCTTGATGCATGTTATATTTTGTGATTTTATGAGGGAAATAGTAGTTGCCATGGATATGCACAGGAAGACGGTCAGTACAAGATACAGGAAATATGCCGCGGAACATACTGGTAAATCGGACGGGGAGACGGCCCTGGGGGAGATGCTCGGCGCGCATGACTTTTTCTCACCTATGACCCCGTTGGACAATATGGTTTTACTGTTCTTCGGGAAAATGCGGGACATGAAACTGGCGCCGGGATCATTAAAACGTTTTATTGATATACGGAGGGTGCTTGATGAATCATCGGCTCTTCTGGATGCGCATGCTCTTACGCTGAACTGGTTCACGTCCGGGGATAGCCTGGGCCGTTTTTGCGGGAAAACCGACTGGGAAGATTCACACGGGGGACGTTACGCGAAGGCAAGAGCCGAAATAATGGGTAGCGGGGATGTAAAAGGGACTCGGGGATTCTTTACGGGTGAAGTTTTTAACTCTTTCAGGGAATACGCGGACAGCCTGCATAAACTGCAGGAACTTTTGAAGTTGACTAATCGGTTGTTCAATGCGCGGCCCGCATATATCGAAAGGACGGGGATGGACCTGTTCGACATACTTACAAAAGAAGGCAGAAGGGGCCCCTATCTGACACATCCCGCTACTATAGGTATAGTTGTCAAAAGTAATAAGGACAGCGATCTGGACGAACTTATAGACAGGGAATTCGCGGGGTATGTAGGAGCCAGGGCAAGGCATGTTTCGAACCGCATACCCGTAGAAAGGGGCATCGCGGAATTCGATATCGATCATATAAGATTTATCGTATATCGGGATGACGGTACGTCTGATCCTGATAATCTTGAACGGCTGCAGAGGTTTATCGATAAATTCGAGCCGGCCGCCGGGGATGGGGAAGAAAGGATCAGGTTCGCGTGGATCTTATCCGGCAAGAAGACCTGGGAAGGGGAAAGAAGAGGATACCTGGAAGCCCTGCGGGCGACTTCCGGATATCTCGCCGGACTGGAAGGGCAGTATATCCCGGCCTCATGGCAGTTATTATCAGGGCCGCTTTTCGCTAACTATATATACTGGGCTGAGGACCACAGGTGGAAAAAAGACCCGGAAAAATTCCGTGAAATAGAGCGCAATCTGGTGGATTGCGTGAAATTGCTTACTAAAGGGCTTGACATATCAGGCATTCTTAACGGTTTACGCGAGAAACTGGAGGGGGAATATTCTCTTAAGCAGATTTTCGACGGGGTTACATTTATACTGAGACTGCCGGAAATGCTCTCCGGCACCGAACGATCCGGCCGGTACCGTAATGCCGATAAGAAGGTATTGAAAGCCGTATAAAGTGTTCCTCTCGTCCGGTCCCGGGGGTGATCGCACCCATTCGGGATACTTCCAGCCGGGTTGTATGGCCCCGGGCTAAACTGCGATCGACAAAAAATAAATTTGTTTATCAAAGAGCTTTCATATATAATCAAATATATTTGCCCCATGGCCGTGGGTGTGCCGGGGGCAAACTTCAACGGGTGATGTATGATTATTGCGACAAGGAGGTATTATGGCTGCCGGTAGAGTGAAGCTGACACAGGAAGGTCATGACAGGTTGCTGGAGGAGCTGGAAAACAGGAGGGGCGAAAAGCGGCAGGAGATCATAAGGGCCCTGCAAGAAGCCCGCGCGCAGGGTGACCTGAGCGAAAACGCAGAGTATGATGCCGCCAAGGAAGCCCAGGCGATGAACGAAAAAAGGATAGCGGAAATACAGGACATATTATCCGGTTGTGAGATAATAGATGGGAGCAAGATCGCGAGAGATGAGGCGCTTCTGGGGGCTATGGTAAAAGTGAAGGACCGGAAGACCGGGGATGAGTTTGATTATATGCTTGTCTCCGAGGAGGAATCCGATTATGATCTTGATAAGATATCCATATCTTCGCCCGTGGGAAAGGCATTGCTCGGGCATAAAGTCGGGGATGTAGTCGAAGTCGATGTCCCCGCGGGCATCATAGAATATAAGATAATAGAGATCAGCAGGTAACACAGGGCGATACTGCAGGTGTCTGCCTGTAGTATCGCAATTTTTATTCCCCACACGGGAGTGTGGGGTGAGTTATGATCGGAGGGATGATGCGGAAGGAAATAAACCTGGAGATCGCTACACGGTTGATAAACCACGGCCCGGTCGTTATGGTCAGTTCAAGGTATCAGGGGAAGACAGGCATAACACCAGTGGCATGGAACATGCCCGTACAGAGGAAGGACCCGGTATTGATCGTGCTGGAGATCGGTGAGAAACATTTTATATATGAATGTGTGATGGGTTCCGGAGATTTCGTCGTGAACATACCGGACATCAGCATATCGGAAAAGGTGGTGAAGTGCGGGTCGGTCTCCGGAAGAGATGTGGACAAGGCCGCCTTATGCGGATTCACTTTAACGCCATCCAGGACCATAACTTCTCCGGGGATAGATGAATCCCTGGCCCGGTTAGAATGCCGCCTTGTAAAGGATGATCACCTTTTGAAAGAATATAATATGGTCGTTGGGGAAGTAAAGTACGCGGAGGCGGAAGAAAAAGTCTTTACCGATCACTGGGATTTTTCGGACACTGAGTTCAGGACGATACATCATGTCGGCAGCAGGGTGTTCTGCGTGCCGGAAGGAAAGATGGTCGAACCCGAGTGATGGTTTACCCCATACTTCCGTATGGGGAGAGGGAAAGGGTCTTATATGCGTAAAAAGAAAATCAGTTTTAAGCGGATAATCATCATCCTGTTCGTTGCGGCGGTAATATATTCATTTTTACCGCTTATCCCGTTCTGGCTGATGTCTCCTGCGGGAAAAGGGGATAATAATCAGCATAACATAAACAAACTCATGGGGAATAAAGGGGCGTATTTTTCTTTTATGGTGTTCGGGGACAATCACGCGGGCCTGATATTCAATGATGCCGCCACGCTGAAAGAGATATGGCACATGAACCGGGAGGACCGTTTCAGAAAAGTGCCTGTAGATTTCGTATTGTCCGTAGGCGATGTGACCCTTGACGGGGCAAGGACGCATTATGAGGCGTTCAAGAAACTGCAGAAGCTGATCAAGTGGCCCGTGATCTCGGCTATAGGTAATCATGACGCCAGAGACCTGTTCGATGAATATTGCGGCATGAAGGAATTCACTTTTGCCAACCGTAATTCGTTTTTTATCATCATCGACAATGAAGGGGGAGAAATAACCGGCGAACAGTTCGAGTGGCTGGAGGAAAGATTGCAGGAAGGAAAGAAATACGAACATATATTTATCGCTATGCATAAACCCGCGTATGACCCGTATCAACAGGAATGGTACAATATGGATAATCATCCCTGGGCGTATCGCTTCAGAAAATTGTGCGGGGAATACGGGGTCGATATGGTCTTTGCCGGGCATAAGCATATGTTTAAAACTGAAGTATTCGACGAGGTGGAGCACATTGTCACAGGCGGGGGGGGGATGCTCACGGAAATACCTGAATACGACGGGGGTTACCTGCACTATGTCAGGGTTATGGTAAACAATGAATATGTGACATATGAAGTGAGAAGGATCTCACCGCCTTTATGGGAATGGGTCACATATTATCTGTGGAAAGAGATGATCTACTGGGTCAGGAACTGGTATGGGTCAGGATATATTTTTGGAAGAAATACAAAAGTCGAACCACTTCGCGTCAAAGATCTCAATGAAAAAGAATACTGGTTTGATTCGGTGCATACGAAGTAGCAATTAGCTTTTGGCTTTTGGTTATTGGCTGTTGGCGATTGGCTGTTGGCGAGTGGAGATATACACTTAAGACTTTTGCATGTAATATTCATAAGAGGGGACCTCGTACGTTAGTATGGGTTTTTTTCTTTCTTCCAATGGCAAAATCCGAACAGCAAAAAATCCTGCTTTACAAAAGCAGGATTTTTTTTATTGACAAAAAAAGACATTTTTGATAAACTCCTAATAGTCTATAGGGAAATAGGAGAAATATGATACTTAACAAACAGGGTTATCACATAATCAAGACCATATTGTTTTTCGCGTTCAGCCGTAAGGCCCAGTTATCTATAAAGGAACTGTCCGGGCGATTGCATATATCCGAAAAAGTCATGGAACAGGTCTTGCTGGTTCTGAAGAAGTCAGGTTTGCTGCTGAGCAAACGGGGCCCCAAAGGGGGGTACAGACTGGCGAGGGACATATGTGATATGCGCATGAAAGACCTGATCGATAAGACCGGCCAGAGGATAGAGATCATGTATGTCGAGAACGAGAACAGGAAGGACAGTCCGATCGAAGCCATTATGGGCGATCTGAACATGAAGATCGAGGACCAGGTGAACAAAAAACTTTCCGAGATCACGGTATCCGGGCTGGTAGAGGAATTGAGGAATAAAGTCGTGAACACGGGACTGGATTATTTTATTTAAAAACAGGAGGAAGAGATGAACGGAGATAAATGGCAACAGGAGACATTGGGGTTACACGCGGGGTATACACCGGATCCCGCCACGGGATCACGAGCGGTGCCAGTGTACCAGACTACATCATATGTTTTCAAGGATACCGGGCACGCGGCCGACCTTTTTGCTTTAAAAAAGTTCGGGAATATATATACGCGTTTGATGAACCCCACGAATGATGTTTTTGAAAAAAGAGTGGCGGCACTTGAAGGCGGCACGGCTGCGGTCGCCACGTCTTCCGGCATGGCCGCGATAACCCTGGCGGTGCTCAGTATTGTGAGATCTGGAGATGAAATTGTATCTTCCAGCAGTCTGTACGGGGGTACGTACACATTGTTCCAATACACGTTGAAGAACCTCGGGATCGACGTCAAGTTCATAGATTCGACGGATCCCGCGAATTTCAGGAAAGCGATAACTCCTAAAACGAGGCTTTTGTACGCCGAGACCATCGGTAACCCGCGCCTGGATGCCGTGGATCTTGCGGAAACCGCCGCTATAGCCAGAGAGAACGGGATACCTTTCATGGTGGATAATACGGTCGGGACACCGTACCTTGTAAACCCGATCTCCCATGGCGCTGATATAGTCGTGCATTCGGCCACAAAATATATCGGCGGAGCCGGCACTTCAATAGGAGGTGTCATTGTGGATTCTGGTAATTTTGATTGGGCGAACGGGAATTTCCCGCATATGACCGAACCGGATCCGAGTTATCACGGGCTCAAATTCGCGGAAGTCTTCGGGGACCTTGAAGGTATAGGTAATATCACTTTTGCGATCAGGGCAAGAGTGAGCCTTCTCAGGGATATGGGTTCATGTCTGAGTCCTTTCAACGCGTTCTTGTTCCTGATCGGGCTGGAGACACTGCATTTAAGGATGCCCAGACACAGTGAAAACGCTCTTGAACTGGCCCGGTTTCTCAGCGGGCATGAAAAGGTGAAATGGGTAAATTACCCGGGACTGGAGGATCATCCTCAGCATGAGGTCGCGAAAAAGTACTTCAGGAACGGATGGTTTTCAGGGATACTCGGTTTCGGGATAAAAGGCGGGCTCAAGTCCGGCCGTAAATTTATCGACTCGCTGAAACTTTTCAGCCACCTTGCCAATATAGGAGATGCGAGGAGCCTGGCGATACACCCGGCATCTACCACTCATCAGCAGCTGAGCAGGCAGGAACAGGAAGACGCGGGGGTAACTGAGGATTTTATCAGGTTATCCGCAGGGTTGGAAAATGTAGATGACCTGAAAGACGATCTGGAACAGGCTCTGGCAAAAACGTAAATAACAGGGGCGTATTGCAGTACGCCCCTAAGCGTGATAAAAGGAGAATATCATGAAGATCTATGAAAATATAACAAAGACTATAGGGAATACCCCGCTTGTCAGACTCGGCAGGATATCGGAGGGGCTTAACGGGAAGATAATAGGTAAAATAGAATCTTTTAATCCTCTTTCAAGCGTAAAAGACCGTATAGGCATATCGATGATCGAAGCCGCGGAGAAAAGCGGTAAAATAACCGAAAATACCGTTATAATCGAGCCTACCAGCGGTAATACCGGTATTGCCCTGGCATTTATTTCCGCGGCTAAAGGGTACAGGCTTATTCTTACGATGCCTGATACGATGAGTGAGGAAAGAAGGGCGTTGCTTAAGATCTTCGGTGCGGAACTTGTTTTGACTCCCGGTGAAAAAGGCATGAAAGGCGCCGTTGAAAAAGCCGCGGAATTGACAGAATCCACACCTAACGCGTTTATGCCCCAGCAATTTGAGAACCCGGCCAACCCTGAGATACATAGAAAGACCACCGCGGAAGAGATATGGGACGATACGGGCGGCGAAATCGACATCTTTATCGCAGGCATCGGTACGGGAGGGACCATAACCGGAGTGGGCGAAGTCCTGAAAGAGCGGAAAAGTGATATCAAGATCATAGCGGTCGAGCCCGAATCCTCACCGGTCCTTTCAGGAGGCGCTCCCGGGCCGCATAAGATACAGGGTATAGGCGCGGGTTTTATCCCAAAAGTCTTGAAAAAAGGTCTGTTAGATGAGATAATAACAATTCCCGACGATGAAGCCGGGGAGTTTTCCCGCAGACTGGCGCGGGAAGAGGGTATATTGGCGGGGATATCCGCCGGCGCAGCAGTCGCGGCGGCAGTGAGGGTCGCGGCAAGGGAAGACAGTCCAGGCAGGAACATCGTTGTCATAATACCGGATTCAGGTGAAAGATACCTGAGTACCTGGTTGTTTAAGGAATTCATATAGATATGAGCCGGACAAAGGAATATGTAGTGACCAAGTGTTATAATCTTCCCGGGGGGGAGTGTTTCACTCTTGAGAGCGGGGTCGGACTCGAAGAGTTGCGGGTCGCGTACGAGACATACGGTGAGCTGAATGAAGAAAAGACAAACGCCGTTCTCATATGTCACGCGCTTTCGGGAGATGCCCATGTAGCCGGATACGCAAAAGGTGACAAAAAACCCGGCTGGTGGGACCCCATGATCGGTCCCGGGCGGGCCTTTGACACCGATAAGTATTTTATTATATGTTCAAATGTCATCGGGGGATGCAAAGGGTCGAGCGGCCCTAAATCCATAAATCCCGCGACCGGCAAGCATTACGGGTTAAGTTTTCCCATAATATCCATGGGCGATATCGTCGCTGCCCAGAAGAAACTGGTCGAGTCCCTGGGAATAAAAAAACTGCTATCTGTTTGCGGGGGGTCGATGGGCGGTATGCAGGCTCTTCAGTGGGCGGTAGATCATCCGGATATGATCGTATCCTGTATCCCCATAGCTACCACATATAAGCATTCAGCACAGCAGATAGCGTTTGACGAAGTAGGCCGGCAGGCAATAATGGCCGATCCGGCATGGAATGGCGGCGACTATTATCACAGTGAACCCCCTTCCCGGGGCCTTGCCGTGGCGCGCATGGTGGGGCATATAACCTATATGAGCAACGAGTCCATGGACCAGAAATTCGGACGTATCCTGAAGAAAGAAAAACTGGGATACGAGTTTACCACCGAATTCGAGGTGGAGGGATATCTCAGATACAGGGGAGACAGTTTCGTAAAGAGATTCGACGCTAATTCGTATTTGTATATCACCAAAGCCATGGATTATTTTGATATACAAAAAGATAAAAAACTGTCAGAGGCGTTTAAAGGCATAAAAATGAGATTTCTTGTCATAGCGTTCAGTTCGGATTGGCTGTACCCGCCTTCACAGTCAAAAGAGCTTGTAAAAGCCCTGAAGATGAACGGGATCGATGTGACCTATTGTGAGATAAGTTCCGCTTACGGACATGATTCTTTTCTTCTGGAGTTCGATGAACAGACAAAACTTATAAAACATTTTCTTAACAGGTCTTTTAAAAAGAAAGCGGCTGAAAAATGACAAGTAAAGTCAAAGAGGAACTGAGACTTGACCACAAAGTGATCGGGGATATGGTCGGTAAAGACACAATGGTCCTGGACATGGGGTGCGGCACAGGGGATCTGTTGGAATATCTAGTTATAAATAAAGGGGTTAAGGGCGCAGGTGTGGAAATAAACGAGGATGCGATATACAGCTGTGTGGAGAAAGGGCTGAGCGTATCCCATGGAGATATCGATTCCGGCTTAAGGGAATACCCCGATAAACTTTTTGATTACGTCATATTCAACCAGACGATGCAACAGGTCCATAAACCGAAAGAAGCCCTCAACGAAGCTCTGAGGATAGGGAAAAAAGTCATAATAGGATTTCCGAACTTCTGTAATTTTAAAGCGAGGATGCAGCTTTTTTTCATGGGGCATGTTCCTATAACACCTTCTTTGCCATACACGTGGTATGACACACCCAACCTTCATTTTTTGAGTATTAAGGATTTCGTGGTTTTCTGTAAAGGCCAGGATATAAATATCGAAAAAAGCGTTTATCTCTCGGAGGAAAAGATGGTCCGGTTCATGCCTAACCTGTTCGCGCAGAACGCTGTTTTTCAGATATCCAGGGATTGAACGAACGTGGCATTTATCCAGCAGGCCGTATCTTCTTCAAAAATATGGAAAGATTCCAGGAACATTATGATCTTTTGAATGAACGGCAGAAAGAAGCCGTGGACTTTATCGACGGGCCGCTGCTTGTCCTGGCGGGGCCGGGGACAGGTAAGACGCAGCTCCTTTCCGTGAGGGCGGCGAATATAATCAAAAACAAAAGATGCGATGCCGGAGAGATCCTTATCCTTACCTTTACCAACGCCGCCGCGAGGGCCATGAAACAGCGGTTGGCCCGTATTTTAGGCCATTCCGGTTATGAGATCGAAGTCGAGACCTTCCATAGCTTTGCCAATTCCATAGTCCTGGAATCGGAAGAAGCCATCGAATATGTAAGAGAGAAAATAGAGCTAAGCGAAGTCGAAAAAGTCAGGGCTATAGAGTATATACTCAACAATGTCAGGGGAGTGGAATCATTAAGGCCTTTCGGCGCGCCTTACATACACCGCCGTGAGATCGTTAACAGGATCAGTGAATTGAAGAACGAAGGCATAACTCCCGAAGTGTTCAAAGAAAGGCTCAAGGGGGTCAAGGCTGATGGTGTCGAGCTGGAGGAAAAACATATACCGCGGTTGAGGTCGCTGGCGGTGATATATGAGCATTACGAAAAGCTGAAGGATGAAAACTCTTCCGTGCTTTTTGACGAAAGAGGGCGTATTGATTTTGACGATATGATCATTATCGCCCTGGATGCCCTGAAAAGAGACGAAAATCTCGGTGATGTGTTCCGCGGACGGTATAAATACATAATGGTCGATGAATATCAGGATACGAATGCGGCGCAACTGAACCTTTTATTTGAGATCCTCGATCACGAAAGACCCAACATATGTTGCGTGGGAGATGACGACCAGGCTATATACCGTTTTCAGGGCGCGACATTATCAAATTTCAGCGGGATAAAAAACAGGTTCCCGGATATTGAAACTGTCACATTGACGGATAATTACAGGTCGACCAGTGATATACTGGATATTTCAAAGGACATTATCTCCCAACTTCCGGAAGAAGAAAGGATGGCCTCGAAAAAACTCATCTCCTGTACTGATTATGATAAAAGAGATATACGTTTCTTTGAGTTTCTCACCGAAGAGGAAGAATTGGAGAAGATAGTATGCGAGGTCAAGGCACACGCCGAGCTTATAAGAAAGGATAAGTCCCTGGCGGGAGAGGAAAGAGCGAAGCCTTTTAATAATATCGCGGTCCTTGTCCGCAAACGCGAACAGATACTCAGGGTCATAGATGCTTTCCTGAAGGCCGGCATCCCTTACGCGACTGACGGAGAGGAAGACATAAGAAAAGAAAAAAGGGTACGGCAGATGCTGGATGTGCTTGACCTTGCAGGCATGACCCCGGCAAGCAGCGCGCGTAACAGTTTCGCGCTCTACAAGGTATTGACTTCCGATTATATGGAAACGTCTCAGACCGATATCTTGAAGCTCATATCCCTCGCTAATAAAAAGGCCAGATCAGCTAAAGAGTCGGGTCCCGGGTCTCAGGTGACATTCGATTTTTTTCTTCAGTTCCAGGAATCGTTCAATGTCTTCAGAAAAGGCCGGAATAACGAGATCCTGCGCCCCGCACCCGAAGAGTCCGCCGGGCTTCGCATAACAAAAGCACTTTCACTGGAAGATCCGCACGCTCTTCACAGGGCCGCCTGGGCGATCAATACGCTTATATCCGACGCTCATTGCAGGCCCGTCCATGATATATTGATGAGGTATGTTGACAATACCGGGTTGTACAGGTTTATATTAAAAAGATATGAAAATGAGAAATCCCTGGGAATAAGAGATCTGAGAGCTCTGGTATCGTTCATTAACATGATTAAAAGGGCCGATCTGGCAAATCCGGCGCTGAGACTCGATGAGTTCATGGACGAGCTTGAATTGAGAAATATCTTCGGCATGTCCGTTCAGGGCAGATTGGCCACGTTAAGCCAGGACGGGGTAAGGATTTATACGGCGCACAAATCCAAGGGGCTTGAGTTTTATACGGTCTTTATCCCGTTCTGTCTTCAGCAAAAAAGCTGGCCGTTGAAAAAACCGCCCCGGGTTATACGGTTACCGCAGAGTATCCTGAAAAGCAAGGAGAACCCGGGAGATAAAAATAGAGAAAAACTGCTGGACTTGTATGATGAATTGCGTCTTTTTTATGTGGCTTCGACAAGAGCGAAAGCGCATTTGATATACACCGCCACCCCTACCGAAAAGTCTATCCTGAGCCCTTTCCTGGGGCAGATCGGTCTGGAACCGGAGTCGGGAGCGCCTGTAGATGAAAAAGGGTTCCTGTGCGGGTATTTGGAAAAAACCGGAGATGGCGATAAGTTCGAAGGCACTTCAAATATATTGAGGGACATTGTGGAGAACCTGACATTGAACCCCACGAGCCTGAATAATTACATATGCTGCAAAAGAAAATTTTTATACGATAATGTCCTTATGCTGCCGGGGAAGAAGAACCAGCATCTTGTGTTCGGGAATTGCGCGCACGCGGCGCTGGAGGAGGTATATTCTCATTATATGCGTCATAGCGAATTCCCTTCCTTCGATTTTTTTAAAAAAAGGTTTCTTCGGGAACTCGGGTTCCAGGGGGTGAATGAAGCCATAGAGACATGGTGCCGTGACAGGCTGGAAACTCTTAAGATGTGGTATGAAAAAGAGGCGATCGAACCCGTCATGCCCATAGACCTGGAAAACAAGTTGCAGATCGTTCTTCCTGGCGGGATAATCTTCAGGGGAACTTTTGATAAGATCGAGAAAGAAGGGGAAGGTTCGATAAGGGTCATAGACTATAAGACCGGAAAACCTGATAAACATATCAAAGCTATGGCAGGATGCGCATCGCTGCGGGAGTATGAGTGTGATGACTATTTCAGGCAGCTGGTCGCTTATAAATTACTGTATGAGAGAAGTGCCGCGCCGGGTGAAGAAAGACCGGTGGTCAAAAAGGGTGTGCTTCAGTTCCTGGAGCCCGTGGCGAAGACCGTAAAAAAATATGATGTTGTTGCCGGTGACTATAAAAATATTGAAGTGGATCTGGATGATGACATGGTCAAAGAACTTGAAAATACGATAAGGTCCTGCTGGAGGCAAATACAGGAACTTGATTTCAGAAAACTTTCCGAAAGGGACGGGAAAGACAGATGTGTCAGGTGTGAGTATGACACGATCTGCTGGGGGTAGACACTATATGGATACTACAGGCGGAAGCCTGTAGAGCTTACGATGCGGAGGAGTAATGGACAAGCAATTTATAAGGGATCTGGTTCCGAATCAGAAAATCGAGGCATGTTTCGCATTGAATAAAAAAGAACTTAAGCGGACAAAATACGACAAACCATATCTAGAGATCACTCTGGTGGATAAGACAGGCAGGATAGAAGGACGATTGTGGGATGAAGCCGAAAAATTCGACAAAGCCGCCGGGACAGGGGATATAGTGCGGATAAAAGGGTCCGTTGTGGAGTTCCGGGATGAAAAACAGATAAAAGTGGATTTTATGGAAAAAGCCGATGAAGAGATATTTGAGCAGGAGGATATGGCCCGTGTTGTAGGGAACCGGGAAGAGTTGATGGGGAAGGTCAGATCTTTCCTGGAAGATCTTTCAAATCCCTGGATAAAAGCCCTTTCCGGAAAATTCACAGGGGACGGGGAATTCATGGGCAGATTCTATGAAGGCGCGGGCGCTAAAAGCTGGCATAACGCTTATATCGGGGGTCTCCTGGAACATACATACGAAGTCATGTTCATCACTGACCAGGTATGCAGCTTGTACCCGGAGGCCGACAGGGATATAGCGGTCTTCGGAGCGTTTTTACACGATCTCGGCAAAGTATTCGAGATCGACGTGAAGAAGATGGACTATACAGTAGCCGGCGGTCTTCTGGGGCATATAGCGATCGGATATAAGATGTTGAACAGCAAAATATCAGAAATAGAAGATTTCCCCGAAGATATCAGTTGTGCCCTTGAACATATAATACTCAGCCACCATGGCGAGTACGAACAGCAGTCACCGGTGCTGCCAAAAACACTCGAAGCTACCATAGTGTACCAGGTGGATGAACTGGTATCTCAGGCTAACGCCGTGAAAGAGATAAAGACACAGCAGTCCGGAGAGGGTCGTGCCTGGAGCAATTATGTATCGATAAAAAACAGAAAATATTTTCTGGGGAAAGTTGATAAAGAAGACGGGGCAAAGGCCATGGAAGCCCCCGATGATGACGACTTGTTCGGATGATCTGTATCTGTAATCAGTGATCCGTGAACAGATCGCAGGTCACAGATTACGGATCACAGGTCACCGGTTTTCCTTGCCCGCACATTATCTATGTACACAGGGCCCGAGTAGAGCGGTTTATGATTCGATTCAATACGTATTCCCAGTTTTCGGATATCCGACTTAAAGTCCAGATCGACCACGGTTTTTTTCCAATCGTAGCTGTTTTCAGTAAGGTCCGCGCTTAGAGTGAACCATCTCCCGGGCGTAAGCGGGTAGCTGCGTGACATCTCAACGAATCTCCAGTCTTCCCCTACGGTCAAGATAAACCGGGCTTTTAACCCCCGGGGACAGTCAGGCGGGACGTAGATATCCGCGGACAGTTTATCGTAATTTCCAAGGTCCAGGTAATGTGTGATCTCTATATAAGCGGCTGTCCATCTTCCGCCCGGGAATTTAACATCCATTTGCAGAGAGCCTGTTCCATGTGAAGCTGTCCTGGTAGTCTGGGAAAAATCCAATGCTACGTGATCGGGTTTCCCCGCGGCCCAGAACGGGATCTCCCAGCCTTCGGGATCGGTCTCGAAGTCGTAAAAGGCCGTTTCGTTCTCACTGTTGTTCACGGCATGCCCCGGCGGGGGATCGTTTGTGCCGGCAAAGATCTGCGTGATGTGATGTCTATTAAGGTATCCCAGTGATCCCAGAGAGATCAGGAACAATAAGAAGAATAAGACCAGTTGTCTTGTACGGCGGCGTTTATTTACATGAGATACGTGGACGGTTTGCCCTGTTTTTTGATGTGGTCCTTTCCCGAAATAAGTCTTTGAAAGTTCCGAATCAATATGGTCATATTCGGTGCGCCCGTGCATTAAATCTCCTTTTTCAATGTCTAACTAATTATAAGTGAGATATAATTTTCTAGCAAGATTTTATTTTTCATATGTATTAATTTCATTTTAATATTTGCCCTTTTAGTAAAATATGATATACTTAGTTCGAAAACGCAATATGTTCCATACCATGCTGTTTAAAGCACAATATATAAGGGGAGACTAAATGCAGATCATATCCATTGTTAACCAAAAAGGTGGCTGTGGGAAGACTACTTTAGCTGTTAACATAGCGTCCGCTTTGGCAAGGATGGGGAAAGAGACTTTACTACTGGACCTGGACCCGCAGGCCCATGCTACGTACGCTCTCGGACATAATAAAAGATCTCCCAAAATAAAGACTTCTTATGATATTTTCAGGTCATACATCGAAAATGAAAAAGTTCCGTATGAAGAGATATTGATCAATGACAGGGAAAAGTTATCGTTTATACCGTCGAATATGTTGTTAAGTACTGCTGAGATCAACCTGGGCGAAGTGCCGGGAGCCGCTACTATTTTATCGCAATGCCTGGCGGACGGCGTGTTCGAAAAATACGAATATGTGATAATCGACTCTCCACCGAGTTTTGGTTTCCTTACGCTGAACTCCATGTACGCGGCGGATATGATACTCGTGCCGATAGACCTCAGTTATTTTTCATTTAACGCCGTTAACAGTATTTACCGTGTCAGCGGACTTTTGAACAAAGAGACGGGGAAAGCCCCGGATGTGTTTTTTATGCTTAATATCTTTGATGGGCGTTCAAATTTCGCAAAAAGCCTTGAATCGGATGCGCGGCAAAGACTGGGGCAATATCTGCTTGCCAGCAAAGTGCGGTCAAGCGTCAGGCTGCGCGAAGCTTCCAGGGTGGGAAAAACCATTTTTGAGCATGATCCCAAAAGCGCCGCCGCGCTTGATTTTTACAACCTTACAAGTGAATTGATAAGCCTCAATAAAAAATACATGGATACAGTTATAAAAGAATTCATGCTGCACGCCCCCGATGCCGGATCAGTCTATGTGCTGGGTGATTTTAACGGATGGAAAAGGACTGAATCCAACCATATGGTAAAACTGGATAACGGCAACTGGACCGGCCATTTTAACCTCCCTAAAGGGAAATTCAGATATAAATACCTTGTAGATGGTAAATGGATGCACGATCCCGGGAACAGGTCCACAGAACCTAATATTTTCGGAAGCCTGGATTCGGTTTTGGAAATATAACCCGAAAACCACGTGTATTCTTCAGGTTACAATAGATAAGTGATACAGGGGGAGCTCATGGGGGCCCCGTGAATAAAGTCTATCCCCGGGTTTGTATATATCATGCCAAAGTATTCTGTCAGCCGGATAAAACAGGAAAATCTTGATAAAAAGATGAAGCGGTTAGGCGTGAAAGAGTCCGATATTACGGAACGCTTCATTAGGTCAAGCGGGCGTGGCGGGCAGAATGTCAATAAAGTTTCCACCTGTGTGTACCTGAAACATGAACCCACCGGTCTCGAGGTGAAATGCGGGCGGGAAAGGGTGCAGTCGCTTAACCGCTTTATCGCCAGGAAGATCCTTTTGACTAAGATAGAAAACAGGCTCCTGGGGAGATTATCGGAAGAGCGGAAGCGTATCGAGAAGATCCGGCGCCAGAAGCGGAAAAGGTCGAAAAGAGCGAAAGAAAAGATGCTCGCGGATAAACGGCAGGTGTCGAAGAAGAAAGCCCTGAGGAAAGCGCCGTCTGTGGATAGGGATTAGTCGTTCGTCGTTAGGGCTATGCGCTTTGCGCTATGCGAAATACGCAATACGAAATACGGAATACGGACCATGAAAAAGATTGTGATCGACCTGCATGATATCTATAATAAACGTTCCGAGATAGAGCGCGCTTTGAGTGATGCCCTCGAAGAGGCTAGTGACAAAAAAATAAAGATAATAGAGATCATACCGGGCAAAGGTTCGGGCCAGCTGAAAAAACATGTATTGAAATATCTGGAGAGGAACAAAGATCTTTATGACAGGATCGATAAAGACTCAAAAAACTGGGGCAGGTTGTTCGTGAGGCTGAAACACTAGTCAGGGGTCAGGATCTGGGATCTGGGAGAAAATACGCAATACGCAATACGCAATACGAAATACGCAATACGCAATACGATAAAGAGGAGGTAAAAATTGGCGAAGATAAGGGATTCCTGGGGGTCACGGTTGGGTATTATTATGGCTGTCGCGGGATCGGCAGTGGGGCTGGGGAATTTTTTAAGATTTCCAGTTCAAGCGGCCAGGAACGGCGGCGGGGCTTTTATGATACCCTATTTCATAGCGCTTCTTCTTGTGGGGATACCGATAATGTGGGTCGAATGGGCCATAGGCAGATATGGCGGCGGATTCGAGCATTCGACCGCGCCGGGTGTCTTTCACAGCATATGGGAAAAGAACAGGTTTATTAAATATTTCGGTGTAATAGGCATTTTCGGGCCCCTTGTCATCATGATCTACTATACTTATATCGAGTCGTGGACGCTGGCTTACAGTTTTTTTTCGCTGGTCCAGAAGTACAGCGCTATAAACGACCAGGGTTCCATGCAGGCGTTTTTACGGGGTTTTCAGGGCCTCGAGAAGAACCAGTACTTTTCAAGTATAGGTACCGCGTACATATTTTTTCTGATAACGTTCATCATAAATATCCTTGTTTTGAAAAACGGCATCAGGGGGGGGATAGAAAAATTCTGCAAATTTGCCATGCCGACTTTATTTGTTTTCGGCGTGATCCTGGTTATAAGGGTCTTAACGCTCGGGGCTCCCGACGCGGCAAAACCGTCGTGGAATGTTGTGAACGGCCTGGGATATTTATGGAACCCCGACCTGACAAAGCTTAAGTCCGCCAGGATATGGCTCGCGGCTACCGGGCAGATCTTTTTCACATTGAGTGTCGGCATCGGGGTCATATTGACGTATGCGAGTTATTTGAAGAAAGGCGATGATGTAGCTTTGTCGGGTCTGACAGCCGTAAGCATGAACGAAACGGCGGAAGTCATCCTGGGGGGCAGTATAATCATCCCGGCCGCGTTCGCGTTCTTCGGGCCCATGATGATAGGGAATATAGCCGATTCCGGAGCTTTTAACCTGGGATTTGTCACGATGCCTCTTATATTCAACAATATGCCGTTTTCCGAAATACTGGGGTTTTTGTGGTTTGCGCTGCTTTTTCTGGCCGGTGTGACTTCTTCCGTGTCTCTTTCACAACCCGCTGTGGCGTTTCTCGAGGACGAGTTCAACATAAGCAGACAAAAGGCTGTCGCCATATTCGGGACGGTCACTTTTATCCTTTGTCACGGGGCCATATTTTTTCTCGGGAAAGGAGTGGTAGATGAACTGGACTTCTGGGGCGGTACTTTCTGTCTGGTCCTTTTCGCTACGGTCGAGGTCATATTGTTCGGCTGGGTTTTCGGGATAGAAAAAGCGTGGGAAGAAGTACATAGCGGCGCCGACCTTAAAATACCGGAGATATATAAATTCATTATCAAATACATCACACCGGCATTCCTCCTGGCCATCCTCGCGACCTGGTTTTTTCAGGAATGGCTGCCGGTTATCCGCATGGACAATGTATCGGTGGGGGACAGATTTTTTGTTATTGTTACCAGGGCCGGGCTGTGTCTGCTTTTTATTGTGCTCGCGGTCCTTGTAAAGACAGCCTGGAGAAAAAGAAAGATTTCAGGGAGGTATGTAAGATGACATTTCTGGGATGGTTATTTATGGGTTTATCCTGGGCAATGATAATAACCCTGTCTGTTTTCTGTTTTTTGAGGATTTTCAGAAAAAATGAGATAGAATAAGGGTGAAAATCCAGGATTCCCGATTTTATGTGAGAAAAATAATAATTATATTGCATTTTCTATATAATAAGGTAATATTATTATTATTATTCGAACAAAGGGGGATTAAATGGAAAAAGATGTAGCTTCTTTTGAAAAGAATAAATATCAGGATATCAGGGTCAGGATCTCCGAGTATCAGGGTAATGACGTGATTGATATCCGGGTTTGGACGCAACCTCCCCAGGGTGATGAAAAGGTCCCGACCGGCAAAGGTATCAATATCAATGTAAAGCTTTTTCCCAAGCTCAAAGAGGCTGTTGCCAAGCTCGAGAAGGATCTTGCAGACGCGAACCTGACATGATTTGGATGATTTCCACCAGGGACAATAAAGAAGGTTTTCATGCCTAAAAAAGAGAAAAGAAGGTTTATCAGACATCTTCTTGTTAGTCCGCTTGAATATGAGGTTGAGCAAGAGGGAAAAACGGAGAAAAGTGAGACGATCGATATAAGCGAAGGCGGGCTGTTGTTTGTGGCAAAAAATGATGTCGCCCCGGGATCGAATATTAATATCCAGCTGCCATTGTACGAAAGGACCTTCCATATTAAAGCCAGAGTCATCCACTCTACCAAGGACGTAGAATCAGGGCTATTCAGGATAGGAGTCTCTTTCTCCAGCTATTCTGACGCATTTAAGGTCAAGCTGATAGAACAGATATATCTTATTGAAGAATACCGCGTCCTCAGATCTCTTCAGCTCGGGAGAGATGTGTCATTGCAGGAAGCCTCGAAAGAATGGATACAACGGTATTCCGAAAGATTTAACAGGCTTTACTGGTAAGATCCGCACCTGATCTTTTATTTCAGAATTCCACCCCAAAAATCTAAACTTATCAACTCCTAACACAGTGTAAATAACGCCATTTTTTAACTAAAAAACCGATTGACATAATAATTATTTCCATGTATACTTGTGAAAGTGGTAAAAAGTGGAGGAAAATGGAGTGTTTTACGGCGAATATCTGCACAGTATAGATAAAAAGGGGCGCATAATAATCCCGGCGAAATTCCGTGATACCATCCAGGACAGGAGTATAGAAAAACTGTATATTACCCGGGGCCTGGATGAGTGCTTGTTCATTTTCGGGGACGCGGAATGGCGACTTCAGGAAAGCAAATTCAAATCAATGCCGTTCACTAAAAAGGAAGTGCGGAAATTCAAAAGGCTTTTCTTTTCCGGCGCTGTTGAAACAATGCCGGATAAGCAGTGGAGGATACTGATCCCTGATTATTTAAAAGAATATGCGGGGATCAAACGCAACGTTTTGATCATAGGTGTTTCGGACCGCATTGAAATATGGGATAAAGGCAAATGGGAAGAATTCTACAGATCCTCAAAAGAAAATTACGAAAACATCGCGGAAGAACTGATAAATTTCGAATAGAGCAGGAGGGAGATCATGTATAGACGGTATGCTATAAAATTTCACAAAAAGCAGGTAGAATTCATCAACTGTGTCAACATGATAGAGCGCGTGAAAAAGGCGCGGGCTCTTCCTTCCGGCGTATCTCATCTCGGCGTCAAACGATATGTTCTGACATCCACGGGAACTGGCAAGAACATACATTTTACCGTCAAAGATTGCGCATGATTCAGAACTCTCGCGCGGATCGCGACAATGTAGTGAGAATGGCACACCACCCTGTTTTGGTAAATGAAATACTGGAATATTTAAGACCGGACAAAGGCCAGATAATCGTGGATGCGACAGCCGGGGGGGGCGGTCATTCAGCGGAGATAATAAAACGGATAATGCCCGGGGGAAGACTGGTAGCGATCGATAAAGACAATGAGGCTGTGGAAAGGGTAAAGGCGCGGTTCAGGGATCACGGTGCTTCTGTTACATGTGTGAACGGTGATTTCGCGAATATCAGGGATATCCTGGAGGTTTTAAGGATCAAAAATATAGACGGGGGTATTTTTGATCTGGGTTTTTCATCTTACCATGTGGATCACCCGGAAAGAGGTTTCAGTTTTCAGAAGGAAGGGCCCCTGGATATGAGGTTTGACAGGAAGCAGGCTTTATCGGCGTGGGAGGTAGTGAACCGTTATAAGCAGTTCGAGCTTGAGGATATAATAAAGACATACGGGGAAGAAAGGCATTCAAAACTAATAGCCGGAAAGATCTGTTCTTATAGAAAGAAGAAAAGAATAAACACTACACTGGAGCTGGCCGCGTTGATAAATGATGCCGTAGGGTACAGATACAGGAGACAACGGATCAATCCGGCAGCCAGGACATTTCAGGCATTGAGGATCTTTGTCAACGGGGAGTTGGAATCCGCGGAAACAGGCATAAACAACGCGATAGGATGCCTGAAGCCGGGAGGCAGGGTATGCGTAGTCTCCTTTCATTCACTGGAGGACAGGTTAGTAAAAAATATATTTCGTGACAAAAAACGGCAGGGGGAAATAGATCTTGTAACAAGGAAGCCTGTTTGCCCGGGGCAGGAAGAGATAAGAAAAAATCCCAGGGCAAGAAGTTCCAAGATGCGAGTGGCGGAGAAAAAGTATGTGGGTATATAAAAGCATTTTAATAAGTTTTTTCATAGCGCTTATAGGGTTCGGGCGCGTTCATCAGCATGTGGAGATCATCAAAACGGGTTATTATCTCGAAGAAAACAAAGAATATCTGGCCAGGTTGTCGGACCAGAACTCGAAACTCCTGTACAGCCTTTCGAGGCTGGAATCCCCCAAACACCTGTTATCATCGGTAAATCCGGAAACCGTGCAGTTCATAGGCGGGAGGGACAGGTTGTTTGACAGGTTTTTACTGACAGCGGCCCCTGAAACGGCGCCCGAGGGGCGGACAGGCATTGTCGACCGGGTTATGGATGTTTTTACGGTCAATGCCGAGGCGAAACCGGGGAAATAATGTTTTTCTCTTTCCTTGACCAAAACTTCCATACATGCTAATCTTTGTTCTGAATAATATTATAATCACAATAAAAAACATATGTATAATACCCGTCAACATATAGTCTTTGTGGCAATTGTAATAATATTTTTCTCTCTTTTTTTCAGGCTGTTTTACCTCCAGGTTTTTTATCATGAAAAATTCAGCGAGATGGCGCAGGAACAACATTATAAGGTCTCGCGTATCGAGCCGGTCAGGGGAGTTATTTTTGACAGGTTTATGGAGCCCCTCGCTATAAATCTGGATACACCCAGCGTGTTCGCTGATCCGCGGCGCGTAACGGATAAGGAAAGGGCCGCGATGCTGTTGTCAGAATGCCTTAAGATCGATCATGCCAGATTGCTTGCCAGATTGAAGAAAGACAAGGCGTTTGTATGGGTCAAACGCTGTGTCCCGCCTTCTGAGGCGGAAGCCGTCAAAGAAATGGGGTTGAAGGGAATATATTTCCGCACCGAAAGCCGCCGGCATTATCCCAATGATTCACTTGCCGCGCATGTCGTCGGGATAGCGGGGATAGATAATAACGGCCTTGAGGGTGTTGAACTTTACTATGACGCTAAACTTAAAGGAGAAGCCGGGTACAGGTACTTCATCCGGGATGCCCGGTTAAAGCCGATACTTTTCAGTGAAAAAGAATCGATGCCGGCGGTTAACGGATATAATCTTATCCTGACCGTTGACTCGGTTATCCAGTATATAATCGAAAAGGAAGCAGAACGGGTAGCGGAAGAACATAATGCCTCGAATGTCTCGATAATAGTCATGGACCCGTTTACGGGAGAAATACTCGCGTTGGCAAATCATCCAACTTTTAATATGAATAAATACAACCGTTCCCCGGCTGATTCACTGAGAAATCCCGCCGTATCCGACGTATATGAGCCGGGAAGCGTGTTCAAGATAGTCACGGCCAGCGCGGTTATAAACGAGGGATTGGTCGGCTTTGACGATATTATCTTCTGTGAAAACGGGGAGTATAGTGTCGGCGGAAGGATATTACATGATTTTCATCCTTACGGGGACCTGACATTCACTCAGGTCATATCCAAATCCAGCAATATCGGTACAGTGAAGCTGGCTAAAAGACTGGGCAAAAAACGGCTGTTTGATTATATAAACAGGTTCGGTTTCGGGGATAAAACCGGGATCGATATCCCCGGCGAGGTGCCGGGGATAAGCAGGGCTCCTGGGAGCTGGTCAAGAAGCGATATTACCACAATACCCATAGGGCAGGGTATTGCCGTCACCCCGATACAACTTGCCTGCGCCATAAGCGTTATCGCCAACGGAGGGTATCTGGCGAGCCCTTTTATCGTCAAAGAAATAACCACGA
>Ga0272443_10001855_pt1 | contig 28769 bp, 30 predicted proteins | sample SSMAcet12_FD_193581 | JGI IMG/M metagenome (GOLD analysis project Ga0272443, IMG submission 193581) | Marine sediment archaeal communities from Little Sippewissett salt marsh, Falmouth, MA, United States - SSM-Acet-12 | ecosystem: Environmental > Aquatic > Marine > Wetlands > Sediment ... | reverse complement strand
CTCTGGAAAAGGACTTGCATGTGCAAGGGAAAGGCTTCAGAGAACAATACCTATGCCAATACCGCAGAGCATTCCCACAAAGACCAGCCCTGTCCCCATGAGTTCATGACGAGCTACGCTCTGGACAAAGAGGAAATTGTGTACTGCGAGGAGTGTTATCAGGAGGAGGTAGATTAATTAATCTTCACTCGAAAAAACCCCAGTTTCCGTCTACAATTAAAAAGACATGAATCGCGGAGCCAAAAAATTTATATATGGCCTTTTGTATCTCGCAGTATTTATCTTGATCTTCGGGGGTATGTTTGGTTTGTTTTCCTCTCCCGAACCCACGTGTTCGGACGGAATCCAGAACCAGGGAGAAGAGGGGATAGACTGCGGAGGGCCGTGCTCTTCGTGCGAACTGCTTTCTCTCGAACCCTTGAGAGCATCTTCTTTCACATCCGTCTTTCCCGCGGGAAACGACCAGGTAGTCGTTCTGGGGCGCGTCACGAATCCCAATGACAACTATCTCGCGGAAAAGTTTTCTTATACCTTCCACATATACGACATATCCGGCAATCTCCTCAAGGAGGTAAACGGCACGGACAGCGTTGCTCCCTTGGGAAGGCGGTTCCTGTTCGCTTCCGGCATCCAGATTCCATACGGACAAGTGGATACCGTTACGCTTGAAACAGGAGAGACTTCCTGGGAAAAAGTGATCGCGGACGGTGCCCCGGTTCTTTCCGCGGAGAGCGTACAAACTGAAATCAAGGATTCCCAGATAAAGGTTACGGGGACGATCAAGAACCAGAGCTCTTTCCGGGCGAAAGACGTGCGCGTCACGGCCATCTTGTTCGATCAGTACGGGATTGAAGTCTTCGCTTCCCAGACCCTCATATCCTCCATCTGGGGCTTTGAGGATTCTGATTTCGCCGTTCTTTTTCCCCGTAATCCGGATCTCGCGGAATCCGTCGATCCGTCCCGCACCGAGGTCTTTGTAAGCAGTTCATAATCCAGTCATGCTCCGGCGACTAAGCCACATAGATTGGCCCCTTCTTCTGGGGATCATCATCCTTTCCTCGGCGGGACTTCTTTCGCTTGCAAGCACGAATGACACTCTTTTCTCCCGCCAGCTTATGTGGCTTGTCCTGTCTATTCTGGTCATCTTCGGGGCCACCTTCATAGACTGGAAATGGCTCGGGAAGCAGACCTGGTTTCTCCATCTCATCTATTGGGGAACCACGGGGCTTCTGCTCCTTTCCTATTTTCTCCCGGGAAGCATCCGCGGAACCAAGAGCTGGATCGTCATAGGCGGCATACAGTTCGAGCCCGCCGAATTCGCGAAGCTCGCGCTTATCCTGGTTCTTGCGGGATTTTTCTCCCGCCGGTATGTGGCCGCCTGGCATGCGAAGAATATTTTCCTGTCATTCATATACATGGCCATTCCGGCCTCTCTCATTTTCCTGCATCCGGACTTCGGTTCGGCCATGGTCGTCGGGGCCATCTGGGTGGGGCTTCTGCTCCTTAGCGGCATCAACCCGAAGCGGTTCCTCTTCGGACTGGTTCTCGTTGCCATTATCGCGTCGCTCGGATGGACGTTCGTTCTGAAGCCGTACCAGAAAGACCGCCTTACCGCCTTCCTTTTTCCGGAACGGGATCCTTTCGGCATCAGCTACAACGTCATCCAATCGAAGATTGCCATCGGGTCGGCCGGGTTTTTCGGGAAGGGATTCGGTTCGGGAACCCAGACCCAGCTTAACTTCTTGCCCGAGGCCCAGACGGACTTTATTTTCGCGGCCTTCGTGGAGGAATGGGGGATATTCGGGGGGCTCGTCCTACTCTTGACTTTTTTGCTGGTTCTTTATAGGGTTATGCTCATCGGGCTCAGATCGGAGGATAATTATTCAAAATTCGTGGTTCTGGGTGCCTTGATCGTCCTCCTGGTTCATTTTTTCGTGAATGTAGGCTCGAATGTCGGTATCATGCCTGTAACGGGAATACCGCTTTCGTTTGTAAGTTATGGTGGATCACACATGTTGACTATGGCGGTACTCACAGGTATAATTCAAAGGATCAAACTTGAATCCTCATTATAAACAAAGAGGGTCTTTTGATTTTCGCGTCCTAACGTTCTTAGGGCTGGCCTTGCTTGTAATCGTCTGCATCGCCTATTTCTTCTATGGGCTCCAGCCGGCGTCTCAGGATGCCGAGGCCATGAGCTTCGAGATCGAGAAGGGAGAAGGCTTCAAGTTGATCGGATCGCGGCTCTCGCAGGAGTCGCTCATCAAATCCATAGCTGTTTTCAAAACTTACGCACTGTTGACGGGAAACGCACGGAAGTTCCTCCCCGGGCGCTACGAACTGTCACCGTCTATGAGCGTTCCGGAGATCATTGCGACTCTGACGCGCGGCGGGAGGAGCGATGTGTTCGTTACCATTCCCGAGGGATCCACGGTAAAGGATATCGATCTCACTCTCTCCGAAGCCGGAGTCATCGAGAAGGGGAGCGTGGCATCGTTTTCCTTCGAACACCTCCGCGGCGATTACGCGTTCTTGGGAACCGTATCTTCCCTGGAAGGTTTCTTATTCCCTGATTCATATTACTTTGACAGGGATTCGGATGCGGAAACCATCGTGCGGCGCATGCTCGACACGTTTTCTGAAAAAGCCTGGACCCTCCTGTCTTCGGACCGATCCTGGTATGAGAAACTTATCCTCGCTTCTTTCCTGGAACGGGAGGTTCCAGAATTCGGAGATCGCCAGATTGTCGCGGGAATCCTAGAAAAAAGGATCGGCATCGATATGCCCCTTCAGGTCGACGCAACGATAACCTATATCAAGTGCGAAGGCAGGATCAAGGACTGCGAAGATCCTGTGGCCCGGAAGAGTGATTTCCAGATCCCTTCCCCTTACAACACGTATGAGCGTCTGGGATACACCCCTACGCCCATATCCAACCCGGGTGCGGCAGCCATCCGAGCAGCCGTTTCCCCCGTAGAAACCCCTTATCTATACTATCTTTCGGCGTCCGAAACCAAGGAAACCCATTTCTCGAGGACTTTGGAAGAACATAACGCAAATCGGTTCAAATACCTATAAATCATGCCAAAACAATCCACTACGTCCCCCAAAAGCAAAATCTTCTCCTCTTATGAGGGAATCGTATTCGATCAGCCGAACCTGATCGAAGTGCAGACGGCCTCTTTCGACTGGTTTCTCAAGGATGGTCTTCAGGAGCTCTTTGAAGAGATTTCCCCGATCACCGACCACACCGGAAAGGAGCTGGAGCTCCATTTCTTGAGCTATTCTTTCGACGCGCCCAAGTACTCCGAGGAACAGGCGCGGGAAAAGGACCAGACATACGAAGCCGCGCTTCGTGTGAAGCTCAAGCTTACCAACAAAGAAACCAAATCCGCCAAGACCCAGGAAGTTTACCTGGGTGATTTCCCCATGATGACGGATCGCGGCACGTTCATCATCAACGGCGTAGAGCGCGTCGTCATCTCGCAGCTCATTCGTTCCCCCGGCGTATACTTTTCAGAATCCATAGTCCGGGGGAAACGTTATTTCGGGGCCAAAGTCATACCGAACCGCGGCGTCTGGCTCGAGTTCGACGTGGATGCAGACGGCGTCATCGGAGTGAAGATAGATCGCAAGCGACGGGTTCCCGTAACATCCCTTATGCGTATTTTTGGACTGGAAGACGACGACAAGATCCTCAAGGCTCTTGAGAAGGAAGGGAAGGAGGCTGTCAAATATATGGAAGCGACCATCGAGGAGGACAAGGCTAAGGCCGCCGAAGACGCTTATCTGGAGATATACAAGAGACTCCGCCCCGGAGACCTCGTGACCTCGGAGAGTGCCCACGCCATTGTGGAGCCTATGTTTTTCCGTTTCGACCGCTATGACCTGAGCCGCGTCGGAAGGTTCAAGCTCAACCAGCGCCTCAATATTTCAGACAAGAAGAAGGGCGGAATCCTGGACCTCGAAGACCTGATCGCCATTCTTTCCGAACTCATCCGTCTCAATAGCAATCCGAATGCCAAGTCGGACGACATCGACCATCTTGGCAACCGCCGCGTGCGTGCCGTAGGGGAGCTCGTGCAATCCAAGCTCCGCGTCGGGTTCGCCCGTCTCCGCCGTGGCGTGCAGGACAGAATGTCCACGTTCGACCGGAGCGACCTCCAGCCCGTACAGCTCGTCAATTACAAGCTTCTGACGGCCGTTGTAAGGGACTTCTTCGCTTCTTCCCAGCTGTCCCAGTTCATGGACCAGGTAAACCCCCTGGCGGAGCTGGAGCACAAACGCCGTCTTTCCACGCTCGGCCCCGGAGGGCTGACCCGGGAGCGCGCCAAGTTCGAGGTGCGTGACGTACACACCTCCTATTACGGCAGGATCTGTCCGATCCAGACTCCGGAAGGTGCGAGTATCGGTCTCGTGAACTATCTTTCTAACTACGCCCGCTTAAACGAATTCGGATTCCTGGAGACCCCGTATTTCCGCGTGGAGAAGGGAAAGGTCACCAAGAAGGTGGAATGGCTCGATGCATTCAACGAACAGCAATACAGCATCGCCCAGTCCGATACGCACATAGATGATGGCGGCAAGATTTTAGACAAAAAGGTGGTTGCACGCGTAGAAGGTGCTCCCCGTATCACCTCCCGGGAAGATATCGATTTTATCGACGTTTCCCCCAACCAGCTTGTCAGCGTCTCTACCTCTCTCGTGCCGTTTCTTGAGCACGATGACGCCAACCGGGCTCTCATGGCCTCGAACATGCAACGGCAGGCGGTACCGCCTGTGCGTGCCGAGGTCCCGTATGTCAGTACGGGCCAGGAAGAGCGCGCTGCCAGGGATTCCGCGCAAGTTATCATCGCAAACGTGGAAGGAACGGTAGCCGAGGTGGACGGAAATGCCATCGTTGTCAAAACGACGAAAGGTAAGAATCAGGTATATTCTCTCACGAAGTTCCGCCGATCCAACCAATCTACCTGCCTTTCCCAGCGTCCGCGGGTGTCGGTGGGAGATAAGGTGAAGAAAGGAACCGTTCTGGCGGACGGACCCGCGACCTCGGACGGAATTCTGAGCCTCGGGCGAAACCTCCTGGTAGCTTTCATTCCCTGGAGAGGAGGAAACTTTGAGGACGCCATCGTGCTCTCGGAACGCGTGGCACGCGACGACCTTTTCACCTCCATTCATATAGAGACCTTTGTCTGCTCGGTTCGGGACACGAAACTCGGGCCTGAGACCACGACGCCCGACATCCCGAATGTTTCAGAAGATAAGCTCCGCAACTTGGACGAGGAAGGTATTATCCGCATCGGGGCCGAAGTCCGGGACGGAGACATACTTGTGGGCAAGATCTCTCCGAAAGGGGAATCGGAGCTCACCTCAGAGGAGCGCCTCCTCCGCGCCATTTTCGGGGAGAAGGCTCGCGACATGAAGGATACCTCCCTTACGCTTCCTCATGGAAAGCAGGGGCGGGTGATCGGTATCAAGGTGTTTTCCCGGGATCACGGGGATAAGCTTGAGCCGGGCATTATCAAAAAGATCCAGATCGAAGTGGCTCAGCTAAGAAGGATCCGCGCAGGAGACAAGCTGGCCGGGCGCCACGGAAACAAAGGTGTTATCTCAAACATCCGCCCCGTGGAAGACATGCCGCACCTCGAGGACGGAACGCCTGTAGATGTCGTCCTGAACCCGCTCGGCATCGCATCTCGCATGAACCTCGGACAGCTTCTCGAGACCCATCTCGGTCTGGCCGCTTCAGCGCACGGATACCGTGCCATCATCCCGAACTTCGTAGGAGCTACGGAAGAGCAGATTCGGAAGGAACTTGCAGATGCCGGATTCCCCGAGAGCGGAAAGCTTCCGCTTGTAGACGGCATGACGGGGGACAAGTTCCCCCAGCCGATCACGGTGGGATACATTTATATCATGAAACTCAACCATCTTGTGGAAGACAAGATCCACATGCGTTCCACGGGGCCGTACTCCTTGATTACTCAGCAACCATTGGGAGGAAAAGCCCAACTTGGAGGACAGCGCTTCGGGGAAATGGAAGTCTGGGCTTTGGAAGGATACGGGGCATCCCATACGCTTCAGGAGATGCTTACTATCAAGTCGGACGATGTCGTAGGGCGTTCGGCGGCATTTGAATCCATCATCCGGGGGAACCGGATCCGCCAGCCGAACCTCCCCGCTTCCTTCAATGTCCTTCTGGCCGAATTGAAGTCCCTGGGACTTTCCGTCTCCTACGAATACGAGGAGCGCCTGGAGGAAGATCCCCGGTCTACCAAAAAGGTGGAAACCTCGGAAAGCTTGCCGGAGCAAGAAGGGGAACCGGACGACAAGGATTCATCGGAGAACAAGTAAACAAAAATCATGCCTAAGAACATCAATGTAAATTCCATCAGTATTCGTGTCGCTAGCCCCGACGAAATCATGTCGTGGTCGCACGGAGAGGTCTTGAAGCCTGAGACTCTCAATTACCGGACCCAGCGGCCGGAAAAAGACGGCCTTTTCTCCGAGCGTATCTTCGGTCCTACCAAGGACTATGAGTGTTACTGCGGAAAATACAAGAAGATCCGGTACAAGGGGATTGTTTGTGAAAAGTGCGGCGTCGAAGTTACCCGCGCGGCCGTTCGGCGTGAGCGTATGGCACATATTGAGCTCGCAGCTCCGGTGGCGCACATTTGGTTCCTCCGGAACGTACCCTCGAAACTCAGTCTGCTTCTCGATATTTCCGTTCCCAAGTTGGAGAAAGTGATTTATTACGCCGCTTTCATCGTAACAAGTGTGGATGAAGATAATAAGAAACGGTCTATTGCGAACCTGGACAAGGAGTACAAATCTCTGAATCTCGATGAAGACGGATCCCTGAAAGACAAAAAGGAAGAAACCAAGGAGATTCTTTCTCTTCTCGAACCGGGACTCATCCTGACCGAAGAAGAATACTACACTCTTGCGGAACGGTTCGGGGACGTCTTCGAAGCAGACCGGGGAGCCGGGTCTATCCGCAAGATCCTTGAACAGATGGACATGAAGGCCATGGTCCGCACGCTCCGGAAGGAGCTCGAAGAAGTGAGAGACATGAATCGCAAGAAGCGGATCTCCCGCAGATTACATCTTTTCCGCTCCCTGATGAAGGCGAAGATCCGTCCCGAGTGGATGATCCTGACCGTCTTGCCCGTCTTGCCCCCCGAACTCCGGCCCATGGTGGCTCTGGAAGGAGGGCGGTATGCAACGGCGGACTTGAACGATTTGTACCGCCGGGTGATCAACCGGAATAACCGGTTGAAGAAGCTCATCGAACTCAGGTCTCCGGAAGTCATCATCACCAACGAAAAACGCATGCTTCAGGAGGCCGTCGACGCCCTCGTGGACAATTCGTCCCGTTCGGGTACGCAGCTTCTATCCACGAAGCGCCGTCCCTTGAGATCTTTGGCAGACATGCTCAAGGGAAAGCAGGGACGGTTCCGCCAGAACCTTCTCGGGAAGCGCGTTGACTATTCCGGCCGTTCCGTGATCGTGGTCGGTCCGAACCTGAAGCTTGACGAATGCGGGCTTCCCAAAAACCTCGCCCTCGAGCTTTTCAGGCATTTTGTGATCCAGAAGATCATCCAGCGCGGTTATGCATATAACATCAAGCAGGCCAACCGTTTCATCGAGCACCAGTCTCCCGAGGTATGGGAGATCCTCGAAGAGGTGATCGCAAACAAGCGGGTTCTCTTGAACCGCGCTCCGACTTTGCATCGTCTCGGCATCCAGTCCTTCAAGCCGGTTTTGATTGAAGACCTCTGCATCCGCATCCCTCCGCTTGTCTGCGAGGCTTTCAACGCGGACTTCGACGGAGACCAGATGGCCGTGCATCTTCCGCTCACCATTGAAGCCCAGTATGAGGCGGAAAATCTCATGAGCGCCGGACGGAACCTCTTGAAGCCCGCAAGCGGGGACCCCATCACGCGCCCCAGCCAGGATATCGTTCTGGGATCGTATTTCCTGACTCGTATCATGCCGGGTATGAAAGGAGAGGAAAAGGCTTTCTCGGATTTCTCCGAAGCGACTTTGGCATACGAGGCAGGCGTCATTGACATCAATGCCGAGATCACCTGCAAGGTGAACGGACAGCTTGAGAAGACCTCTCTTGGCAGACTTATTTTCAACGATGTCCTGCCGCCCGGATTCCGCTTTGTGAACGAGGTTATGACCAAGCGCACGCTGACGCGTCTCGTGGGAGAGGTTATTGAGACGTACGGCATCGACCAAGGACAGAAATATCTCGACGGCATCAAAGACCTGGGCTTCCTGTATTCCACTCTTTCCGGAACCACTTGGGGCATCGGGGATATGGTTGTCCCTGGGAAGAAGAAGGAATTCGTGGAAGAAGGAGAAAAAAAGGCTGAACTGATCGAATCCCAGTATGAGGAAGGGCTTCTTACCGAACGAGAGAAAAGGGAAAAGACCATTGAGCTCTGGACCGAAATCCGTGAAAAGATCGCTGAGGTCATACCCAATACGCTTTCTCCTGAGAATCCGGTGTATTCCATTTTCGATTCCGGAGCCCGAGGAAGCTGGGCACAGCCCATCCAGATGATGGGAATGAAGGGACTCGTGCAGGGAGCGAGCGGAGATACCATCGAGCTTCCCGTCCGTTCTTCATATAAGGAAGGATTGGGAGTCCTTGAATATTTCATTTCTACGCACGGAGCCCGAAAAGGCTCCACGGACACCGCTTTGAAGACCGCCACGGCCGGATATCTTACCCGGCGCCTGGTGGACGTCGCTCAGGATCTCGTTATTTACGAGAAGAACTGCCGCACGACGCAGGGCATTGAAGTGGTGCGCGCGGAAGGGGACGAGTACGGATACAAGTTTGGAGAGCGCATCTATGGCCGCACCAGCGTGGATGATATCCGCGTCGGACGGAAACTTGCCGTGCGGGCGGGGGAGATCATCACCCGCGAGGCAGCCGAAATGATCGAAGATTCCGACATCCCCAGCGTCAAAGTGCGGTCTCCCATTACGTGCAAGTCCCGGGAGGGGATCTGTTCCACCTGTTTCGGACTCGACCTTAGTAAGAACGAGCCCGTGGAAACCGGAGAGGCAGTCGGTATTGTAGCTGCACAGTCCATCGGAGAACCGGGTACGCAGCTTACGCTCCGCACCTTCCATATCGGAGGCATCGCGGGTGTTGACATTACGTACGGTCTCCCTCGTGTGGAGGAAGTCTTCGAGGCGCGGCCCCCGAAAGGAAAAGCTGTCATGGTACGCGAAGACGGAATCGTTACTTCTATCCGCATTCGCGGACTCACCAAGGTCATCGAAGTGAAGTCCGAGAAAGTCGGGAAACGCACTACGAAGTCCAATGTCACCGAATATACCGTCCCAGCCAACCTCCGCATCTTCGTGGAGGAAGGGGACGAGGTAAAGAAAGGACAGCAGCTTTCCGAGGGTCCCTTGGATCTCAAGGAACTTCTCTCGTACCGCGGACTTGAAGAAGTGCAGCGGTATGTAGTGAACGAGATCCAGAAGATTTACGTACCTGAAGGAACTTCCATTAGCGATAAGTACATAGAGATCATCGTCCGAAAGATGTTTTCCCGGGTCGTTATCACCGAGAGCGGGGACACCGAGCTCATGCCCGGAGAAATCGTGGAGAAGCGCATCTTCCAGGAAGCCAACCGCGAAGCCAAGGACAAGGGCAAGGATCCGGCGAAAGCCGACATCCGCATCCTCGGCATCACCCGAGTCTCCCTCACGTCCGAAAGCTTCCTGTCGGCAGCCTCCTTCCAGGAGACGAGTCGCGTCCTTGTAAACGCCGCAGTCGAGGGACGCACGGATACGCTCCGGGGCCTGAAGGAGAATGTCATCATCGGAAAGCTTATTCCGGCTGGAACGGGCATCCGCGGTATCCCGGACAAGGAGATTTCCTACCTGGAAGAATTGTATCTTCCACAGGAAGAACCTGAGGAAGAATCCGAAGAAAACGTTGACGGGGGAGAAGAATCTTGATAGGGTGAGAGCCACGAAATATGGAAAACGAAACACAAGAAATAACTAAAAATCCGTACGAAATCTCTTTTATACTCAAAGAAGAGAATGCGGAAAACCTCCGTTCCGTCTTGGAAAACGAAGGGGGCATCATCTTGGAAGAACTTCCCATGACGAAAATCCGGTTCGCATACGAGATGAACAAGGAGATGCAGGGCTTTTTGGGAGTTATCCGCTTCCAGACGGAACCGGAGAATGTCCAAGGGATTTCGAACGCCATTCGCCTGAAGGGTGGGCTTATCCGCTTCCTCATCCGCCGCAAGGAGGATTCCGAAGGAAGCGTGATTCCGTCTCCCCGGGGCATCAGGAAGCGGAAGCCCCGAAAATCCGAGGAATCCCTGTCCAATGAGGCGCTTGAGAAAAAGATCGAAGAAATACTACAATAAGAGAAAGGCCGGAAAGAAAAAGCATACGTCCCATGAATTTCAATAAAGCAATCATCGTTGGAAATATGACCCGAGATCCCGAGCTCAAACAGACGTCGGGAGGCCAGTCCGTCGTTTCGTTCGGAGTGGCCACCAACTCTTTTTTCTCGGACAAGTCTGGAGAACGCCAGCAGCGCACCGAGTTCCATAATGTGGTGGCTTGGGGTAGGCAGGCTGAAGTTATCAGCCAGTATTCCCGCAAGGGGAGCCTGATCCTCATCGAGGGGAGGCTTCAAACGCGGACCTGGCAGGATAATCAGGGTCAGAATCGCCGCACCACTGAGATCGTTTGCGAGCGGGTTCAGCTTGGACCCCGCGGAGGAGAAGGCGGAGGCCAGGATTTCCCGAAAGAGGAAAGCCAGGATGCTTCCAGCAGCGGTTCCCAGGTTCCCGATATCGATATCGATGAAGATGAAATAAAGGCGGAAGACGTACCGTTTTAGAAAATCCCTAACAAGTATGAAACAGTGTTTTTTTTGTTCGCAAAACCTGAAGGATATCGATTATAAAGATACCGAGATGCTGCAGCGTTTTATTTCGAGTCAGGCAAAGATCATTGATCCGAAACACACGGGAGTGTGCGCCAAGCACCAGCGCAAATTAGCGCGCGCCATCAAGCGATCCAGGATTCTTGGTCTTCTTCCCTTTGTCCGGCGTTAAACCGAGAAGATTTCGGTCATGTTCAACATAGAACAATCCTTGTTTGGATTTCTGGGAGACAGCATCAGCGGATCTCCTTTTTTAAGCATACTTACGGTGTTTTTTGCGGAATTTCTGCCGTATGTCTTGGTTGCCGGTGTTTTGGTATATCTCTTGAAGTTTCGAGGAGATACGCGGACGCGCATATACCGGATCCTTTTGGTATTACTCACTATTCTTTTGTCCCGGGGATTTTTCACGGAAACAATCCGATTCTTTTTTCCGTATCCCAGGCCGTATCACATGCTCGGTTTTTCCCCGGTTTTCACGGAATCCACGAGCGCTTTCCCTTCCGGCCACATGGCTTTCCTGTTTGCGATTGCCATACCTCTCCTGTTCTTTTCGCGGAGATGGGGGGCATGGTTTCTGGGGGCAAGCTTGATGGTGGGCCTTGCGAGGATATTAGCCGGCGTACACTGGCCTATGGATATCTTGGGCGGCATTGTGGTAGCAGGCGTCTCCTATGAGATTATTCGGCGCATCCTTCCCAGTCCTCCCCGGAGCGTCCCATCCCCGGAAGAACCCGAGGAAGAATCCAAAGAAGCGTAGTATACTAAAATTGTATGGAAACCAAGGAAGTGCACGGATATAAAGTGATGTATGACGATCGGTCCGAATCCGGAGCGGATTACTTGAGGGACGACCTTTCTTATCAGGAGGCCGGGGTTTTTTTTGAGTACGCGAAACGGCATGGAGAGGCCCAGTTCGAAGACGATGATGACCGGGAGCTCACGCTTCACTGGAAAAACGGCGTCTTTATCTTGAAGCGAAGGGACTGATATGACGTGGATCATCTTCGCGCTCCTGGCAGCCGTCTTCGCCGCTCTGGTAGCCATATTCGGAAAGGTCGGGATATCAGGCATTGATTCCACGCTTGCCACATCCATCCGAGCCGTCGTCATGGCGGTATTTTTGGTCCTGACCTCGCTTTTTCTCGGGAAGGCCCATCTGCTTCCCACGGTAGAGAGTAAGACTCTCCTGTTTATCATTTTCTCCGGAATTGCAGGAGCTCTTTCCTGGCTGTTTTACTTCTTCGCTTTGAAGTACGGACCCGCATCGGGCGTGGCCGCCCTGGACCGCCTGAGCGTCGTGTTCGTGATCATTTTGGCCGCCCTGTTCCTCGGAGAAGGAATTACCTGGAAATCGGGCATCGGAGCTGCTCTTATCACGGCAGGAGCCGTCTTCATGGTCTTGAAGTGAAGAACCTTGAGAAGGAGATAGGGGTGTGGTATATTCGAGTTCGTAACATAAGCCAGTGTAGCTCAGTTGGTAGAGCAATCGCTTCGTAAGCGATGGGTCGTCGGTTCGAATCCGACCACTGGCTCAAATATATTGACTAAATACCATAAATATGGTATTTTTTATTCAATTCATTAATAAAGGAATAGGGATAAGTTATGACAAGTCTGCAGCAAGCTCTGCTTATGTGGATTATACTGATTGCCATACTGTGGTCCGGATTGTATTTCGTCGCAGGACTTATTAGTAAGAATCTTGCGAAGAAATTTCTGAGTCTTACAAAAAACACAACGACGCGATCCCTGACATTCTTGGGAAGAAAATTGGGAGATCTTCTGGTATATCTGGGAGGAATATGCAGAAGAAACCCTCTGGGATCTGCGGTTTTCATCATTTTATTGCTTTTCATCGTCTTTCTGGCGGTGACTAATGCCCGTTAACGTATCACAACGGGCATTTTTTTTCATATCTGTGATATCATATATTTATGCAATCAGAGTCCAAGATCTGCCAGAACTGCAAGAAGGAATTCGCAATTAAACCTGAAGATTTTTCTTTCTATAAAAAACTGAAAGTTCCGCCTCCCACCTGGTGCCCGGAGTGCCGCGCCATGCGCAGGATCTCCTGGAGAAATGAAAAAACCATGCATCGGCGCGCCTGCGACGCCACGGGGAAGCAGATTTTTTCTTTTATCAACCCGAAATCTCCCCAGAAGACATACGAGAGATCGTATTGGTGGTCGGACGAATGGGACCCCCTGGACTACGGAAAGGATGTGGACTTTACGCGCCCTTTTCTCGAGCAGGTCCGCGAGTTGATCCGGGAAGTTCCGTGGTTCAGCAGGTCGGTATTGAACAACACGAACAGCGAATACTGCATGAATTGCAGCGACATGAAGAACTGCTACCTGGTATTCCACGCGGGTAACAGCGAATCGTGCCAGCACGGCGTGGGCATAGATTTCTCAAAGGATTCTTTCGACAATTCATTCATCAACAAGTGCGAATTATGCCACGAGTGCATTTTTTGCGCCCAATGCTATCAGACATTCTATTGCGTGGACTGCGAAAACTCCCAGAATCTGTATTTCTGCAAGGACTGCGTGAACTGCCAGGACTGCATCGGATGTGCGGGCCTCAGAAACAAGCAGTATCACATTTTCAACAAACCTCACACCAAAGAGGAGTATGAGGAAAAAAAGAGGGAACTGAACCTGGATTCCCGCTCCAATCTCGAGGATGTGCGGGAAAAATCGCGGAAGATCTGGCTTTCCATGCCCGTAAAGCACATAAACGGGAGCCATAACTCGGCTGTATCCGGAGACTACATATATAATTCCAAAAACGTCTACAAGACGTATATTGCGCGTAACTGCGAGGACTGCAAGTATCTCCAGAACGTGCACCTGAATCCCGGAGCTAGAGATTCCATGGACTACAGCTTTTTCGGAAAAGGAGCGGAGCTGGTGTACGAATCCACTTCCTGCGGCATCGATGTATCAGACATCAGATTTTCAGCCTTCGTATACCCTTCTTCCCAGAGGATTTCGTATTCGGTGATGGCGCATTCCTGCGAGGATTGCTTCGGATGCGTGGGGTTGCGGAGCAAGCACTATTGCATTCTCAACAAGCAATACACCAAGGAGGAATACGAGGAATTGGTTCCCAAAATCATTGAGCATATGAAGAACATGCCATACGAGGATTCCCAGGAGCGTACGTATGCCTACGGGGAGTTTTTCCCTCCGGAATTCTCTCCCTTCGGGTATAACGAGACTGTGGCGCAGGAATATTTTCCGAAGACGAAGCAGGAGTCTGAGAAAGAAGGCTGGCCTTGGCTGGACGCCGAAATGAAGACGCACGAACCCACGCTTTCTTGGAAAGATATGCCGGATACGGCGGAGGAGGCACCGGATGATATAACCAAGGAGATCATTCTCTGCGAACTGTGGGACAAGGAAGGTCCCGAGAAGGCCCTCGAACACAATTGTTCCAAGGCTTTCCGCATTACTCCCGAGGAGCTCCAGTTCTACAAGCGCTTCCATCTTCCTCTTCCCCGCCGATGCTTCAATTCGCGTCACCACACCCGAGGAAAGCTCCGGAATTCCCTGAAGCTCTGGAAGCGTGCATGCATGTGCTCCGGAAAAGGAGACGAGACCGGAACGTACCGGAATACATCGAGCCATTCCCATCACGGAGAGGAGAAATGCCCCAACGAATTCGAAACCTCGTATTCCCCGGAAGGCAAGGAGATCGTGTACTGCGAGGAATGCTATAACCAGGAGATAGCGTAAACCATGGAGTCCGAATCCAAGATCTGCCAGAACTGCAAGAAGGAATTCGCAATTAAACCTGAAGATTTTTCTTTCTATAAAAAACTGAAAGTTCCGCCTCCCACCTGGTGCCCGGAGTGCCGCTTCCAGAGGCGCCTTTCTTTTTGCAACGAGCGTCATCTTTATAAGAGCACGTGCAGTCTCTGCGGAGAGGGTATGATATCCATGTATCCGCCCGGAACGGAATTCCCGGTGTATTGTATGTCGTGCTACCGGAGTGATAACTGGAACCCGCTTTCGTACGGACAGGAATACGACTTTGAAAAACCTTTCTTCGAACAGTTTAAGAAGTTGAAAAACGTTGTTCCCCGCGCCGCACTCGTCCGGCAAGGAGAGATTAAGGGAAGTGAATATTGCAATCGGGCGAGTTATAACAAGGATTGCTATCTTCTTATCCGCGCCAATTACAATGAGAACTGCAGGTATTCGTATACGCTGTGGGAATCCAGGGATGTCGCGGATTGCTTCAATGTCCACAAGTCCGAACTCGTGTTCGAGGGCATTGATCTCTTGGATTGCTATAACATCCAGTATTCCCAGGAATGCAAGCAATGCCGCGATTCCTATTTCCTTTTTAATTGCAGGAATTGCACAAACTGTGTGGGCTGCGTAGGGTTGAGGAACGCACAGTACCATATTTTGAACCAACCCTATTCGAAAGACGAGTATGAAAAGAAATATAAAGAGCTGGATCTGGATACCGCCGCGGGTCTCCGGAAGATGAGAGAGCGCTTTTCTAGGATTTTAACCAATTCCATCCATCAGCCCGTCGAAGGTACGAACAATTCAAATGTTTCCGGAAACTGGCTGGATAATTGCAGCGAAGTAAAAAACTCCTTCCAGTGCAGGGAGGTCCAAGACGGAGGAAACCTCCTCTCCGTCGTGGAGGCGAAGGATTGCATGGATTATTCGTATTGGGGCAGGTCCGCGGAACTCGTATATGAGTCGGCGAATTGCGGCTACAACGTTTCCAATATAAGGTTCTCGAACGAGTCCTGGGATTCCTGCAGCGACCTGACGTATACAGATAATTGTTATTCCTCGTCTTATCTCTTCGGATGCGTGGGTTTGAAGAGTAGGGAATATTGCATCCTGAACCGGCAGTATTCCAAGGAAGAATACGAGGAACTCGTATCCCGGATCATCGGGCATATGGATACCATGCCGTATACGGACAAGCGGGGACTGGTGTACAAGTTCGGGGAATTCTTCCCTCCCGAGCTTTCTCCTTCCGCATACAACACGACTGTTGCCCACGAGCATTTCCCTCTTTCCCAAGAGGAGGCCGAGGAGAGAGGTTATTTTTGGGAAGAACCCAAAGAAAAGGAGTATAAGGAAACGAGATCTTGGGAAGACCTCCCTGAACACGTTTCCTCTGTGGATGACGGAATTCTCAAGGAAATGATCCTCTGCGAGGCATGGGATACTCGCGGATCCAAAGACGTCGTAGCCGAGCACAATTGCACAAAGGTTTTCCGAATCATTCCGGAAGAACTGGCTTTTTACCGAAGAATGAACATCCCCCTTCCGAGGAAATGTCCTAATTCCCGTCATTTCGACCGCCTCAAAAAAAGAAATCCGTGGAAGACTTGGAATCGGACTTGCATGTGCGCAGGGAAAGGAGATAAGACTGGTTTGTATACCAACAAGGAGATGCATAAGCATCACGGAGAGGATCCTTGTTCCCATACATTTGAGACCTCGTACGATCCTGAAGGTTCGAAAATCATATATTGCAAGGAATGTTATCAATCGGAAATAACATGAGTTCAGAAACGAAAACCTGCCAGAACTGCAAGAGGGAGTTTACGATCAAACCTGAAGACCTCGAATTCTACGAAAAGATAAATGTTCCCGTTCCTACGTTCTGCCCCGACTGCAGATTCCAGCGCAGGACCATGTTCCGCAACGAGCGCGTGTTCTACAAAAGAACCTGTGAACTCTGCAACAAGCAGGTGATCACAACCTTTTCTCCCGAGAGCCCTCACACGGTGTATTGCAACCGCTGCTGGTGGTCGGACAACTGGGATCCCTCTTCGTACGTGCGGGAATACGATCCCCAGAAGAACTTTTTCGAGCAGCTCAAGGAGCTCTACCTCGAAGTGCCCCAGCCGGCCCTTATCATCGACTACTCCACGCTCGTGAACGTCGAATACGGAAACCACATAGGAAATTCCAAGAACTGCTACCTCATCTTCGATACGGATTTCTGCGAGAACGTCGCGTACGCCACGACAGCCGTCGATTCCAAGGATTCCCTGGATCTCTCGCTGGTCCGGACCTCCGAGCTCTGCTACGGGGACATCAACTGCGAGAGCTGCTACGGAACATATTTTTCGGAAGACTGCTCCGAGTGCCAGAACGTCGCGTTTTCCAAGAACCTCGTGGGATGCTCGGACTGCTTCGGGTGCATCAACCTGAAGAACAAGCAGTATCACATATTCAACAAGCCCTACGCCAAGGAGCAGTATGCGGAGGAAATGAAAAAATACTACCTGGGATCCTCCAAGAACCTGGAGAGCCTGAAAGCCCAAGCGCACGGATTCTGGGAACAGCATCCCCATAAGTACATGCGGGGAAGGCACAACGTGAACGTGGAAGGGGACTACGTATACAGCTCGAAGAACTCGTCCCACGTGTACCAGGTGGACAGGCTCGAAGACAGCAAGTTCTGCTGCCGCATCGCCTCCGTCAATGCGGCCCGGGACTGCTACGACTATTTCGAATGGGGCAACAACGCGGAGCGCATATACGAAGGCATCACCGTGGGCCAGAGCGCGCAGAACATAAAATTCTCTGCCACCACCTGGGACGGCGTCTCGGATATCGAGTATTCCTTCTGGTGCATGTCCTCCCATGATCTTTTCGGGTGCGTGGGACTCAGGAAGAAATCCTTTTGCATTCTGAACAAGCAGTATTCCGAGGAGGAATACAAGGCATTGAAGGAGAAGATCATCCGGGATATGGATGAAAACCCCTATACGGATTCCAAGGACCGGGTCTGGAAATACGGGGAGTTCTTCCCGTACGACCTCTCTCCCTTCGCATACAACGAGACCACGGCGGCCCAGTATACGCCCCTGGAGAAAGAGGAAGTCCTGGAAAGGGGATGGAAGTGGGCGGAGATTCCCGACCGGAAGCATGAGACGACGCTCCAGCCCGAAGACTTGCCCGACGATATCAAGGATGTCGATCCGTCCCTGTCCAAGGAAATTATTCTCTGCTCCGGATGCGGGAAGGGGTACTACATCATACCCATGGAACTGGATCTCCTGAAGCGCTTCGGGATCGCATTGCCCAGGACGTGCTCGGAATGCAGGTTCAAGGAGCGGTTTTCCAGAATAACGCCTCCCCGGTCCTGGAACAGGACGTGTTCCCGCTGCGGGAAGGGGATTGTCTCTTCTTATTCTCCTGAAAGGCCCGAAACCCTGTACTGCGAAGAATGCTTCAATAAAGAGGTTATTCTATAAAACTTTATAAAGATATCCATTTTGACAAACTTTATAAAGTTTTATAATATAGAGGTGTTATGTCGATTCAGGAAAAACTCGCGTATATACGCACCCTATCCGGTTTTACCCAAGCGAAGCTGGCCTCCGAGCTCCGTGTTTCGTTCGTTACGCTTAATAGATGGATAAATGGTAAAGCTGTTCCACGGAAGGGTGCGGAGAATCGGATCAACGATTTGTTCGCGGCATACAGCGGGATTTCGAATCCTTCCCCGTCTTGCGCGGGGCGAGATATTCTTCGTGCGAAGCAAAAAGAGCATAAAAATATTTTGAAGGCCATTCTTTCACACCCCGATCTCCGAGACCAGTTTATCCTTTCTCTTACGTATAACTCCAATCGTATAGAGGGGAGCACCTTATCTGAAGATGAGACCTCCCATATTCTGTTTAATGATGCCGTAGTGAAGAGTAAAAGCGTATTGGAACATATGGAAGCAAAAAACCACCAGGCGGCTTTGGAACATATGTTTTCCCACGTTTCCCAAAAGAAGGCTTTGGACGAATCTTTTATCCTAGAATCCCACGCCGTTCTTATGAACGGAATTCGGAGTGATGCGGGTGCGTATCGGAGACATGCCGTCCGGATTGTTGGGTCCTATGTCCCCACTTCGAATCCGCGGAAAATCCAGGAGCGTATGAGGAGTTTTGTAAAAAAATTATCTGTCAAAGAAGGGAAGGATTTTTTGTCCCATAGCGCTCGTATGCATGCGGAGTTCGAACAAATACATCCCTTTACGGATGGAAATGGGAGAGTAGGGCGCATTCTCTTAAATGCCATGCTTCTTTCCAAGGATATGCCTCCCGCTGTTATTTCGGCATCAAAGAAGAGGTCCTATATTCAGGCTCTTAATCTCGCTCAATTAAAAGGCGATGTGGAAAGACTTGAGAAGTCTATCCTTTCAGCGATTTTTGAAGGGTATCGGATTTTGGAGCGAAGATAATCTGAATTCGTGGATATTTTTCCCGTTATCCGTTAGCATGAGTTGTATGAAGAAAAAAACTTTTTCAAGAAAGGAACCGGACATCTCTAATTTTTCTGAAAACAACCTCACCCCCGAAAAGATTAGAATATTATGACTTCATCGAAAAACGCCGTATATCTGTCCGTCGCCTCCGGTGCGGGAGGGGATGACGCCAAGGACTGGGCAGGCATGCTCTTCCGCATGTATGTGAAGTACGCGGAAAAGAAGAACTGGAAAGCTACCCTGGTGGACGACGACACCCTGGAGATCAAGGGCCAGGACGTGTTCGAGACCCTCAAGGGGGAATCGGGCGTGCATCGCCTGGTGCGCATCTCGCCCTTCGATTCCAAAGGGCTCCGGCATACGTCTTTCGCGCTCGTGGAAGTCTTGCCGGTCCTGCCGTCCGTGGAAGCGGACAAGGTCCGGATCCCGGACAAGGATCTCAAGGTGGAATTCTACCGCTCCTCCGGCCCCGGGGGGCAGAACGTGAACAAAGTGGAGACGGCGGTCCGGGTAACCCACCTTCCCACGGGGCTCGTGGCCGCGTCCCAGGCCGGGCGGTCCCAGAACGCCAACCGGGAGCAGGCCCTCACCATTTTGAAGGCCAAGCTCATCCGCCTCATGGAGGAGCGCCACGAAACGGAGATCGAGAACCTCCGCGTGAAGGCCAAGCCGGAGTGGGGCCACGAGATACGGTCCTACGTATTGCATCCGTACAAGCAGGTCAAGGACCACAAGACCGGAACCAAGGTATCCCAGGTGGAAAAGGTCCTGGACGGGGATCTGGACGCGTTGTTCAAAAAGATAAAGTAGAGTATAATTTTCCCTATGAAGCTCCAGCCGGGCTTCATTTAAGCGTATGATAGTTTTTCAGAACGTCACCAAAACATACAACCACGGTACGGTCGCTCTTGAGAAAGTCAGTTTCAAGATCCAGCAGAACGAATTCGTTTCCATCGTAGGCCGTTCCGGCGCCGGAAAATCCACGATTATCAAGCTCCTGATCGGAGAAGAGAAACCCACCAAAGGTAAGGTATTTTTCGGATCGTACGAGGTGGACAAGCTCAAGTCGAGCCAGTTACCCGAGTTTCGACGCCATATCGGCGTTATTTTCCAGGATTTCAGATTGTTGGCCAAGAAGACGGCGTTCGAGAACGTCGCTTTCGCCCTTGAGGTGGCGGGGCGGCCTCAGCAGGAAATCTTGGAGCTTGCGCCCCAGGTTCTCGAGATGGTGGGCCTGAAAGACAAGATGCATAATTTTCCCGCGGAGCTTTCCGGGGGAGAGAAGCAGCGGGTGGCCATTGCCCGTGCTATGATTAATCGCCCGGATGTCCTGATCGCGGATGAGCCCACGGGAAATCTTGACCCTTTCAATACCTGGGAGGTCATCAAGCTCCTGACCAAGATCAGCGAGCTTGGAAGCACGGTTCTTTTAGCAACGCATGACAAGGAGATTGTAAACACCCTGGGTCAGCGGGTCATAACGCTTGAAAACGGAAGACTCGTAAAGGACGAAGCAAACGGAAAATTCCTCATAGGATAACATATGTTCGTAAAGATACTCAGAATCATAAAGTACGGCTTTAATAACTTCTTCCGGAACGGGTGGCTTTCCGTATCTACCATCGGCATCATGGTTTTGGCGCTCGTCGTTTTCGAGTCCCTCATTCTTTTCAATATCATCGCCAACGGGGCCGTCGAATCCCTTCAGAACAAGATTGATATCAGCGTATATTTCAAGAGCAATGTGGCCGAGGATTCCATTTTGAACATCAAACGTTCTCTGGAAGGGCTTACGGAAGTCGAGACGGTCCATTACGTTTCTCGGGACGAGGCTTTAGCCGAGTTCCGTGAGCGCCACGAAGGGGACGAGGTCATCATGCAGACCCTTGATCAGTTGGACGAGAATCCGTTGCTTGCATCCCTCAACGTAAAAGCGGGCGACCCGCGCCACTACGACACGATTGCGGCCTACCTCGACAAGCCCATCTTCGAGAATGTGATCGAGAAAGCCACGTACGCGCAGAACCATATCGTCATCGACCGGCTCATTTCCCTCGTGGACACCATCCAGAACGGGGGAGCCATTCTCACGTTCTTCCTCTCCTTCCTGGCCGTTATGATCACCTTTAATACGATTCGTTTGGCCATCTTTTCAAACCGGGAGCAGATTGGTATTATGCGTTTTGTAGGGGCTTCGAATAACTTCATCCGCGGCCCTTACGTGATCGAGGGGGTTGTATACGGTGTCATTGCGACTGTAGTGGCTTTCCTCATTCTCATTCCGTTCATTAATTTCCTTTCCCCGTACATTTCGAACTTCATCCCGGAGGTGGACATGAGGGAATACTTCGCCAACAACACGATGCGGCTGTTCCTCTATCAGGCTTTCTTCGGCATCGGGCTGGGAATCCTCTCGAGTGTCGTGGCTGTGCGGAAATATTTGAATGTTTGACGGGCCGTAGTATATCGGTAGTACGCAAGGCTGGGGGTCTTGTAGGCCGGGTTCGATTCCCGGCGGCCCGACAAAAAAACCGCTCCTCGTGAGCGGTTTTCCTATTTTTTCTTTGTCTTGGAGAGTGTCCTCATGCACTGCGTACAGATAAGGGATCTCTTTCCGGGTATGTAGTCCCGGGTGTGTTGCAAGTTAGCCCGTTTCTTGGTGCGGTTGGTGGGATTGAAAATACCCCGCAACTTCTTACGGGTGTTGGCGTTTACGTAGCTTTTTCCGCATCGTTCGCACTGTCTCATACGAGAGCTAGTCTAAAGGTTTTTTCCGGAAAACGCAATACCCTTATCCCAAGGGCGTTTCTTTGTACGTTTCCCTGGAGAAATCAAAGGTATAGAACCTAGCGCTTTCCAACGGGCCGGCCTGGAGAATGACCGAATCGGCATCGGGGGACAGCGAGAATTCAACGCTTCCGAGGACCATGCTTTTGGGGGGTATGGACTGGAAGGATCCCGTAACGGAGGAGGGTCTCATATCCTCGCCGTCAAGGAAGATGACCTGGAAGATATCAGATATGTTGAGAGCCGTATATCCGGAAGCCTTGCTCGTGTATATCCTGAAATTCACCACCACCGTTCCGTCTGGGGTCTTCACGACATTCTCGATTCCTACGGAAAGTCTCACTTGGGGCTGCAGGGCGGGACTCGAGGTTGTATCGAAGAGAATTGCTGTAGGGATGGAGATTCCCTGCACGGGATTTGAAGGCTCTTGAGACCCATTTTCACTGTCGCCCGCGGGCTCCTCGCCGGAGGGGTAGACGGGTTCCGGGGCTTCCTCGGCTCGGGAGAGAAGTTCCACGGATGTCCGGATGTCCCGAACCTCATTGCGCATGTCTCCGAGGGAATCAAAGGTCAGGAAAAACCCGCCCAGCGTGAAGAGGGCTATGATAAACACGGTGATGTAAGCTCCTCGGGAATCTCCCATAACGGAGGATATTATACCACGTTTGGGAGTTTCGCTCGAGAGAGTGTATAATGACCGCCATGGACTTTTCTATCATACTTTTTCAGATCATCGTTTTGGTTTTTTCCGTTGTGATCCACGAAGTCTCGCACGGTTTCGTTGCGAACGAACTGGGGGACCCGACGGCCAAAAATGCCGGGAGATTGACTCTAAATCCCCTCAAACATCTCGATCCCTTCGGATCCGTCATCCTCCCTCTTCTCATGGCTATTCTTCCCGGGGGCATTATTTTCGGATGGGCGAAGCCCGTCCCGTATAACCCCTATAATCTGAAGGACCCCAAAAAAGGAGCCGCTTTCATCGCCGCGGCCGGTCCCGTGAGCAATTTCCTGACAGCCGGCATATTTGCCCTCGTGTACCGTCTTGCACAGGGGAATCTAGCATTCGAGCCGCTCCTCCCTTTCCTGGGCGTAGTGGTGGTCATTAACATAGTCCTGGGGGTCTTTAATCTTGTTCCCATCCCCCCGCTTGACGGATCCAAAATCCTCTTCAGCGTTCTTCCTGTGCGGTTTCTGCCCTTTATGCAGTCCTTGGAGCGGTATGGGATGCTCATCCTCGTGTTTTTCATATTTTTCGGAATCAGCATCATTTCTCCCATCATCTCTTTCCTGGCGAGGCTCCTTCTCGGATGACCCTTCCCTCCTTTCTTGATTTATTGTATGATGAACATCGGATAAGCATTCTGGAATCCATGAAAAAGATCTTCAAATTTTTATTCGGGTACATCATTCTTTTCCCCTTGGCTTTCATCGGGAATGCCATAGAAAACCTGAGAGGCAGGGGAGGATTCGGGTGGTATGAGAAAAACAACCCCTACGAGGATGATTAGGCTTGACTTATAGTGAGGCTTTACGCTATGCTTACTCCCGTGATGCTGCGTGTATGCGGCATTGTTTTTATGCCAACAGTTAACCAATTAATCAAAAAAGGACGCAAGGCTTCCCAAAAGAAGGACAAGACGCCTGCTTTGGGTTTTTACTTTAACCACTTAAAGAACAAGCCCGTGCATTCTCCGTCTCCCTTCAAGCGGGGGGTCTGCCTCAAGGTGTTCACGACGACCCCGAAGAAGCCGAACTCGGCTCTCCGGAAGGTCGCCCGCGTGCGCCTGACCAACGGCATGGAGGTTACGGCCTACATCCCCGGAGAAGGACACAATCTCCAGGAGCACTCCGTGGTGCTTCTGCGCGGGGGGCGCGTCAAGGACCTTCCCGGCGTGCGGTATCACATCGTGCGGGGCAAGTTGGACACCTCGGGCGTCGAGGGACGCACCCAGCAGCGCTCCAAATATGGAACCAAGAAACAAAAAGGACAAAAATAAAGTATGCGCAAGCGAAGCAATTTTAAGAGACAGGAACTCCAAGGGGACAGCATGCATAACCGCGTGGATGTCCGCCGGTTTATCAACTATCTCATGGTACACGGACGCCTTGTGACCGCCGAGAAGGTTTTCTACGGCGCCTTGGACGAGATAAAGAACATGAAGAAAGAAGACGAGCCTCTCCAGGTTTTCGACCGCGCCATGACGAACGCATCCCCGCTCCTCGAGGTTGTCTCGAAGCGCGTGGGGGGCGCCAACTACCAAGTTCCCCGCGACGTGCGGCCCGAGCGGAAATTCTTCCTCGCAGCCCATTGGATCATCGACGCCGCCCGGAAGCGGTCCGGATCTCCCATGCAGAAGAGACTGGCGGAAGAGATCGTCGCGGCGGCCCAGAACGAAGGAGCGGCTATCAAGAAGAAGCAGGACATGCACCGCATGGCGGAAGCCAACCGTGCATTTGCAAGTTTTATCCGGTAATCCAGAGACTATGAGACAATATCCTATCGAACGAGTTCGTGATATTGGCATTATTGCCCACATCGATGCGGGAAAGACCACGGTGTCCGAACGCATCCTTTTTTATACCGGAATCTCCCACAAGATCGGAGAGGTGCACGAAGGGGCGGCCATCATGGACTGGATGGATCAGGAGCGGGAACGCGGCATTACCATCACGGCTGCCGCCACGACCTGTTTCTGGATCCCAACCTATGTGGACCGGGAATCCCCGGACATAAAGAAGCACGAGCACCGCATCAATATCATTGACACCCCGGGACACATCGACTTCACCGTGGAGGTGAAGCGTTCCTTGCGCGTCTTGGACGGCGCCGTCGTCGTATTCGACGGCGTAGCCGGCGTAGAGCCCCAGTCCGAGACGAACTGGCGCTATGCGGACGAATACAAAGTTCCCCGAATCTGTTTCATCAATAAATTAGACAGGATGGGAGCCAGCTTCGAGAAGAGCTTCCAGTCCATCCACAGCCGCCTCACGAAGAATGCGGTGGCATTGCAGATCCCGATTGGGGAGGAGGCCAATCACTCCGGCGTGGTGGATCTCCTGACCATGAAGGCCTACACCTTTGCAGGCGACCATGGAGAGAAGGTGGAGCCCGAGGAAATTCCGGCCGACCTCAAGGAGAAAGCCGAAAAAATGAGAGCGGAACTCGTGGAAAAGATTTCGGAAACCGACGACAAGCTCGTAAACGATTACCTGGAAGGGAAAGAGATCAGCGTGGAGGATCTCAAGAAGGCTCTCCGGAAGGCCACGCTTTCCACCGAGCTTGTGCCCGTCTTCTGCGGAAGCGCCCTGAAGAACAAGGGAGTACAGCTGCTTCTGGATGCCGTAGTGGAATATCTTCCGTCTCCGGACGAGCTTCCTCCTGTTAAGGGATTAGCCTCCAAAGGAGAAGAAGTGGAACGCCATCCCGATGACAATGAGCCTCTGTCCGCTTTAGCCTTCAAAGTTGCCTCGGATCCCTTCGTGGGAACCCTGACATTCTTCCGGGTTTATTCCGGAACCATGAAGAAGGGTACTTATATTTACAATGCGACCAAGGGATCCCAGGAACGCGTGGGGCGCATCCTGCGGATGCACGCTAACCACCGGGAAGAGGTGGAAGAGATCCATGCGGGAGACCTCGGAGCCTTGGTGGGCATGAAAAACACGACTACAGGAGACACTCTGACCGATCCCGACAATCCCTTGACCCTGGAGCAGATCACGTTCCCCGAACCCGTCATCTCGATCCGCGTGGAACCCAAGACCAAGGCGGACCAGGAAAAGATGAGTGTTGCGCTGCGCCGCCTGGCGGACGAGGACCCCACGTTCCGCGTGAAGGGAGACGCAGATACCGGGGAGACCCTTATCTCGGGCATGGGAGAATTGCATTTGGAAATCATCGTGGACCGCATGAAGCGGGAGTTCGGCGTGGAAGCCGGCGTGGGACGCCCGCAGGTATCTTACAAGGAGACCATTAAGAACCATGCAGAAGCGGAAGGCAAGTACATCCGGCAGTCCGGAGGACGCGGACAATACGGGCATGTAAAAGTCAAACTCGATCCTCTGGAGAGGGGACAGGGATTCGAATTCGTGGACGAGATCAAGGGAGGCATTATCCCGAGCGAGTTCATTCCGGCCGTGGAAAAGGGAGTCAAGGAGACCGGACAGAAGGGATTCGTTGCCGGATACCCGCTCGTAGACTTTAAGGTATCCCTCTATGACGGCTCGTACCACGACGTGGACTCCTCGGAGATAGCTTTCCAGATCGCAGGAGGCATGGCGCTCCAGGAAGCCGTGCGCCAGGCCGATCCCGTTCTTTTGGAGCCCATCATGAAAGCCCAGGTTATTATTCCCTCGGAATTCCTCGGGGACGTGACGGGAGATCTTAGTTCCAAGCGTGCCAAGATCACCTCCATGGACGAGCGCGACCAGGTCCGGGTGGTGGAAGCCGAAGTTCCGCTTTCCGAAATGTTCGGATACGTTACGAATCTCCGCTCCATGACGCAGGGACGCGGTTCCTTCAGCATGGAGTTCTTCAAATACGAGGAAATGCCTAAGAACCTGGTTCAAGAAGTTGTAGAAGGGCGCAAAAAATAGGCTTTCTCTTTCCGCTTTGGTATACTGGGAAAGTGGAAGCTTGGAAAATCATATCCGTTCTGGCGCTTGTAGGAATCCTTACCTGGGGTGGGTATATTCTTTTGCAGCAGAAACGATCCTTGGAAGAAGAGGTATCAGATCTCCGGGAAACCGTCGACAAATTTGAAGAAGAAAACGATTCCATCCGGGCGGATATAGAATATTACGAGGATCCGGAGAATCTTTTAAAAAAGACGAGAGAGTTCAATTATAAAGAGCCGGGGGAGAGACTTCTGATTTTAGTTCCGGAAGAGAGTACCACGACGGAAGCCACGAGCACTTCCCAATGACATTTGCGGGATTAGTTAAATGGTAGAATACGACCTTCCCAAGGTTGAGACACGGGTTCGATTCCCGTATCCCGCACAAAGTTGAGTAGTTCCACAACCTAAGAATCCTGATTTTATCAGGATTTTAGTGTTTTTAGGGAGATTTATGTTTTTACTACCACTAGGGTGCACAGATGTGTATAAATTTTATACACCTAAATCCATAAAGTGTGTTTTTTTCTTTTATCAACTTTGCTTTCGTGGTATTATCAGACACATGATGCGGGTGATACAAAAACCAATTTCTCTTGCTGAACTGAAAACCGTCGCTGAGGAACGTTTCGGGGATTTGGTAAAAGCAGTTGTTGATATAAAGCAGGGGATTATGGCAATTGGTGGCGAACTCCACGCTGACGAAGAAGTTTTACTCACCGACGAACATGGATCGAAACGGGAAGATGTATGGGGAATAAACCTATACCCCGCTGCCGACGATACGGGATTTTTAGAATTTGATTCGATGATAAACCTGAAGCCGTCTCTTGGAAATCGGTCCCGAGACGTCGAAGATCCCGAGATGCGGAAGAAAATACGAACTGTCGTTGAAAAACTTGTGGTGAAAAAATAACCGTATGTTGCATACCGATCTTGCAAATGGAAGGTGGGGCACACTTTCCCTAATGGAACAGCTTGGAAACATAGGGAGCGAAATCGGGCGCGGAGTGCGCTCAAAAGGGAAAGATGAGATAAAATTCCAAAATGCCGTAGCGCGGGCACTTGAGCTCTTTGACCTTACGCTCGCAGATCCCCGGTGGCGTGGAAGGAAAACAGAAATTGCCCGGGCGCGGGAAGTTTTTTGTGACGCCGTTTCTGGTGGAACGATCTATCATTCAACTCTTCAGGACATAGATCGCTATTTTCTTCCGTTTGCAGTTGCCGCACGGAGAGAAAAATAATTTCTACTTCCGCGAGAGATTGAAACTTGCAAAAAATTTCGTCGAACGGTGGATAAAAAAGGACGACTCCTAAAGAATCGTCCAAAATTAACTATTCGAATACGAGCTGGGCTCCGAATTTGACTACCAAATTGAACCCGAGCTTATTCTCGCTTCCTTCGGGACTTTTGCCGTTATACATGGCGGCCCCGAAGATCCTAAGGGCGCATACGGGAGAGAGCTGTGCATACAAGCCCGCGCCTTTCTCTGTTTCGCCTGTGACCCCTAAGCCAAAGTAGGGTGACAGCCAGTGAAGATACGTTACTTCCAACCAAAATCGATTCGAGAACAGGGCGTTTATCCATAAATCGGAAAACCCCTCCTTACCCAACCACAATCGGCTGAGAACGCATCCAGCGGATTGATTCAATCCTTTTTCGAGTCTTTCAAACTCTACGCCGAATGCAAGGTCAAGGCGTAGCCAAGAAGGATTTTCAAATACTATGCCACCGGTAGCGGCGAAGGTAGAATCCGTCCCTATAACAAATCCCGCTATGCCAAATTGTGGCTCAAAACTGTACCGAAGGCCAATCTTGAACTCACTCACTTTCTTATCCTTAAGACTGAGATTGATATGATTCACTTTGCCAACCTCGACATATCCCCAGACGCCTTTACTCTCCTGGGCGTATATTGTGAAGGATAGAAAGATCAGAAATAAAAACAGCTTTTTCAAAGCTTCCTCCTCTTGTTTATATAGATTTAATTTTCTAGCTTGACTTTAAAACAAAAATTCTTCCGTGTCAATTGAATGTAATGGTTCAATACCTTGTGAACACCCCTGTAGAATATGGATATGGCATACACACAGAATCCTCACCTCCCCCGGGTACGGATGGAGGCGGTGCGCATGGTACAGAAAGGTCGAAGCATACGAGA
>Ga0272443_10001852_pt1 | contig 28818 bp, 25 predicted proteins | sample SSMAcet12_FD_193581 | JGI IMG/M metagenome (GOLD analysis project Ga0272443, IMG submission 193581) | Marine sediment archaeal communities from Little Sippewissett salt marsh, Falmouth, MA, United States - SSM-Acet-12 | ecosystem: Environmental > Aquatic > Marine > Wetlands > Sediment ... | reverse complement strand
GGCGAAATAGCATGCCAGGGCACACCTGATGAAGTACTTACAGAGTATGCGCTGAAAAAGACCTATGGTGAGGAAATAGAAATAGCCAGGCACCCGGCTAACGGCCGTCCTGTAGTATTTCCCGGTATTGAATGCAGATAATACGGATGGATTAGCCGGACTATGCTGACGCAAAAAAAATTTATTTTTATCCTTTCATGGTACTCAGCCATTTCGATCGGCGTTTTGATTGCCGCGCCTTTCTTCGGCAGTGAAAACCTGTCTTGGAACAATGTCTCCGGGTCTATCCTGTCAGGACAAACCAATGTAGACAGCGACATCTTTTTTTCTCTTCGGCTTCCCAGGGTTATCACATCATTTATAGTAGGGGGCATACTGTCTGTCGCAGGAAGTGCCCTCCAGGTAGTCCTCAGAAACCCTCTGGCAGAGCCCTTTATTCTGGGGATAGCGGGAAGCGGAGCAGTTGGGGCCGTGATAGCGATATCGATCCCCGGGCTACTTATACATCTCGGGGCCTTTTCTTCTGTCCAGTTTCTGAGTCTTACCGGATCCATGCTCTGTGTTTTGATCATTTACTGGCTGGCGGTGAATAAACCCGACTTTTCAATGACAAACATCCTCCTGTCAGGGGTCACGATCAATATATTCTGTGGAGCGATGATACTGCTGGTGCGTTACATGGCGGACCCGGGTCATCTTGTTGCGATGGATAGATGGATGATGGGCGGCCTTGATGTGGTGGGGTATGGGGAGGTTTTTACCCTGCTGCCGCTTGTATTGCCAGGTTTGATATTGCTTTTTTTAAAATGTAACACCTTAAATCAGCTTGCCTTTGGGGAAGAAATGGCAACAGGCCATGGAGTAAATGTCGCCTCGGTGCAGAGGCATGTGTTTCTTGGCTCCGGGCTTGCTACTGCCGGGGCCGTTAGTATAGCAGGACCGATAGGTTTTGTGGGGCTAATAATACCGCATGCCGTTAGACGAATCTCGGGTGTGGACAATCGAGTTGTGCTTCCATCATCCTTTTTGCTGGGAGGAGCCTTCCTGACTGTCTGCGACCTGGTTGCCAGGACGATTGTCGCGCCGACTGAAATGCCTGTGGGGATAATAACCGCCATAGTAGGAGGCCCTCTATTCCTGAGAATACTGCTGAAGGGTGAAAGTATGAGAGGCGAATGACCACGATGGCCCCTGGTTACCTCCAGGAAGCAGCATGTAGAAACTGTCTAATACTTGCTTCGGTGCCCGGAGTGGATGGGCTAACCCCCCCGGCAGTGTTGATCGGTTCCTGGTTTATGCTAATCCGGCAAAGGGCATTTGCGGATGAAATCCGATCAATGACAGCAGGTTCAGCTATTTTATTCAGAAAAGGGAAAGTGAGAGTAGGGCAAGATTGCCCAGGACATGTATGGTTATCGGAACCATGATGTCCTGCTCCAGTTCATAGGCAAGAGCAAACAGCAGACCTCCCGCAATCTGAGGCAGGGGAACCCCCGATAAGTATGCATGTGCGCTCACAAAAGCAAGGGTTGAACCCAAAAGGGCGTAAATGATACCCCAGCGCCTAAAAAAGCCGTAGATTATCCCCCTGAAAAGGATCTCTTCCGCGATCGGTCCTATAAATCCTGCCGCTATGAAAAACATTACGGTCCGGTGCGGGTAATCAGGGATATTTGTCCTGACAAGGAGCAATGGATCTATTTCCAGAAGCCGGAGGGCCAGAAAGACCAGCAGGGTTGCAAGTCCGAAAAAAAAAGACCAGACAAGGCCCCTCTTGATCCCTTTTTTCCATTTTTTGGGATAAAGGCGGACGGATTCGAGCCCTTTTCCTGTTAGACGGACCAGAAACAGGAGCATAAGAGACTGACTGAATCTGGCAATGCATGTTATGACAATGGCGGGCCAGGGTGCAACAGGGATTAAAAGGCCGGCGATGATTTCAACCGTTGCGACCGTGGCTGTTGCCGTTAAAAGGGTAAAGGTATTTATCCTGACCGGTTCATTCATGGTCTTGTAGAAATGCCACTGAGCCTCCCGGTTATCAGACCTCTTGAATTTTTTCCAATATGATAATATCCGGACGCGCATCCCGATTTTCTCTCCTCCCCTTTACCGGCACCAAGGGCTCTGCGAGCCGGTATCTATCGGCTGGGAAGAATGCCTATTTATCATCATGAAAATCCAGGGGGCCAGTCTCACGGATACCTTCCCCGCCAGCCTTTCTCCACGGTCTTTCAAAACCGAACTGCCCATCGCACCAGCTGGTTGCGAGGTTAAGTCTGCTTTCAAAGATGCGACGAAATTCCTTTAGATCCTTATCTTTTGTATCAGGGGGTATTATCACAGGTTCGGCATAGAAAATGACAACCCGGCTGAACGGCTTGGGCACTATATACCTGTCCCATGAATTGAAGGTCCAACAGCGATCCGCTCCCCAGACGACAGGGATAAGAGGAACGGATGCATCCCTTGCAAGTACCACTGAACCTGTTTTGGCAACCCGGGGCGGGCCCTGAGGTCCGTCTGCAAGCATTCCACCTATCTCACCGTTTCTTATCCTCTTTATCATTTCCTTGAGTGCCTGTGATCCACCCCTTGTGGATGAGCCTCTGACATTTTTGAACCCGACCCATTTGGCTATCGTGGCTGCGTATTCGCCGTCCCTGCTCTGGCTGATCATTATGGTAACACGCCTTGAGCCGAAATAATGGAAGTGGTAGGACATCCTCTGGTGCCAGGTTGCGTAAACCGCACCTCCGCCTGTTTTTCGAATAATATCCGCGGCCTTTTCCTCTCCTTCCACCTTTATTACCCGGCAGGTAAGCATAAGTGCCTTGATCAGTAAGGCTGCCAAAGGAGAAATCAGGTGGAGCAGAATATGGTCGTACCAGCGAAGCTGGGATCTGTTTTTATCTCTATTGTCCATTTTATTTGTCCTTCGAGATATTAAAGTATCCAGGCCCGGAAGGCAAGGTCGTGGTTTGTGCCTGATCGGCAATAAAAACATTGTTCTGGGCTGTATGGCCTAGCAGGGTGTTGCTTCTCTTAATCGCTTGATCCGAGACATGTCAAGTGTTATAGAGATACCCAACTCCACTATTTAATTCAGGTATCGGCATGAGGGCCAAGGGATTCGGGACTGAATTAATAAGTGGCGATACAGGGGCAGTAGCCTGATTTTACAGAGCAAGAGAAAAAGGAGAAGATTCATGGAAAAGAGAAGCAACTTGATGACTAGCGGACCTGAAAGGGCTCCGCACCGTTCACTTTTGAGGGCTGATGGTTTTACTGATTGGGAAATGGAAAGGCCGATAATAGGCATAGCAAATTCCTTTACAGAGATTATACCGGGTCATATGAACCTGGACAAACTTGTGGAGGCGGTAAAAGCAGGTGTGTACGCGGCAGGGGGTACGCCCATGGTCTTCAACACCATCGGCGTATGTGACGGGATCGCCATGAATCACAAAGGAATGAAATTTTCTCTCCCCAGCAGGGAATTGATTGCCGATTCCATTGAGATAATGGCGGAGGCCCATCCATTTGACGGGCTGGTCCTCCTTTCCTCCTGCGATAAGATAATCCCGGGGATGTTGAACGCTGCTGCCAGCATGAATATACCCTCGATTTTTGTCTCCGGAGGGCCGATGCTTCCTGGAAAAGTCTCAGGCAGAGAGATCGGCGTGGACAAGATATTCGAGGCGGTAGGAAGTTTCAAGAGCGGAAAAATAGACGCTGATGAGCTTTACGAAATAGAGCTGCGTGGGTGTCCGGGGGCAGGTTCCTGTTCAGGGATGTTTACAGCCAACACGATGAGCAACCTTTCAGAGGCGCTCGGCATGGCCCTGCCGTTTAACGGGAGCGCTCCTGCGGTTTATTCGGAAAGGATATGGCTTGCAAAACAGACGGGCTACAGGGCGGTCGAACTGGTTAAGGAGGGCCTAAGGCCGAGGGATATCCTCACCAGGGAAACCTTCAACAACGCGATTGCAACCGATATGGCGCTGGGAGGATCAACAAACACAGCTCTTCATATACCCGCGCTTGCCTATTATGCCGGGATAGACCTGACTCTCAAGGATTTCGGCGAAATAACAGAAAAGGTGCCTCACCTTACGTCCCTGGCGCCGGCAGGCCCTCATCATGTAGTGGACCTTTATCATGCGGGCGGTATTCCTGCGATCCTTTCCGAGTTAAGGAAAAGCGGTCTCATTGATGACCGGCAGCTGACGGTCTACGGTAAAAACGTGGGAGAGATGCTGGACGAGATAAAGGCGGGAATAAAGGATGAATCAATCATCAGGCCTGTTGACAGACCGGTGCACAAGACCGGTGGGCTTGCGGTTTTGACCGGGAATATCGCGCCGGGCGGTGCAATAGTCAAGCAGGCCGCTGTTTCCGAGGAGATGCTGAAACACTCAGGCCCTGCCAGGGTCTTTTGCTCTGAGGAGGCGGCATGCGGGGCCATACTGAGTGGAGACATTCGAAAGGGAGACGTCGTGGTAATTCTGTACGAGGGGCCGAAGGGGGGGCCGGGTATGCAGGAGATGCTTTCTCCCACCTCGGCGCTGGCGGGAATGGGTATGGACAAATATGTAGCCCTCATAACGGACGGCAGATTTTCGGGTGCCTCCCGGGGTGCCGCAATAGGTCATATTTCTCCTGAAGCGGCTGCAAAGGGGCCGATAGGTGCAATAAGAGAAGGGGATGTGATAGACATCAACATCCCTGAAAAGAGCCTTAATCTGAGGCTTTCTGAAGAGGAAATAAAGGAGCGGCTGGACAGCCTTCCACCCTTTGAGCCGAAGGTGAAGACCGGGTATCTGGCAAGATATGCAATGGTAGTTTCAAGCGCTGACAAAGGTGCGGTGTTTCCTCGTTAGGGTCTGAATAGTAAAACCCATGCTCCTGCCTCCTTGATCCGTGCGTGACCTTTGCGGTCAAAGGCAGGTCCAGGATCGAGGAAGGGAGCTTGGGAACCGGAGCAGACTCTCAAAACGGGCCGCAATAATTCATGATACTGGCCCTCGGCTCTCTTGCTGCTGCATGCAGGAGACCGGAGGCGCGGGAGGAGTCCGCGAAACCTTAAGGGATGGAAGTCCATGGGCATCCCGAATGGCGGATCAGATCCTGATAGCGGTTCAGCAGGAAAAACGGCTTGACAAAAACAGTACGCTGTGCTTGATAGCATTATGGCCCTGCAGTATGGCGGACTTGGAAGACCTCTTTGTTTTTGGTCTTTTTTTAGGCGTATATTTATATCATCAGTGATATAACGGTCATATGGTGAGTAACGATGACGGCATTCAGGACTCAACCTGATGGTTCGTTTTTCATCACTTTTATTGACAAGCGAGGTTGTTGATGTCTCTTATCAGGGCATCGTATTTCAGGATAATCACCAATTGAGAGTTGAAAAATAATAAGGAGGATAAGAAAATGAAAAGGATTGGACTGTTAGCCAAATGGATTTTTTGTTTGAGCCTGTTTGTCGTGTTGCCGCTGTCTCCAATGGTCGCAGGTGCTGAACCGCAAGGAGATGTCGTAATCTTTCATGCCGGCAGTTTGACCGTGCCCTTTGCCAAGATGGAAAAAGTTTTTGAGGCGAAATATCCCAAGGTTGACATACTGCGTGAGGCTGGCGGGAGCACCAAAATGGCCAGAATGATATCTGAACTCAACAAGCCGGCGGATATCATGGCATCTGCGGATTACAAGGTCATAGATAAGGCTCTTATTCCTGCAAAAGCGGCATGGAACATAAGGTTCGCAACAAATCAGCTCGTGCTCTGCTACACGGATAAGAGTAAATTCGCATCCGAGGTGAATGCGGACAACTGGTACGATATCCTTGAAAGAAAGGGCGTTATCTGGGGGCATTCCGATCCAAACCTTGACCCGTGCGGATATAGAAGCCTGATGGTCCTTCAGCTTGCCGAGAAACATTACGCAAAGGCGGGCCTTTATGACAGGCTTATCGCAAACAGGCCGAAAAAAAATATAAGACCCAAGTCTGTGGAACTGGTTTCTCTTCTCAAGACCGGCAACATGGATTACGCCTGGGAATATCTGTCAGTGGCGGTGCAGCACGGACTCAAGTATCTGCTGCTTCCGGACGAAATAAATCTGGGCAATTACAAGATGGATGCCTTCTATAAAAAAGCGGAGGTGAAGGTGACAGGCAAAAAGCCGGGGACCTGGATCACAAGAAAAGGAAAATCGTGTACCTATGGTATAACCATGATAAAAAATTCCAAAAACCCTGAGGCCGCTGAGGCATTCCTTGCATACCTGCTTGATCCTGAAGGAGGATTAAAGGTTCTCAAGGATATGGGACAACCTCCCTTTATACCTTGCAGGGTGTCAAGTGAGAAGATAAAGACGGATCTGCCCGGATCCATCAAAGGGCTTGTTGAAGTCAAAAACTAGTCCTTTATAAAGAATGCATAATCCCCCGGGCAGTTGAACCCCTTTTTTTCCGCCCGGGGGTATTATAAAGAAAACAAACTCAACGTATATGGAATGAAAAAAAAGATAGGGAAAGATCCCTGGTTTTTTATCACACTTTTTTGCAGCGTCACTGTTGTAACCTTTATCCTTTTTCCTCTTATAGAGATGGTTACCCAGCCGTCGCTGCAGGATTTAAAGGACACAGCCGGCGACACGGATGTCTTGAGGTCAATATGGCTTAGTATCTACACCTCCGGACTTGCGGCAGTCATCTCTTTTATAATAGGAACCCCCTTCGCTTATCTGCTCGCGCGAAAGAATTTTTTCGGCAAAAAGGTCGTCGAAAGCATAATAGACCTTCCCATAATGATTCCCCATCCGGTTGTAGGAATAGCAATCCTCGGCCTTGCCGGAAAGAACCACTGGCTTGGTCAATTCATGCAGAGTATAGGTATCCATATAATGGGTACTGTCACAGGAATTGTTACGGTGCTGACATTCGTGGGTCTGCCCTTTTATGTAAACACCGTTAAGACTGGGTTTGAGGCGATCCCCGTGCGCCTTGAAAATGTCTCCAGAAGCCTGGGCGCGTCAATGTCCGGGACCTTTCTGAGGGTCACCTTCCCTCTGGCCTGGCGTTCCATGCTGGTCGGAATGATCATGTGTTGTGCCCGCGCGATCAGTGAATTCGGCGCGGTCGTTATCGTGGCCTACCATCCAATGATCGCCCCTGTAATGATCTATGAGAGGTTCACCGCCTATGGGTTGAGATATTCACAGCCGGTTGCTGTCTGGCTTATATTTGTCTGTCTAGCCCTGTTTATATTGTTGAGGATCGTTTCCCCGGTCAAGGAGAAAAGCGGTGATTGAAATAGAGAACCTGCGTCTGGATTTTTCCTCATTCTGTCTCGATGATATATGCCTCGATGTAAAGGAGAGTGAGTTTTTTATCCTTCTTGGGCCCACAGGTGCGGGAAAGACCCTGATACTTGAGGCCATCACCGGGACCGGCCCTGTTCATGGAGGTACAATAAGGGTCGGTGGAAGAGATATTACCAGCCTGCCGCCTGAAAAAAGGGGAATCGGAATCGTCTATCAGGATTATGCCTTGTTTCCACACCTCTCTGTAATGGAAAACATTACATACGGCCTGAGATATCATAGTAATAGCAGCACCGATTCAAGGAGATGGGTTGAAGAACTAATGATGAAGCTTGGCATAAGGCACATTGCTGATCGTTCAATAACCCATTTGAGCGGGGGAGAAAAACAGCGAATAGCCCTTGCAAGGGCCCTGTCGGTACATCCCTCGGTCCTGCTGCTTGATGAACCCCTTTCAGCTCTTGATCCCAATTTCAGGGCAGAAATTCGAGAGGTCCTAAAGAAACTCCACAAAGAGATGGGTATAACATTTCTCATGGTGACACACGATTTTTCCGAGGCCCTTTTCCTGGGGGAGAGAACCGCAATACTGAATCATGGAAAGATCGAACAGATGGGGTCTGTGAAAGATGTGTTTTCCAGGCCAAAGACACCATTTGTGGCTGAGTTCGTGGGCATGAAAAACGTCCTTCCCGCTGTTTTCGAAGGAACCAGTGCAAGGGTAGGTGATCTGGTTTTCGATATAGGCAACATGAAAAATGAAGGCAGGTCTTTCATCGCAATAAGGGCCGAGGATATCCTCATAAGAAAGGAGAGGATAGCTGAAGGGGATACAAATGTGTTCGCATGCCGCATCATGAACGTGGCTGATCTGGGGGTCCTGCAGGAAGTGTCTATCAAGTGCGGAAGCACGATTTTTACGGCGATCCTGAGCAAGGGGGATCTGTTATACCTGGATCTTTCCGAGAGCAGAGATGTCTATATGGCCGTGAGGAATTCTGCGATACACCTGCTATAGGCCGTGTAAATGCCGAAACCTCAAACCATGGCAGTTACCTGTCGGTCGCCTTCATGCCCTTCATATCATTTGTGCGCGGGGCTGTTTAACCGAGCTTATTTGCCGAATGGGCACCTGGGGTAACGGCATGTCTTGCAGTTAAGGCAGAGTCCTCCATGCGCCAATTCAGCGAGATCCTGCCTCGTGATCATCTCTCCGGCAAGGACCCTCGGCAGTATGAGATCAAGCACCGTGGCCTTGTAGTAAAGCGCGCAGGCCGGGACGCCAAGCACAGGAACTTTACCTATACGGCCGTAAAGGAACATTGCACCAGGAAGCACGGAGGTGCAGTAAACGATATCTTCGGCTCCTGCATCGGCAATCGCAAGACGGCTTACATCATCCGGATCAACACTCATTCCCCCTGCAACCAGTATGATCTGTGCACCTGCCGTGAGAAGGGTCTTTATATGGCTGGATATGCGCGATCTGTCGTCAGGTGAGAAAAGCGGGCGTTCAATCTCACAGCCGAAAAAGGAAAGCTTCTTTTTCAGTATGGGAGCGAATTTGTCATCGATAAGTCCGCTGAATACCTCGTTTCCTGTTATAATGAGTCCCGCTTTAAGGGCATCAAAGGGTTTTACGGAAAATATCCCACCGCAAGAATCTGCAATATGGACCGCACTGTTGAGCGTATCCTTATCAATAATTAGGGGGATGGCCCTGGTGGCTGCGACCGTGTCTCCCTTTTCAACGACCACATTGTTGTGCCTAGCTGCACAGCAGATTTCGGGGATCAGGCAAAGCCTGGTAAGGGCCTTGATATCAACCTTGAGAAGTCCACGGTGCTCCGCCTTGAGACCTATCTTTCCTTCTGCGGGTCGGCCGTTGAATATAACTCCTGTGCCGGATAGTGCCTTGGCAAGCATAAGGGCCGCATCGTCTTCATGGACCTCCCCTTCATCTATCTTTAGGACAAAAAGGTGCTCCTTTCCCAATCTTTTGAGGTGAGCGATATCCTCTTGACCGACGACATGTCCTTTCCTGAATGAGGGGCCTTTGAACTGCCCGGCCCTTATTTCGGTTATGTCGTGAGCAAGCACGGTTCCGCAGGCGCTGTCAACGGGTATGATCTGAGCGGAGGATTTGTATTTGTTGGTCATTTATCGGGTTCCTTCCTTAGTTGATTAGTTGAATCAGCCGTAGTCCGTTTGCCGCTTCTTGCGCCCCAGGTGCATCGAAAATATCAGTTTAAAAAGACACTATTTATTATTTACAAAGGGTTCGGCATCCTCGTGGAGCCATGAGAGGCGGGCATCAATCGTTTCGATCTTGAATCGAATGGAAAGCCTTACAAAAGGATCCATGTGGCCTTGAAGATCATGCTCAAGCCTTTTTTTTGAAACCCCAAGGAGACTGATCTGAGAGTCGACAAGGGGCTTCGCACCCGGGATGCCGAGATTTTTGAAAAAGAACAGTTTCGCTAGAAATTCAATCCTCAGATCCCTTACATGCCTGTTGGGTGAATGGAGCCAGTCCATAAAACGCCTTCTCCCTTCCGTCTTAAGGGAGAATACCCTCTTTGAAGGCCTGCTTGGCTGCTCCTGCCTTATGGAATCAAGAAGGCCTTCGGTTTCAAGACGCTTAAGGATCGTATAGAGCTGGCTGGGTGCTATATGCCAGATCGAATTGAGATTGTCCTTGATAAATTTCAGTATCTCATATCCATGTTTGGGGCCTGAAAACATGGAACCCAAAACAGCATATTCCGTTGATGGCTTTGTCTTCATATCTCGACCTTATTTATATTTATTGGAATATTCCAAATTGGAATAATAAATCAAGAAAAAAATAAACAGAGAAGACATCAGGTATGGGAAATGCGAATCTCCCAGGGATAACACCATATTCGGCGTATCCTCCGTTTTCATCTTTTCCGGTGGCCTTGAATCCTTTACACAGGCTGCCTTCTCTTTTTTTTGGAAGGGGAACCGGGATTTGTTCCATTTTGAGCGGGGCTTGATTGTCCGCCAGGTTGCAGATCCCCTGAGTATAATGGCCTTCATTTCAATAACTCTCCGCCGGAGGGTCTCAGCTCAGATAAGACAAGGCGTCTGGGAGCGGCAGGTCCTTACCGTCTTTGGTCTCACCATAGTTGCCCTTCGCTAGCAGTTTCAGGTCGTCAAGTGCCCTCTTGTCTCCCTGGAAACGAACCGTCCTGAGCCCCTTGGTCATCACGTATCCTCCGGCACTGAGGAGCCACAGGACACTGCCCGCATCAAAGACCTGGTCTTCAACTATCATTTTTACGTTTGCTCCGTAATGCTGTACCACCTTGGCCACCTTTGTCGAAGGTCTCGCATGGAAACCGAGATCCATCGGTACCGGAAGTTCATATGTTACTATCTCAACCAGAGCGTGAACAAAGGTCTCGGCGAAAACTTTTCCCTCAGTTGAAAGCCTGACCAGGTAAAAGAGCACAAAATTAAAAAGAAACTTAAGTATCTCGGCTGGCGGCACTATCTTTTCAAGCTTTTTCATGACCGGTGAGGAAATGAACAGATGACGTTCATAATAGTGGCTCAGGATCGTGCCGATCTTTGCCAGATTCATCTGACAGGAGATTATGTTGCGCAGGCTTTTGAGCAGGGGAAATTCCTTTTCAATGAGGTGATTGAATATATATGTATCGTACTGAGACTGGAGATTGTGGAGCTGGGCCCCTAATTGTCTCAGGTCCTGTTCATCAATTTTCTCAGGAAGATATGTTTCAAGATTCCCCGATTCAACCGATGCAAAATCCCGGTAGAGTGCAATCCCTTCCACCATTTCAACGAACCTGTGGGCGAATTTCTTTGCCATATCGGTGGTGTCTGAGGCGTCGAATTCTTCGATATTGTGAGGCAATATAATCTCGCTGGGCATTTTAACGCCTTGCGACAGGGCAGGGGCCTTTTTTGATACCTTCAGTTTAAGGCGCCTGTTTTCATCCTTAAGTTTTTTGAAACTGCCTTCAATGATTTTTTTAAAAAGTTCCGATATATCATTGGATTGACTCCAGAAGGGGTCTCTATTATCTGGAAAGATCTTTCCCGGGCAGTTGTTTTTCATCAATTCCTCAAGTTGAAAGGAGGCCTTGCTGAAATTTTTTATGGTTGCGGTCAGTTCTCTGAAATAGATCCAGTCGCGGTTGTTTTTGGCGCTGTATAGGTCAAGCAGGTGTTCCGTATCTGAAGACTGCTTTATTGCCGCAGCCAAAAAGCCCATGTTACGGAGCAGCTTGGAAGACTCGTCCCGTTTCTCCGTCAACAGATCGGAAAGAGAAAGGAGGGGATCTGCAAAGGGTTTGATAATTTGACGGAAATCCTCCTCCGAGATCACCTTCGGTTCATCGATGATCCGAGAAGAAAATTCTTCTGTTTTCATAATGGAGTTCCTTTCGATGTAAGCTCCAAAAATAGTCCCTTGATGTGAGTGCCGGTCCGGATTTCAGTGCGAAACCGTGATCATCCTTCACTTCGATGTCTTTAAAGGTGTCAGTATCCCTTTCAGCTCGCCCCGGGCTCACCGGTCCCCGCATAGCAAGTCTGACCCCGGTAGGCACGGCCCTTTCAGACGGGATTGTGTGCTGTGCCTTCAGGGCCCAACGGTATGCGCGGGAGTACCAATTACAACCAGATACAGTAGCCGCAGGGGATCTTTGATGTCAAGGATCGCGGATGCCTCCTTGTCATAAAATGCGCCTATTCCACAGCAGCCCAGCCCGGCGCTTTCTGCAGCCAGATACAGCTTTTGACCCTTTCTTCCGGCCTCCAGCATGGCATATCGGTAAGCCCTGCCGCCCCATGTCTTATCCATGAGTTCAAGGTCAGCCAGAAAGAGTATGTGGACAGAAGCCCTGTTAACCCATAATTGCCCAAGACAGACATTTGCCATGCCCTCAATGAATCTTCCAGCCTTTACCAATCCGATCCTGCCGGATGCACCATCAATGATATAAAAGCCTGGATCAAAACCCTCCGCCTTTTCAATAAGGGCACCGGTAATTAAGGGTGTCGTCTTCCGGTTCAGTGAGTCGGGCTCACCAGGGGAGGGCTCGCAAAGAGAGGCTAGAACCGAATCCAGCTGCTCGGATTTCAGAGCGGCTCTAATGAAATTTCTTCTGGAGCGGCGTCTTAAAGTGCTTTCCGTAAAACCGGGCCTGTCAGTCCATTGTTTGTCTCTTCTGATGGTCTGCCAGGAGGTTGCCCGGATAATCAATTCATTTGGTCCCCTGTCTGTTACGGCATGTCTGTATGCTGAAAAACCCTTCTTATGGGCCTCCCTTATGATGGGGTAGTCGTTTTCAAATGAAGCAGATTTGCTTGAATTTTTTATGGATTCGGGCAGATCGGGAAGGACTTCCATTTTTCTATGAGCAGTTGATCCCTTGGGACCCGGAACAAGGCATACGGCAAGACAGGCCTCTAGGTCCTGGTTAACTCCCAGCAGGTTGTTAATGAATGGGTCGTCAAAGTCATAAGTAAGGAAAAAGGGTGCTCCCAATGCCTTTAAAGCCATGACGGTTTGTTCAATAAGATGTCCTGTATCCAGAAGGTTATAGCGGTACGCCCTTTCCCTGTATTTCCAAGCGCTCCTGAAAAATATAGCGGAAAAAAAGAATATAAAAAAAGGGGATGTGTCCTCACCGATGCCGGAAAGGGCGTTTATCGTAGCGGAGATGTTTCCCGTCCTGAGAGGGATCAGACTGTGATCGGCGGCGGAGAAATAGTAGAGCCCGTCTGCCAATCCTTTTACTCGGTGTGATGAAATATAGATCTCAGAGGGGTAAAGACCACCTGCTGAGGCAACCGTTCGAAAGTAAAGATAGTCATCGCCATGCTGGGCCCTGGCGGTTATGCCATATGAAAGATGGAGAATGTCTGATAGATCAAGGATGTTTGCTTTTTCCAGAGGCACTGTTTTCCCGGGGTATTTGAGAAGATCTGAAAAATCTGTGTCAGGAAGACCGACAGGCCTTGGCATTTCTATCCGCTTTTGCCCCGGATATTGCTTGAACGGGCGGGGGCGATTTTTCCAGTCAAGCCGATGTCCATGCATTTTATCACGGTCATAACTGCTCTGATAATGATATTCTTTCAGATTTTTGAGCATTTTTCCCATGAAAGCCCCTTTTTCAGAAGGGCATTGGATGAAATTTCAGATAGGGCTGCTCCGATGAGATGAAACCCCGTGAAAGAAGGCTCTAAAAAAAGATATAACGGAAAGTGGTTGCACCATCAAGGGGAAAAGGCGAAAATATGAGTCCTGCGACAATGAATTACCCCATGTCATATCAATGGGGTATCAATCAGGGGCGTCATATTCTATTCAAGGGGTGTATTTGACTTTTGTGCGGCCTTGGCGGAATTAGATGCAGGGCCTTTTGGCGGACAGATATCCTGGAGATTTTAATGGGGGTTAAATGGGTTATAAGACGATAGAATCGCAAAAGGTGGAAGAGGGGATAGAGATGCTGTGCCTCAATAGGCCCAGGAGGTACAACTCAGTAAATCACCTGATGATGGAAGAACTTGAGGTCTTCTGGGCGGAAAAAAAGAACGATCTCAAGACCAATGTGATAATCTTGAAGGGAAACGGAAAAAGGGGGTTTTGCGCGGGGCTTGACATGAAGGAGTCGGTAAAAACCTTTGACCGTATGACTACTGATGAATTCTACCGGTTTCAGTCGAGACTTGCGAGGCTTACCCTTGCAATGAGAAGGGCTCCTCAGCCGATTATATGCTCTGTTCACGGGGCTGCGGCGGGACTTGGTTTCAGCTTCGCCCTTGCTTCGGATATCAGGATTGTTACAGGTGATGCCCGGTTTTCAGCGGCCTACATAAATATCGGACTTGGAGGGGCTGATATGGCCTGCAGCTATTTTCTGCCCAGGCTTATCGGAGCGGGCAGGGCATATGAATTCATGCTTACCGGAGACTCCATGACGGCTCAACAGGCCTTTGAACTGGGTCTCGTCAGCCGGATGGTTGAGCGGGACGATCTTATAGACAATTCGGTTGAGATGGCAAAACAGATAAACAGCAAGAATTCAATGGGGGTAAGGCTTACCAAGGAGGCAATAAACATGAACCTGGACTCGGGTGGCCTGGAGCAGGCACTTAATCTTGAAGACAGGAACCAGAGCCTGCTTGTGGCCAGGGCCATGCTGGGTGAGGGAGAAAAAAGTAGCAGATATTTCTAGCTCCCTGTCCCCTTTAATTAATGTGGATGCCCCTTCCTTATGATATCCGCGATGAGATCTCCCATCTGCCCGGTTCCCACCGGTTCCATACCTTCAGAGGCGATGTCGGCAGTTCTTATCCCTTTTTCCAGCGCCTGTTCGACCGCGCCTTCAACCGCGTTTGCCGCTTCGATTCTGCCCAGGCTGTACCTCAGGAGCATGGCTGCCGAGAGTATCTGGGCGAGCGGATTGGCGATTCCTTTGCCCGCTATATCGGGGGCTGATCCGCCTGCAGGCTCGTAGAGCCCGAAGCTTTTCTCATTTATGCTTGCCGAAGGCAGCAGCCCGAGCGATCCTGTCAGCATGGCGCTTTCATCTGAAATAATATCCCCGAACATGTTTCCGCATAAAAGGACATCAAATTCGTGCGGGTTCCTTACCAGCTGCATGGTGGCATTGTCTATATAGATATGATTAAGCTCAACGTCTTCATATTCTACTGCCACTTCACTTACCACCTGCCTCCAGAAGACCATGGTGGCAAGGACATTGGCCTTGTCGACAGAGGTAACCTTTTTCCGCCTTTTTCGGGCGATATCAAAGGCCATTCTAGCGATCCTCTCTATTTCATACCGCTTATAAGTCATAGTGTCATAGGCCTTCTCATCCGCACCGCTTCCGTCTCTTCCCTTTGGTGATCCGAAGTAGATGCCTCCGGTATTTTCCCTGATGCAGAGGATGTCAAAGCCGTCGCCTACAATATCGCTTTTGAGGGGGCTGGCATCTTTCAAGGGTCTGAAGATCTTGGCCGGCCTCATATTGCAAAAGAGGCCGAAGTGTTTTCTCAAGGGAAGAAGCGCCCCCCTTTCAGGCTGCTTTTCGGGAGGAAGTTTTTCCCACTTGGGGCCGCCGACAGATCCGAAGAGCACCGCCTTGCTTTGCTCGCACAGTGATAAAGTGGATTGAGGCAGGGCCTCGCCATGCCTGTCTATGGCACATCCTCCCACATCAGCATATCCATATTCCAGGTTGAAGGAAAATATGTCCTGAACGACATCAAGGACCTTTATCGCCTCTTTCATTACCTCAGGTCCGATACCGTCGCCTGGTAGAATCGCTATCTTATCCATTAATAGACTCCATAGATGACTGGGTTTAAAGATGCAGACTTATTTGGTTTCCATCCAGAAGTGGCTCTTTATCAAAATCCCGTTTAGCAGTATAGTCAATGCATATTTTTAACATTTGAGACAAAAGGTATCCAAATAACCCTACCGGGACCTCCAGGTCAAGCTAAAAATTGGAGGTTGTAAAAGGTTTCATCTTTTAAGGTGAAATGTTTATACAATAGTGGTGACTGAGTCATTCATAGATGATAGAAGTAACGGAAAGAGGTGAACAGGTGTGTTCAAAAGCGATTCTCATCCAAGGAGGGCTTATGACCTATAAGAACATAATTTACAGAGAAGAGGGCAGGATAGGGTTCTTGACCCTTAACAGGCCTGAAACAAGAAATGCCTTGTCCCTTGAAATGCTTGATGAAATTCACAGGTGCCTGCGGGACGGGGGAAATGAAAAAAGGGTTAAGGTTATAATCATAAAGGGCAGTGGTCCGAGTTTCTGCGCCGGTCATGACATGAAGGAGATCTTGAACAAGGGGATTGATAATATAAGGGAGCTGTTTGGAAGGTGCATATTGCTGATGAGCCTTATGCATGATATACCGCAACCCGTTATCTGTCAGGTCCACGGTATCGCTACCGCAGCCGGATGTCAGCTTGTGGCCGCCTCCGATCTGGCGATCGCTGAGGAGGGTGCAAGGTTCGCGACTCCAGGGGTAAAAATAGGACTTTTCTGTACAACGCCCTCCGTGCCTCTCAGCCGAGCGGTTGGTAGAAAACGGGCAATGGAAATGCTTTTGACCGGCAGATTTATCGATGCAGACGAGGCGCTTGAGTTCGGACTGGTTAACAGAGTGGTGCCCCTGAATAATCTGGATAAAGAGGCCGCTGCTCTGGCGGAAGAGATATCCGGTTACAGCCTTGAAACCCTTGGGCTCGGGAAGCGGGGATTTTACAGACAGATAGAAATGCAGGAGCATAATGCATACATGTATGCAAGTGAACTTATATCGGCAAATGCCCTCATGGATGATGCAGTCGAAGGAATGAGCGCCTTTTTTGAAAAAAGGGATCCTGTATGGAGTGAAAAATGACTATAAGAGGATTACTCTTTGATCTGGACGGGACCCTTACCAAGCCAGGCGCCCTTGACTTTCCCGCTATAAAGAAAACACTGGGCTGCCCGATTGATAGGCCTATCCTTGAATTTCTGGATGAACAGCCTCCGAGCAATAGAGTTAAACTGATGGGGGTGTTGGATGAGATTGAAGAAAAGGCGGCCGAATTATCAGTTCCGAACGTCGGGGCCAAGGAGTGCCTTTATTTTTTCAGGGAAAAAGGTTATGTCTTGGGCATTATAACCAGAAACAGCGAAAAGGCGGTTATGACGACGCTAAGAAGGTTTGAAGGAATAGATATCTCTTTTTTCAAGGCCGTCATAACGCGTGATTCTTCATTGCCCAAACCTCATCCTGAGGGCGTTGTAAAGGCAGCGGGTCAGATGGGGCTTATGACTGAACATCTGATGGTAGTGGGTGACTTCAGGTTTGATGTTATGGCAGGAAAGGAGGCGGGAGCCAAGACGGTTCTTGTAACAAACGGTGGTCCCCCGGTTATGCAGAAAGGGGATCCGGAGCCGGATTTCGTAATCAAGAGGCTGGCTGAGATAAAAGATCTGCCGGCTGATTGGAGATAACGGGCTGAGGCATGGGCCCTCCCCCGGTTTGTAAGTGCCATGATGCTCTTTTACTTTTCGGTTTCAGAGCAGGATGAAACATGACTTAATATTTACGATTGACACTAAATAATATATTCCCTAAGATTCTTTCGCCGTGAGAACAATTTACCAATAGCACAGGGAATTAGAAGTAACATCTTCATATTATTAATATATTAAATGCCATTCAGATGCACCTGCATCGGATAAGGTTACTGGAGGGGAGTATGAGACAGGAGATATCGGAGATTATTTCTAAGGCGGACATGAAAGGCTGGAAAAGGATCCAAGTTGAGTTCGGGGATGATTGCCTGGATATATCAGTCCCCCCTCAGTGTGAGAGTCTCAAGATGAAACCTATGCCAAGCAAGGCCGGTTCGAAGGAGCAGATATCGGAGGCGCTTAATAATCCGATAGGTTCGCCTACACTACCGGAAATCATCCGATCAAAGGGAAAACCGTTGGATGAGTTAACCGTATGCGTGACTGTGTCTGATATAACAAGGCCGGTTCCATACAAAGGAGAAAACGGCGTGCTTCTTCCCCTTTTTGAAATCATAGAGGGGGCCGGGGTAAAGAGGGATAACATCGTTATAGTTATAGGAAACGGGATGCACCGTCCCAGCACCCTGGAAGAGAGGCTGTTCATGTACGGGCCTGAGGTTGTGGATAATTACCGCATCGTTGATCATGACTGTGAAGATATGTCCACCATGGTGCTTGCCGCTCACACAACAAGGGACACCGAGGTATATCTCAACAGGATATTCCATGCTTCGGATGTAAAGATCGTCACCGGACTAGTCGAAAGTCATTTCATGACCGGGATATCAGGGGGCAGAAAGGCGGTATGCCCGGCCCTGGTTAATACGAAGACTATTGAAAAATTTCACGGTGTGGAGTTTCTTGAACACCCCAACGCTACAAACCTGATTCTGGAGGGAAATCCATGCCACGAGGAGGCCGTAGAGGTGGCCAAGACTGTGGGGGTTGATTTTATGATCAGCAGCACCCTGGATCATAAACTCAAGATCACAGGCGTATACGGGGGTGATCTGTTCGATGCCCATATGGAGGCATTTAAGGCGATGAACGAATTTGTGAAAATTCCTATAAGAGAGTCTTACGATATCGTCCTGACTCATGCCGGGTATGTCGGCAGGGACCATTACCAGAGTGTAAAGGCAGCGGTTGGTGCAATTCCAGCTGTCAAGGAAAAGGGTTTCATTATCATGGCCGCCAACAATGTCGATGTAAGACCGATCGGTTCCCAGGAATACCTCACTCTCCTTCATTTGTTCAAGATCCTGGGACCTGACAGATACATCTCGATCCTGCAGCATCCTGACTGGATATTCACCAAGGATCAGTGGGAGCCTGAAATGTGGGGTAAGCCTATAAGAAAGGTGGGGGAAGAAGGCCTCATATATTGTGCTCCCCAGCTTGCTGAAGAGGACTACAAAATAATCCCGGGCGTAAGCGGATATGAGATGCTGGATGAAGATCAGGAATTTGCCTCTGAAAAGGAAAAGGCTGAGGCAATGTTTCAGAATGCCGTTATTTATGCGGTAAATAACCCTAAATTTGAAGGAAAAGAACCCACGGTAGCATTTGTAGAAGAAGGGCCTTATGGGGTTCCGATGCTGGACTAATAGTTTTGTTATCTGAAAACATTCTGAATAAATAAAAAACCCCGTTTAAATTGATCGGGGTTTTTTATTCATTTAGCGAGATCGCGGTTCTCCGATGCCGGGGCACTTCACTTATCAGTCGGCCTTTACGAGAAGCATCTGGCCCGGATAAATCCTGCTTCTGGGGGTCAGCCTGTTGAGGCGCAGGAATTCGGAAAGGTTCATCTGGTGTCTCCTGGCAATTACATAAGGTGAATCGCCCCTTTTTACCCTGTATTGAGTGGATGCTATCTCTTTTGAAACCTGCGACTCCCGGGAGATTATAAGTGCCTGCCCGATGCTGAGATTTGATGAACCGAGATGGTTGAATGCCTGAATAGTCTGTGTGGTAGTTCCGAAGCGTCTGGCTATTTTCCAGAGGGAATCTCCCTTTCTAACAACATACAAAGAGGTGTTGTCCTTGCCCCTTTTAAGTGATGGACGTGTGACGGTTGAGGCATAGGCCTTTTTTGTGGGAACCTTCAGACTCCAGCCGACCTTTATGTAATTTCTGCTCTTAAGGCCGTTTATATTCATGATTGCCCTGACGCTGGTGCCGTACCTGCATGCTATGGTTGACAGGGTTTCGCCCTTCCTTACCCGGTGTCTGACTTGGGAGGGCACCGGTGGAGTCCAGGTGGGGATCTCATCCATCTTTGCAAGAAGGATGTCACCCTTTCCTTTCGGGATGTTTAGGGTGTAAGGCCTTCCGGGGGTCGAATATCGCCTGAGCTCGGCATTGAGTTCCTTCAATGTGTCATATGAGACGTCCACGTGTTTGGCCACTGTCTTTAGGTGTACCTGCCTGTCTATGGTAACCTTGTCCGCAACAATCTCATCATCAACCGGAGGCAGTTCAAAGCCATGGGCCTTCGGGTCGTTCAGAATGTGCAGTACGGCAAGAAATTTGGGCACATAAAAGGCCGTTTCCGAAGGAAGTTTGGTGTAGAGGTCCCAGAAATTGTCAAGATAATTTACCTTTTGTGTTTTTATCTTCCTCAGTACGGTGCCTTCACCGCAGTTATAGGCCGCAAGTACCGTGGCCCAGTCTCCGAAGATCTGGTGAAGCTCTTTCAGGTAATCTATTGCGGCCTTTGTGGATTTTTCCGGATCCATCCTTTCATCTACCCATGTGTCTCTTTTCAGACCGAATTTATATCCTGTGGAGGCGATAAACTGCCATAGTCCAAGTGCCCTTGCCCTTGAAAGCGCTCTTACCTTGAACCCGCTTTCAATAAGTGGCAACCAGGAAAGTTCTTCAGGAAGGCCTGCTTCCTTTAATGCCCTTACAATAGCAGGCCGGTATCTGCCTGATCTCTTGTAGGCGTACATGAAGAATTTCTTCTCTCTGCCTTTAAGCAGATCGAGCGCACTTTGCACGTGATTGTTCATTACCAGTGGAATGGCCTTGTGACAGCCGTTTGCAACCGTGAACCTGGATGCATAGACCTCAATGATTCTCTTGGCAATGGTGACGCGAAGGTCTTCCCTCTGCTGGAGCAGCTCAGGGTTGTGGTCGGGTTTCACTTTCAATATGAGGGAGTAGGCCTGATCGAGTGAGTCGATTGAGTTTTCCAGATCACCCTGCCCCCAGTAATCATATGATGCCTGACAGAATTCAAGCGCAGAATCTAGCATCTCCTGGTCGGATTTGCTCTGCTCGGACATATCCGTCGGTTCATCTACCGTTTCGGCCTCGTCATGGCCGTTACCGGAGAGCCGGTTCTCTGAAGCTGGTTTTCCAGGTTGAGGTGCCTTTTTTTCAGCGGATTGGACAGGGGTTTTACCGGCCTTTTCGTCCTGCGGACTGTGGACCGATTGCCAGGCCTTTGATGCCTTATCTTCAGTTTCCCGGGGCGCGTTTATGTTCTCCGGAGCTTCTTTCGTGTAAGTGCTGCCTGTGGACTTCTTGACATAAGCATCCTGGGAAACACAGCCGAAAGTGAAGGCTAAAATTGCAAAAAAAAGGGATGAAGTGAGAAAGGGGAAGGTATAAGGGGATTTCATTTTACTCCGGTTAAATTAATTTAATTACTGTTTAAGATGAAAAATAACGGTAAAAACAGGGCGAAGGAAAAATAAATAAATTCTGTTTTTTCTTCTTCTTTTGGATTGCAAGGAGTATAGAGAATGCATCCTGTGAGGTCAAGCAGATATGTGTTACCCTGAACCACTATCAAGAGGTAATGAGCGACGTATAGGTGCCCGTCCTCGGTGATCGCTCCTTGGTGCCTTATCTCTTTATCTTGCCGGTGTCCGGGGATTCGCCCAAATCCATTTATCTTAAGGCCCATATCTGAATCAGACGGTGAATTTGGGCCTTACAGAAGGGGCGGGATTGAGTAAAGGGGCTTGCCAGGGCCCTAATCGGATGTCAAAGGTGTCTCTTGCCTTATCGATTCAATAAGTGAGAGAAGGTCCTCCCGACTGTTAATCGCAGGCTCATCTATCGCCTTGTCCATGAGCTGTTCCAGTATCTTACCGACTGCCGGGCCGGGTCCTATTCCAAGGATATCCATGACGTCATTTCCATCAATCGCAAGGTCTCTCATATGTAAGGACAGAGGTTTTCTCAAAAGATCATATATCCTGCTTCTTAAATGGTTGAGCATCGAAAGACCATCCGATTGTTTGCCGTGAGCAAGGACATCGGCCTCCCTCAATTTGAGGAGAGGTTGTATGTTTTCCCGGCCTACCCGCTTTATAAGCCTTCTAACGGCACTGTCACTCCATGAGGGATTATAATCGATCATATGATTTGATACCAGAATGCCGACCTTTTCTGTCAGGGATACATTGAACCTGAGGCGGCGCATTATACTAACGGCCATCACGGCACCCGCCTTTTCATGCCCGTGGAAGGTACGCCTTTCTCCCCTATGTTTTATCACGACCGGTTTTGCAAGATCGTGAAACAGGGCCGTCAGTCTTATAGTAAGATCAGCCTCGGTTCTGTCTATGGTATCAAGTGTGTGTCCGAATACACTGTAACTGTGATAATCGTTTTGAGCCACACCCACGCATTCCATAAGTTCCGGAAGGAAGTGCTTTAACAGCCCTGTTTCAGCGGCAAGGCGGAATCCCTGAGACGGCCTTACAGTGAGAAGAAGCCTGGTAAGTTCATCCCTGATCCGTTCCCTTGAGACCGTGTCTAAAAGCGGGGAGTTTTCTGAAATAGAGGCAAGTGTGTATGGTTCAGGATGAAAATCAAGCTCAGAGCAGAGCCGGATCGCCCTTAAAAGGCGGATCGGATCTTCTTCGAAACGATCAGACGGCATTCCCACGGCCCTTATGATACTTCTTTTGAGGTCTCTTTGTCCGCCCTGGTGATCGATGACCCTATCACCCCTGATATCAAAGGCCATTGCGTTTACGGTAAAGTCCCGTAATTCGAGGTCGTTTCTTATGGTTTTCGCTGAACCTCTGAAGGTTGTTGTCTCACATCTGTTATTTGAGCCAAGAAGGGTAACAGTGCCATGTTTCATGGTGAATCTTCTCAGATCAGGAAAAAGGAGCTCCATCTCCCGGGTCGAGGCGGAGGTGGCAATATCCCAGTCCTTTATCGGGATTGATAGAATCGCATTTCTGACCGCGCCGCCCACAATAAAGGCCTCATGCCCGGCAGCATGGAGCCTTGTCAAAAGAGATATTACAAAACCGTTTTTTTTCAACTGCTCTAACATTTCCACCGCGGCCGGGCCCGCATCCTGAAAGGCCTGCGGGCGGAATTGAGTCTATAAAAGCTGTCAGGTTGCGTAACTGTGCAGGCCTGCCAGATAATTGACCCCAAAATAGGTAAACAGCACACAGGAAAAACCGATTATACAGAGTATGGCGATTTTTTTACCGGTCCAGCCCCTTACCAGCCGTGTGTGAAGAACAGAGGCATATACCAGCCAGGTTATGAGAGACCATGTCTCCTTGGGGTCCCAGCTCCAGTAACTTCCCCATGCGGTGTGCGCCCAGACCGAACCGGTGATTATTCCGAGTGTAAGCATCAGAAAACCGATAACCACAATCTGATAATTGAGTTCATCCAGAATGTCGGTATCCGGTATCAGCCTGAGAAATATATTTTGAGCCTTCGGCCTGAAGGATTTTTTCAGAAAATAAATAACACTCAGGGCGAAAGAGAGCCCAAACGCGGCGTAGCCGAAAAAACAGGTTATAACATGGCTTATCAGCCAGTTGCTCTTAAGAGCCGGGATCAAGGGCTGAATCTGGCTGCTTATATTGGGAGAAAAAGACGCGTATGCTATGGAAAGGAAGGCCATAGGGAGGACAAACGCTCCCAAAGTCTTGTTTTTCGTTCGCCATTCCACGAGCAGGTAAAGGAAGAGGATGGTCCAGGCAAAGAAAATCAGGGATTCATACAGGTTCGAAAAGGGGGCATGCCCAATCCCCATCCGGTACGATTCAATCCACCTCAGGCCTATGGCAAGACTATGTGCCGTAAGGCCGCAGTAGGATACCATCGTGGCAATGCGTCCGGGAAGTTCCCTGCCCATTACCAGCATTATAAGATAGGCCACAAAGGCCCCGAAATAGATGAATGTTATGTAGCTAAGTACTGCGGAGCTTGTCATTGTCTGTGTTCCTTGGCGTCTAGATTTTCTTTCAGGTTTGTCGTGAATTGAGTGATTTCTCTTCCCAGTCCCACCGGATTCTTATTGGATCTTCCCGCAACCCTTATGAGTGTGCCGTTATCGTCCCTTTTGACACTTACCCAGATCCTTCTGTGAGAGGTGAAATAGGTTATGAAAAATCCGGCAAGCATGATGACACAGCCAGCCCACACAACCGGTACTCCAGGGTCTTTGTTTGCCTGAAGGCCTGTATAATATCTGCTCTCGACCGATTTAAGGACAAAGGTATAGGGAGCGAAAGCCGAGGCATTGAATCTTTTTGAAAGAAGCATGGGTGAGGGTAAGGCCTCTTTCATCTTTTCAGGGGAATGAAAAATCCAGAATTTGGTCTTTACGCCTTTATCGGGGGTAATAGATATCAAGGCTGCAGGCCCTGTATGCATGAAATCCGTTCTTATATCCACTACCTGAAATGTCCCTTCTTTCAGGGGCAGTGAATTGGTTTTTGTCATCTCGGTATTGATCTGAAGAATCTCTTCCCTGCTCTCGGAGTTCAATATGCTCAGCATCACATTCCCGGAAGGTACCTTGCCGTAGCTGGCCTGATAAAATGTAACCCCACCGAATTTTACCGGATGGTTGACCTTGACGATCCTGTCTTCTATTTCATTTTTCCCGGTTATGAATCTGAGCTCTGCTCTGTATTCCTTTGGTGCGCCGTTTTCATAGAAATCAACATGGAATTTTTCGCAACCCACCTTGAAGCCAAGCTTCAGGGGGCTGCGCTCCTTTTTGAGCGTTACCGTGTCTACCTGGGTGCCTTCCAGTATGTTCACATATGCCTCGAATCCCAAAAAGGAGCCTGTCATACCTCCCAAAAGGATGGCCAGGACGCTCAAATGAACCAGATAAACCCCGAAGTAGGAATAGCGGCCTTTTTCAGCGGAAATGACATAATCACCGTCCCTTTTGATGTCCTGAAATTTCCTGAAACGGGCCTTTATCAATGATTTCACAATGTCGGTGTCTTTGACCTCATTGCTGTTGACAATAAAGCTCTGCTCAGGGGGAATATCCTTGAACGGGGCCTTCCTGTCAGGGTCGGGGCTTGTCTTGAACAACCTCCATGAGGATGGAAACCGGTCTATGGAGCATACAATGAGATTCAATACAAGGGATATGAGGATCAGCCTGAACCAGAGGGCGTGATACATATCAAAAAGGCCGAGGTTGCTTAACAACCTGAATGCCTCGGGGCTCAGTTCCCTTGCAAACTCCATGGCACCCTGACCTCTTTGAGGGATAACGGTTCCAATAATGGATGAGGCGGCCAGGATGATCAGCAGCAGAATGGTAAGTTTGACGGACCGCAGAAGGTTCCAGAGCGGATAAAACATCGTTTTGTTAAAGGATTTCATATCATCGTCAATATTTGATTCATTCAGTTAACAAAAATGGTCCTTCTCCGGTTCAGATCGGAGAAGAGGGGCCAAGTATCCAAAGTTCAGGGCATATGCTTAACACGGATAAGGGGTAACTTCAATTCCAATACGTCAAAATATGTCCCGGCGTCTGAAATTAATGAGCGCCGTTTGTTTGGGTTCCTGAACAGGAGCAAATCGGAGTTCTGCGCGTGCAATGGTTTAGGTGGAAAATGGCCTTGAAACCTGCTTTACATATTGTAAAAATTATTGACACAAAATGTGCGGTTATCCTTTTTGATTACGTCTTTTAAAAAAATAAATAAAGCATTAAAATCAACCATATATGCCAAATAAGAAAAGGAATGCTTTTTTGGTATGGAGGTTGCATTTTAGTTGATAAAGCCTCTCAGCTGCTTAACAACCAGGACCCCAAAATTTTCCTGAGCTGATGTTGAATCGATTGTTGTCTCTGATTCTGATTGCATTTTTTCCAAATTGCTTTTTCTTTCTACAGTTCTTCTTCCTATTCAATCTGTTTCGGGGGTCCTGGTTAAAATATGCATTTTCCTAAAATTGTCCAGAATTTCAGAACAAATCGGTTTAGGGCGGCAATGAATCAAAAAGCTCTAAAGACAATTGCCCTGCCGTCTGCCTGTTCAGACAATAGATATCTCAAAAAAGCGCAAAGAGATGTGCATGCAATATTGAGAACAGGAAGTTCCCTTTCCGGTCATTGAAAAATGGAAAATAGATATTACAGAGCACTAAAGAGGACCATCCTTCTCAGTATGATCCTGGTGCCTCTTGTCCCTTTTATAACGATATTGGGCATAGGATACTACTATTTCACCTCTTCCCTGGAAACCGGCACCATTTCAAATCTCAAGCGAATCGTCGAAGATCACAGACAGATGATCACCTCCTTTCTCGATGAGAGAAGGGCCGATTTAGAGTTTGTCGGAGATTCATACGATTATGAAACCCTGAAGAACCCGGAGGAACTGAATCAAATCTTCTATAATCTGGAGATGACTTCCAGGGCCTTTGTCGACCTGGGCATATTTGACGAGGCGGGCGTTCATATTTCCTACAAAGGCCCCTACGAAAGCATGCTGACGGGAAAGGTATATGCATCGGCCGACTGGTTCAAGGAGGTGATGAGGCGGGGTTATTACATAAGTGATGTCTTCCTGGGTTACCGGTGTGTGCCGCACTTTATAATCGCCATAAGGAGATCTTACAATTCCGAGACATGGGTCATAAGGGCTACCATAGACACGCTCACATTCAATAACCTGGTCAAAAGGGTTCGTGTGGGTAAGACCGGAGAGGCCTATATCGTAAACAAAGAAGGCGTACTCCAGACCGATCGACGCTCGGCCGGTGAGCTGATGGAGAAAATTTCGGATAAGATCAGGTACCCCTCAAGCGAAAATGCCATAAATACCTATTTGAGCAGGGATGAGGAAGGAACCGATCACCTTTATGCTACTACATGGATGAAACAAAAAAGGTGGCTCCTTGTTGTCAGGCAGGAAAAGGCGGATGCCTTCAGTGCCCTCAACGCGGCAGTTTATCCGACCGTGTTGATTACCCTAATATTCGGAGGCGCCATCCTGGGCGTTGCCTTTTATCTGAGCAGCAGAGTCATAAGACGCATGGAGCGGATCGACTCGGAGAAAGAACAGCTGGGGGAGCAGTTAATCAGGGCGAGCAGGCTGGCAGAACTGGGCGAGATGGCGGCGGGCTTTGCCCATGAAATCAATAATCCCCTTCAGATAATAAAAAGTGAATATTCCTTGATTGAGATCCTTGTTTCGGAGATTAAGGAGTCCGGCTGTTCGGAACCGGCCGATTCTTTCAAGGAACTGGATGATTCATTAAGTCAGATCGATCTGCAGGTGAACCGCTGCGCAGAGATCACCCAGAGTATATTGAAGTTCGGCAGGCATGCCGAGCCGACATACGAAGATCTTGATCTCGGTGTCTTTCTGCCTGAAGTAATCTCTATGATCTCAAAAAAGGCCAGTGTGCACGGAATAGAAATCAGTCAGGACTTGGCTGGCCGACTTCCATGTATAAAGGGCGACCCCGCTCAGTTGCAGCAGGTTATGGTAAATCTTTTCAACAATGCCATTGACGCAGTCATGGAAAGGCACGGTTCATCAGGCGGTCAGATCAGGCTCGGCGCCGCCATCAAGGATAATGAAGAGGTCGAGATATCTCTGAGCGACAATGGCACCGGCATAAGTGATGAAAACCGGAAAAGGATATTTACGCCCTTTTTTACGACAAAGCCGGTGGGTAAGGGAACAGGCCTGGGCCTTTCGGTATGTTACGGCATTGTAGATAATATGGGAGGTGTCATGGAGGTCTCAAGCAGGAAAGGGCATGGCACTACATTCTTGATAAGGCTTCCGGGTAAAGCGCAATAACCTGTCTTACACAAATAGATAAAGGCGAGCAGGGGGAAAAGGGGATGGAAAATATGAAGATGATGCTGGTTGATGATGAGGAACGATTCCTGATTACGACGGAAAAATTGCTGAAGAAAAAGGGCTATGACGTCCTGACGGCAGTGAGCGGTGCCGATGCGCTTGAGAACCTTAACAAGCGTTCGATTCATGTGGTTATCCTGGACGTCAAGATGCCCGGTATGGACGGGATAACCACCTTGAAGGAGATCAAACGGTTGTTTCCGCTGGTTGAGGTGATAATGCTTACCGGTCACGGTACTGTCGAATCTGCGGTTGACGGCCTGAAATCAGGGGCTACCGATTATCTCACAAAACCTGCCGACATAGATGAACTTATAACAAAGGCTGAAGAGGCCTTTGAAAAACGTCAGTTGCTGGAAAGAAAGATAAGAATGGCACAGACAAGGAGTTTTATGAAATCACCGAGAGAAATTATCAAAAAGGCCGGGGAGCCGGACGGAGAATAGGATATGAAAAAACAATGCGGTTCGACTGCCAGAAAAGGGGTCTTCAGATATACGAAAGAGTTTGAAAGGAGGTTTTTTTTCTATGCCACCATAGCAATGTTCCTGCTTTACGGAATTACGCAACTGTTGGGAGAATGACGGCTTTGTATCTTTACCGGCCTGTCTTTCGGAATATTTTGCACGATATCTGTATTTTCTTGTTACTCGTGACGGCAGAGATTCAATAAGCGGAGGAAATGATGACAGGAGTCAATAAAAAGGAGAAGGCTACAGGTTATGACAAGTATATAAACTGGAGGCTCTTCTCAATACCTTTGGGATTGTTGATTATTCTACTCATGATTCCGACCCCCAAGAGCATGCTGGATGTGGGAGTGGAATATGTAATGGGCCCCAAGTATGTTCAGGAGTTCTTTGCCGAAGAACTCTTTGAAAAATCAACCGATGATATTTCTCAGTGGCAGATCCAGATGGTCAGGATGATGGAGATAAGCGTCCAGAAATCCGCCTTTGAATATAACTCATTTTTAAAAAGAAATCCGAAATGGTGCAAAACCAACGAAATACCCTGTACAAGGGCGCACCTTGAAAAGGTTTACAGCTTTGCAAAGGAGATAGGGCCGGAGAGATTTCAAGGGCTCATGAAAAAAGGCTATGAATTGAGGACAACCGATCTTGGCATCGACGGCCTCAAGGAGAAAGAAAAGGAAAAGGCCTATAAGGCAGGCTTCCATGTAAAGGTGGCGGTGGGCATAGTATTATTCGTGGTGTTATGTTTCGTATCCGAGGCCATGCCCCTTCCGA
>Ga0272443_10001851_pt1 | contig 28823 bp, 24 predicted proteins | sample SSMAcet12_FD_193581 | JGI IMG/M metagenome (GOLD analysis project Ga0272443, IMG submission 193581) | Marine sediment archaeal communities from Little Sippewissett salt marsh, Falmouth, MA, United States - SSM-Acet-12 | ecosystem: Environmental > Aquatic > Marine > Wetlands > Sediment ... | reverse complement strand
GGCTGGATGGTGAACAGCTCGCCGGGTCCGCTCGTCTGGTGGTCGCTGTTTTCGTTCAACCTTATCGGCTGGGGGGCTTGCGGCATCCTTGCGGCCCGCCGTCTGTTCGGCCAGTCATTGGCAAGCGAGCCCGTCTTGGCACGGTTGAACTACGGGATGACCGGTTGTGTGCTCGCGGGCCTCCTGAGCGCCGGCTACTTGAAGGAACTGATGTACACCCCCGCAAACGAGGCGGCGAGGCAAGCACACTCTTCCCATCCTGTAGGGGCAGTACCGTGGACCGTGACATTATTGTTGTTGGCTTTTTTCATCTTTGTCATTGTTCTGGTTATTGCCTGGCTCTTTGGTCTTTCCGCCCCAGGTACGCCCGTTGGGTATCTTCTCCGTCGCCGCTGGGGACGCCGGGCGCTCTACCTCGGACCATTGCTTTTGACGTTCGTTGTGCCCTTCTGGCTGGTCGGCCCCAGCACCATCGCGCCGATGGGTGGGTCCTCGAACATTACGCTGGCGGCAATGGGCGGCCGTGCGATGGCCACACTCGCCGCGTGCGCGATCGTGCTGCTCCTGGTGAACTGGGCGAAGCTGACACAACCGATCCGGAAAGAGCGCATCTCGCTGAGGGCTGTCATGGGCGCCGCTCTGTTGGCCATGGTTCTGGCGACCTGGCCGTTCGAGGGCTTTGCCTCGATGGCAGGTGCGATCCTGGCGGGTGTGGTGTTGGCAACGCAAGTGCTCGTGCCGTTTCGACCGTTGGCTGCCACGCAAGATTCTGCCGGGACAGCCGCGCGCGTACAACTGAACGCTGGAAGGCCGGCAGCACCTCCGCCTTCGCTCCATCCCGAACCCGCCCCCCTTCCCCAGCACACCGGGCGGCCGAACCATGGGGACGAGATGGGGCAGGCGGCCGCTGCAACGCCACGAAAGCCGGCTGACAACGGTGGGTACTCGACGCACCTGCGGTTCTGGGCGCTGCTGCTGGCCTGTGGAGGATTTCTGCCTGTTCCCGTGGCGGGCCTGCACCGCTTTTATGCCGGCAAGATCGGCACGGGTCTGCTGTGGCTGCTCACCGGGGGCCTTTTCTACATCGGCACGATCATCGACATCATCTGCATCGCGGCCGGCTCGTTTCGAGACAAACGCGGCCGGCTCCTGATGGCCTGGACGGACCTGTATGAGTTGAAACAGTTGCCGTCCGTGCCGCAGCGTCCCTCCCCGCGTGCGTCCCATTCGGCGCGCCTGGCTGCATCATTGTCGCCAGCCAGGCCGGCCCCTGCGCGCAGGATCCGCCATACAATGTACCGAGTCGTGGGCGGTACGCTGCTGCTGACGGCGCTGGCGATCGGATTAGCCAAGGCGGCCGATCTGCCGACCTGCATCGCGGCGAGCATCCCCACGCTGGATGCCGAGCTTACCGAGCTGTTCGGCTACGACGACTGGCCTCACCTGCTGAACAGGATCGCATGGGGCTTGTCCCCCCTGCTCATGGCAGCCGGCGCGCTGTTCGTCCTGGTCGGCCGCCGGGATGACGGCGTCCTGCACATGATGCGAGCGCTTTTCGGCGCAATCGGACTGTTCGTCGCTTTTTCAATCCTGGACGAGGCTCTCTGTCGAGTGAACTGGCTGCAACTCGTCGAAATGCTGGAGCAGGGACGACGCGGGCCGGCCATCGAGATGTTCATGGACGCCGTCGTTCACGCTTTATTCTGGATAGCCGTGATCGTCTCTATTTTAGCGTTCGTCCTGTTCGCCTGGCCGGCACGCAAGTACCCGCTTGCCGTTACCGACAGCCAAGGCGGGGAGGTGTCGTCATGATCGCGCAGTCGAGCCCGATCCATACTTCAACCTACCCCACGTTCATCGGCCTGATGATATTCGCACTACCAGTGATAGTCCTCCTGGTGGTGCTCCTGTTCCGCTCGCGCACCGCACGGCGTGCCTTCCTCTGTGCCTTCCTCTATGTCGGCGGCGGCGTGCTCGCCGTCATGTTTGTGAGTTTGCTCGTGTGGCTCAGCGGGAGCTTTTTTATCAGCTTTGGGACGCCGGTCCGCGCAACCAAACCGACGGTCTCCATCGAACCCGTGGTTCCGCTACCGCTGACCAGCGGGTCACAACCGTCCGTGTCGATCTCAAAAGGGAGCGGCCGGGATCTGCCCTTCGAGCCGGATGTCTACGCGAGTAAGGCGTCGGCCATCCTGGGGGCGGCCCGGTCAGTGGCCCGGCAGTACGCGCAGCGGATCACTTCGGCCGACCAGCGTCCGCAAACCGTGCGGATAAGGGGCTACCTCGGCACCAACGGTGAAATGAACGAGATGGAGATGGTTCGAGTAGCTGGCGAAACCGCTCAGGTGCTGGGAGCCAGCTTGGTTCAATTAACGACAGATGTCTCGGTACGGCAGGCAGATCCGCAGGCCGTCGAATTGACGATCGACCTGGTCCGTGAAGCTTCGGCCGACTTTGATTCAGGACAGCATGGGCTGTTGCGCGCGACGCTGGCCGGTCCGCTGGGCAGCTTCAGCCGGCAGGCGGCCTTCGTCGACAAGCCGTGGGGCGAGGATTTCGAACGCTGGAGAAACCAGGGCGGCTACGCCGATTGGGTGGAGGGTCAGTCGGACCTTCTGTGTGCAAGTGCCGACGAAGCGCGCACCCAGGCCATGGCCGACGCCACCCGACGCGTCATCGATACGGTCGTAACGCACGGCGAGAAACGGAGGCTCGGCACCGTCATGGTGTCCGCACGCCGCAATCGTCTGGAGTCCTGGCTGGGTGAGGTCGTCCCCCGCTGGCTGGCGATGGGGCAATTACAGACCGATTCGTTCGTGCAGACATACGAAAGGCCTTACGGGACGCTCTACCGTTGCGCGACGCGCGTGCACGTGCCGCCGGCAAAGGCCGACATGCTGCTCGACGCGTTCAGCATGCACGACCGCGCCCTGCGGACCACATGGCTGCGCGCGATCCTGTCGGCCGTCGGGCTGCTGGTGCTGATCAGCGTCGTGTACCTGTTTCTCAATGCGGCCACCCGGGGGTACTATGTCTGGTCGGTCCGGATCGCCGCGGTCGTGATGGCCGGCTTCGGCGCGTGGTGCGTGCTCATGCTGATGTGAGAACGGTTCGTCATGGGCCAACTCAATGAGACGGAACGCTACCTGCTCGAGCAGATCCGGCAGGGCAGCGCCGCGGGCTGGTCGCAGTTCATCGACCGGTACCAGGGGCGTTTGCTGGCCTTTGCGCGGAACAGGGCCCAGCGGGCGGCCGACGCGGAAGACCTCGTTCAGGAAACGCTCATCAGCTTTCTCCGCGCACTGCCCGGCTTCCGGGAAGAGGCGGGCTTCGAGACCTACCTGTTCGCGATCCTGCGGCGAAAGATCATCGATTCCTACCGCGGCCGCAAGGTGAGCGTCTGCCTGCTTCAGGATGTGCTGGCCGGCCAGGGTGCGGTCGAGTCGGCCGGCGCGGATGCGTGTTTCGCCGCGCCGGATCCGACGGCCAGCTGGTACGCCCGCGCCGACGAGCAGCACGAACGGCGGAAAACGCTCCTGACGACCGCGTTGCGAGAGGTGATCGAACACTACAAGCAGACCCGGAACTTCCGCGACCTCCAGATCGTCGAGATGATCTACTACTGCCAGCTTCGCAACAAGGACATCGGCGAGATCGCCGGCGTCGGCGAAAAGCACGTGGCCATGATCAAGCATCGTACGCTGGGACGTCTCCGGGAACGCATCGTGGCAAAGGGGGTGGACGACGAGGCATGGGTGGCCGACGACCTGCTCAGCGCGATCTGGCAGGAGCAGCGATTAAGCTGCCTGAAACGAAGCACGCTCGGGGCATTCCTGCTGGGCACGCTCGAAGCCGACTGGCGCGCGTACGTCACGTTTCATCTCGATCGGCTCGGTTGTGCATACTGCAATGCCAACCTGGACGACCTCAAGGCCCAAAACAGCCGCGAGCATAGGGTTCTGCGCCAACGGGTCATGGAATCGACGGTGGGCTTCCTGTGCCGGCAGTGATCGTGCGGTCTTTTTCAAAAACTTTCACGCAATATCGCAGAGACGCCGGCTGCGCTGCTCCGTTGCTGCCCCATGCGTCCTAAGAATCTGTCGGAGGTTGCGGCGGGTCCGCCTCATGCGCGTCCTGATGCCGGTGCGCGCGGTTGCGGCGCACGACCGCAACGACTCTCACGATGATCACAATGGCAGCCAGTGCCAGCAGTACGATCGCAATCCCCAGCAAAATCCTCGACCTGCGTGGCGGGGCGACGTCAAGAGGCACGCGAGGCATCGAGGGAGCCTGAGCCAGGGGCGGCGCTTCGGAGGTCGAGAACCCGCCCACGACCATGGCCGGTTCACCGTCCTCCTCGGACACGACGTCGAGAGTGACATCGAGGCGCGTCGCCAGACCGGCGGCAACGGTCACGGGCACGCGCGTCAGTGTTCCTCGGCCCTGCTTGCGGAACGTCAGCTCGTGCGTGCCGGGAGACACCTCAAGAAAGGAATACAATCCGTCACCGGAGGACAGCGCGACGCCGTCGTGGCCTTGACGCGTCACCTGCGCATCGATGATCGGCTCGCCCGATTCGGCCGCCCGAACATGGCCGAGGATCGTGCCGGTAACGGGATAGGTTTTCCAGTCCATCACCGGGGTGCGGGCAGGCAGCTCGTAAACACCGTCCCGGCCGGCGAAGTATTCGAACCCCCCTTTCTGCTTGAAACCGCTGTAATGGAACATGACCGCGCCGGCTGACCCCTGGGCGCGGGCGGTGCGAACCTGGTCGGCCAACTGCGCGAGCGACCAGCGGCGGTTCTGGCCGGGGGCTACGTGACGGCCGGCGGTGTGATTCATCCAGTCGGCCAGGACTTCCGAAAAATGCGGCGGTCGCCCGCCGTCGGCCCAGTAGATCTGGGGGATGACGAGATCCACGACACCGGCGGCCATCCATGCCTGCGCGTCCTGGTGAACCTTGGAATAACCGTAGAAAAAGCTGTCGGGATACTCCGGATAGCGCTCCTGGCGATACAGGCCGGCCGGCGCGACGCTGACCACGACGTGCGGCTTGACCTCGCGGATCTCTGCGGACATATCGCGTAGAAAGCGCGTGAACTGGTCGCGCGTCCAGGCGTCGAAATCGAGGTTGTGGGGATTGCCCTCGCTGCCGGGAGCTTGGCGTGCGAGCGAAATCGGGTCGCACGAATATTGCGGGCCGGGCGTTCGAATGCGGTCGAAGTGAACGCCGTCCACGTCATAGTAGTTGACGACATGCATGACTTGACGGCGAATGTAAGCCTGGCAGGCAGGCACGCCGGGCGCGAGCCAGACGTAATTGTCCGACTCGAATCCGATCGGCTCGCCCGCGGCGTCGTGGATGAGCCAGTCGCGGGCGGCGGGGTCGGCCGCGTTGCAGTGACGGTAGTAGAGGTGGCGTGGATCGGTCGGCGGTTGCCGGTCGGCGTTCTGCCAAGCAACGTGTGTGTTGATGTAGGCGTGGAATTCGAGGCCGTTCGCGCGGGCGGCCTCGAGTGCATAAGCAAGCGGGTCCCAGCCGGGGTCGTTGCCTTCCGGCGAGATCAACGGCGACCAGGGTTCCTCGGGCGAGGGGTAGAAAGTGTCGGCCTGCCCGCGGACCTGGAACAGGACGGCATTGAAATGGGAGGCGGCCAAGTCGGCCATGACCACGTCGATCGTGTGCTTCGCCTCGGCCGGGTCCGGATCGGGCCACTCGAAGCGCGTCACCCACATGCCGCGAAACTCATCAGGCGCCTCTGCGCGAACCGGACAAGCCGCACCCACACCCAAAAACATGCAGGCAAAAAGGCAAAGCACACGAGAGAATCTGCCGGCGAAGCGTCTGTTTTGGGACAAGTGATGTTACCTCGTTTTTCCAGGAGCAAAAACGAACGGGTCGACACGGTGGCAATCAGGCGATACGGCACGGCCGGTCGAGATCATTCAGCCGGGCTGGTTTCGGATCTGCATCCCCCCTTGGACATCCGCCATAAATACGTCTGGCTCTCAAGTCACCTGCTTGCGCTGGGTCTTCAGCCAGTCGAGCCACGCATCGATCCCCTCGCCGGTCCGGGCCGAGAGCAGGATCACCGGCGCGCGGGTGTTAACCTTGGCCAGGTCCGCCCGGACACGCGCCATGTCGAACCCGCACACCTCGGTAAGGTCCACTTTCGTGATGAGAATCAGGTCGGCCTGTTGAAAGAGCGTGTAGTACTTGGCAACCTTGTCGTCGCCTTCCGGCACGCTGAGCAGGACGACCCTGCGGTGCTCGCCGAGGTCGAAGGCAGCCGGGCAAACCATGTTGCCCACGTTTTCGATGAACAGGTACGCCATCGCACCGAGGTCGATCCCCTTCAGTGCTTCGGCGACTTGCGCAGCGGACAGGTGACAGCCCTTGCCGGTATTGATTTGCGTGACAGCGGCTGCGAGATTACCCACACGCTCGGCGTCGCTCGTCGTCTGGAGATCGCCGACAAACACCGCGCAGGGCTGCTCGGACCCGAGACGCGGGATCGTCTGCTCCAGGAGCGTGGTCTTTCCGCTCCCCGGTGAGCTCATGAGGTTCAATGCGAGCAACCCGGACTCTCGCAGCACGCGGCGATTGTCGTCGGCCACGTCCTTGTTGGCCTTCAGCACGTTCTGTACGACCTTGATCTTCATGGCGGTTGTCATCCGATATCCAAAGGCGGTCGAAACTCTCTAGGGGCTCTTCTCGTCGCACGTCAGGGAAAGCAGTGTGATCTCATTGCCGGCTATGATCTCGATGTCCGCCTGCCGGCAGGCGGGACACAGGAAACTGAACGTTTCGAGGGACGGCTCGAAACGATGCCCGCATGACCGGCAGACAGCCTCCGGTCTTCGTTGCGTCAGGTGGAGTACAGCCCCCTCGGCCGGGGTGTCGGCCGCCGCGAACTCGAAGGCGGTCTCGAGCGCTTCGGGCACGACCTGCTGGAGCAGGCCGACCTCGAGCTCGATGGCCGTAATTCGCTCCACACCATGCGCGGCAGCCGCCTCGACGGCTTGCTCGACGATGGCCGATGCGATGGAACCTTCGTGCATGCGTTCCTGATCCTTCAGCAGATCCGTGGCAGCTCTTCCCCATAGGGTCTCTGGACAAGCCGGCGACCTCCGCTGGCTGTCAGCAGTTCGACGAGGGCCGGCTGCGCGTCGACGAATCGTCCGATCAGGGCGGCATCGCTGCCCAGCGGATCCGCTCGACAGGCGGCCAGAACGGTTTCGGCATCCGAGGGGCCGACCACGAGGACGGCCTTGCCCTCATTGGGAACGGTCAGCGGGTCGAGGCCAAGCAGTTCGGACGTGTGGCGGGCGATGGGCGAAAGAGGGATGGCCGACTCGTCAAGCTCGAGGCTCAGACGTGCTTCTTCGGTCAAGTCGACCGCCACGCCGGCCAGCCCGCCGCGCGTCGGGTCGCGCATGAACTTGATGTCCGCGCCGCTTTCGAAAATACGGTCGGCCAATCCGTTCAGCGGTGCGACATCGCTTTTCAAATCCGTCTGGAACGCCAGCCCCTCACGGGCCGACATGACCGCCAGCCCGTGCTCGGCGATGCGGCCCGTCACGATGAGGACGTCGCCCGGCTCGATGCGTCCTGCATCCAGGCGCAGCCCGTCACGCAATCGGCCGACGCCGGAGGTCGTGATCGTCATGCCGTCACCGCGCCAATGCTCGACGACCTTCGTGTCGCCGGTGGCGATGACGACGTTGGCCTCCCGGGCGGCAACCGCGATCGAATCGATGACCCGGTCGAGTACGTCGATGGCAAGCCCTTCCTCGAGAACAACGGCCAAACTCAGGGCGACGGGGACCGCACCCGCAACGACGAGATCGTTGACCGTGCCGCAGACGGCGAGCCGGCCGATGTCACCGCCGGCAAACTCGATCGGCTGAATGACATGCGCGTCAGTCGTAAAGACGATGCGCCCACCGAGCCCATCGAGAACGGCGCTATCGGTGAGCGGATCGAGCCATGGATTACCGAGTTTCGGCAGAAACCGCTCGGCGATGAGCCGGCGGGTCAGTTCGCCGCCGCCCCCGTGGGCAAGCACAATCTGTTCGTTCATCGGTTGCATCGCTCGTACGCGTCCTGATGGCCTTGAAAACGCTTCATTGTATGCGGCGATACGCTTCGCGGTCCAGTTTCAGCCCGGTATCGGGCACTGGACGACAGCCGCAGGCGGTCACAGGCCACTTGGTTCTTCTATCAACGTAGTGAGACGCGCCTCACACGTATCACCCAGCCGTTGCGCACAAAGCTGTGCTCAAAGACGGCGTTTACCAGCAAAGAAGGGCAAGATGTCCATTCCATCCGAGACGCCCCCACCGCTGCCCAAATCGTCTGCGCCGCTCCCGAAAATCGTCCGGCCGCACGGTCCGCATGGACCCGCAGGGCTGGCTCATTTAAGATTACACACCGCCATGAAAGGGATCTGTGTCGGCATCGGCGTGGTCGCGTTGGCCGTTGTCGTCGTTCACGGCCGATCGATTTCCGTCGGCCTGCTTCTGGACGACTTCAACCACCGTGCCGAGCTGCGCGATGGAGACTTCTCGTTCCGTTCGCTCGTCGAGGCTTCGCACCTGGGCAATCCCCGGCGGCGGGTACAGATGTGGTGGCAGGAAGAAGCCGACCTCACTTTTTTCCGTCCTTTCTCGTTTTTTCTGATGCGCGTCGGGTACGTCTCAGGCGGCTGGCGGCCGTCGGTGATGCACGGCCTTTCGCTTTTATGGACGGTGGCCGTTGCGGCGGTCGTGATGCATCTGGCCGCCGATATCGGCCTGGGACGAGGCTGGGCGTTCCTGGCCGGCCTGCTTTTCGCCCTTCATCCGGCCAATACGCTGACGACCTGGTGGATCGCCTGCCAGAACGAGCAGATGGTGACGTTTTTCGTACTTATAGCCCTGGCATGCTACGCGCGTTGGTCGGGATGGCGGTGGCGCGTCGACGGCGAACCGCCGCCGAGAGCCGGGGCCGGCTACCTCGTCGCGGCCATCGCGGCGTGGATCGCGGCGCTGGGGTGCCGCGAAAACGCCGTCATGTGGCTGCCGCTCGTCGTGCTCGGCGACTGGATCCTCCGGCCCGAACGAACGCGCGGCCGGCGGCGGATTTACGTGCTGCTCGGCGCGATGCTGGCGAGCTATCTGGCCGTCCGACACGCAACGCTCGGACCGCTGGAAATGCCCGGTCGGCCTTACGCCCTGCCCCCCGAAGACCCCGACTTCCTGCGGTTCGTCATCGACAAGTTCGTCTACTGCATCCTGGGGCTGGCGGCCTTCGTGCCGATCATTGGTTTCGGTGGGATGCAGTACCTCCAGGAGAATCCCGCCCTGTTCTACGGTTCATTCGCGGCTGTGGCGGGCGTCTGGACAGCTGCGATCCTGTGGCTGCGACCAGGCCGCGTGGTCGCCCTGTGGCTGTTGGTGGCCACCGTGCCTCTGCTTCCCGTGCTGCCGGTTTTCGCCTCGGCGCACCATCTCTACCTCGCGTCGGCGGGCATCGTGCTGGCGGCCGTCACACTGCTCCGCGCGCTGTGGAAACGCTTAGCGACACCCCACACACGGTGCGGGCGGAGGTGGCGCGCCGTCCTGACCGTGGCGATAATCGTCAATCTCGCCGGCTTCGCGGGGATCGCCATCCTCACCGGGATCGGACTGGCCGGCTTCCACGCGGGCAGCCAACTGCCGGCCGAGGAGGTGGATCATCTGGCCGGTCCACTGAGGCCGGGCGATCGGTTGTTTTTCATCAACCTGCCGCCGATCGGATTCAATTGCATGCCGGCCATCGAGGAAAAACGGCAAGTCGCACCTCTGACAGGGTATGTGCTGACCTTCGGCTCGAGCCTGCTGCGAATGAACGAGGAGGCTTACCTGGAGCGGACGGGGCCGCGGTCGCTGCGCGTCTGGCAAGAAGGCGAGGGTTACTTTTCGGGATTGATCGGTCATGCAATGATGCAGGCCGTCGGGAGAGAGCGGCCTTTCCCGGTCGGGACACGTTTCGCGAACGAGGATTTCGAGGTCGAGGTCGTCCGGGCCGACACCCGCGGCGTGCAAGAGCTGTTGTTCACGTTCCGCCGGCCGCTCGATGACCCGGGCTACCACTTCTTTTTCAGCTCCCCGGTTTTCAGCGCATATCCGCTGCGTTTCGGGCCGTGGCGGGATGCCCTAGCCGGATAGGCCCCGCCGGGCGTTTCGTTTCCCAGGTCTGTGCGGTATCCCCCCCTCGACCGTGGACAGACTGCTCATGGCATCCAGGGCGGTCAGCCGGTCACGATTCAATCGGGCAGTTGGCGCAGTTCCTCGACGACCAGGTTAATAAGCGGTTTGAGTGTCTTTTCACTGAAGTCGAAGGTCAGGCCGGCCGCAGCCCACAGCTCCGGCAGCGGACGACTACCGCCCAAGGCCAGGGCGGCTCGGTAACGTGCGAGCGCCTCCGTACGGCCCTGCCGGGCGTTCCGCCAAAGCTGGAGGGCACCGATCTGGGCGATGCCGTACTCGATGTAATAGAATGGCACACCGAAAAGGTGCAACTGCCGCTCCCAGAGGCGCGCATGGACATCCTCATATCCCGTCCAGTCCTCGATCCCGCCGAAGCGTTCGAGCAGCGTCAGCCAGCAGTCTGCCCGCTCCCCGTGCGTGTGGTTCGGGTGTGTGTAGAGCCAATGCTGGAAAGCGTCGATCGTCGCGACCCAGCTGAACAGCCACACGATCGACTCGAGCTGCTGCCGTCGCGCGCGGACGAGGTCGGCATCGGTGTAGAAAACGTCCAACTCGTCGGCGGCGAGCAATTCCATGCCCATCGAGGCGACCTCGGCCATCTCCATGCCCGCATGGCGGTAAGCCAGCAACGGATCGTCGCGGCAGGCGAGATAATGGAAAGCGTGGCCCGCCTCGTGCAGAAGTGTTTCCACATCGCTGTGTCGGCCGACGGCGTTCATGAAGATGAAGGGGTGGTGGCTTTCATCGAATGCGTTCTGATAACCGCCGGGCGCCTTGCCCTTGCGGCTGGCCAGGTCCATCCAGCCGGCCTCGGCCATCGCGTCGAACTGCGCGCCGAGGGCAGGATCGAGACGGTGGAAAATTTGCGAACATTTGCGTGTCAGCTCGTCGGTATCCGCGAAAGGCTTGAGCGGAGGTCGGCCTTGCGGGTCCACGGCCAAGTCCCACGGCCGAAGGGACGACAGGCCGAGGCGTGTGCGCCGCTGATCCTGGAGTCGCCGGAACACCGGCACGACGCGCTTCTCGACGGCGTCGTGGAAGGCCAGGCAGTCGGCCGGCGCGTAGTCGAAACGGTTGTAGGCGCGGAACTGGTAGTCCCGGAAATCGGGCAGGTCGGCATTGCGCCCGATCCGATCGCGTAAGGCGATCTGCGCATCGAAAATCTGCTCGATCCTGTCGACGTCAGCCATCCGCCGGCGCGCGACGAGCTCCCAGGCCTGTTGGCGCACCTGGCGGTCCGGCCATTCGAGGTAGCGGGCCATCTGCGGCAGCGTCTGCTCGCGGCCGTCGAACTCGACGGTCATCGCGCCGCAAAGCTTCTGATACTGCTGGTAGAGCGTGCGGTCTTCGGTGTGGAGCGGGACGTTCGCGTCGCGGAACAGCGCGACGGCCGCGGCCGAGCTCCGATCGAAAACGAAGTAGCGCTGTCGGTCAAGCTTGTCACGCGCGGGGGAACCGACGTACTTTTCACGCAGCCACTGCCAGCGCACCTCGCACCGCGGCTCGATCTGCTCGATAAAGTGGAGGTAGGCTGCCTCGATCTCTGCGTCGTCCGTATGGCAGGTCGAGGCGACGTACCGCTTGGCCGACTCCTCGTCCAAGCAGGCAGCCAGCTCGTTCTGGTCGAGCAGCCACCGCTCGAGCGCGTCGAGGTCCTCGACGGGGCGCGCGTCGAGAGCGTCGAACAACGGTTCGATCTGCGCCCAGTCCCCCATGTCGGCGTCAGGTGGAACGAATCGGCGTTGTGGATGGTGAGGCAACGGTCCCTCTCGGCTGTACCTGCTCGATACCGACGACCTTAAAAGGCGGGCGTATGTCGAAAACCAATTTCCACCAGAACGGGGCGATGATCTGAACCGCGCCCCGTTCCGGTGCGATAGAGGGCACATCCCAGCCCGTTCCCTACGTAGATATGATCCAATCGCAGACCCGGTAGAAACCGGAACACGCTGTTGACCGGCCATGTCGCACACCGACCCCATCCTGCCTGCCGATAGCAGTCCCTCAACCCGGTCATGGCGATGGCGGCTGCATGAGGATCCCGCCCAGTAAAATTGAAGTCGCCCGCAAGGATGACCGGTTGAGTCTCGGCGTAAAGCAGTGTGCACAAGTCGGCCAACTGCTGCCTGTGCTCGGTGAAATACTCGAGATTCTTCGGGGGCAACAGGTGCACATTGTAGGCCGTCAATGGCCGCCCCGCGAGGTCGATGACCGCCCGCATTTGCGGTTCTGCTGCATGGCCGAGCGGAAGATTCGCCTCGACAGGCTCCATGAAGCGGTATCGGGAATAAATCGCCTGCCCGAAAGAATCCTCGCGACAGACCCAATGATGGTGAGGCAGTCGATCGAGTAAGCGAGGCTCCAGGTAGCTGTGCCAGCCATCCGTGTACTCCTGCAGGAAGAGGATGTCCGGATCAAAGTCATGAATCTCCCGCCATAGCGGTTCCTTGTCGTCGTTAAGATGCAAAAGATTGGTACTCATCACCCTGTACCTGGGTTCTCTGAGGGCGGGAGGCGACGCTGGCCAATAGGCCCGACATTCCGGCCCCAAGGTGATCGCCGTCAGTGGAAGCGCGACAGCCAACATCCGCCATTGAAGGGTGAGAGCGGACACTGCCGTGATGAGTGCCAATACCAGCCCCAAATGAAAAGCCAGCGCCTGAACCATGAAGCTCAACCAAGCCCCGAGGACAAACCCCGTCGAACGCGTTGCCAGGTTCATGGGCCAGAGATAGCTGAAAACCAGAAGCAAAGAGGCTACTGCCAGGAAAACGACGGTCTCTCGGCGAAGCATCTTTTTTCGCTGCACCCACGTCGGCCAAAACAGCACGCGCCACCAGGTTCGTCGCGTTACGGTCTCAGGTTGCACGTTACTCAAGGACCGATCCCTCTTGCGAGAGGGGTCACAACCCCCGGGCGGTGTTGACGGCTGTCTCGAACACGACCCGGCCGTCGGGCCGTTCGTTGCGCCACCGCGTCCAGGTCGGATGCTGCGTCAGATGCATGTGCCGTTCGGGATGCGGCATCAGGCCGAGAATTCGACCCGTGGAATCGGTCAAGCCGGCGATGTGCAGTTCACTGCCGTTCGGGTTGACAGGGTAGCCGCCGGGATCACCGTGGATATCACAGTAGGTCAACGCGATGTGGCCGCCCTCGACGAGTTGGTGGCGAACCATGGAACTGGCAGCCACGACCTTGCCCTCGGCGTGGGCAACGGGCATCGCCAAAACCGTACTGGCAGGCAGAAAGGCGGACGCTCGGGAGGTCGCGTGCAGAAAAACCCAGCGATCCTCGAACCGGGCCGAGTCGTTCCGTGTCAGCGTGACGCGCTGGGCCGGGGCGGCCTTGCCGGCCGACCTGCCAACGGACGGACCACCGGGCAATAAGCCCGCCTTGACCAGCACCTGGAACCCGTTGCAGATGCCCAAGACGAGCTTGCCGGCCTCGATGAACGCGGCGATGGCGTCGGACAGGTAGCGGACGATCTGGACGGCGAGGATCTTGCCGGCCGATATATCGTCCCCGTAACTGAACCCGCCGGGAATCGTAAGAATCGACGCCTCCTGTAGCTGCGCGGGGCGGTCGATCAGCTCGCGCACATGGACACGCTCGGGCACCGCCCCGGCCAGCTCCCAGGCGTGGGCGGTTTCCAGGTCGCAATTCGTGCCCGCAGTTCGTAGAATAACGGCTTTCGGACGACTCATGGTTGCTGAAGTTTAGAGGACCGGGGCCGTACCTGCAACGCCGGCCGGCTTCGTGCCGGAGACGGCTACTAAAACGCATCAGGAGCAGCACAGGACAATGTTTGCGAAAAGACGCTGGGCACGCGGTATGGTGTGGTCTCTGGCGGTATTGGCCTGCTTTGTGGGGGGCGGCGCCAGTGCGTATCTGACCTACGAATACGTTCGAACCGCCCCGCTGGCCATCCACACCGATACCCAGGACGACGCGGTCTCCGATCAGGAGACAGCCGTTTCCGCCGCCTCGGTCGACGGTGGCGGGGCAGATGAAGATGGGCTGATGGACCGGATCTGTACCGCTTACGCGACATGGAGCTGCCAAGAGGTCAGCCAGAGCCCTTATGGATGGTTCCCCTTCCACAGCGAGCCTTCCGCATTCGGCGCGCCGACGGCCGAACTTGGCCTGATCTTTTTCATCTTCGTGTTGGCCTGGCTGATTTTTGTGGGCGTGCCCAGTGCGTCCCGCTGGTGGCTTCACTTTTTCTTTGCTGTCGTGACGGCCTTTGCCGTCGGTTTCAGTCTGCTGCTCGAGTACCTCATGTGGTTTAAGCTCGATTTCCGATGTCCTTTCTGCATTCTGGCTCACGTGGCGGTCGGGGTGCTCTTTATTGCCGCCCTGCTCTTGTGGCCGCGCGAGGCCGAGGCCCAAACATCACCGCCCCGCGGTGGCAAAACCGCCAAGGGCGAACGGCCAAGCAACCCAAGCAATCCAACCGCTCCACCGCATCCCACCGCGCGGGTCGTCATCGCCACACTGGCGATCGCGCTGCTGGGCGTCGGCTTACAGCACATGTTCTGGCAGAACATGGCAACGCACCGGCGCAATGCCGCCATGGCCGATCAGCTCAACGCTGCCAAAGCGGGCGATCCGTGTCAACGAGCACTCAAAGCGCAAAAATGGTATGTCAACTACTGGCAGCAGCGGTTCCGCCGTTACGATGACCATTGGCAGAACGTGGTCATGAACTACAGCTTGGAACCCGTCATACCGCTCGTAACCGAAGGCGAGCCGTTTTACGGCCCGGCCGACGCACGGCACACGATCGTGCTTTTCAGCAGCCCCCAGTGCCCGGCCTGCGCCCGGCTCGACAAAATGCTCCGCGAGCAGCTCCTCCCGATGGCTGAGCAATATGGCGGGGCCAAAGTGATCTACAAACATTGGCCCATGAGCACGGACTGCAATAAATACATGACCCATAACGCGTATCCGAACACCTGCCAGACGGCGCTGGCGATGGAGGCGGCCTATATCGTCGGCGGGCGGGAGATGTTCTGGAAAATGCAAGATGCGCTCGTCACCCAGCGGCCTCGGCTCAAAACGGCTGACAAAGCGTGGTTCGTCAACCTGGCCCAAGGGCAGGTCGGACTCGATCCGCGCGCGTTCGCGGAGGCCATGGACAGCGAACAGGCGATGAGCCGCATCCAGGCACACATCGAGGAGGCGCAGCACCTCGGCGAGGGCATACTCACCGGCCGGGCACTCGAGCAGATGAAGGTCGACGCGACACCCACGGTATTCGTGAACAACCGCCCGCTTCCCACGTGGCGCCATCTCCGCGCCTGGGAGGAAATCTTCAAAAGGTTCCCCCCTCCAACCGCCAGTGAGGCGACGGAGACACAGTGAGGCGCGGCCGAGACGCCTGGGCCACCCTGTGAGCACCCGTGTGACGCCTCGCAACCGCCAACTCACGGTGATCAGCCCTGCAACCGCTCCCTTGCGGTCGCGGCTCGGATCAGCCCAGGATGCCGCCGGTGATCTCTTTCATCGTGACGCGACGGCGTTCGTAGACGGACTTGCGCACCATGAGGCCGACAAGCGTGGCCATCCGGCTCGTCTCCACGCCGCAAACAAGCTCTTTCTGGCCGCGAAGCGTCTTAAGGAACGACCCGATCGACATCTGCGTCCAGCCCGGCTCGGTCTCGAGCGGCGTGTATTGCTCGGGCTTCTTGTCTGAGTCCCGGTAGAAAATCTTGCCCTCGTTGAGGGCGGCGCCGGCCTTCATGCCGCTAATCTTCTCGAAGACGCCGCTGAACCGGCCTTCGGGCGAGTCGGGGTAGTTGTCATGGTGCGGGCAGAGCCAACTGTGCTCGTAATCGACGATAAAATCACGGTATTCGAGGTGTGCGAAATAGTGGTCGGTCACATCGCGGTCGGGGTCGAGTTCGGGGAAGAGGTTGCCGTGGCCGATGCCGGTGGCCGCGATGGGCAGTTCGCCGGCAACCCAGTTGAGCACGTCCCACGTGTGGCAGGCCTGCTCGAGCATCCAGTCGCCGCTGTATTTGCGCTGGCTGAACCAGTCCCGAGGCGCCTGGTCGGGCAGACCGATGGGCCCCCGGATGTTCCAGGCCGCCCGGCCGTCGATCAGTTTGCCGAGCGCGCCGGTGCGGATGAGCTCGACCCCTTTGGGATACATCGACGTTCCGCGGCGCTGGAAGCCGATCTGGGCGACGACCTCGGGATTCTTCTTCTGGGCGGCGACCACGGCGTTGGCTCCGTTGAGCGAAATGGCCATCGGCTTTTCGCCGTAAAAATGCTTGCCGGCCGCAAAGCAGTCTACGTACATCGGGGCATGCAGGTAGCAGGGCGTGCCGATAAGGACGGCGTCGATGTCGGGGCGCGCCAAGAGTTTCTTGTAGTCTTCCCGGCCCTTGTAGACGTCGGGCTTTTCGTTGAGTGTTTTACCGACGAGCTCGACCATCCGGTCCACGTGCGGCTGATAGGGGTCGGCGACGGCCTTGATGCTGACATTCTTGTCGACCTCGAACATCTGTCGCGTCACCCAGAAAATGCGGTTGCCGGCCCCGATGATGCCCAGCCGGATCTTCTGGCCGGGACCGATCGACGCCGGCCGCGGCCCCTGGACGACACGCAGGGTCGGCCCCGCATCCATCGTGCCGCAGCCGCCGGCCGACACGAGGCCCGCCGCAGCCGCCAGCCGGGCCGAGGTCGCCAGAAAATCCCGTCGCGAGGGTTCTTTCCGATCTGTCATGTTGTTGACTCCTTCCTACGTGAGTTGATCAATCACCTGAATGCCTGAATATGCCCGACAGAGGCCTTGCCCGGCAACGTCTCATGTGACCGGGCATCATTTATCGAGACGCCGACACTTCCTTTCCCACCGCACCGCCTTGGCCTGTTTTCACGTAATATGCAGCATCTCCTTGTATTCGTCGAGGCGACCGTTGACGTCGGCCAGGGTGATCTTCTCGATGCGCCGCGTGCTGAAATCCTCGATCGTGTAGGAAGCCGTGATCGTCCCGCGTGCCAGGCTGTTGCGCAGCGCGTCGAAACCCACCTCATCCACCGAGGCCAGATAACCCATCATCCCGCCGGCGAAACTGTCCCCGGCGCCGGTGGGGTCTATGACTGCCGTCGTCGGGTAGGCCGGCAGCACCGCGACGCGGTCGGCCGTCACGAGCATCACGCCGTGCTGGCCTTTCTTGATGACGACGAACTGCGGACCCCATTCGAGGATTCGTCGGCCGGCCAGGACCAGGTTCGTCTCATTCGTAAACAGCAGGGCCTCCACGTCGTTGAGAATCGCACCGTGCACATTGGCAAGCGTCTGGATAAGGGCGTCTCGCTCGCTGTTGATCCACAGGTCGCGCGTGTCGGCCACGATCAGCCGGGGCGATTTGAGCTGGCGGATAAGGTCCAACTGGAGAGTCGGGTGCGTGGCGGCCAGAAAGACATAACGGCTGTCCTTGTAGGCGTCGGGCAGCTTCGGGCCGGCCTCGGCCAGCACGTTCAGCGCGATCTCGAGCGTTTCGGCGTCGCTTGTGACCGCCTCGTAAGATCCCGACCAGCGAAAGGTCCTGCTCCCCTTGCGGACCTCGAGCCCGACCAGATCGAGCCCCATCTGCTCGAGGTACGCGCGGAACGGCAGCGGGAAATCCTCACCGACGACGCCGACGAACCGTACGGGCGTCAGCAGTCGTGCGGACAGCGCAAAATAGACGGCTGAACCTCCATAAACCCCCTTCACCTCGCCGCCCGGCGTCTTCACATCGTCGATCGCAATGCTGCCGGTTACCAGTAACGACATGCAGGCCATCCTTTCGTTCCATGTTGCCGCGATCCCTTTTCCAGCACCGATCAAGCAGCCACGATGAAAAAGGGCGATACAACCGCTCCGTTTCGAAATCTTAAAGAGACGAAGTATACAGTCAGCGGCCACGGCCTGCCAATCGCGGCGCCCAAGCCGAGGCACGTGACAGAGATTCTTGACTTTGGCGGTCCGTCCGGTTACGCAGATGGGATTCATGCCAGGGCCAAGACGCGATACGCCGGCTTCGTAGGGGCTGCGGGGCAAGCTCCGCGCTCCCCCGCACAGGCGGGCCGGGTGGTCAAGAGTTAGAAAAGGTGGTCGGTCTTGTTCGATTTCGATCCGGTTCACATGGCGATTCGCGTGCCCGTCATTCTGCTGGCCTTGACGGTACACGAATGCGCACACGGGTACTTCGCCTATCGGATGGGCGACCCCACCGCCTACCGGCAGGGTCGTCTCACGCTCAACCCGCTGCGTCACCTGGACCCGATCGGAACGATCTGCCTGCTGTTCGCCCCGATCGGGTGGGCCAAGCCCGTGCCGATCAACCCGCTCAACTTTCACGACCGACGCAAAGGCATCCTCGTTTCAACATTGGCTGGGCCGGCCAGCAACCTGCTCCAGGCCGTACTCTTCGCGCTGCTCTTGCGCGGAATTGTTTTCCTGGTCATGAATCCCGGCTTCGGACAGGGCCGCGATGTGACGCCGCTGCTGGAGGCGGCTTTCATGATGGGAAAGGTGGCCGTCGTCATCAATGTGGGGCTGGCGGTATTCAACCTGCTGCCCCTGTTTCCGTTGGACGGGTTTCACATTACACTCCAGCTGTTGCCGGCCGACAAGCAGCAGCGTTTCGCGGAGATGGCGTCTATCGGGCCTATTGCCATCCTCGCGCTGGTGTTCGGTTCGAGCATGTTGAATCTGAATATCCTGGGGCGGATCATTTTTCCGCCGGCGGACTTTCTGTTGTATTACGTGGCAGGTCTGCATTGATGCTTTTGCCGACCGGTAATGGTAACACCACGGTCAACGGCGCGAAAACCAGCCGCAGGGCGGCGTGAATCGAGGTCATCAAAACAAACGAGGGTTTTCAGGACAATGCGCGTTTTGTCGGGTATCCAGCCTTCGGGGCGACTGCACCTGGGTAACTATTTCGGAGCGATTCGCCCTCAGTTGGCGATGCAGCACGAACACGATTGTTTCTACTTCATCGCCACCTATCACGCACTGACGAGCCTTAAGGATCGCAGTCTGCTCGAAGAGTTCACGCGCGAGGTGGCCATGGGCTACCTCGCGCTCGGCCTGGACCCGGAACGGACGGTTTTTTACCGCCAGACCGACTTGCCGGAGGTGACGGAGCTGACCTGGATCCTCTCCTGTGTAACGCCGATGGGGCTCCTCCAACGCTGCCACTCCTACAAGGACAAGATCGCCCAGGGAATCACGCCGAGCCACGGCCTGTTCGCCTATCCCGTTCTTCAGGCGGCCGACATCCTCATCATGCGTTCGGACCTGGTTCCCGTCGGCCAGGACCAGAAGCAGCACATCGAGGTCGCCCAGGACATTCAGGCCAAGTTCAACCAGGCGTTCGGCTCCGAGGCCCTCGTCCGCCCCGAGCCGTTCATACGCGAGGAGGTAGCCGTCATCCCCGGCACCGACGGGCGCAAGATGAGCAAGAGCTACGATAATACGATCGAGCTGTTCTGCCCCGAGAAGACGGCTCGTAAGAAGATCATGTCGCTCAAGACCGACTCGACGCCCGTCGAGGCGCCCAAGGACCCCGGCCGATGCAACCTGATGGCCCTGCTGAGGCTGTTCGCCGAGCCGAGCGAGACGGCCGAGTGGGAACAGCGCTACCGCCAGGGCGGCGTGGGCTATGGCGAGGTGAAAAAACGGCTCTTCGAACTTTACGTTGAAGTGCTCGGCCCGGCCCGAAAACGCTACGAACAACTGAAGCAGAACCCGGAGGAAGTGGACCGGATTCTCGCCGACGGAGCCGTCCGCGCCCGCGAGACGGCGGCCGAGACCATGCGGCAGGTCCGGCGGGACTGCGGACTTCGCCGGGCCGACGGATGAACGTACCGCAGAAAGGCTTTGCCGCAGGGAGCTCCTGGCGTGGCAAGCCGCAAGATTGTTCGAGTGCAACCAGAAGGCCGACGGCGATCGGCGTTCCTTCGACGACTTGCCCGGGGTCCTGGATGCACGCTGATCAAGGACGCGAAAGATGGCCCCTCCGAAACAACAGGTATTGACGATTCGCGCCGACAGCGACCTGTTAGAGGCGATGAAGGGCATATCCAACCGCTCCGAGTTCGTGCGCAGCGCGATCCTGGCCGCCCTTGAGAACGTCTGCCCGTTCTGCCGGGGAAGCGGCATCCTCAAGCCCAATCAGAAAAAACACAGGGACAACCTGTTCGTGGACCACTATTTCGCCGAATGCGATATCTGTCACGAGCCGCGCCTCATGTGTTCCCACCGTGAAGGCACGCCTCCGGCGCACCGCAAGAGCGAATAGATGGATACGAGCGACGTGCACAACCCTGTCATGCCCACAGAAACCAGCCGCCAGCGTTTCTTTGCGACGATCCGCCACGAGCGTCCGCGGCGCGTGCCGATGGACCTCTGGATCCGACCGGAAATCCGCAGGCAGCTCGAAGCCCGTCTGGGCACGACACAGGTGGAGGATGCACTCGGGGTGGACTTCGCGGAAGTGCAGATCGCCGACCGGTTCGCCGATTTCGAGAAACGGGCTGCAGCGCCCCGCAGCGGAGACTGGCCCGGTGCCGATGGGCGCTATGTCTGGTACGATGAACGCACCTACGAGAATGCCTGGGGCGTCGTGCACCGCGTGGGCAAGGATGGCAAGATCGTGCAGTGGATAAGCGGTCCGCTCGTGGAGAAGCCGGACCTGTCGCGCGTGGCGTTTTCACCGGCCGATCGGCTGGACCCGCCCGAGCGCGTCGCCGGGCAGGTCGACCGCCTCAAGGCCTCCGACAAGGTCGTCACCGGCGAGATCGTCATGCCCTTCAAACGCGCCTGGCAGCTTCGCGGCATGGAGAACCTGCTGTGCGACATGATCGCTGACCCGCCCTTCGTCGCGGCGCTCTACGACCGGATCTATGCCTTCGAGACCGAACGCGCGGTGCGGCTGGCCCGTTCGGGCGTGGACGTCGTCAAGGTCGTCGGCGACATCGCGATGGAGGATCGGCTGCTGTTCAGCCCGAAACTGTTCGAGAAACTCGATGCACCGCGCCTCGCGGCTCTCATTCGCAAAGTGCGGCAGGTCCGGCCCGAGGTCGTACTCTTCTACCATTCCGACGGCAAGCTCGATGCGGCCATCGACAGCCTCATTGCGGCGGGCTTCGATATCATCAACCCGATCCAGCCCGAGTGCATGGACCCGTACGCCACCAAAGCGCGCTGGGGCGACCGTGTCACGCTCTGGGGTACGATGAGCGTCCGCACAACGCTGCCCAAGGGCTCGCCCGAAGAAATCCGCCGCGTCGTCCACGAAAGGATCCGCCGTTGCGGCCACGACGGGGGCTTCGTGCTTGCACCGGCCAACGTCATCATGTACGACACGCCGATCGACAATGTGCTGGCTCTCTACGAGGCCGGCCGCGATTTCACCTGGGACGTTTGAAGTCACGCCACGGGATAGCATCTCATGCAGCGGCCGCCCTACCGTTTGGCAGGCGCGTGACGACCGTACTTGTACCACGCGGCGCAGGTCCCCTCGCTGCTGACCATGCAGGGACCGACGGGTTGGGCAGGCGTGCAAGTGGTGCCGAACAATGCGCAATCGGCCGGGTCGACCTTGCCCTGGATGACCTGGCCGCACAAGCAGCCGGGCGGATCGTAGTCCGCTTCGATGTCCAAACTGAAACGGCTGACCGCGTCGAATCGGCGATAGGGTTCGCGGAGGTCCAACCCGCTGCGAGGGACGGTACCCATCGCGCGCCAGACGGTGTCGGCCGGCTCGAAGACGACCTCCATGCAGGCTCGTGCGGACGGATTGCCTTCGGGACGGACAGCCGCGGTGTAAACGTTTTCGAGACGCGGGCGGCCGGCGGCGATCTGTTCGAGAAGCTTCACAACACCCGCGGCCATCTGCTCCGGCTCGAAGCCGGCCACGACGCACGGTTTGCCGAACTGCTCGACAACCGGGCGGTACGCCTCTACCCCGATGACCACACTCACGTGGCCGGGCAACAGGAAACCGTCGATCGGAACATCCCCGGCGGACAGCATGGTAGTCATCACGGGGACGACCAGTTTGTGGCCGACAAGTACGGAAAAATTGGCGAGCTTCCTGCGGTCGGCCTCGAGAATCGCCGCGGCCGACGCGGGGGCCGTCGTTTCGAACCCGACGGCCAGAAACACCGTCTCGCGATCCGGGTGCTCGGCGGCAAAGCGTACCGCGTCGCGGGCCGAGTAGACCACGAGAACCTGCGCACCGCGGGCGCGCTGGTGTTCGAGGCTCCCCGTCCGGCCCGGCACGCGCACCATGTCGCCGTAAGTACAGACCGTCACGTCGGGCCGGCCTGCCAGTGCACAGGCGGCGTCGATATAGCCCTGCGACGTCACGCAGACCGGACAGCCCGGACCGCTGACAAGACGCACCTCCGGCGGCATGAGCGACTTGATGCCGGTCCGGAACAACGCGACCGTGTGCGTGCCGCAGACCTCCATCAACTGGATTCGGTCCCGACCGCGGCTGAGCTCGGCAATACGTTCGATCAGGGGCGTGACCGGGTTGGCATTCATGGTTCGTCCGCAGACGGCGATTGAAGCTCGGCCGGCACGTCGGCCACGAGGTCCGCTTCCTTGAGGTACGCCCACGTCTGGCGGGCGTCGTCGGCCGTCAGCGTATTGATCGCAAAGCCGGCATGAACGAGAACCCAGTCACCGAGATCGGCCTCCGGTGTGAAGGCGAGACTGACGTCGAGGCGCGTTCCCTGGAAATCAACGGTCCCCACCCGCTCGGCCTCCTCCTGACCGTCGGTTGTTTTCAATTGGATGATTTTTCCGGGAACGGCCAAGCACATGACGAAACCCCTTGTGGCTCGCATTTCATCGGCAGGCGGCCGCCACAGCCTGCCCCAGACTTACGCCTCCGTCGCCGGGCGGGACCCGGCGGTGCACATGAACCTCGAAACCCGCCTGCCTGAGTCGTGCCTCCACACCCCCTGCCAGAAGACGATTCAGGAAGCATCCCCCGGAAAGCACCACGCGGCCCAATCCAGCTCGTCGGCCGGCCTCGATCGCGGCTTCCGCCATCATTGTAGCAACTGTTTCGTGAAATGCGCGGGCGAGCTGTGCGACAGGTCGGCCCGCGCGCTGCTGGTCGATCAATGCCACGAGCACGGGGCGCATGTCGATTTGAGTCGGATCATTGTCACCTTGACCGGCTGGAATCTCGACGGGCAAGGGGCCGGCTGAAGGGGCGCGATGAGCGGCCGCCTCGAGGCGCATGGCTGCCTCGGCCTCGTAACGATTCTCGTCGCATACGCCCAGTAGGAAAGCGACCGCATCGAAGACCCGGCCCAGGCTCGACGTACGCACGGGGCGGGCAGGGCCGGCGAACTTCCGCAGCGCCATCAAGACCTGCTCGTCGCCGGGACGGGCAAATGCCTCGGGTGCCCATTCCGTAAACGGCTTTCCCTGATAACCGTGCAGCAGGCCGGCCGCCGGCCGCCATGTATGCCGTGCTCCGGCGTCTCCGCCCAGCAGTGGGTAATAGCGAAGGTGAGCCGCCCGCTCGAAGGTCGTTTCGTCAGCGACGAGCACCTCTCCACCCCAGATGGCAGCATCGGTCCCGTAGCCCGTCCCGTCACAGGTGATGCCCACCACACGACCGGTCAGGTTGTGCTCCGCCATGCAGCTGACGACATGCGCGTGGTGGTGCTGGACGGGTGTGACGGGCAGACCGAGCGCTTGTGCATACCGCGTCGAGGCGTAGTCCGGGTGGAGGTCGCAGGCGACGGCGGCTGGTTCAAACTGAAACAGTTTCTTGAACTGCTCGACCGTCCAGACGAAATGCCGGTAAGCCGTCGCGTTGGACAGCTCACCGAGGTGCTCGCTGAGCAAAGCCTGGCTGCCGTCCAGCAGGCAGACGGTCGATTTCAGCTCCCCCCCGACGGCCAGGATCGGCCGGTCGGCCCGGTGGCGGAGTGTGAGCGGTGCAGGAGCGTACCCGCGCGCCCGGCGGACCGGAAGAAGGGCCGGCCTCGGCACGTCCACAGCCATGACAACCGAGTCGTCCATCCCACGGGCAATGGGCCGATCGTGCAGCAGGAAAGCGTCGGCAATATGACTCAACCGCCGCAACGCCTCGTCATTGGCGCGGCAGAGGGGCTCCTCGCTGGGGTTGCCCGAAGTCATCACGAGCGGGCCGAGCCCCTCCGCGAACAGCAGCGTATGGACCGGCGCGTAGGGCAGCACAATGCCGAACTGGTCGAGATCCGGCGCGACATGCGGGCTGATGGCAGCCTCGGGCCGGCTAGGCAGCAGGACGATGGGGCGCTCGGGCCGATTGAGGATCTCCGCAGCCGGTTCGCTGACGACGGCGATCGCCTGGGCCGTCGCCAGTGAATCGACCATGACGGCCAGGGGCTTGGCTTCACGACCTTTGCGCTCGCGGAGCGCAGCCACCGTCACATCGAGGTCCGCCCGGCAGGCGAGGTGAAAACCGCCAATACCCTTGACGGCCACAATCCGCCCCTCCCGCAGAAGCCGGGCAGCCTCGACGATCGGATCGCCGCCCTGCTCATGCCCCGCACGATCACTAAGCCACAATCGCGGGCCACAGGCGGCGCAGGCGTTGGGCTGGGCATGGAAGCGGCGGTCGGCCGGGTCGTCGTATTCGGCCTGGCAGGCGGGACACATCGTGAAGCGTGCCATCGTCGTGTTGGGCCGGTCATAGGGGACCGCCTGGATGATCGTGTAACGCGGGCCGCAGTTGGTGCAGTTGATAAACGGGTAGCGGTAGCGCCGGTCGCTCGGGTTGGCCAACTCGCGCAGGCAGTCCGCGCAGGTGGCCATGTCGGGTGTGATCTCCGCATCCTGTACGCCTGCCGCTTGGCTGCGGTCGATGTGGAAATCGTCCTGTCCGCGGACAGGCTGCGGTTCGGCCTCCAGCGTAGCGATCCGGGCCAACGGAGGCATTTCGGCTTGCAGGCGATCGATGAAGCGGTCCACGTCGACCGGCGACCCCTCGATCTCGATGAACGCCCCGTGCGTGTCGTTACCCACACAACCGGCCAAGCTCATCTGGACGGCCAGCCGATAGACGAACGGGCGAAACCCAACGCCCTGCACGCGCCCACGAACGAGAAGCCGGCGGCGCACGCGCGCGGGTGCACTCGCAGAGCAACGGTTGGATAGGCGGTCGCCGGTCATGGGAGCCTCGTCAGGTAACATCCGAACACGGCCTCTGTCTGATCGTAGCATGAGGCCGGTCGGCCAACCAATCGGCCGTTGGGCCGCCTCGCCAGGAACGTCGCTTGGATGGCGTGCAGTAGATCACGAAGCGAACAATGTAGGCGGGATCGGTTGACCGACGGTCCCAGCCGGGCCGAGGTCGGCCGAAACAAGCGCGCGATAGTCGGCACGAGCCGTCTCCCAGAACGCGCGGATCGGCCCGCCGGCCAAATGAAGGGCCGCGATCGCACTGCGGGCCGCATAGGCTGCGTCGGCTGCACAATCGCTACCGCAGACCGCCGCAGCCGCCGACGCCGCAGCCGCCGCCGCACGGGCCGCCTCGACTTCGACCCGGGAACTCCGCGCGTCCGTGCCGGTGTAGGCCGCCTTGAGAGAGGCCAGCCGCAATGCGTGGATCCGGGACAGTGCGGTCGAGACGGCATGCGGGGAGGCGGTGTCGTGCGTTTCGTTCAGCAGGGACTCAGCCATCGCCAGCGCGCGCTCGACGCGGGGATCGCCATTGAGGTGCTGCACGCGCCGCGCACAACGGCAGGCCCAGCTCACGATCGCACGCTGCGGCAGTTTCTCGAGCTGTTTGCGGATCGAGGCCATATCCACATGAAGCGCCGCATCCGAGTCCGGCCGGGCCGGGGCCGATGCCGGGCACAACAGGGGAACCCCCTTGAGTGCGTGGGCCAGAGCACCGGCCGTCGCGTACCGGTCCTCCGGGGACTTGGCCAGGCTCTTGAGTAGCACGGCGGCGAGCTCCTCGGAAAGCTCAGCGCGAAATCTGCGGGGGTCGGGCGGCGGCTCCGAGACGTGCTTAAGCATCAGGGCGAACGGGCTGGACTCCTCGGCCTCGAAGAGCAGTCGGCCGGTGAGCAGCTCGAACAACGTGACGCCCAGGGAATAGACATCGCTGGCCGGCCCCACGCGCTGCCCCTGGCACTGCTCCGGGCTCATGTAAGCGGGCGTACCGATCTGCTGGCCCACCCCCGTCAGCCAAGTCGCACCCTCGGTAGCCAGGATCGCCCCGAAGTCGGCCACCTGGACACGGCCGCGGCTATCCAGCAAGAGGTTCGAAGGCTTGATATCACGGTGGACCATCCCCAACTGGTGGGCGGCTTCGACACCGCCGGCCGCCTGAATGAGCCAGTCCACGCAGTCGCGGACCGGCAACGGCTGACCTGTCAATCGCGCGCGGTTGATCCGGCTGCGCAGGCTCCCGCCAGGCACGTAGGTCATCACGATCGCCCGCGCGGACTGAAAAGCTGGAAAATCCAGGATCCGTACAACATTCGCGTGGCGTAGCCGGGCCATGCTCCGCGCTTCTCGCTCGAAACGCGCGCCCAAACGCGTGTCCACCCGGTAGGCGGGCTTGAGCACTTTGAAGGCCACCGGCCCGTGCGTGCGCAGGTTGACCGCCTGGTAGACACGGGCCATTCCACCTTCACCGAGCAGCCGCTGGATGAGATAGTGCCCGATAGTCTGGCCCTCAAGCTCCTCCTCAGGAGTGTCGTTACCCAAACGTTCTTTCCGGCGCGTCAGCACGACGCGCAAGTCCTCCAAAAGCTTCGTCTCCTGGGCCGTATCCTCACCCGGAGGTGCATCGGGGGGCCGCGCGCCTTCGCCGGTCAGTTCGAAGCGCAGCGGCGCTGCGTTCGGGCCTGTGGACGGTGTGTCCGTCGGAAAAGACGGTATTTGCGAGGACATGGCAAACACCCGCTGCGCAGGGATTGAACCGGCGAGGTCACCGCGTTTCGAACTGCCGGACCCACCGCCGGATCGCCTCCAGAACGCGGCTTTTGTAGACATAGACGCTCGACGGACTCAGCCCCAACTCGTCAGCCACCTCGCCGACGGGGCGCCGCTCGATCGCGTAGCGGCAGAACGCCTGGAAACTCTTTTCACCGACCTCCGCACGTACGTGGCGCAGCGCCTCATCGAGCATGGCGAAACGCCACTCCTGCTGCCAGATACTCGTCAGCGCCGTGTCGACGCGCGGGTCGGCCAACTGCTGAATCGGGTCAAGCAGACCATCGAGCGGCGCGAGCTGGATACGTGTTCGTCTTCGACGCGCCCGCAAAGCGGCCAGTGTCTGACGGCGCGCGATGCCATAGAGCCAGCCGCGGAACCGGCCCCGGCCCGGATCATAGCGATGCTCCTGGAGCGAGCGCTGCGCGATGATCAGCACTTCCTGGGTCACGTCGTCGACGTCGGTTTCGTTCAAGCCCAGCCGGTGCGCAAAGTGCCGCAACATCGGCGCATAGAGCCGGTAGAAATCGCCCCATGCCTGGCGGTTGTGGCTGTCACGAACCGCGCGGAGCAGGTTGGTCTGTGTCGTCTGCATGAGGCTCCTTCCGACGAGCCCTAATCCCGCGACCTCGTCGGGCCGTAACATCCATGATACGAAACGCGGCACGTCACAGGCAAGGCCGATTCGGTTCGGCAGGGTTTTTCGGTAACGATATTCCAACGGCCCGTGAGAAACAGGGAAGAATTGCAGGCAGGCGTGCTTTGGGCGGATTGCCTCTGCCACCTCCCTCATTTTTTCAAAGAACTTTCCCGGAACAGCAACCGAAGGCTTTGAACGCAACGGTCCGCCCGACAAAAAACGAACGCGACGGGATGTGGGCTAAACTTCCGCCCGACAGGCGGTCAGGGCGCGGTCTCGTGCGTCTCCGGCCGGGGAGCCGATTCCGGAACACATATCTTTTTTTCGTATTCCTTGATCTTGTTGATGCGCCGTTCGTGCCGGCCGCCCTCGAACTCGGTTTTCAGCCAGACATCGACGATTCGCCGCATGATCTCGTCACCGATGAGATCCGCCGGCAGACAGAGCACGTTGGCCTTGTTGTGGCGTCGCGACATCTCGGCCGTCACCTCGTCGTGGCAGAGCGCCGCGCGAATGCCGGCCACCTTGTTGGCGCAGATATCCACTCCGATACCCGTCCCGCAGAGCAGGATACCATAGTCCGCCTCACCCTGGATGATCGCGGCGCAAGTCGGGTAGGCAATGTCGGGGTAATCGCAACTCACATCCGAATCGGTGCCAAAATCGAGCACCTCGTGGCTCATGGCCTTGAGCATGCCCTTGATCTTCTCCTTGGCGGTAAAGCCACGGTGATCAGAACCTATGGCGATTTTCAAGGTGCTATCTCCTGCATACGGCGTTGCAAGGCGCGTTCGATACGTTCGGCGCAATGGGCATATGCGTGCTGGTCCCCGCCTACCGGATCCTCCAGGTCGCACTCATCGAGCAGCCAACACCGATCCCTCACGGAGGGTGCCAACGCTACGATAGCCTCCCGGATACCCTTTGTCATCGCAAAAAGAACGTCGCTCCCCTCGGCGGCGGCGCGCGTCAGGCCCATCGAACGAT